>Ga0169931_10000845_pt1 | contig 51090 bp, 44 predicted proteins | sample Kivu_15m_20L_FD_129675 | JGI IMG/M metagenome (GOLD analysis project Ga0169931, IMG submission 129675) | Freshwater microbial communities from Lake Kivu, Western Province, Rwanda to study Microbial Dark Matter (Phase II) - Kivu_15m_20L... | ecosystem: Environmental > Aquatic > Freshwater > Lake...
ACCATGTCCGCCACGACTGAAGGTAGTTTTCCCAGGGCCGACTGGATGTGCTCCTCCGACACCGGCCTGACCTTCTTCGTCTCCCTAGCCTGGGTCCGGCCCTTCTTCAGGGGAGGCAACGCCCGGAGCCGCTCATACACCCCTGGCTCGACAAGTTCCTCATGCACGGCCCATTTGAACATCTGTTTGATTCGCGCCGTGTAACGGTTAGCCGTGGAACGCGACTTGCTGGCTTGGAGCACCACCGTCTCGGTTTGACCCTTGGCCCCCTTCCCTTTCTTTTTGCGGATTTTGGTCACTGGGTCGCTGGCAATCGACTCCCGAACCAGTTCCAGCTTCTTCGAGGTGAATGAGTTGGCTGGCTCCTCGCAAAACATGCGATTAAGAAAAACCAAGCTGCGCTTGATGGTTTCCGCCTCGGAGGTGGGTTTACCATCCTTCATGTAGTAGCCATTGGCATGCACCTGAAAGCGCATGGTCAGCTCCCCGATCCGTAGGGGTGCTACTAGCGGCTCAGGGGCCTGAACGGTCACCGGGGCGGGAGCCGTGTTCTGGGCGGGCAAATTGGCGGCTGGCTCGGCAAAGAAAAGCTCGGCAAGAAGCTGGTTATATCTCCGCCAGCTCTCCTGCGATTGGTATTCGCCAAGGTAGTAGTCTTTGCCAGCAATCCTAACCACCCCTTGGTTGCGGGGCTTGAAATGGCGGTAAGCAGGTGGCCTTCTGGCTGGTCCGCGCTTCTCGCTGGGTAATTCCATGGGGCCTCCAGAGGAGCAAATGTAGTACATGTACTACATACCTATCTGGTGGCATTATTTGAGGATGAAGCGAGAAGTCAAACAGAAAAGCCGCAAGCCCTTGTTTCACAAGAACTTGCGGCTTTCGTGTTTAAAATCGGGGCGACAGGATTCGAACCTGCGACTTCTTGGTCCCAAACCAAGCGCTCTAGCCAGGCTGAGCTACGCCCCGTTGATCTTTCCCTTGCAGAGGTGTTGGCGCGGGGGAGCGGCAGTTCCGGGACTAGGATTCGAACCTAGACTAACTGGTTCAGAGCCAGTCGTGCTACCGTTACACCATCCCGGAATAGTTTGCCCCAATGGCCAATCAAGCAAGCTTAATCTAGCAACAGGGACCCGATACTGTCAAATCGGCTTCTTAGCCCAGTTCCTTGACTGCCCGGTTGTAAATCGCCACGCACTCTCGCACATCCCCCGTCGGGTCCTGCGGCTTGGCCTCGTACTCGATGCTCACCATCTCGGTGAAGCCCACTTCCTGCAAGGCTTTCAGCACCCCGGCGACATCCAGCACGCCCTTCCCGAAAATCATGTCCTCCTTGGTGGCGTTGTCGTGGTCCTTCAGATGCACCGCAAAATTCCGCTTACCCATCTTCCGGATCTGCTCGGCCGGATCCAGCTTCTTGCCCACCTGGGCCGAACGGATCAGATGCCCCGTGTCCATGCACGAGCCGATCAGCCGGTGGTGGTCCTTCACCGCCGCCAAAATGGTGTCGGCGTCGTACCAGCGGTGCAGCTTGCCGCCACCCACGGGTCCGTGCGGATGGATCGCCACCGCGATGCCGTATTCCTCGCAGCACTTGTCCAGGCTGTCGAAACTGTCCGGATCCGGATCGGCCGTCAGCACCTTCAGCCCGGCCCCCTTGGCGAAGTCGAACACCTTGCGGTTGCCGTCATGGTCCTTGGAAAACCGCTGCACACCCCAGGCCCGGGGCGACACGCCATAGTCCGCGCACAGCTTCTGGAACGCCTCAAGCTGCCGACCCGTGGCACCCAGTGGCAGGTGCTTCTGGTAGAACTCGGCGTGCTGGATGCCCAGCTCCTTCATCCGCTTCAGCGCCCCTTCCAGGTCGAATTCGCGGAAAGTGTAGGTCTGGCAGCCCAGCAAGAAGCCGGGGGCCGCCGCGCGGTTGGCCAGGCTGGCCAGCGCCGGGGCCGAAGTGATCGCGGCCGAGGCACCGGCCAAAAATCCGCGCCGGGAAAGTCTGCTCATGGTGTCGCTCCTTCGGATGGGTTCGGATTAACCCTTCAGGTATTGCTTGTAGCCGCTCAGCTTCTCAGACCAGCCTTCGCGGTAGGTCTTGGTCAGATAAGCCTGCGCCGCGGGGTCGCTGGCCTGGAAGTTTTTCGCGTCCCAGTCAAAGGCCTTCCCGGCCCGGTAGGCCACGGTGCCCAGCAGCACCATCTCGGTCAGCCGGGCGCTGTAGTCGAACGAGCAAAGCGGCTTGCCCTCCCCCTGAATGGCCATCAGCCACTCCTTCCAGTGGCCGATCGACTTGGCGATGGTGGGCTCGGGCAGCTTCACACCCTCAAATTTCTCCTTGGGCAGGAAGCTGTACCGGCCGTAATCGGCCTGCAGCATCCCCTTCTCACCCACAAACAGCACGCCGTTGTCCCACTTCAGCATGCCTTCCACCGCCGGCTTCCGGCCACCGTCGTACCAGTGCACCTTCACCGCCGGCCGGTCGCCCCGGGCTGCGAAATCCCAGTGGGCCGTCAGCTCGGTGGCGGCCGTGTACGGGCTCACCGGCGTTCCCTCGGCCGAAACACGGGTCGGCAGGTCCAGGTTCAGCGCCCAGAACGCCAGGTCGATGAAATGGCAGCCCATGTCCGCCAGCGTGCCGCCGCCAAAGGCCCAGTACTTGCGCCAGTTGAAGGGCACATATTCCTTGCTGTAGGGCACCGGCTGGATCGGCCCCAGCCACAGGTCATAGTCCAGCCCCTCGGGCACCTTCTCCCCCACCGGCTGCTGGCCGTTGCCGCCCCACGACTTGGCGCACCACACATGCACTTCCTTCACCGGGCCGATCACCCCGCCCTGGATGATCTCCACCACGCGGCGGTAGTTGTCGCCCGAGTGGATCTGCGTGCCCATCTGGGTCTGCAGTTTCTTCGCGGCCGCCATGTTCCGCAGGATGCGCGCCTCCTCCACCGTGTGGGTCAGCGGCTTCTCGCAGTAGACATGCTTCCCGGCGTCCATGCCCATGACGGCGGCGGGGAAGTGGGTGTGGTCGGGCGTGGCCACCAAAATGGCGTCCAGATCCTTGCGGTCCAGCAGCTTGCGGAAATCGCGCTCGAAGGGCACATCCGGCCACTTCTTGCGGGCCTCGGCGGCGCGCTTGTCATCCACATCACACAGCGCGGCCACAATCCCGCCCGAGGGTTCGATCTCCACCAGGTTGTTCAAACCCCGGCCACCGATGCCGATGATGCCCACGCGCACCTTGTCGGCCAGCGCCGCCTTGGCCGGCAACCGGGCGGCCATCAGGCCGGCGGTGGCGGCAGCCGAGCTGATCACAAAACTACGGCGGTTCAGGGGAATCTGACGCATGGCGTACTCCTGGGTGAAAATCCGCCGCAACGGGCGGGCACAAGGCGGGGTTGTCTGGAAAATCCGTGCGCGGGAATATCAAACTCTCGGAATACCCGCATGATATGCCAGCCGATCCGGGGCCACAAGCATCACACGGAGGGTTGCCTGAAGATGGGTCCCATCAGGGCGTTTTGGCCGCTGGCAGCCTTGTTTTCCCTGGTTTTCCCCGCGGCGGGCCCCGCCCCCTGCCACGAGTGGATCCAGCCCGAACCAGGCCAGCCGCCCCGCTGGGGCCACACCGACGGCCTGTCCATCAGCCTCCACCCCACCCCCGGCCCCCGGGGGCTGATCCGCCTCCACGCCCCCCACCTGGGCCAATCCTTTCCCCGGGTGATCAATTTCGTGTCCCTGGAACCGGTGGTTGGACCCAGGCGCGGCCAATCCGAACTAGAGCGATCGGCCGATGGCAAGCCGGGCCTGCGCTTCACCTGCGGCGACACCCTCGAGCAAGCCCTGCGCGCCACCCAGCCCACCCCAACCGCCCCAAACCGGGGCGTGGTGGAAAAGCACGCCGACCATGAAATCCTGCGCCTGTTCATCGCCAGCGAACGCATGGCAAACGGCGCCCACCCGGTAGTCGAGGCCCGGTTCGATTCCCGCCGGCCCCACTCGGTCACCTTCCGCACCCTCGCCGGGCCCGATTCAGCCCCCATGGCCAGCCTGGTCTTGAGCGCCACCATGGGCAATTACGCCCGCCTGCGCCGGGTCTGGCTGGCAAAGGGCCCGGCCCACGCCCGCGACCTGTGGGGCGATTATCGGCCCGACCGCCTCAATTTCGCCCCCTGGCGCGGCTGGAAGGTCGATGAACTCACCCAGCAAGACGGCCTGGCCCGGGTGGCCTGGGAAAACGATGAGGAAAACCCCGCCCAGGCCGATTACGCCACGGGCGTCTCACCCCATTGGCGCTACCAGGGCAAAAAAGCCACCCAGTTGTGGGAGACCCGGGCCGTTCCCGGTTTGGAGGCCCGTGTCAATGCCCGCAAAACCTACTGGGGAGAAAGCGGTCCCATCCCGGGTGGCATCTCGTTTGAGAATTGCGAACTGGAGGCACCGTTCCGCGCGGGCGCGGAATTCACCTTCACCGTCACCCCGCGAACGCCCGCCGAGCTGGGTTTCGCCACCCGGTGACAGGCGTGTCAGTCAAACACCACGGTCTTGCGGTCGTACACCAGCACCCGGTGGTTCAAATGCCAGCGCAGGCCGCGGGACAGCACGATCTTTTCCAGGTCCCGGCCCTTTTCCAGCAAATCGGCCAAGTTGTCGCGGTGCGAGATGCGCACCACATCCTGCTCGATGATCGGCCCCTCGTCCAGTTCGTCGGTCACATAATGGCTGGTCGCGCCGATCAGCTTCACCCCGCGCTCGAAGGCCCGGTGGTACGGCCGCGCGCCGATGAACGCCGGCAAAAACGAATGGTGCACATTGATGATCCGCCGCGGGTAGCGCGCCACGAAATCCGGCGACACCACCTGCATGTAACGGGCCAGCACCACCAGGTCGATCTTGTGCTCCTCCAGCAGCGCCAGTTGCTTCTTCTCGGCGATCGGTTTCTTGCCAGCCTCCACCGGAATCAGATGGAACGGGATGTTGTAAAACTCGGCCCAACGCCGCCCGTCGTCGTGGTTCGCCACGATCAGCGGAATCTCGCAGGGCAATTCACCCGAATGGTGCCGGTACAGCAGATCCACCAGGCAATGCAGATGCTGCGAGCAGAACAGCGCCACCCGCAGCGGCTTGTCCGACCGTTCCAGCTTCCAGCGCATGTTGAACCGGTCGGCCACCGCGGCAAATCGCCGGGGGAACTCCTCCAGATCCAGCGTGAAACCGTCCAGATCCCATTCCACCCGCATCAGGAACAGGTCGCGCTCGGCGTCCTGGTGCTGGTCGGCGTGCAGGATGTTGGCCTGGTGCCGGCTCAGGAAGTCGGCCACCGCGGCCACGATGCCCCGCTGGTCCGGACAATCGATCAACAGGATGGCGGTCCGGCGCGCCGGAGAGGGGGTGCTGGCTTGGCTCATGGTGGTTCGCCGGGTTGAGGCGGATCAGTCCGCCTGTATTACCTGTCTTGAAAACCAGTTAATACCTTATCGACACCGCCGGCCAGCCCCCCAAAAAATGGCCTTTTCAGGTAGTCGCACCCGCCAAAACCCTGTGGTAATATCCCTATCGGCCTCAAAACCCGCCCAACCCGCGCCCGGTCGCGGCCCGCCACCGGCGGTCAAGAACCGAAAACCGCGATCAGTAGGGGTTTTCGTCCTTTTTTTGTTCCCGAAGGAGTGTATTCGCATGCGCAGGAGTTTGCTTGCCGCCGGCATGATGGCCGCCATGGCCCTCGCCGCCCCGGCCCAGGACCTCAAGGTCCCCGAGGGGTTCCGCCCGCTGTTCAACGGCAAGGACCTCACCGGCTGGCACGGCTGGGCCATCCATGAGAAAGGCGCCAATCCCTACGAGGTGGCCAAGGCCTCGGCCGATGACCGCAAGGCGAAGATCGCCAAATGGACGGAGGATGCCAAAAAGCACTGGTCCGTCGAGAACGGCGAGCTGGTCAACGATGGCAACGGCGCCTACCTCGCCACCGAGGAGGAGCTGGGCGACGTCGAGCTGCTGATCGAGTACCGCACCGTGCCGAAGGCCGACAGCGGCATCTACATGCGCGCCACCCCCCAGATCCAGATCTGGGATTACACCAAGGAAGGTGGCAAATGGAACCTCGGCGCCGACAAGGGCTCCGGCGGCCTCTGGAACAACTCGAAGGACGCCCCCGGCAAGGATCCGCTCGTCCTGGCAGACAAGCCCCTCGGCGAGTGGAACAGCTTCCGCATCCGCCAGGTCGGCGAGCGCACCTGGATCCACCTCAACGGCAAGCTCGTGGTCGAAGGCGCCCGCATGGAAAACTTCTGGGATCGTAAGAGTCCCCTGCCCCGCCAGGGCAAGGTCCTCCTGCAGACCCATGGCGGCGAGATCCGCTGGCGCAACATCTTCGCCCGCGAGATCCCCGCGGCCGAGGCCGGCGAGATGCTCAAGTCGCTCGACAAGGCCTCCGGCTTCACCCGCCTCGACGGCTCATCCCTCGACGGCTGGGCCGGCGCCGCCGCCAACTACGAGGTCAAAGATGGCGCCATCTGCTGCAAGCCCGGCAAGGGCGGCGTCGTCCACACCAAGGACAAATACGCCGACTTCGTCGTCCGCCTCGAGTACAAGCTGCCCCCCGGCGGCAACAACGGCCTCGCCATCCGCTACCCGGGCAACGGCGACACCGCCTACACCGGCATGTGCGAGCTCCAGATCCTCGATGACACCTCCGACAAGTACGCCAAGCTCGATCCAAGGCAGTACAACCTGTCCGCCTACGGCATGACCGCCGTGAACCGCGGTTACCTCCGTCCGGTCGGCCAGTGGAACTACGCCGAGGTCACCGTGAAGGGCTCCACCATCGTCGCCGAACTCAACGGCACCAGGGTCCTCGACACCGACCTCTCCAAGGTCGACAAGTTCATGGCCAACACCCCACACCCCGGCAAGGACAACAAGGAAGGCTACTTCGGCTTCGCCGGCCACGGCGACGCCGTCTCCTTCCGCAACGTCCACATCAAGCGCCTGCCCTGATCCGGGACGGTTGAGCCCTTCCCAAAGCAGCAGGGCCGCTCCAATGGGCGGCCCTGCTGCTTTGAATCAAGAAACCAACAGCCCGCAAAAAAACCAAACGGCATTTTTTCCGTGGCTTCAAGTTCCGAAAGTTGCGTGAGAGCCAACATGGTTCCATAATCGATTGAGAGCTTTGGGAGCGCATCGTGGCATGGTTCAAATGTCTCACAACCAGGATGTGCCCCCCGGTGTCCACCTGATGGGTGATGGCACCTTGCAAAGGATGGTGTTGGCGGTGGAAAAGGTCAGGGACCGTTTGAAACGGGCCGCGACATGCCTCGAATCCGCCGGCATCCCTTATGCCGTCATTGGCGGAAACGCCGTGGCGGCGTGGGTCAGCGAGGTGGATCCCTCGGCAGTCCGCAACACCCAGGATGTCGATATCCTTCTCAACCGGTCCGACTTGGATGGCGCCGAAAAGGCGCTGGGTACCGCAGGTTTTGTGCGACGCGATTCCTCGGGGATCACCATGTTCCTGGATGGCGCCGAGGCGCGGGCCCGCGATGCGATCCATGTTGTATTCGCTGGGGAAAAAGTTCGACCCGAACACCCCCAACCGGCACCCACCCTTTCCAGGGTGGTCTCCGGATCCGGTCATCGTTTGCTGGATCTTGAATTGCTGGTCGGGATGAAACTGACAGCATTCCGATTGAAGGACCAAGTCCATTTGCAAGACCTTGCTTCGGTGGGGCTGATTGACCACTCCTGGCCAACCAGGTTTTCGCAACCGCTGGCGGATCGTTTGCGCCAAATCCTCGACAATCCCGAAGCCTGATTCTCAGGCATTTCCCAATCCGATCTCGTGCACAAAAACAGGAAGGCTCCAACGACTCCATTCTCCTTTCGGCTTTCCCTCTGGGGACACCACGTTCGGTTACTCGAAGGTGGGCCAGGGATACACCCGCAGCCAGAATGTTCCAAAAGCAACGGCCCCTTTGCGGAAAGTCCGCTATCAATAAGGCATGGAACCACCCATCCTGCTCCACCTGACCGTCGGACTAATCGCCTGGGCCTTCCTCAGCATGGGGGCGGCTGTCGCGGGCCTTTATTTCCCAGCCAAAGGCAACACCGATTGCTGGCGCGGCTTCTGGTTCATGAACGCCATCTGGGGTCTCATTGATGGCCTCATCGGCTGGGCCAACCTGTTGACCGGCCCGGTGGAGATCGATTTCCTCCAAAGGGTCCTGACGATCAACTCAGGGCTCGACTTGGCCTACATCACCACCGGCATCATCCTTGCCACCCGGCAGAAGCCCCTCCTGAAGGGCTTCGGCTGGGCCATCCTGTTGCAAGGCCTTTTCCTGCTGGTGTTTGACCTGGTTTTCCTGGGTCTGGCCAGCCGGGGTGGATAGGAACGCCTACGCCCCAAGCGCCGTCAGCACTTGGTGGGCCGCTTCCGCCTGATTGAGCACATAGAAATGCACCCCCGGGGCCCCTTGGCGAATCAGGTCCTCGGTTTGCCTTCGGGCATGCTCCGCGCCGATCTTGGCCGTCGCAGCCGGGTCATCCTTGTGTTTTTCCAGTTCCGCGTACAGCGCCTTGGGAAGCTTGGCGGCGCACAGCGACGTGATCCGCTGGATCTGCGGGAAATTCACGATCGGTAGCAGACCAGGCACCAGAGGGATCTGGATGCCCAGTTTCCGGCATCGTTCCACAAATCGATAGTAATCCGCGTTGTCGTAGAAAAGCTGGCAAACCACCGCGTCGGCTCCCGCATCCACCTTGGTCTTCAGGTGGCGCAGGTCGTCCTCGGGGCTGGTGGCCTCCTGGTGCGTTTCAGGGTACCCCCCCACGCCGATCCCCATGTCGGGAAATTCCCGGCGGATCACCGCCACCAGTTCGTTGGCGTAACCCAGACCCCCATCGATCTTCCGGAATCCCTCCTGTCCCTTGGGAGGGTCTCCCCGAAGCGCCATGATATTCGTGATGCCCCGTTCGCGGGCCTGGCGGACGAAATCCAGCAGGGCTTCCACAGTCAGTCCCACGCAAGTCAGGTGGGCCATGGTGGCCACCTGGGGATGCCGGCGCATGATTTCGGAGCAGATATCCAGCGTGGGGCCCTGGGTGGAGCCACCCGCACCGAAAGTGCAACTGAAATAGGCCGGCTTGAAGGCCATCAACCGGTCCACCGCCGCGTACATCGACTCCAACCCGGCGGGGGTTTTGGGCGGGAACACCTCAAAGGACCACACAGGCCCCTTCCCTGACAGCAAATCCTTCAATCGCTTGGACATCCGATCACCCGCCCCACGATTCGACCCTGGACCCTTGGCCTTCGTCGGCCCGATGAGTCTTTATAGCGCACCAACCTCAAGGAATCCAAAGAGCCCCGGATGGCCCTAGTTTCCCCTAAGCTGGTGGGAACGATCAGGTTCTTGAGGAAACTCCACAACTCCATGACCACGGCACCTCAACCCGGCGAGGCCGGAAACAATGAACCCACTCCTTCCTGGGAGCAGGCGCGCCAGTGGGATCGGGACCATGTCTGGCATCCCTTTGAGCCCTATGACCCCGAAGACCCCCTCCGCCCTCCCCTGTTTCTCCGCGGGGAAGGCTGCTGGCTGTTTGATAGCGATGGCAATCGGCTGCTGGACGGAGTTTCCTCCCTGTGGTGCAACCTGCACGGGCACCGAGTCCCCCGCATCGACCAGGCAGTGCGCGACCAGTTGGATCGCCTGGCCCACTGCACCTTGTTGGGGGCCGCCCATGAACCCGCAGCCCACCTGGCGCGCAAGCTGGTGGAAGTCGCCCCCTCGGGACTGAACCGGGTCTATTTTTCAGACAATGGCGCCACCGCGGTGGAGGCCGCGCTCAAGATTGCCTTCCAGTACCAGCAGCAACGCCCAGACCCGAAGCCTGGAAAAAACCGTTACCTGGCCCTGAACGAGGCCTATCACGGCGACACCCTGGGCGCGGTCGCCGTGGGCGATATCCCCAGGTTCCACCGCCAATTCGGTCCCTTGTTGTTCCCGGTCAAGCGGGCCTGCCAACCCTTTTGCTACCGTTGCCCGCTGGGTCTAGCCCGGCCAACCTGCCAACTGGCCTGCGCCAATGAGGCGGTGGGCCTGATCCAGCGTCATGCCGACGAGTTGGCTGCGGTGATTGTGGAACCAGTGGTGCAAGGTGCGGCTGGGATGGTGGTGGCTCCGGAGGGCTGGCTGCGCGCCGTGGCGGAGGCCTGCAAACGTCACGACGTGCTCCTTATTGCCGATGAGGTGGCCACCGGTTTTGGCCGAACCGGCAAACTGTTTGCCTGCCAGCACGAGGGTGTCACACCTGACCTCCTGTGCCTGGCCAAAGGTATCACCGGCGGCTACCTGCCCCTGGCCGCAACCCTTGCCACCGACCAGGTGTTTGCGGCGTTCAGCGGCCCCCCTGCGGCGGGCCGGGCTTTCTACCACGGGCACACCTATTCCGGAAACCCGTTGGGGGCCGCCGCGGCCCTGGCGAGTCTGGAAATCCTGCTGGAACCCGGTTACCTGGAAGCCGTGGAGGAAAAGGGGCGCTTGCTGGAATCGGCGCTGTCGCCGCTGCTTGGGCACCCGGGCGTGGGGGAAATCCGCCGCAAGGGACTCATGCTGGGCGTGGAACTGGTGGCGGACAGGGCAACCCGGGCCCCCCTGCCGGCGGACCGGCGGACCGGACGGGCTGTTTGCGACCATGCCAGATCACTGGGGGCCCTGCTGCGCCCCTTGGGGGATGTGGTGGTGGTGATGCCGCCTTTAGCGATCCGCCCGGATGAAATACATCACTTGGCAAGGGCGGTTGTGGAGTCGGTCCGAAAAGTGTTGCCTGCAAGGGTGGATTGATGGCGTGCGGGTTGTTTGTCACAGGAACGGACACGGGGGTGGGAAAGACCCTGGTCAGTTGCGCGATGATCCGGGCCCTGCGCGCCGCGGGTGAAAAGGTGTTCGTGGCCAAACCCTTCGCGACCGGAAGCGCCGAGGGAAAGGACGGCAAACGGATTCATCCGGATGTAGCGCTGCTGTCCCAGGCACTGGACAGCCAATCCGTATGGGTGGGGTATGAAAGCCTCCACCCGGCGGCCCCGTCGATGGCCGCGCGGTGGGAAGGCACTTCGCTGGCGTTGGAAGCCATCGGGCAAAGACTTCGGGATGCCATTCCCGATGACCATTGCGCGGTGGTGGAAGGGGCGGGTGGGTTGTTATGCCCGGTCGGCCCCGGATCGGCAATGGCCGATCTGGCAGCCTTTTTGGGTTTTCCCCTGGTGGTGGTGGCACGACGGAGCCTTGGAACCCTCAACCACACCCTGTTGACGCTGGAAGTGGCCCAAAAACGGGGATTGCCGGTGGCGGGGGTGGTTTTCAGCCAAGTCACACCCGAAACCGACCCTGTGGAGGCGGAAGTGGCATTGGAATTGGCCCGTTTGACCCCGGTTCCGGTTCTGGCCGAGGTGCCCTTCGGGGATCTTTCTGGAAAATCGATCGGGCTGGTGGACTGGAAAAAAAGGATGCAAGCCAGACCAATTCCCTGAAAGGGCGGCGGGAATCCCGCTTTTTTCAAAAACCATGGCGGGCCAAAACTGGCCAGGGACCCCGCCTCCGGCTAGGATGTTTTTTGTCAAAATCCTAACAAAAAAACAGGCCGCACGGTTTCGTCAACCGTATCGACCGGTTTAATTTGTTAAAAAATTGCACTCCCGCAAGGTTTTTTCATGCCCCCTGTCGCCTTCCTTTGCGGCGCTTGCAAGCGCGCCCTGTGGGTCGAGGAGAGCGCGCGCGGAACCGTGGCGCCCTGCGGCGCGTGCGGCGCCACCTGCCGGGTTCCGGCCGACGCACCGGCGCTGGCGGAGGCCACCCTGGCCGATCCGGGCGGCGAGGGCGACCCGGCGACCCTGGTGGACCTGGCGGCATTGCCCGTCATCGACAGGATTCCCGAAAAAACCCTGGAAAACAAGGTATTTCAAACTGATACACCACAACAGCAATCCGATTTAAAGCTTTCATCCGGAAAGACTTTCCCCTGGCTGCTGCTGTGGATGACGGCCAGCTTCTCGATCCTATCGGCGATTTTGGCCATCTATTTGGTACTGAGGCTGCGCGCGGCGGACGAGGCGCTGCGGAAACGGGCGGTTTCCGCCACCCATTCCGCCACGGCAATGTCGGAGCAAAAGAGGGGAAGGATAAACCATTTGGCTTTTGGCTGAAAAATGCCGGATATTTGCGGGAAAACACACACTTGCCATTCACAATCCCAGCGGGTACTTTAAATATGTCATTGGCCGGAAACTGTCAGGGACCCGAGTCGGGGCTGACGGGATCACGGGCAAATGGTTTTCGGAAAAATCCGACCCGCGCCACCTCCGTGGAGCGGGAATATCTTGGCAAGGAACAATGTTCCGGTTTCGCCTTGGAGTAGATGAATGAGACTGACCCGCGCCTCGAGCTATGCCATCCACGCTGTCGCCTACATGGCCCAGCACAAGCACCATGAGACGCCTGTCGCTTCCCACACAATCGCCGACGACCGCGGCATCCCCGAGCGCTTCCTGCTGAAGGTGCTCAAGCCCCTGGTCTCCTGCGGCGTCCTGAAATCCATCAAGGGCCCCAACGGCGGCTACCGTCTCTCCCGCAAGGCCGAGGATGTCACTCTGCTGGACATCATCGAGGCCGTTGATGGCCCCGTGAAGGGCGTCGCCCCCCTGCACGAGGAGCGCAAGAACGTTCTCGACAAGAAGTTGAACGACATCTGCGTGCAGATCGCCGATGTCGAGAAGAAGGCCCTCGACAAGGTCCGCATCAGCGACCTGATCAAGCGCTAACTGATTTCCGGGCCGTGCCCGGGAATTCCATGGATTGGCGACGCGGCCGGATTTTTCCGGCCGCGTCCGTTTTTTCCCGGCCCGGAAGGAGCTCCACCGCCTGCCCGGGCCCTGTTATGGGTTAGAATGCCAGCATGAGCCTGCGTGTTTCCAACATCCGACTGGGTATCGACACCCACGAATCGGAACTTCCCGCCCGGGTGGGGCGGTTGCTGGATGTCCCGATCGCCGATCTCGGCGGGATCCGCATCCTGCGCAAAAGCCTGGATGCCCGGGACAAGGACTCCCTCGCCTACGTCTATGTGACGGAGGTCACCCTCGCGTCCGCCCCGGCAAAACTGGAAAAACTGCTCGAACGGGCGCGCCGGCGCAACATCCCGGTGGAACCCTTCCATGAGGAACCGTTTGTGGTTCCCGATCCGGGGCGTGAACCGCTACCTAACCGTCCGGTGGTGGTGGGAAGCGGTCCTGCCGGGCTTTTGGCGGGATATGTTCTGGCCGAATTGGGTTACAAGCCCCTGGTCCTGGAGCGGGGTAGGGCTGTTCGGGACCGCATCCGTGATGTTAAGGCGTTTGACGAGGGCGGCCCCTTCGACCCGGAAAGCAACTACCTGTTCGGCGAGGGGGGCGCGGGCACCTTCAGCGACGGCAAGCTGACCTACCGTGGAAGCGGGGCCGATGTGCGCAGGGTTCTGGAAATCTTCGCCAAGAACAACGGCAAACCCTCCATCCTGTACGAGCAGCGCCCCCACCTGGGGAGCAACCGCCTGCCGGCGGTGGTGAAAAAGCTGCGCACCAACATCGAAGCGATGGGGGGCGAGGTCCGTTACGGCTGCAAGGTGGAGGATCTGGACATCGCCGACGGCCAGGTTCGGGGCGTGATGACATCTTCGGGCCACATCCCGGCCGAGGTGGTCCTGATGGGCCCCGGACACAGCGCCCGCGACACCTTCACCATGCTCCTCGATCGTGGCGTGATGCTTGAGCGCAAGGCGTTCCAGTTCGGCGTGCGCATCGAACAGCCCCAGGAGGTCGCCAACCGCGTGAAGTATGGCGACTCCCGCCTCGAGAACAGGATCGGCCCGGCCGACTACAGCCTGGTGGTGCATGGGTCCCGCGCGCTGTTCACCTTCTGCATGTGCGCCGGCGGCTACATCATGCCCAGCGTCTCGCGCGAGGGCGAATACTGCACCAACGGCATGTCCCTGGCCAACCACGACAGCCCGTTCGCCAATAGCGGCCTGGTGGTGACCATCGAGCCCGAGGAGTTTGGCGGCGACGACCCTCTGGCCGGCGTTCGCATGCAGGAAAAATACGAGCGCATGGCCTACGAGTTGGGCCGGGGCGGATACGTCGCCCCGATGCAGCGGGCTAGCGACTTCATGGCCGGCAGGGCCACCGGGGCGCTCCCGGCACACACCCATCCCCGCGGTGCCGTATCCGCCCGCATGGAGGAGGTGGTGCCCCCGCTGGTGGCCGATGCCCTGAGGACGGGCCTGCCTCTGATGGATCGAAAATGGGGCGGCAGATTCCTGCCCGAAAGCACCCTGGCGGGCCCCGAATCCCGGGGCAGCTCACCGGTGCGCATCACCCGCGACCCCGCGACGCGACAGTCGCTCACCGTCTCGGGGATTTACCCGATCGGCGAGGGGGCCGGATACGCCGGGGGAATCGTCAGCGCCGGGCTGGACGGACTGCGCAGCGCGCTGGCCATCGTCGCCCGGCACAGGCCGACGGGCTGATCTCAGACCGGGCGCGACTTGAGCAGGTCGCGGATCTCGGTGAGCAACTCCTGATCCTTGGTGGGCGGGGGCGGGGCGGCGGCCTCCTGCTTCTTCGTGGCCATCACCCAGCCGAGAAACTTCACGATGAAGAGGAAGATCGCGAACGCGACGATGAGGAAGTTGACCAGCTCGGCCAGGAACTGACCGTATGGAACCTTCGATCCGTTGAGCGTGAAGCTCCAGTCGGCGTAGCTCTGATCGCCGGGCATGATGGCCCCCACCAGGGGCATGATGATGCTCTTCACGAGCGCATCGACGATCTTTCCAAATGCCCCGCCGATGATGACACCAACCGCGAGGTCGATGACATTCCCCTTGAAGGCGAAGGCCTTGAATTCCTCAAACAGGCTGAACACCTTCTTGGCGGGATCCAGGCGGCTCAAATCCTTCTTGATGTCCATAAAATCCTAAACCTTTCAGGAAACTTGGAGACAGATCACGGAATCAAGCGGATTTTTCAAGGACATTGCGCTGCTGCGACAGCCGCAGCGAGCCCCCATTCCGCTCCTCCAGGATTTGATAAATATTGCGGTCGCGTGAAAGTTCAAGGATCCGCCCGACATATTCCCCCAGCACGGCCTGCACTAGGAACACCAGGAAGAACATCAGCGACATCTGCAGCGACAGCGTGGTCCAGCCCGGGGCCACATCGTGCTTCACCAGGTTGACCACCACCACATAGACCATCACCACCAGGTTGAGGGCCGCTCCGGCCAGGCCCATCCAGCCGGCCAGGCGCAGGGGAGAGTGGGAATTCAGCACCAGCAGTGCCAGGGCGCGGTCGATCGGTTCGGACCAGGATCTGGGCACATGGGCCCCGGGCCGGGAAACCGGCCGGTAGGGCACTGTGGCACCGGTGACTCCGCCCACCGCGGGCAGCACCGGGAACACGGGCACCGTGCCCCGGGCGCGGATGGCGGATCCGGCAACCTGCCGGTTCATGGCCTGCAGACGGGTGGCACCGTCGGGCAATCCCATGGCGAACCACCGGTGGGACAAATTTTGGAACAGCTTGCGGGCCGCCCGACGGGGAATGGACTCACCCGGCCGGGTTTCCGCCACACCGGTGGCCAGGCCGTGGATGTTGGCGGCGGCGGCCAACTCGGGAATGACACCCACCGGGTCCGATTCCGGTGAGGCGAGCACCACCACCTCGCCGATGGCCGAGTCGAGCCCCGCGGCGAAGGCGATGTCACGACCGTGGGCACGCGTGAGGCGGATCAGCCGCAACCGGGAATGCTTGTCGAGCAGCGGTTGCACCACGGCAGCCGAGCCATCGGTGGACCCGTCATCCACCAGGATGAGTTCGTGATCGCGGAAATGGGTGTCGAGCATGGCCAGGCACTCTTCCGCATAGGCGGCCAGCCAACCGGCCCCATTGCGAAAAGGCGCCACCACCGAGCAGAACTGGGCTTTCGCGGCCATGAAACGACGCCCCCTTGGTCCCCGAACAGGGCCAACATCCAAAAACGCTTATCCAACCTCCCTCGGATACCCAATTGGCCGTGCGGAGAACAAGGTGAAACCCTTTGAGGAAGCAGGCTTTGGCTGGAATTACAGTTGGGGGTGGGGTAGACTTCATAGGCCCTCCTCCCCGCCTTTTGCCAAACCATAAGTCCTTGCCAGACAGGTGTTTCCATGCGAAAACCCACCTTGGCCAAAGACAGCTGTCATGGTCCCGACCGCCGCAGCCTTCTGCGCTTGGGTTCGTTGGCCTTGGCGGGAACCGGCCTGACCCGGGTTCCAGGGATGGCGGGCACGCTGGCCCGGGATGAGGAGCCGGCGGTCATTTTTGTGTGGCTACCGGGTGGCCCCGCCCACATCGACACCTTCGACATGAAGCCCCACGCTCCGGCCGAGTACCGGGGTGAGTTCAAGCCGATCAAGACCACGGTTTCAGGCATCGAGGTCTGCGAACTGCTGCCCTTGCACGCCGCACGCGCCCATCGTTTCAGCCTGATCCGCTCGATCTCGCACAAATTCGCCGACCACGGCGGTGGCCACAAAAAGTTCATGACCGGCCGCGACCCGCGCGAGCCCACCGGGTTTGTCAACGACTACCCGGCCATGGGATCGATGATTTACAAGGAGGTTGGCGACACCACCCCCGGCATGCCCGGTTACACCCTGCTCACCGACGGTGGCCGCCAGCAGATCGACACCTTCAGCCTGGGTTCTTCCTACCTGGGTATGGCCAGCCATCCCTTCGTGGCCTATGGAGATCCAAGCCGCAAGGATTTCAGCGTCAAAAACCTGGGGGAACGGGTGGTCAAGCCCGAAACCCTGGCGGACCGGCTCAGGCTGCTGGGTGGCATCGGCCAGATTCCCGCTCCCTTGACCAGTCTGAACGGCCCCGAGGTCTTCCGCGACCGGGCCCTTGAGTTATTGAATTCGCCCCGGGCGCGTGAGGCTTTCGACCTGAACCGCGAGACCGCCAAAACCCGCGACCGTTACGGCTGGCACGCCTACGGGCAAAGGGCCCTTCTCGCCCGGCGGCTGGTGGAGGCGGGAGCCCGTTTCGTCACCCTCACCATGGAAAGCCCGAATGTGCTGGGCAAGGAATGGCCCAAGGATGTGACCTACAACTGGGATAGCCATGCGGTGAATTGCCATATCTTCGAGGACAGCCGTTGGCGGTTCCCCCTGCTCGACCAGGCCGTGACCGCCCTCATCGATGATCTCCACGACCGCGGCCTCGACCGCCGGGTGCTGCTGGTGGTGACCGGCGAGTTCGGTCGCACCCCCAAGCTCGAGCAGGTGAAGGGCAGGCCCGGCCGCGACCACTGGCCGCAGGCGATGAGCGTTCTGGTGAGCGGCGGCGGTCTGAAAATGGGCCAGGTGGTCGGTTCCACCACCTCCAAGGGGGAAGTGCCCAAGGACCGGCCCCTGATCCCCAACGACCTGTGGGCCACGGTGCTGCGCCACCTGAGGGTGGATTACGCTGACAAGGCCTACCTCGACCACTCCGGCCGCCCGATGCCGCTATTGCCTGATGGCCAACCGATTCGCGAGTTGATTTGATCTTCGGTCCAGGGGGATGCATGGAAAGGGTTACTGAAAAGAATGACGGGGTGGACCGGAAGGCATTTTCGGTGACGGATTTCGCACAGGCGGATTCCGATGACTCGGCCTATTGGAAAAGCAGGACACCTGCCGAACGCATGGAGGCGCTGGTGGTCATCCGGCGGGTTATTTATGGGGAAGCCGCAGTTACCGGAAGACTACAAAGAGTTCTTGAAATTATTGAACGACAACCCGATTGAATCAGCCAGCAGGATTAACCATGATTCTTCTATTAGCCGCTTGTTTTATTCCAAACATTACTGAACAGGCTCTCCCAAAAGACACCACCACCCAATGGAACGGCTTTGAAAAACGGGATTTCGTGGTGGCGGGGCGGAAGGCGTTCGTGGTGGCGCCGGAGCGGCCCGCAGTGGGCCGTCCCTGGATCTGGCGGACCGAGTTCTTCGGGCATGAACCGCAGGCGGACATCGCGCTGCTCAAGAAAGGTTTCCACGCCGCCTACATCGATTTGCAAGACCTGTACGGCGCCCCCAAGGCCCTCGACGCGATGGACGCTTTCTACGACCATGTCACCAACGAGCGTGGTCTGGCGAAAAAAGTGGTGCTGGAGGGTTTCAGCCGCGGCGGGCTGTTCACGCTGAACTGGGCGGCCCGGCATCCCGACCGTGTGGCATGCATCTACAACGATGCCCCGGTGTGCGATTTCAAGAGTTGGCCCCTGGGCCAGGGTGCGGGCAAGGCCTCGCCCGGAGATTGGCAGAAGTGCCTGAAGGCCTACGGCTTCACGCAGAAACAGGCGCTGGAGTACGACAAGAACCCGGTGGACAACCTGAAACCCCTGGCTGAGGCGAAGATCCCGATCCTGCATGTGTGTGGCGACGCCGACGAGGTGGTGCCTTTCGGCGAGAACACCCTGCTGATGTACCGCCGCTACCGGCAAATGGAGGGGCCGATGGAGGTGATCGCCAAGCCCGGCGTGAAGCATCACCCCCACAGCCTCAAGGACCCCAAACCGATCGTGGATTTCATTCTGAAGCACGCGCCGGTGAACGGGCTGGAAGCTCCGGCTCCAGCCAAACCGGCTGCGGAAGCGGAAGACCGCACAGCCATGCAGGCCAACGCCACACTGAGGGGATCCCTGACTCCCAGCCGGCGCAAATTCAATGAGGGTACCGGTCACGTGGCGTTTCTGGGCGGTTCCATCACCGAGATGGATGGCTACCGGCCCATCGTGATGGACCTGTTGAAGAAGCGGTACCCCAAGACGAAGTTCACCTTCACCAACGCCGGGATTGCAAGCACCTGCTCCACCACAGGGGCGTTCCGTCTGGCGGAGGATGTGCTGGCCAAGGGGCCGGTGGACCTGCTGCTGGTGGAATTCGCCGTCAACGATGACCAGGATGCCCATCACCCCAGGCGCGAATGTATCCGGGGCATGGAGGGCATCATCCGCCATGTGCGCCGGCACAACCCGCAGGCCGACATCGTGATAGTGCATTTCGTCAACGAGGGGATGCTGGAAAAGCTGGCCAAGGGCGAGGAGCCCCTTTCGAGCGGCGCCCACGAGGAGGTGGCGAAACAGTACGGCATCTCCACGGTGCATGTGGCGCGGGAACTCAACCGGCGGATTGGCGCCAAGACCATGGACTGGAAGCAGTATGGTGGCGTGCATCCGGCCAGGCCCGGCAACCAGATGGCGGCGGATCTGGTGGGCATGGTGCTGGACCAGGCCGAAGCCACCCGGTTGGGAAAGCAACTGGTGGCTCCCTACCCCATGCCTGAACCTCTCGATCCGGCCAGCTACGAACGGGGCACGTTTCTGCCAAACTCCGCCGCCACGCTGGGCGAAGGGTGGGAACTGTCAAAACCCGCATGGCCGCAACTGAAGGGGGAATGCCGCCCGCGCTTCAGGAATCTGGACCTGCTCTGGACGGAAACACCGGGCGCGATGATGACGGTACCGTTCAACGGCAAAACTTTGGGGGCCTATGTACTGGCCGGACCGGATGCCGGCATGGTGGAAGTGTCCATCGATGGCGGCCCATTCAAAACGGTGGCCTTGAAACATGCATACAGCGGGGGCTTGCATTACCCTAGGACGGTGATTCTCGCGGGAGACCTGACGGAGGGGAAACACACCGCCCGCATCCGCCTGGTGAAGGCCGACAAACCGACGGCCGCGCGCATCGTGCGCCTGGCGGTGGATTGATGCTGACTCTCCTCGGCCTGTTGGCCTTTGGCCAAAGCCTGATCCTGGACCCGCCGTGGCAATCCACCGAGAGGGCACTCCATCGCAAAGGGAACCTGTACGCCCCCGAAATGGTGCGCGACCAGGGCCGATGGTTTTTGTATTACGGTGCCCAGGGTGCCGACGGGCATGACCGCATCCACCTTGCTGTTTCCACCGACGGGATCACCTGGAAACGGCAGGGTGTGGTGCTTGAGGATGCCAGCGCCAATCATGTCAACGACCCCTCCGTGGTGGTGCGGGACGGGGTGTTCCACCTGTATTACACACTGGCCCGCGAAGGGTTGAGGGATGTGATCGCGTTGGCCACCTCCAGGGACGGCATCCTTTTTGAAAAGCAACGGGTAGTCCTTGGCACAGGCAAGGAAGGCGCTTGGGACAGCCTGCTGGCGGGACGGCCCAGTATCCTTTTCGAAGATGGCAAATTCCGGCTGTGGTACGACGGCAGGAAGGATCTGCCCCTCGGTTCGCCGGACAGGAACGCTCCGAAATCCGCCAACTCCACCCGGGCCGTCGGACTTGCCGAATCCGTGGATGGAAAACACTTTGAGCGGGTGGGATCCGGGCCGGTCTTCGGCAACGACGCCGGTGGCGTGCATGTGTCGCGGTTGAAAAGCGGCTACACGATAGTGTACGAGGGACGCCAGGGAACGCGTTGGGCCAGCAGCCCGGATGGAACGCGTTGGACCGACCGTGGGCTACTGGCCCCCGTGACAGGAACGCCGCTGGACCGGCACGGGCATGTGACACCTTTTTTGGTGCCCGGGGAAAAACCCCGTCTGCTGATCGGCGCGGCGATGGCGCCCACCTGGGATGTGAACCGCCTCGTTGAAATTCGCCTGGGCGCGGACGCCCTGCAGTCGCTGGCAACGGTTCAGTAACGGGTCAACAGCAGTTTCACCTCGTCCTCGTGCGTGAATTCGAGCATGTGGTTCCACTCGCTCCGTCGCACGGCGGAGAAAGCCCGGGCCAGTCCTGGGCCGAACGCCTCCTGCAGAACGTTGTCGGCGGCAAATCGCTCGAGTGCCTCCCCCAGGCTGGCAGGCAGCGGGCGGATGCCCAGTTTTTCCCGCTCCGGAGGCGTCAGCAAGGCAGGGTCCCGATCGACGGGCTGTCCAGGGTGCAGCCCGCGCGCAAGACCGTCCAACACGGCGGTGAGAATGGCCCCCATGGCCAGGTAGGGGTTGGCGGCGCCATCCGGGGTTTTCAACTCGAAATGCGTGGAGCCTTGCGGACCACCCAGCACACGGACCGCCGTTTCGCGGTTCTCGAAACCCCAGATGCCGTGTGAGCCGCTCCAGGAACTGGGCACCAGCCGGCGATAGGAATTGGTGGCCGGGTTCAGCACGGCACAGAGCGCGGGCAGGTGGTCCAAAATCCCGGCGACAGCGGCTAGCCCCTCCGGGGAGAGTCCGCCCAATCCTTTGGGATCGGGCAGGGCGTTGCGCCCCTCCCGCCACAAACTCAGATGCACATGAGCCCCGCTACCCGCGGCATGCTGGAACGGCTTGGGCAGGAAGGTGGTGGCATAACCATGCTTCAAGCCGATGGCATGGGCAGTCTCGCGCAAGGCCACCATCCGGTCGGCCGCGGTCAGGGGATCGGTGTGGTGCAGCGAAACCTCAATCTGGCCCGGACCGCACTCCCCATGCACCAGCTCCACCGGCAACCCCTGGCCCACCAACGAATCCACCAGTTCATCGATGGCGGGGCGCAGGGTGTCCAGAGTGAGCGTGGAAGCAAAGACGCTCTGTAGCACCGGCAACACGCTTGCATCCGCCGCGCTCCGCACCCAGTAGAACTCGGTCTCAAAGGCCGTTTGGAATTTCAGGCCCTGATCCTGCGCCCGAGTCAGCACCCGGCGTAGGAACCCGCGCGGGCAGAGCGGCCAGTCGGCATCACCCAAACGCATGTCGCCCAGCACCCGGGCATGGCCCGGGGCATGCGGCAGCGCGACGCAGGTGGTCCAGTCCGGCACCAGTCGGATCTCGCCAGCGGGCGTGAGGCCACTGCCAGGGGCAATGGCATCCGCTTGGGCAGGCAAGGCCATCTGGGCGGCGGCGATGCCCACACCATTATGGGCGAATCGGGCCAACGAGGCGGTGTGAAAGGCTTTGGCCCGGGCCACGTTGGCATTGTCCAGCCAGACCACCCGGGTGAGCTTGGTGCCTTCGGGAAGATAAACCGGGATCTCACTCATGCGAACAGTTCCCTGACCACCTTGCCGTGGACATCGGTGAGCCGGAAATCCCGCCCCTGGAAACGGTAGGTGAGCTTCTCGTGGTCGATCCCGCAGGCGGCGAGAATGGTGGCCTGCAGGTCATGAACATGCACGCCTTTTGCGGCGACATTCATGCCCAACTCGTCCGACTCGCCATACTGCAGGCCCGGCTTGATGCCACCGCCCGCCATCCAGGTGGTGTAGGCGTAGGGATGGTGGTCACGGCCCCAGGTCTTGCGGTTGGCGATGTCGTTCTGGATGAACGGCGTGCGGCCAAACTCCCCGCCCCAGATGACCAGCGTGTCGTCCAGCAAACCGCGCTGCTTCAGGTCCTGCACCAGGGCCCACGAGGGCTGGTCGGTATCCCGGCACTGGGTGTACAGCTCGGTGGTGATGCTGTTGTGCTGGTCCCAGCCGGCGTGCATCACCTGCACATAGCGCGTGCCGCGTTCAATCAGGCGGCGGGCCATCAGGCAGTTGCGGGCGAACGAACCGGGCTCCAGCACCTGGGGTCCGTAGAGGTCGAGCACGCTCTTGGGTTCGCTGGCCAGGTTGGTCAGGTCGGGCACGCTGGCCTGCATGCGGTAGGCCATCTCATACTGGCTGATGCGGGTGGCGATTTCGGGGTCACCCACGGCACCCAGTTTTTGCCGGTTGAGTTCCGCCAGGGCGTCTAGCTGGCCCCGGCGCCACTCGCGCCGCATGCCTGGCGGATCGGACAGGTACAGCACGGGATCACTGGAATTGCGGAACTTCACGCCCTGGTGCCTGGAGGGCAGGAAGCCGGCCCCCCAGTAAAAATCGTAGAAGATCTGGCCGCAGGTTGTGCCCTTGCTGACCGAGGTCATCGCCACGAAGGCGGGCAGTTCGTCGCGCTCGGACCCCAGGCCATAGGAGAGCCAGGCCCCCAGCGTGGGCCGGCCGGGGATCTGCGCGCCGGAGAGCATCAGCGAGATGGCGGGGGCGTGGTTGACAGCATCGGTGTGCATCGACCGGATGATGCACAGGTCATCGGCCATGCGGGCGGTGTATGGCATCAGGTCGCTGACCCATGCCCCGCATTGGCCGCGTCGGTGGAACGGTTGCACGGGGGCGAGCATCAGCTTGCCCTTCACACCCCCCGACATGGTGGAAAACCGCTTGCCGGCGATGAAACTTTCGGGCACCGGTTGGCCATGCATCTCGGCCAGCTTGGGTTTGTGGTCGAAAATGTCCACATGCGTGGGCGCGCCATTCATGAACAGGTAAATAACCCGCTTGGCCTTGGCCGGCTGGTGAAGCACCCCGCTGAGCGTGCCGGTGCCTGCCTGGGCATCGCGTGTGAGCAGGCCGGACAACGCGGCCAGACCGAGCGTGCCGGCACCATGCATCGCACCGGTGAGGAATTCCCGGCGGGTCCACCCGGCGGGGTCCACCCGGTTGTGGGTTATTCCTTGCATAGGGCCTCGTCCAGGTTCAGGACAATTTGGGCCACCACGGTCCAGGCGGCATGTTCGGTGGCGGGCAAATCCTCATCGCGCTCGGATTCGCCCACCTTCAGCAACTTTTCAGCCTCGGCCGGGGAAGACTGGAACTGGCTGCGCGCGGCAGCAAGCGCCTTGGCCAGCGGTGGAATTTCGGCAGGGACCAGTGGCCGCCCCAGCACCTTACCGGCGATGCCCTGCAAGCGGGCGCCATCATCTCCTGGATTCAGGAGCACCTTCTGGGCCAGGTGGCGGGCCGCCTCAATGTAGGTGGGATCATTGAGCGTGAGCAGCGCGTGGAGCGGGGTGTTGGTGCGGTATACCTTCACCGAGCAAACCTGCCGGGGGGCGTTGTCGAAAACTTCGGCGGGGCCGACGATGCGACGCCAGAAGGTGTAAAGGGTGCGCCGGTACAGGGCGTCCCCCTTGTCCTGCGCGTATTTCTTGTTGCCGAAGGTGGCCTCCTCCCAGATTCCCTCAGGCTGGTAGGGATAGACCGGCCGGCCACCGGGTTTTTCCACCAGCAGGCCCGAGACAGCCAGCGCCTGGTCGCGCAGCATCCAGGCGGGCAGTCGGTGCCGCGGGCCCCGGCCCAGCAGCCGGTTTTCCGGGTCCTTTTCCAGCAAGGCGGATGTCACCACCGAGGTCTGCCGGTAGGTGGCGCTGGTGACGATCGAGCGGACCAAACGCTTCACATCCCAGCCGTTGTCACGAAAATCGACGGCCAGCCAGTCGAGCAACTCCGGCTGCACCGGACGCTCTCCCTGGATGCCGAAGTCTTCCGGCGTCTTCACGAGGCCGATACCGAAAAACTGGGTCCATAACCGATTGACGGTCACGCGGGCGGTGAGCGGATTTTCAGGCGCCAGCAACCAGCGGGCCAGGGCCAGCCGGTTGACCGGTGCACCGGCAGGGAGCGGGGCCAGAGCCGCGGGCGTGCCGGCATCCACCTTGTCGGCGGGCTGGTTGTAAAGGCCCGTTCTCAGCAGGAAGGTGTCGCGATAGGTGGGCAGGTCCGCCATCACCATCACACGGGGGATGATCCGCTCGTTGGCGTCGCGGGCGGCCTTGTATTTTTCAAACCCATCCAGGGCGGCACCGTAATCCTTGGCATATTCTTTCAGGGCCTTGCGCACGGCGAGGGACTCGGTGGCTGACCGGTCGGCCAGTTTCTTTTTCAAGGCCTTGCCCGCTTCCGAGGCGGGGTCCACCTTGGCACCAAAGTCCTTCTCCAGCGACTGGAGCAGTACTTGAACCTTGTTCAATTCCTCGGCCAGGCGGACACGCTCCGAGGCCTGGATGGGGCTGGGGGCATCCAGCACCGGGGGAGTTTGCGGGTTGCCGCCCGAGCCATCCACCGCCGTCCGGTTGAAAAACGCGAACAGCCTGTAGTAGTCGCGCTGGCTGAGCGGGTCATACTTGTGGTCATGGCAGCGGCAACAGTTGAAGGTGAGCCCCAGCCAAACGGTGCCCACGGTCTCGGCCATGTCAAAGACATAGTCGATGCGGTTTTCCTCGGGGATGCGCCCGCCTTCCCCATTGATCATGTGATTGCGTAAAAAGGCCGTGGCCAGTTTTTGCTCATGGGTGGCATCGGGCAGCAGGTCCCCGGCGATCTGCCAAAGGGTGAACCGGTCGTAGGGAAGGTTTTTGTTGAAGGCCTGCACCACCCAGTCGCGCCACGGCCACATGGTGCGCTCGGCATCCCCCTGGTAGCCATTGCTGTCGGCGTAGCGTGCGGCATCGAGCCAGTCCCAGGCCATCCGTTCGCCAAAACGGGGTGAAGCGAGCAACCGGTCAACAGCCCGCTCAAAGGCATCAGCCTTGGTGTCGGCCAGGTATTCCGCAAGGTCCTTGTCGCTGGGGGGCATTCCCGTGAGGTCCAACGTGACCCGCCTAAGCAGTGTGGCTTTGTTGGCCTCAGGAGAGGGTTCCAACCCTTCTTTCCTCAGGCGCGCCAGAACGAGGGCATCCCACGGTTGCCGGGGCCATGTGGAATCAATGCGTGGGAGGCCTGGTTTTTGTGGGGGTGTGAGCGACCAGTGCTTGCCCCAGTTGGCACCCGATGCGATCCAGGCTTCCAGGGTTTGAATCTGTGCCTGCGTGGGCCGCTTGGCGAACTTGGGCGGGGGCATCACCTTGGTGGGGTCGCCATGGCGCACCCGGTCGATGACCGCGCTTTCGGCAGCCTTGCCCGGGATGATGATGCCTGTTTCAGCCCGCAGGGCATCTGTAGCGGTGTCGAGGCGCAGGTCACCCTTGCGTGACTTGGCATCCGGCCCATGGCAGGGGAAGCAGAAATCACTCAGCACCGGCAGGATGTCACGGTCAAAAGACGGGGATACTTTTTCGGCAACCGCCACAGGTTGGCAAAAAGCCATGAACAGGGAGATCAGGAGGGGCGTCTGCATGGCCGGGTTTGTCTTGGGAGGGCAGTTGCTGTTTGCTGTATTTTAACCCAAAATCCAAACCAAAACGCGTGGCAGCCGTTTGATTCACGGGCGGTTCTGGGTTACAACCGGCTTTCCCACCGGATGATCCAAAAATCCTGACGAGGAATCCTCCCCATGGCTCCACTGAACCGACGCGGATTTGCCAAAACCGCCGCCTCCATCGCCGCCGCCCCCACCATCCTCACCGGCGCCATACGCGCCCAGGGAGACAAGGCACCCCAAAGCGCCCGCCTGCGTCTGGGCTTCATCGGCACCGGCAAGATGAATGGCGGTCATCTGGGACATTTCCTGGGCCAGCCGGATTGCCAGATTGTCGCGGTGTGCGATGTCGACACCAAGCGGCGCGAAGACGCAAAAAACCGCGTCGAGAAGAAATACGCCGAGGAGACCAAGAGCGGCACCTACAAGGGCTGCGGAGCCTACGTCGATTTCCGCGAACTGATCGCCCGCAAGGATGTGGACGCGGTGGTCATCGCCACGCCCGACCACTGGCACACCATCCCCTGCATCGAGGCCCTGAAGGCCGGCAAGGATGTCTACTGCGAGAAGCCCCTGACCTTGACCCTGAAGGAAGCCAAGCTGCTGATCGACGCGACCCGGAAGTACGACCGCGTCTTCCAGGTGGGCAGCCAGCAGCGCTCGGGCAGCGAGTTCCGCGTGGCCTGCGAACTGGTGCGCAGCGGCAAGATCGGCAAGCTGAAGGCGGTGTACGCCAACATCGGCGGCCCCAGCGTGCCGTGCGACCTGCCGGAAGAAACGATGGAACCGGGGCTCGATTGGGACCGCTGGCTGGGCCCTGCCCCCATGCGCCCCTACAACTCGGTGCTGGCACCCCGCGGCGTGCACAACCACTTCCCCAACTGGCGTCTGTACCGCGAGTACTCCGGCGGCATGATGACCGACTGGGGCGCGCACCATTTCGACATCGCCCATTGGGGCCTGGGTATGGACATGTCCGGCCCGGTGGAGATCATCCCGCCGGCCGACGGGTCGAAGGGCTCGGGCCTGAAATTTGTCTACGCCTCAGGCGCGCCGCTTTACCGGGCGGAAGAATACGAGCCGGGCAAGAAGGTGAACGGCGTGGCTTTCATCGGCGAGAAGGGCAAGATCCACGTCAACCGCGGCTTCCTGAAGAGCGAACCGGATGATCTGATCAAGACCCCCGAGAGCGAGATCTCGGTGAAGCTTTACAAGTCACCCGGGCACCAGCGCGACTGGCTGAACTGCATCAAGACCCGGCAAAAGCCGATTTGCGATGTGGAGATCGGCGCCCGCAGCGTCGCGGTCTGCCATCTGGGCAACATCGCCTACTGGACCGGCGAGACCGTGCGCTGGAATCCGCAAACCTGGAGTTTTGTCGACCCTTCCCCCGCTGTGGCCAAATGGTACGACCGCGAACGCCGCGGGGAATGGCAGTTGCCGCAAATCTGATTGGTTCGACGGCCGTCCTGGAGCTTTTGATTGGAAACCCCTCCCATACCGGGAGGGGTTTTGCTTTTGGCCCACGGCAATGGTGGCTGGGACCGGCGAATCGCTTGATACGATTGGTTAGTAGTGCTGACTGAACCTCACCCTACCGGTAACCATATGAGTGACACACCTCCCTGCCCCCAATGCCAATCTGAATACGCCTATGAAGACGGCGAATTGCTGGTCTGCACCGAATGCGACCACCGCTGGAAACCCGGCGCTGGACCAGCGTCCGAGAAAAAAAAGGTGTGGCGCGACGCGTTTGGCAACGAGCTGAAAGACGGCGACACCGTGCAGGTGATCAAAGACCTGAAGGTGAAGGGGGCATCCAGCTCCGTGAAAGTGGGCACCAAGGTCAAGAACATCCGCCTGGTGGACGGGGATCACGACATCGATTGCAAGATCGACGGGTTCGGAGCCATGAAGCTGAAATCAGAGTTCGTGAAGAAGGCCTGACAAGGCACCGGGCCCATCACCCCTTGCGCTGCACCATCGCCTCCACCCATACCGGCACAAAGGGGATGATGCACCCCTTGGACACCGGCCAGTCCCGGTACAGGCCGATCTTCTCGCCGATGGCGACCGCGCGTTTGCGCAGATTGGCATGCTGGATGCCGATGGCGGCCAGCGTGTTGTTCATGGTCCATTGCACCTCCGGCTGCGCCTTGGGCATCTCCTTTTCAATGCGGTCCAGCAGGGCCGGCAGGTCAAGGTCATCGACCGTGCCCTTGTTGATGCGGCTGGCGGTGAGGTTCCACCCGGCCCGGGCGGCCCATTTGTCCTTGGCCGCCATCCATTTTCCGCGCAGGGCATCCTTGCCCGGGTGCTGGGCCACCACATAGGCGTTGAGCCAGTCGGCCACCTGGGCGCAGGTGGTGGAGCGGGTCAGCGTGTCGAGCTGGTCCGCCGTCAGTACCTTGGGTTTCAGGAGGAGCGTGGCGACCAGTTGCGCCTCCACATTGGCGGTGTCCCACAACTCCAGCGCGAGTTCGTGGTTTGTTTTCAGCTTCTTGGCAAGGGTACGGATGTCGCCCAGCTTCACGCCAAACTGGTTTGCCGGCACGCCGGCCCGGGCATTATGCGCAAGACGGGCGGGATCACCCAAGGCCTTGAGCTGCGCGAGGATTTCTTTGGTGTTCATGGTCGAAATTATAACCGGCCAACCGGGCAGAGGTTAGATAGGAGCCACTTTTCATGGACCCCCATCCCAATAGCTCATAACCTTCAGCCGCACAAAGTCTCCGCTTCAGGGATTTGCCCGGCTGGCCGGTTTAGCGAATAATCAGCCTCTCATCGACCGACCAAGATGACTCCCGCACCCTGCCCAGGCGATATCCCATGCACCTCACCGCCCGATTGCTTTTTCTCCTCGCTGGAATCCAATTTCTGTGGGCTTCCCGCGGTATCGCGGATGAAACCGCCCAGTGGAAAGCCGGCCTGGCCTTGGAAAAAATCACTCCCCTGCAGCCGGTCTGGATGGCCGGATACGCGGCGCGTAACGGCCCCTCGGACGGCGTGCTGACCGACCTGCACGCGCGCGCGCTGGCCCTGACCGATGCCCGGGGCAAACGATTGGTCATCGTGGGTCTTGACCTGATCGAGATCCCCCAAACCCTGCGGGACCGAATCGTGGCGATGGCCGCCAAGAGCCACGGCCTGAAACCCGAAGAGCTGCTGGTGAACACCTCGCACACCCACGGCGGCCCGATGGTCTCCAGCAAGACGGTGGCCGATTGGGGCATCGCCCCCGAATGGGGCAAACGGGCCGACGAGTATGTGGATTTCCTGATCCAGCGGATGGACGCCGCCATCGGCAAGGCCATCACCGCGCAGGCGCCCGCCACGCTGGCCTACAGCTCCTCCCGGTGCGCGCACTCCATGAACCGACGCCTGCCCACCCCGATGGGATTCCGCCTGGCTCCCAACCCGAACGGCCCGGTGGACCACGAGGTGCCGGTGCTGCGCATTGAATCCCCAGACGGGAAACTGTCAGGCGTGGTGTTCGGCTTTGCCTGCCACAACACGGCCCTGGGCCCCACCCGCAAGATCAACGGCGACTACGCCGGGTTCGCCCAGCGCCAACTGGAGAAGGATCACCCCGGCGCCGTCGCGTTGTTTTTGGCAGGCTGCGGTGGCGACCAGAATCCGTCCCCCAACCGGGGCGATGCCGATGCCGAGCCAAACGGCTTGGCACTGGCTGCCGCGGTGGAGAAGGGGCTGGCAGCACAGGCCCTTCCCCTGGTACCCAGCCTTTCCATCTCCATGGAAGTCTGTCCATTGCCTTTCGCGCCGTTGCCGCCACGGGCTGATCTGGAAGCACGGGCCAAATCGGGCAACAGCTTTGTGGCACGCCACGCCGAATGGGTACTGAAACAATGGCCCAAGCCCGATGACAAACCCGCCGATTATCCCCTGCCGGTCCAGGTGATCCAGTTTGGCAACAATTTCACACTGGTGGCGCTGGGAGGGGAGCCGATGGCGGATTACTCGCTGCGACTGAAAGGTGAATTGCGGAAGGAAGGCCAGCTGGTCTGGATCGCCGGTTATTCCAACCTGGTGCACGCCTATGTGCCCACCCGCCGAGTGCTGCTCGAGGGTGGCTACGAGGGTACCGAGGCGGTGATCTACCAGTCGCTGCCGGGCCCCTTCGCGGTGGAGGTGGAGGAACGGATCGTGGAGTCGGTGCACCGGCAGGTGCACGCGCTGCGGTCGAAGTGAACAGCAAACCCCTGGCAGCTTCCAGGAAAGTGAAGGGATTTCCCGCATGGATAGCGGATGGTTGAACACTTTTGTCGAGGTGGCCAAGGCCCTCGGCGCCCTGGCCACTCCGGTGGTGGTGGTGATAGTGGCCTACCTTTTCCAGCGCCGGCAAAAGGTGGCGGAAGCGGCGATGGCTGAGCGGATCAAACGAATCGCGCTGATCAGCCCGCTGCTCAACCGGATATTTTCCTACCGCCACCGGGTGGGGGCCTACCTCGACTGGAGCCCGGAGGAGATTCTGCAGGCCAAGCGCGAGGCCGACCGCGAATTCCGTACCTACGAGTTCCTTTGGTCGCCCGAATACCGGGAGGCCTACCACCGGTTCATGGAAGAATGCTTTGCCACCAACCGGGGCGAGGGGAACAAGGCCGGTATCAGGGCCCATGAAAGGCACTATCCCAAAAAGGCATCAACCCCCGATTGGGAAGCCTTCACCGGGGAGGAGGCGGATAAATCCTCCAACCAGAAAACCTACAATCAGGTGCAGTCGGTCACGGCCAGGGATCTGGGGTTCCGAAACTAGACGATTTGCCGGCCGCCCAAAAAGGAACCGCCCGCCGGAGGTACCGGCGGGCGGTTGTCGGTCAACGGCTATGCGCCCATGCGCCGATCAATAGCGGTAGCTGTCGGTCTTGAAGGGACCTTCCTTGGACACATGGATGTAGGCTGCCTGCTCTGAGGTGAGCTCGGTCAACTGCACATTCAGCTTCTTTAACTGCAGGCGGGCCACATGCTCGTCCAGCTTCTTGGGAAGCACGTACACGCCCACCGGGTACTTGGCGTTGTGCTGCCACAGCTCGATCTGCGCCAGCACCTGGTTGGCGAAGGAGGAGCTCATCACATAGGAAGGGTGGCCCGTGCCGCAGCCCAGGTTCACCAGACGCCCCTTGGCCAGCAGGATGATCCGCTTCTTGTCGGGGAAGATCACATGGTCCACCTGGGGCTTGATCTCCTCCCAGGGATAGTTCTCCAGCGACGCGACATCGATCTCGTTGTCGAAGTGGCCGATGTTGCAGACGATGGCCTGGTCCTTCATCTTCGCCATATGGGCGTGGGTGATGACCTTGTAGTTGCCGGTGGCGGTGACGAAGATGTCCGCCTTGTCGGCGGCATACTCCATGGTCACCACGCGGTAGCCTTCCATGGCGGCCTGCAGCGCGCAGATCGGGTCGACCTCGGTCACCCACACCTGAGCCGACAGCGCGCGCAGGGCCTGGGCCGAGCCCTTGCCCACATCGCCATAGCCGGCGACCACGGCGATCTTGCCAGCCACCATCACGTCGGTGGCGCGCTTGATGCCGTCCACCAGCGATTCGCGGCAGCCGTACAGGTTGTCGAACTTCGATTTGGTGACCGAGTCATTCACATTGATGGCCGGGAACTTCAACTCGCCCCTCTTGTGCATCTGGTAGAGGCGATGCACGCCGGTGGTGGTCTCCTCGGTCACACCCTTGACGGCGGCCAGACGCTCCGAGTACCAACCGGGCTGCTTCGCCACGCGGTCCTTGATGGCCGCGAACAGCACCTGCTCTTCCTCGCTGCCGGGCTTGTCAAGGACATGGATGTCCTTCTCGGCGCGGGCGCCCAGGTGCAGCAGCAGGGTGGCGTCGCCGCCATCGTCCAAAATCATGTTGGTGTGGCCACCGTCGGCCCACTCGAAGATCTTGTGGGTGTAGTCCCAGTATTCCTTGAGGGTTTCGCCCTTGTAGGCGAACACGGGAATACCCGCGGCGGCGATGGCCGCGGCGGCATGGTCCTGCGTGGAGAAGATATTGCAGGAAGCCCAGCGCACCTCGGCCCCGAGCGCCTTCAGCGTCTCGATGAGCACGGCGGTCTGGATGGTCATGTGGAGCGAGCCGGTGATGCGCGCACCCTTGAGGGGCTGCTTCGCCGCGTACTCGTCGCGGATGGCCATCAGGCCGGGCATCTCGGTCTCGGCGATGGCAATCTCGCGCCGGCCCCAGGGGGCCAGGCCGATATCGGCCACATGATAGTCTTTGAAGGTCGCGGTCTTGGTGGCAACAGCGGTCACGTTCATAGTCTCCTGAAACAATGAACGGGCGCCGTTGCTCAGTAATGTTCCACCCTCCGCGAGCCTGGCAGGCACCCGTGTGCCGTCGCAGCGCCCCTCGCCGGGGTGGTGTTCGGTGGATTGGCTTTAGGCAAAGCTCCTGTGGGAAGCCGATTCCGATCATAATTTATAGCAACGGCTCCGGCCATTTCCAAGACGCTGGAAATCTCCACCGCACGCGCCAACCAATCTCGGCCAACCAGGTCCCCTCCACGGAAAAGATTTCCCGGTTTGCGGCATCCAACTTCCAGCCGGAAGTCCAATGGCCAAAAGGGTTAAGCACCGGCAGGGCTATCCAGGCCACAAACTCTGGGAAAAAGTTCGATCTGGTTCTCGCCACCTGGAATTCCTGGGAGAATCCTGAAAACTCAGGTAGTTTGGGGCCATCAGGCCATGCCCCATGGGCAAACAAATCCTGTCCGACATGCCCAATCAGGTCAGCCTGCCAAGACAAGGAACAGCCGATGAGCCCCCTTACTGAACCCAATGCCAAAGATCTGGGACCGGCCTACTGGCAGGCCCGGTACGACCAGGGAAAAACCGGCTGGGACCGCGGCGAAACCAGCCCCATGCTGGCGCGGTGGCTGGCGAACGGAGACATCTCCCCGTGTGAGGTCTTGGTGCCCGGCTGCGGCAAGGGCCACGAGGTCATTGCCTTGGCCCGGGCAGGGTTCCAGGTTACAGCGGTGGACTTTGCCGATTCGGCCGTCCAAAGCCTGCAGAGCCAACTCGACCGGCAAGGGCTGAAGGCCCGGGTGATCCAGGCGGACCTGTTCAGGTACACACCGGCAGCACCGTTCGATGCCATCTACGAGCAGACCTGCCTGTGCGCCATCGACCCGATCCTGCGGCAATCCTACGCGGCATTGCTGGCCAGTTGGCTCAAGCCAAAGGGCAAACCATTCGCCCTTTTCATGCAAACGGATAATCCCGAGGGGCCCCCGTTCTCCTGCCCGGTGGACGCCATGCGGGACCTGTTCTCATCAGGCTGGAACTGGCTGGGGCATCCGGTCCGGGTGGAACATCCAATGGGTCTGCATGAGTGGGCTTGTATTCTGGAAAGGCGATAATGATCAAAGGTCCTTCCTTGCCGTAGCCCACCCATCTGTTGAATACCCACCACTTCTGGAGGACCTTTCCCATGGCCAAATCCCCTGCCGAAGCGAAAGCCGCGATGATTGCCGGCCTGAAGGAAAAAACCGGCAAAACACTGGAAGCCTGGCTCAATCTTCTGAAAACTTCTGGTTTGGCCAAGCACAAGGAAATGATGACCCTGCTAAAAACCACCCACGGCATAACCCATGGTTATGCCAACATGATCGCGCTGCAGGCCTTGGGATCGGACAGCCATACCGCCACCGATGATTCAGCCCTGGTGGATGGCCAATATGCGGGGAAGAAGGCCGCCCTGCGCCCGGTTTACGAGGCGATCTTGGCCGCGGTGAAAAAACTGGGCAAGGATGTCGAGGTGGCGCCCAAAAAAGCCTACGTGAGCCTGCGCCGCGACAAGCAGTTCGCGATCCTGCAACCCTCCACCGCCACCCGGCTGGATGTGGGCTTGGTGTTGCCCGGAGCCGAACCCACCGATCGGCTGGAGACTGCGGGCAGCTTCAACGCCATGGTGACCCACCGGGTCCGGGTGGAGAGCGCTGACCAGGTGGACAAGGAACTGTTGGGCTGGCTTCGCCAGGCGTACAGCCAGGCCTGATTTAGTCAGTGCGACGGGACGGCCTACCCAACCTTAGGGCCCCCGCGATGGCCATCACCACCGCCATCGGCATGACCACCTTGAACCACACCGCGTACGGCAGCATGGAGAGGTTGAACAAAACCGCCCACAGGAGGAGAGCCGCCACAACGCCTGAGGCCCAGTAAGACCCGATCCTCTGTGCGATCCAAGTGCCCAGAAATGCGGTAAAGCCCCACAACCCGACCACGGCGGCCAGCACCCAATCGGGATACCGGGCCACATGATTGCACATCTCTTCCTTGTCGTTGAGGTCCATTCCCTCGGGAAACGGATGCACCACGCTGCTGAACATCTCCACCGCCACAACCAGCACGAAAACGGCCACAGCGCCCAGGAAAATGCCCAACAGGGCGCGTAAAACAGTGACCATGATACATCCGACCTGAGGGTTCATTGTTCCAGGAAATGAAAAACATCCCGCATTTTTCTGAAAATCCCGGGCCAGGGCAAGGGAACCCCGTTAGGCCCCTGGCCAGAATTCATTTTCATGCATCCAATAGGTAGGTTAAGCTTAAAATAGCCTGTAAGGCCATTTCAAGGAGACGCAACCGTGCGCCAACTGCATCGCCAAGGGTTGACGCTTCTGGAAGTTCTGATCGTTCTGGCAATCCTCGCCTTCCTGGCCATGCTCTTCCTTCCGGTGACACGGAATGTCCGGGGGGCGGCGGAGGTGATGGCCTGCGCCAACAACCTGAAAGCCATCACCTTGGGAATCCACCGACATCAGGAACTGGGCTCCCCCCGGGGCGAACCCGGTTCTGACACCCAGCCAAGCTCTCGGGAAACTTGCTACCCAACCGGCTGTATGGGGCCAGGCAATGCTCCGGAAGACAGGTTGAGCTGGATGGTGACGCTGTTGCCTCATCTCGACCAGAATGCCTTGTACCAGCAACTGAATCTGGAAAAGGGGTACCCCGAAAACCGGGCCACCACCAACAAGCCCATCCGGGAATTCCTCTGCCCGGCTCAGGTCAAATCACTCGACCAATCGAGCATGTCAATCACCACCTATGTGGCCATGTCCGGAATAGGTTTGGATGCGGCCAGCCGGCCTGCGGGCGCTCCCGGCAATGGCTTCATGGGCTACGACCGCAAGACCACCCCATCCATGATCCGGGACGGCTTGGCAAACACCATCGCCCTGATGGAAACCGAATCTACCTTGGGCCCATGGGCACGCAGTGGCATCTTGGGCTCCTGGGCCCAAGGTGGCATCGCAACGGTGCGCGGGTTTGATCTCATGGATCTCCCTATCACGGGCAACGGCCGGCCTTTCCATCAGCACCTCCAATCCATCCAGGTTGCGTTTGCCGATGGCTCCTGCAGGCGATTAAACAGCTCCATAAATCCAGATGCTTTAGCCACCTTGATCACGATTGAAGGCGGAGAGCCGCCACAGCATCTGGACTAGGCCCCCTTGGCAAGACCTGCCCTGGAACGGTTGCTTCGCTGGGCAGCGCTCGCGCTGATCGCGCGTGTGCTGGCAGTCATCCTGTGGAACTATCTCGATTATTTCCCGCCCCGTTTTGATTCCGATTTCTTGTTGGGCCGCGAATCCATTTTCCATGGCGCCTATCGGATTGCGTTTTACGCCCATATCGTTTCGGGTCCGCTGGCCTTGGTGAACGGTTTGGCGTTGACCAGCCTGGCCATCCGCCAACGATGGCCCAAATGGCACCGCCGGTTGGGGATGACCCAACTGCTGATTCTGCTCCCGATGTTATTGGCAAGCGGCGTGTTGATGGCCTGCCACGCCTTTGCGGGTTGGTGGGCCGGTTCGGCCTTCCTGGCCCTTGCAGGGATAACAGGTGGTTGCGCCGTAGCCGGGTTCGTCCACGCGCGAAGCCAGGATTTTCATCGCCATCGCCGGTGGATGCTGCGCTGTCAGGTGCTGGTTTGCTCGGCCGTGGTGTTGCGGCTGATCTCCGGGGCCGCCGGGCTAGCTGGCGTGGAGGATGCGGAGGCTGCTTATGTTCTGGCCGCTTGGGCCAGTTGGCTGATGCCCATGGCGCTTTTGGAAGCCTATTTCCTCAGGCGTGACAGCAAGCCAGCTTCACAGTGGATTGCCCCAGCCAAGCCCTGATTAAACCCGCCAAACCAAAAGGCCCGGGGGATTGTTTCCCCCGGGCCTTTGCGCTGAAAGAAGGCTGGACTCACTCAGCCGCGTTCTTTTTCTTCTTCTTGTCAAGTTGCTCGCCAATGAACTTCGACAGGCCCGGGCCCCGCAGCTCGCGGCTGGTGGCCACAATCTCGCCGGTGTCGCCGTCCACCAGCAGCACGAAGGGGATGGCGTTCACATCGTACCGCTCGCCAAGCGTGGTCTTCCAGCCCTTGCCCTCGTAGATCTGCTTCCAGGGGAGTTCCCTCTTCTTCAAAAACTCCTCCACCTTTTCCTTTTGCCCCTCGTTGTCGAAGCTGATCCCCAGCACCTCGAAGCCCTTGCCGTTCCAGTCGGAATAGGCCTTCTTCACATTGGGGATCTCGGCGATGCATGGCCCGCACCAGGTGGCCCAGAAGTCAACCAGCACCAGCTTGCCGGCGTAGTCCTTGGGGAAGTCCACCTTGTTGCCGTCCAGGCCGTCCATGGTGAACGGCAGGGCCTTCTTGCCAACACGCAGGTCGGGTGCCATGGCCATCTTGGGCAGCTCGGTGTCCGACTTGGCCAGCTTGAAGGTGTCCCCCTCCTTGCTCAGCACGTAGGTGGTGCCGGTGAAGTTGAAGGGCTTGCCCAGCATGACCGACTCGTACTTGCTGCTGCGGATCTTGTTGTTGTCCCGGTCGATCCAGAGGGCTCCCTTGGTTTCGGGGCCGGTGAAGGTGCTGAACTTCTGGCCGTCCAGCGTCAGGGTGAGTTCGTAGCCGAAGTCGTTGTAAAAGAGCACCGTGTCCTTCAGCGCGGCGCGCTGGGGATCCTTGGGATCGAAACGGTACAGGTTGACGGTGGCCAGCTCACCGCCCATGGCAACCTGGGCGCTGCCGCTGTACATGGTCTGGGTGCCATTCTTGTTGGCGGACCATTTCGCCTCGGGATCATTGGTGAAGTCGCCATCGTTGTTGGAATCAACAAACAGCCTGGCAGGCTTGCCCTCGGGCTCATCCAGAATGAAGGCCCAGGTCTTGTCGCCGAACTTGATCTTCCCGTAGCGGGCGGCGGTCAGCCCCTCGGGGGCCTTCTTCACGCCCTCGGCCTTGTCGGAAAGGGCGGCGCGCACCGGGGAGTAGCCGCCCACCTTGGGGGTCAGGCCCGCGGGCAGAAACTTCACCGCCACATCCTCGGCGCCCAGACACAGGGCGGCGGCCATCGCCATGGAAGAAAACATGCTGGTATCCCCGGATGGATTGCGAAAAAGAGACTCTTTTGAGGGTAAGCCCCGGGGCTGCGCCCGTCAATCAAGCCGTGCCCCCTCCATGGGTGAAAACTTTGGTCCCCGAAAGCCACACGGCGTTGCCAGCCCCTTTTTCCGGAGGCCGGCAACGCCGTGGGAGGTATCCTCGCCGTCCGACCGGACAGCATCAGGGGCAGTTGGGTCAGTTCGGGTTCGCGGCCGGCTTGGTGAAGTACCGTGTGACGCGGTTGTTGGTCAGACGGTTGAGGGCCGGATTGGCGGCGGGTGCCGCCTCACCGTTGGCGACAGGGGCGGCCGCCGGCTGGGCAGGAGCTGGATTCGCCGGCTGGGCCGCAGCTTGGGAGCTCGGTTGGGGACGTTGGCGCAGGTTTTTCAGAAAGCCAAGCGGCCCCGCCTGCGAGGCACTGGCGACAAAAGCCACCGCAAACAATCCAAGAACCATTCGGGTCATCATCCATCCTCCTGAAGCAATGCCCGCAATTGAACTGGGCAAATCCTTCCCATCATCGGGTTATCCTAGGAATGGGACAGAACCTGTCCCGACCCGGTTTGATGGGCCGACCGCGCAAAATACGACAAGTTTATCGGTTGTAAGGGCTAAGCCTTTGGCTTGGTGCGGTTTAGCAAGTCCCCTGGGCCGAAGGTTGGACAACCAAAATTTTTGAGAAAAAAGCCAGCTGTGCATGGAGCTGGTCCTACTCCCTAACAGGTTGGGCCGACCTGTTCGTTCCGGCCACGCCGGCTACCATGGTCTGTTGGCATGTTCAAATGTACACAACCCATGCGCCGGCCCGGCCGCCCGCGCCCACCGGATGAAACTTGAATGGCTTGGACCCAGGATCCCCCGTCGCTTCCAGCCCTGTTGAAGCAGGTCTTCGGTTACGACGAATTCCGCCCGCTGCAGCGCGAGATCATGGAATCGTCGCTGGCGGGCCGCGACACATTGGCCATCCTCCCCACGGGGGCAGGCAAAAGCCTCTGCTACCAGTTGCCCGCCCTGGTCCGCCCGGGCCTGACCGTTGTCATCTCCCCACTCATCGCGCTGATGAAGGACCAGGTGGATCAGCTCCAGGCCGCCGGCGTGCCCGCCACCTTCCTCAACTCGTCCCTCGACCCCGCCACCCAGCAGACCCGCATGGCCGAGTTGGACCGCGGCAGGCACAAGCTGCTGTATATCGCCCCCGAGCGAGTGCTGATGGGGAATTTCATGGACCGGCTGTCCCGCTGGGGCGTGGAAGCCCTGGTGGTGGACGAGGCCCACTGCATCAGCGAGTGGGGGCACGATTTCCGCCCCGATTACCGCAACCTGGGCGAGTTGCGCGCCGCCCACCCCCGGGTGCCCGTCGTGGCGCTCACCGCCACCGCCACCCCCCAGGTGCGCGGCGACATCATCGCGCAACTGAAGCTGCGCGAACCGGCGGTCTACCTGTCCAGCTTCAACCGGCCCAACCTTGGTTACCGCGTGGTGGAAAAGACCAAGCCGGCCAGGCAGGTCTGGGAGTTCGCGGCCGCCAGGCCCGAGGATTCGGGCATCATCTACTGCCACTCCCGCAAGGGGGCGGAAGCCCTGGCCACCGCGCTGCGCGCCGAGGGTCTGTCCGCCATCGCCTACCACGCGGGCATGGAACCCGACGAGCGGGCCCGCAACCAGGAGGCCTTCATCCGCGACGAGGCCCGGATCGTCTGCGCCACGCTGGCCTTCGGCATGGGCATCAACAAGCCGAATGTGCGCTACGTGATCCACGCCGACATGCCGAAGAATGTGGAAAGTTATTACCAGCAAACCGGCCGCGCGGGCCGCGATGGCCTCGCGGGCGATTGCCTGCTGCTGTTCTCCCGCGGCGATGTGATGAAGAACCTCAAGTTCCTCGAGGATATCACCGACGAGCAAACCCGCCGTGTCGCCCGCAGGCAACTCGACCAGATGGCCGCCTATGGCGACGAGCCCGGTTGCCGCCGGGCCTACCTGCTGCGCTATTTCGGCGAGGAATGGCCAGAAGCCAACTGCGGCAACTGCGACAACTGCCTGGAACCGCGCGAGACGCGCGACGCCACCGTCGAGGCCCAGAAACTGCTGAGCTGCATCCACCGCGTCCGCCAGAAGAGCGGATTCCCGGTGGGTTGGAAGCACCTGGCCGAGGTGCTGGCCGGCGCCAAAACCGAGCGAATTGCGAAATGGGGGCACGACACCCTCTCCACTTACGGCATCGGCCGCGACAAGCCACGCGCCGAATGGATCGAACTGGGCCGTCAGTTGGAGCGGTTGGGACTGGCCGAGGTGGAACCGGGCGATTTCCCCACGGTGGCCATCACCGAAAAGGGCCTGCAGGCCTTGAAAAACCGCACCCCCATTCTCGTCGCCAGCGCGCCCAAGCCGGCCGCCATGGAAGATCGATCCGACGCAACCCCTTCCCGGGCAGCCAAGTCTGGCGATCTACCCTGCGACGAGGGCCTCTTCCAGAAGCTGCGCGCCAAACGCAAGGCCTTCGCCGACGACCGGAATGTGCCGCCTTATGTCATCTTCTCGGATGTTACATTGCGCCATATCGCCCGCGCCTACCCGCGTTCCTCGGCCGAATTCCTGGCCCTGCCCGGCGTGGGTGAACGCAAGCTGGAGGAATTCGGCAACGCGTTCATGGAGGTGGTGGACGCCTGGATTACCGATCAACCCCGGCAGATGTTCCCCACCCTAAAACCGGCCAAACCGTCGGCCCCCCGACGGGCCGGCCCCTCCAGCCTCGGCGCCACCGTACTCGAGTCCCTGCGCCAGTTCCGTGAGGGGGCAGGCATGGCGGAGATCGCGCAGGCCCGCGGCCTCGGCCTCTCCACCATCGAGGGCCACCTGGCCCAGGCGATCGAACAGGGAGAAAATCTCGACCCGGTCGCCTTTTACACCCCCGCCGAGGCCGAGCGGATGCGCGCCGCCTTCGCCGGTCACGACGGCATGGCGCTCAGCCCGGTGTTCGAGAAACTGAACGGCGAGATCAGCTACGGCAAACTGAAAGCCTTCCGGGCCTTCGCAAGCAGGCAATGATTGGGGCCCAAGCGTCCGGGCCAATCCACAGGCTGTCCGTTTAGAAAATGCCTGAACACCAGCCGCACCTATTTCCCACTCGCCACACAGTACAGGTTCTTCTCCGTGCGGATGAACAGCCGCCCGCCCGCGACAGCCATCGAGGCCTGCGTCGGCTCGGTCAGCGGATTTTTCGCCAGCACCTTGAACTGGAGACCGGCCTCAATGACCGTGGTGTCGCCGTTGTTGTCCAGCAGGTACAGCTTGCCGTCGGCATGCACGGGCGAGGCCGAGAAACCGCCACTCACCCGCTCGTTCCAGACCACCTCGCCGGTGTCGGCCTTCAGGCAGGTGGCAAACCCGGTGTCGTTCACCGTGAACAGATACGGCTTCACATGCACCATCGAGGGCACCTTGGGGTTGCCCTTCTTCTGCTCCCAGACCAGGTTCTTTTCCTGCAGGTTCCCCTTCTCCCCCAAACGGAAGGCCTTGATCGACTCGCGGCCGCGGAAACCGCCGGCGGTGAAAACCTTACCGTCGGCCACCAGCGTCGAGGGCACCTTCCCCTCCCCTTCCACCGTGCTGGTCCACAGCTTTTCGCCGGTGTCGCGGTCGAATCCCTGCACCACATCGCCGGCCTCGCTCACCACCTGCACCCGGCCATCGGGCCCGGTCCACAGCGTCGGGGTCCCGTGCGAGATGCGGGTGACGCCGCGCATCGTCTTCCAGCGTTCCTTGCCGGTCTGCGCGTCCAGCGCCAGCACATACGACTTGTCCCACGGCTTTTGCCAGCCGATCAGCTTGTCCTCCCCCTCCGAGCTGGCGTCCATCGTCATGATGATCAACCCGCCCGTGAGAATCGGCGAGGCCCCCAACCCGTGCTGGCTGTAAAAGGGATGGTCACGGTTGGTCCACACCACCGAACCGTCGAAGTTCACCGCCGCAAAACTCCCGTCGCTGTACACCGCGTAAACCCGCTCGCCGTCAGTCACCGGCGACGGCGTGGCGTAGCTGTTGCGTGTCTCCTTCTTGCGCGGCTTCTGGCGAAACACCTCCCTGTCCCACAGCACCTTGCCGGTGCCGGAATCCAGCGACACGACCCGGCACGATTCCCCCTTGTCGGTGGCGGTGGTCAAAAACATCCGGTCACCCCAGACGATCGGCGTCGACCACGAGTCCCCCGGGATGGCCGCCTTCCAGCGGATGTTCTCCCGCTGGCTCCACTTCAAGGGCAGATTCTTCTCGGCCGAGTGCCCCTGCCGGTCCGGCCCACGGAACTCTGGCCAGTTTTCGGCGCGCAGGCCCATGGCCCCCAAAGACAACGAAAACGCCAGACAAATCCGGTTCACGCGCGACATGGTTCGGCCCCTTCCACCTAACAGTGACATCTCATTCCCTGGTGAGCAGAAACTGTTCCACGGTCCCGTCAGGCTGCCGGTACAGGCTGCCCAAAAGGGCGGTGCCATCCTGGAAGGCGATCCGCAGCATCGAGACCTCCATGCCCCCGCGTTCATACTGCGAGGTCACCTCCACCGATTTCGGTTCACCCAGCGCCGACAACTTCCTGGCGTAGGCCTTCAGCCGCTCGGGAGTCATGTACAGCCGGTACTCGGCGCCCATCTTCTCCCCAGGCAACTCGGCCTTGGCCAGCCGGGCCACCAGGTCCCTGGCTTGGTCCACCGGCTTGGGCCCCTCCACCTTGGGCAGGCTGGCCGGTTCCTTCTGCACCAGGGCCACAATCTCCCGGTGTAGCTTGCCATCATCCAGATGCTCGGCGTTGGCCAGCGTCACCACCACCGAGCGGGTGCGCGGCAACATCGTCAGGTTGGCGTGAAATCCGCTCACCGCACCCGTGTGCCCCCACACCGCCTCGCCGTTCAGTTCACGCACCGACAATCCGCTGCCGTAATACGATTTCTTGCCATTGTTCAATATCCTGGGCCGCGTCTTCAATTCCAGTTGCCGGGCTTCCAGCACCTTGCCATCCATCAGGGCCAGGCCCCACCGGCTCAGGTCGTTGGCCGAGCACCATATACCCCCGGCACCGTTCAGCCAACCCTCACCCTCGGGCGGAGCCCACTCCGCCTCGTCGATGCCCAGCGCCCGATACCCCCGGGCCAGCCCGGCACCCTGCCCCGGCGGCTCGAATGTGGCCGAGCGCATCCCCAGCGACGAGAAAATCCGCTCCTTCAGGAACTCACCCAGGGGCTTGCCCGAAACCTTTTCCACCACCCGGCCCAGCAGGGTGTAGCCGGTGTTGGAATACGAGTATTTGGCCCCCGGTTCGAAGTCCACCTTGCCACCCGCGTAGCGCTGGATCAGGTCATCCGGGCGGATGGCCTGGGACATGCGTCGGTCCACAAAGTCCAGCGGGTAATAATCGGGGTACCCCGAGGTGTGGTTCATCAGGTCCAAGAGAGTCACCTTCTCGGCGTTGGTCAGTGCCGGATACCAGCGGGCCACCTTGTCGGTGGGCGACACCTTCCCCTCCTGCGCCAGTAGCAGCAGCGCCGCGCAGGTGAACTGCTTGCTCACCGATCCGATGGCGAACGGCGTGTCGGCCGTCACCGGCTTGCCTTCCGTCTGGGCCGTCGAGCCAATTCCCAGCGCCAGCGCCGGCTGCCCCTCGCGCACCACCACCACCTGCAGCCCCACAAATCCCCGGGCCTTCGCCGTCTCCCGCACAAAGCCCTCCACCCCGGCCGCGCTGAACTCGGCTGGCGGCTTCGGCGGGCTTTTCGCCGCATCGGCCACGGGTGTTTGGCCGCAGGCCATAATCAAGGTGAACGCCAGGGCTGGCAGCATGGCAAATGGCTCCGGGGCCCCCAACTGGGCAAGGCCCCATGCTACCCGGCCCACACCCGCGCTTCCACCGCCCTACCAGCCCATCCCGCTGTGTTAGAATGCCCGTCTTGACCGGTCCGCCCAGCGGACCCCAACCTTGCAACCCGGGATACGAGGTGAGGCGTCGTGAAGATTGTTCGTTTTGAGTCGGCAGGAAAAATCCATCATGGCCGCCAGCACTCCGATGGCCGGGTCACCCGCCTGGAAGGCGACCTGTTCGGCCACCACACCGACACCAACGAGACGGTGAAGGTGGAGAAGCTGCTGGCTCCGGTCGACCCGCGCGACATCCTCTGCATCGGCCTCAACTACCGCAAGCACGCCGAGGAGGGCAAGCAGGCCATTCCCGAGAACCCCGTGCTGTTCTTCAAGAATTCCGGCACGTTGCAGAACCCCGGCGATCCCATCGTCCTGCCCCGCAAGCTGAAGAGCGACCAGGTCGACTACGAGTGCGAGCTGGCCGTGGTCATCGGCAAGACCTGCCACAATGTCAGCAAGAAGGACGCCCTGAATTATGTCCTGGGCTACACCTGCGCCAACGATGTCAGCGCGCGCGACTGGCAGCGCAACGGCGGCGGCGGCCAGTGGTGCCGCGGCAAGACCTTCGCCACCTTCCTCCCCCTCGGCCCGGCGCTGGTCACCGCCGACGAGATCCCCAACCCCAACCAGCTCTCCATCCGCACCATCCTCAACGGCGAGGTGATGCAGGACTGGAACACCAACGACATGATCTTCGATGTGCCCACCCTGATCGAGTTCCTGTCCGCGAGCACCATCCTGCGCCCCGGCACCGTCATCATCACCGGCACGCCGCACGGCGTGGGCTTCGCGCGCACCCCTCCGGTTTTCCTCAAGGCCGGCGACAGCGTCACCATTGAGATCGAGAAGATCGGCAAACTCACCAACCCTGTCATCGACGAAAAGATCGGCTGATGACTGCCCTCGGCATCGACATCGGCTCCACCAGCATCAAGGGCGCTGTGCTCCACCCAGCCCTTGGTGCTGATGCCGTTGTCGGCCATGTCGAAAAAGCCCCCTTCCCCCAGCCGGCCGGCAACCTGCCCGCCGGCTGGTTTGAAATCGATCCCCAGGCGGTGCTGCACGCCACCCGCGGCGTGCTGGAGGCGCTGATCCGCCAGGCCCCCGATGCCGACCGCCTTTACCTTTGCGGTCAGATGGGCGGGGCCCTGGTCTCTGATGCCACCGGCCAACCGCTCACCAGCTACATATCCTGGCGCGACCAGCGCACCACGGCCCCCACCACCGGTGGCACCAGCCTACTGGATCAGACAGCCCACGCCCTGGCCGACCTGCTGCCCGCCCTCGGCAACGAACTGAAACCCGGCTCCACCTCACTGCTGCTGCACTGGCTGGCCCGCACGCAAGCCCTGCCTGCCGAAGGCCATCCTGCCACCATCGGCGACGCCGTCGCCGCCATGCTCTGCGGCACCGCGCCCCGCCTGCACCCCACCATGACCATCGGCCTGCTGGATCTCGAGCAGGGCGGCTGGCACCACGAAATGCTGCGCCGGCTGAATCTGCACACCCTGCACTGGCCAACCCCGGCCGACCTGACCACCCCGATTGGCCACACCCAGGTGGCCGGCCGCAAGCTGGCGGTGCATGCCGTGGTGGGCGACCAGCAGTGCGCCCTGTTCGGCGCCGGCCTCCAGCCAGGGGAACTGTCGCTCAACGCCTCCACCGGCGCGCAAGTGAGCCGCCTGGTGCACCAATGTGGCACGGGGGCGAACCAAACACGCCATTACCTCAGCGGCCTGCTCCTCGAAACCATCACCCACATCCCCGCCGGCCGTTCGCTGCACGCGCTGGTCGATCTGCTCACCGAACTGTCGCGCGCCCAAGGCCTCCCCACCGGCAATCCGTGGCAAACGATCACTCGCCTGGCCTCCGAAGCCCCTACCGACGCCGGCGGCGTGCAGGCTGAAATTGCTTTCTTCCCCTCGGCGGTGGGAGATACCGGGTCCCTGAACAACCTGCGCATCGAAAACCTCACCGCCGGCAACCTGCTGGTGGCCGCCACCCGCAACCTGGCCGACAACCTGGCCCGCTGCGCTGACCGCCTGTCCCCCGCCCACCCCTGCCACCACATCCGCCTCTCCGGCGGCCTCTCCCGCGACCTGCCCCTGCTGAAAGACCTTCTACAGGCCCGCTTCCCCAGCGCCACGCTGGTGGAAAGCACGCAGGAGGAGGAGACGTTGGCAGGGTTGGCAAGGATCGCGGCGGGTGCGGGGTAAGACCTACTGAAAAAGTCCCAGAAAAAGCCCATTCTGCGAATCCACACTTGGTCATGGTAAAATTCAAAAGACAAGCTTCCCAAGCTTCAGGGAGACACGGAAGATGTTCGAACGCATCACCTTCAACAGCAAGATCATGGGTGGTCGCGCCTGCATCCGCGACATGCGAATCCCCGTGTCCGTCATCGTCGGCCAAATCGCCCACGGCGCGACCTGGGAAGAGGTCCTGGAAGGCTACCCCGACCTGGAGCGCGGCGATATCCAGCAGGCTTTGGAATATGCGGCTTGGTTGACTCACGAAGAAGTGCGAACAGCCTGAGGTTTGCCATGCGTTTTCTTGCCGATATGGGTGTGTCCCTACAGGTGGTCAATTGGCTCCAGAACAAAGGCCATGATGCAACCCACCTGCGCGACGAAGGATTACAACGGCTTCCCAACGGCGACATTTTCCTGAAAGCAGGCCAAGAGTAACGCATCGTCCTGACCTTCGATTTGGATTTTGGCGAGATCCTCGCTGGCAGCGGAGGCAAACCCGGCAGTGTGGTGATTTTTCGTTTGCGCAATACCCGAGCCGCCTTTGTCATCCAAAGGCTCGAGGATGTGCTGACACAATCCGGGCTTGATTTGTCAAACGGCGCGATTGTGATTGTTGAGGATGGCCGGCATCGTGTCCGCAAACTTCCGCTAGGAAACGAGGGCCCGTGAAAAGGTTCATGACTTCCAGGTAAAGGTTAGTCAACCCACTATGTTCCTGACCAATATGCGGCTTTGCCTTCACTTCGCGTCTTCGCGGTGAAAAACTCAACCCCTCACCCCCCCCCATCCCCAAAATAAAACTGTATTCCCTTCCAATATTTGCGATACTGGGCCTACCCGCCTGATGAATTCTCGGCCCCAATCCCCCTTGGGTTTGCCCATGCCGGTCTGCATGCGCCCCGTAGCCCTGTCGCTTGTCTGCCTGCTGTTCGCCGGGTGGGCCCGGGCCGGGGATTTGTACCTGGAGAAGATCAAACCGCTGCTGCGTGAGCGCTGCCTCGCCTGCCATGGTGCTCTGGCCCAAAAGGGCAAGCTCCGCCTCGACACCGCCGCTCTCGCCCACCAGGGCGGACGCGCCGGCCCTGCCGTCGTGGCCGGCCAGGTGGACGACAGCCCGCTGCTGGAACGAGTCAGCCGCACCGAAGACACTGCGGGCCGCATGCCGCCCGAAGGAAAACCCCTCACCGCCGAACAGATCGGCTGGCTGAAGGAATGGATCGCCGCAGGCGCGCGCGGCCCCGCCGACGAGAAGGCCGAGGCCGATCCGAAAAGCCATTGGGCCTTCCAGAAGCCCGTCCGGCCCGAGACACCCCCGGTGCGCGACCCGGCATGGAATGCCAACCCCATCGACCGCCTGGTTGCCGCCCGCCACCAGAAGCTCGGCATCCAGCCGCTGCCGGTGACCGACCGCGCAACCCTGCTCCGGCGGGTTTATCTCGACCTGATCGGCCTGCCCCCCACCGCCGACGAATTGCGCGCCTTCCTGGCCGACACCCGGCCCGATGCCTACGAGCGCGTGGTGGACCGCCTGCTGGCCGACCCGCGCCACGCCGAACACTGGGCCCGGCACTGGATGGATGTCTGGCGCTACAGCGACTGGTACGGCCGACGCGCCGTGCCCGATGTGCTGAACAGCTACGGCCAGATCTGGCGCTGGCGCGACTGGATCGTGGCTTCCCTCGGCCGCGACCGACCCTACGACGAGATGGTCCGCCTGATGTTGGCCGCCGACGAGTTGGCGCCGCTGGCCCAGGAAGACCAGCCCGCCACCGGCTTCGTGGCCCGCAACTTTTTCCGCTGGAACTACAACAACTGGATGCGCGACAATGTCGAGCACACCGCCAAGGCTTTCCTGGGCCTCACGCTGAACTGCTGCCACTGCCACGACCACAAGTACGACCCCGTCACCCAGGACGAGTACTTCCGCTTCCGCGCCATTTTTGAACCCGTGGAGATCCGCCATGACCGCTGGCCCGGCGAGGAGGACCCCGGCGTCTACCCCAAATACTCCTACGGCGCCGCCTACAAGCCCATCACCACCGGCATGGTCCGCGTGATGGATGAACGGCTGACCGCCCCCACCCGCAAGTACAGCCGCGGCGATGAGCGCAATGTCGAGAAGGATGCGCCCGCCATTCCCCCCGGCGTGCCGGCCGCGCTGGGCGGCACCTTCCAGGTCAGGGAGGTGAAGCTGCCGCCCGAATCGTGGTACCCCGGCCTGCGGGCGCATGTCCGCCAGGAGGAAACCGCCAAACTCACCAAGGCCCGCGATGAGGCCAAGGCCACGCTCGACAAGGCCCGCGCCGCCAAGGATGCCCCGGCTGAGGCGCTGGCCCAGGCCCGGTTGACCGCCACCCAAGCCACCCTGCAGGCGCTGAAGCTGAAAATCCTGGCTGATGATGCCCGGTACCGCCAGACCGGCGACCCGGCCACCGCCGCCGGCTTGGCCACCTGGGCCGAAAAGCAGGCCACCACCGAACAGGCGCGCGCCACCCTGGTGGAAAAGGAGCAGGCCCTCGCCAGCGCCACCAAGGCCACCAAACCCGAAAGCGTTGCCGCCGTCACCAAGGCGCTGGACGAGGCCAAAGCCAAGCTCGGGGCCGCCACCAAGGCGCTGGAAAACCCGGGCGACACCTACAGCCCGCTGGGTACCCGCTACGAGACCACCACCAGCACCGGCCGGCGCTCAGCGCTGGCCCGCTGGATCACCGATCCGTCGAACCCGCTCACCGCCCGCGTGGCCGCCAACCACCTGTGGGGCTGGCATTTCGGCCAACCCCTGGTGACCACCCCGCACGACCTCGGCCGCTCAGGCAAGCCGCCCGCAAATCAGGAATTGCTCGACTGGCTGGCCGTCGAACTGATGCATCCCACAAATGCCTCCGATGCCAAAGCCGCACCCTGGAGTCTGAAGCGGCTGCACCGGCTGATCGTCACTAGCCGCACCTACCAAACCCGGTCAGGCCCCACCCCTGCCGATCACCCCGCCCGGGTCAAGGACACCGACAACCTCACCCTGTGGCGCTTCCCGTTGGGCCGCATGCAGGCCGAGGTGGTGCGCGACAGCCTGCTGCATGTGGCCGGCCAGCTCGATGGCACCCGTGGCGGCCCCGACATCCCGCAGGATCAGGCGCTGGTCAGCAAACGTCGTAGCCTCTACCTCACCCACCACGGCGAAAGCCGCGCGGTCTTTCTCGACCTGTTCGACGCCGCCAACCCGTGCGAGGCGTACCAGCGTTCCGCCTCGGTGCTGCCCCAGCAGGCCCTGGCGCTGGCCAACAGCGAACTCACCCACACCCTGGCCCGCGCGCTGGCCGCCACCCTCCATCCCAAACAACCCGCTGACAATAGCTTCATCACCGCCGCCTTCGAGCAGGTGCTGGCCCGCCAGCCCACGCCCGAAGAACTGCTGGCGGCTCAGGAATACCTCACCGCCCTGCGGGAGTCAGTCCCCGCCACCGCCCCATCCAAAGACAAACCCGAAAGTGCCCTCCGCGCGCGGGAAGGCCTGATCGTGGCCCTGTTCAACCACACCGATTTTCTGACCATTCGCTGAGGCCCAGTCACCATGGCACCTGACCGACGCGGATTTCTGGCGGACATGGGCATGGGCTGCGCCGGCATGGCGCTAGGCAGCCTGTTGTTCCGGGATGGCATTGCCCGGGCCAACCCGGATGGGGGAATCCACCTCCCCACCGGCCTGCCGCACCATGCGCCCAAGGCCAAGAGTGTGATCTGGGTGTTCCTGTCGGGCGGCGTCAGTCAGATGGAAAGCTTCGACCCGAAGCCCGCGCTCACCCGCTACGCCGGCAAGACCTTCACCGACACGCCTTACACTGACCCGCTGAAATCACCGCTGTTCTTCAAGCACTCGCGCGATGTGGTGGGCGGCACCCGCCCCTACCCGAAGATCTTCCCGCTGCAGGTGGGCTTTCGCAAGCATGGCCAACTGGGCATGGAGGTCGCCGACTGGTTCCCCCACCTGGCACGTCAGGTGGACAAGATGGCCTTCGTGCGGTCGATGTACACCACCGATAATGACCACGGCGCCGAATTCCAGATGCACACCGGCCGCCACCAACTGGATGAGCAGCAGCCCGTGATCGGCTCATGGGTCAGCTACGGCCTGGGCACCCTGAACGAGAACCTCCCGCAGTTTGTCTTCCTAGGCAAATACACCGACATCCGCGTCAAGAAGAACATGGCGGCCGACTACCTCGGCCCCCGCCACACTGGCGTGGAGCTGGCGCTGGAGGGGGACAGCCCCCTGCCCTTCGCCACGCGCGCCAAGGGTGTGGCCGAGCGTGAGCAACAGGAGCAGTTCCGCCTGGTCGAACGGTTCGACCGCCTCGCCGCCGCCCGCTACCCCGACGACCCGCAGGCGCTGGCTCGCATCAAAAACTACGAGCTGGCCTTCCGCATGCAACGGGCCATGCCCGACGCGCTCGACCTGGCGCGCGAGACGGCCGGCACGCACAAGCTCTACGGCATCGACGACCCGGCCACCGCCGTCTACGGCCGCCGCCTGCTGGCGGCCCGGCGTCTGGCCGAACGCGGCGTGCGGTTCAACCTCGTCTACCTCAGCGACTACGGCGAGTGGGACTCCCACAACGACCTGAAGAACCTGCACGCCCGCAGCGCCGCCCGGGTGGACAAGCCGCTGGCTGGCCTGATCCAGGATCTCGAACGCACCGGCCTCGACCGCGAGGTGCTGGTAGTCTGCTGCACCGAGTTCGGCCGGACCCCCGGCCTCGAAACCCGCGACGCCTACAAGATGCCCACCGGCCGCGATCACCACCCCCACGGCTTCACCGTCTGGTTCTACGGCGCCGGCATCCAGCGCGGCCGCATCCACGGCGCCACCGACGAACTGGGCTTCCACGCAGTGGAATCGCCTCACTATGTGACCGACATCCACGCCACCGTGCTAGACCGCCTCGGCCTCGACCCCCGCCGCCTGGTGGTCCCCGGCCGCAAACGCCTCGACATCGACTTGGGTGCCCCCATCCGCGCGATTTGCACCTGATGGGTGGCCGAGGCCTTTTCGGAAAGTCGCTGAACAAATGACCCCGGCAAAAACCGCGTTCGCGCCCTTCGCGCCGTCGTGGTGAATATCCTCACACCCACCCACACCAGTCTCCGCCCAAATAGCCCCTGCAAACCCCAATCCACCCAAATCACCCACCGCCAAGACACAAAGTTCGCAAAGTGAGGATTTATTGCCCGGATCCAGTCGCCAGTGGCTCACCTTCCTTGTTGCAGGGAGTCACATCCACCACTTCAACCGCTTTACAAATAAATGACCCATCCAAGCCCCAGGCTTCCTCGAGGGATATTTCAAAATCAGAAAACTCGCATTGATTAGACCGAATATCTTTAAAATGAATTCCGTAAAGAGCATTTTGATGATTGAAATTTTCGTAACCCTTCAGCCAATTGCCGTGATTTTTGATGGCAAAGGCGGTAGTTGCCCTGAACGCACGTAAGACTTCAATGCATTCACCAGAACCTGCAGCGGGTTGTGCCCGCGCATCTTGAGT
>Ga0169931_10000846_pt1 | contig 51077 bp, 47 predicted proteins | sample Kivu_15m_20L_FD_129675 | JGI IMG/M metagenome (GOLD analysis project Ga0169931, IMG submission 129675) | Freshwater microbial communities from Lake Kivu, Western Province, Rwanda to study Microbial Dark Matter (Phase II) - Kivu_15m_20L... | ecosystem: Environmental > Aquatic > Freshwater > Lake...
CCGGCAGCGCGTCCGGCGCCACCAGCGCCGCCAGCACCGCCGCGTAGTCATCCGGGTCACACACCACCGTCACGCTCTCGTGATTCTTCGCCGCGCTGCGCAGCATCGACGGGCCGCCGATGTCGATGTTCTCGATCGCCTCCTCGCGCTCGACGTGCGGCTTCGCCACCGTCTGCTCGAAGGGGTAAAGGTTCACGACGACGAGGTCGATCAGCGCAATGTCGTGCGCCGCCGCCTGCGCGAGATGGTCCGCCTTGTCCCGCCGGCACAGCAGACCCCCGTGGATCTTCGGATGCAGCGTCTTCACCCGGCCCTCCATGATTTCCGGGAAGCCCGTGTGCGCCCCGACCTCCGTGACCGGCAGTCCAGCCTCCAGCAACTGCCGGGCGGTGCCACCCGTCGACAGCAGGCGGTAGCCGTGCTGGCGAACGAGGGCCGTCGCAAAGTCGACGAGGCCGCGTTTGTCGCTGACTGAGAGCAGTGCCAGTTTTTCCATGGGCGTGGACAAGCGGCGTTTCTGCGCGCGCCCGCGCCACCCGGCAAGCCGGAAGCGGCACCGAAAAACGCGCCGTACCCGGTCCACCCCATTGCGTTACGACGCGGTGTCGCTATGATCTGACTTTCGCCCGTTCCGCCGTGTCCGCTTCCGCCCTCCTTCCCGGCCTCCGCGCCTCCCTCGACAAGCTGATCTACCACCACGGCGGCAGCAGCCTGCCCGCAGACGCTCCCCACGCCTTCGTCTACTTCATCACGATCCACAACGCCTCCGACCGCACGGTGACGCTCCTCGGCCGAAAGTGGGTCGTCGAATACGCCAGCGGGCACCGACGGGTCATTGAGGGCGACCGGATCGTGGGCGAGACTCCGCGCCTGGCTCCCGGGGAATCGTTCTCGTACAACAGTTACCACGTCACCGGGGAGGCGGCCACCGCCCTCGGCAGCTTCCACGGAATTGACGAACGCGGGGCCAAGGTCCACGTGACCGTCGGTCCCTTTCCGCTTTCCCCGCCCGCGTGCGTTTGATCCGCCGTTTCGCTCTCCCGGGAAACCACCCGCGCCTCGCAACCTCCGCCTGTTGCCTGCGGCTGTCGTTAACCCGGAAAGAGGGGCAACCGGAATCTTGCGGTTGCACCGCAGCGGGCCGTGCCTCTTGCTGACGGATTCGCTCATGAATCTCATCGACCTGAACCGCGAGGGCGGCATCGGCGCAAACTCGCTCTTCCTCCAGATCGGCGACGTGCGGGTGCTCGTCGACAGCGGTCTGCACCCCAAGCTCGTGGGCCGCAAGGCCGCGCCCGACCTGGGCAAGCTGCGGGGACAGTCCCCCGACATCATCTTCGTCACCCACTGCCACCTCGACCACATCGGTAGCATCCCGCTGGCCCTGCGGGAAAACCCGGACGCGCTGGTCATCATGACGCAGTCCAGCCGCATGCTGATCGAGCGCATGCTGCACAATTCCGCCAGCGTGATGATGCGGCAGCGCGAGGACCAGAACATCCCCGACTACCCGCTCTTCACCCACACCGAGATCGATCAACTGGCGAAGCGCTTCACGGCCCTGCCGTTCGGCCACGCCAAGCGGCTCCGGGTGCGCAAGGACGAGATCGAGGTCATCCTCCACCCCGCCGGCCACGTGGTCGGCGCCGCCGCGATCGAGATCCGCCACAAGCACCGCGGGATCTTCATCACCGGCGACGTGCTCTTTGAGGACCAGCGCACGCTGCCGGGGGCCAGGTTCCCGGCCGGCCACTTCGACACCGTGATCATGGAGACGACCCGCGGCTCGACCGCGCGCTCGCCCGACCGCGGCCGGGTCACGGAGTTCGGCCGCCTGATCGCCAGCATCAACGACACCATCAATCGCGGCGGTTCCTACCTCATCCCGGTCTTCGCTCTGGGACGCATGCAGGAGGTGCTCACCGTCATCCACGACGCCCGGAAGTTCGGTCATCTGGTGGACTGCCCGATTTTCGCCTCCGGACTGGGCATCGACCTGGCCGACTACTTCGACGAGATCGCCCGCAAGACGAAGCACGTGCGCTTCAACCGTGGCATCCTCAAGGAACTCAAGGTCAAGCCGCTGCCGCGCAAGCTGAACCCAGGCGAGGACCCGAAGCAGAACGCGCTCTACATCATCAGCTCCGGGATGCTCGTCGAGAACACGCCGAGCTACACGCTGGCGAGCGGCCTCCTCGGCCATGCGCGCAATTCGATTGGATTCGTCGGCTACTGCGATCCCGACACTCCGGGCGGCGCCCTCCTCGCCGCCAAGCCGGGCGATCCCTTCCTCTTCGAGACCGTAAGGGTGAAGACGAAGGTCCAGGCTCACATTGAGCGCTTCCATCTGAGCGGCCACGCCGACCGCGACGAGTTGCTGCAGTTCGCGCTGCAGACCGAGGCGCGCAGCATCGTGCTCACCCATGGCGAGACCGCCGCCCGCGCGTGGTTCGCCCAGCAGCTGACCGAGAAGATGCCCAAGACCAAGGTGATCGATCCGATCCCCGGCAAACTGTATCAGGTCTGACGCGCGGCCGCGCCCGCGCATCAGCCGTCCGTCCCGGTCGGCATTACACCGTCCAGTTGAACGACGACTGCCCGGCCCCGACGCCGCGACCGGGCTCCACGCCTTCGCGCTCAAGCAGGGCTCGCTTCCGCTTCACGCCCCAGTGGTAGCCGGTCAGCGCGCCGCTGGCGGCGATCACCCGGTGGCACGGGATGAGCACCGCGATGGGATTCGCCCCGCACGCCTGGGCCACGGCCCGCACCGCGCGCGGGCACCCCGCCCGCCGGGCCAGTTCCCCGTAAGACACGCACTCGCCGGGGCGCAAGGCCTGCAACTCCGACCACACACGCCGCTGGAAGGGAGTCCCCACGGGCGCAAGCAACGGTCCGTCGGTCTCCGGCCGCCCCGGCGACTCGATCGCTCGGTGCACGCACGCCAGCGCTCGCGCCGCGGCAGCACGCTCCGCGTCTCCAGCCCGCGCCGCGTCCGTCCATGCCTCGGCGGGAAACCGCTGCCGAAGGGCCTCGAGCAACTCCCGCCGGGTGTCGCCGAGGAAGACCGCGCGCACCGCGCCGGCCTGACCCACCGCCGCCAACACCCAGCCAAGCGGGGCGCGGGCCAGCGCGAACGCGCCCCCGGAGCGGGCGGCATCACGCCGCCGGGCCGACTCGTCTCGCGCCAAATCGGGGACTCGCAGGGACCGACGCATCAGCAGCCGAGCGTGGCGGGAATCGCGCGTCAGGCAACGTCCAACATCGCCGGGGCATCAGACGCATCCTCACTCTCCGGTGGCAGGAATCACCCGCGCCGCGAGAATGTCACGGAGGCGTGCCGCCACCGCCGGGGATCCCGCGACGTAGAAGATGCGGCCCATCCGGAGATCGAACGCGCGCAAGGGAAAGACTGGGCCGTTCAGGTACATCACGCATCCCCCGCCGGCCTCCACCAGCGGCACGGCCGCCGCGATGTCCCAGACCTTCACGTTGTGATCCACCGTGCCGTCCAAGATTCCCACCGCCACGTACGCGAGGTGCAGGGTGCTGGACCCCAGGGCGCGGAGCTTCGCCTGCGCCGCAACGTCGACCACATGACCGGTGAACCGCTTGTCCGAGGGGGCATGGAAGCCAATCAGGCTCTGCGGACCCAGTGGATCCGTCCGCACCCGCACCGGTTGGTCGCCGTCGAAGAGGCCCACCCCGGGCCCCCCGTGAATCAGCGTGCGGCGGGAAAAATCGTAGATCACCCCATACACGGGCCAGCCGTCCTCCAGCAGCGCGAGCGAGATCGCGCAGGAGGCGATGCCCATCGCGTAGTTGTTCGTCCCGTCGATCGGGTCCAGCACCCAAGCGCAGCATGATGTCACGGGGATCGGCTCCGCCGCCTCCGTCAGTTCCTCGCTGAAGAACTGGTCCTTGGGAAAGCGCCGCGAAAGCCGCGCCACGATATCGGCCGAAATCGCGAGGTCCACCGCCGTGACGCGGGTGCCGTCGCTCTTCCAACGGGTCTCCGCGCGCTTGAAGCTGGCCTCCAGGAGGCCGACCTGCGCAAGCACGGCTGCCTTCGCCTCTTCAACCCGTTCACGGATGGCCGGCACCGGATGCAAAGACATCCCGCCAGCGAACCCGGACGCAGCCCGGCGGCCAATCCGAAACTGCAACCCGCCGATCGACCGACCGATCGACCGATGATCCGCCAGTCTCACGGGCCGGGGGATCACGCCCCGGCCTCACCCGCTCCGCCCAGTCGCCGATGCGACCGCGCTCGCCGCACGACTCCCCCCCGACCTCACCGAGAACGCGGCGGGAATCACGTTGCTCGGTACCGCGCTCGCCGGACGATTCCACCCCGACCTCACCCGCTCCGCGCCGACCCGGGGTCCGGCGGACGCGTCAGTTGGTGACCATGCTTCACGCGCGGAGCCGTACCGCCGCGGTTCAACGCATCCAGCACCCCGGCCAGGCGACGCCGTCGGTCGTCCCCCTCCGCGAACATCTCCAGTTGGGACTCCGGCGCGCTCACGTTGGAGAAGCGGACGCTGACCAGCCGCAGCGGACTGCGCCGCGTCCACGCCGCGCGCAGCAAGGGGCCGATCCAGGCATAGAAAGGCGCCTCCAGGTCCGTTGGTTCCGCGAAGCTGTGGGCATGGCTGGCGTGGCTGAAGTCCGGGTAGCGCACCTTCACGGTCAGCGTACGGACGCGCTTCCCGTCCGCCCGGATCTTCGGCATGAGGTCATCGACCATGCCTTTCGCGATGCGCTCGACCTCCGCGCGGTCCGCGAGGTCCGCCGCGAATGTCTCCTGCTGCGAGTAGCTCTTGGCCTCGTCGCGTCCCGTCTCGACCGGCCGGTCGTCCTCGCCCCGCGCCGCCGCCGCCATGTCGCGCCACCCATCGCCGAACAGCGAACGCATCGCATCGGCGGAACGCGTCGTGAGGTCACCGATCAGCCTCACCCCGCGGCTCGCCAGCATCGCCTCCGTCTTTGCCCCGATCCCCGGCAGTTTCCCGACCGCGAGCGGGGCGAGGAACAACGCCTCGTCGCCGGGCGGCACGACCACGAAGCCACGCGGCTTGCGCAATTTTGAGGCGATTTGCGACACCAACTTGTTCGTCGCAAGGCCGAAGGAAACCGGGAGGGAAAGCTCGGCGCGGATTCGCTCCTGCAGGCCGCGCACCGCCACCTCCACCGCCGCCGCGTCACGCAGGCCGCAGGGCGCGAGATCAAGGTAGCCTTCATCGATCGAGTTGCGCTGCACGAGCGGCGTCAGCCCTTCGCAGAGGTCGAACATGCGGCGCGACACGGTGCCGTAAAGGCCCGGCGTGTGCGGGATCAGGATCAGATCGGGACAGACGCGCCGGGCCTGCGCCGTCGGCATCGGAGTGTAGACGCCGCGCGCCCGGGCCTCGTAGCTCGCCGACGAGATGATCCCGCGCTCCGTGCCCCCGACCGCGCAGCACTTGCCGATCAGCGAGGGATCCCGCGCCTGCTCGCAGGCGACGAAGAACGCGTCCGCATCCAGATGCACGATCGTGGGCAGGTCCCGCGTCATCGCCTCACCCTTCGTTCACCGCTCCCGCCTCCTCCGGAGCGCCGCCCACCGGGCAAACCCCGTCGAACTCAAGCACCACCCGCGACTGCGCGCGGCTCGCGGCGGGCGAGAGCCGCAAACGGACCTCCCAGTCGTTCTGTCCGTCGGGATCCACCAGGACCTGCGCGAGCGTCCACGCCTCCGGGGTCTCGTCGCGGTGCAGGTGCTTCGCCGCCCGACCCTCGGGATCGAGCCGGAAGCGGCCACGGGCCTCGAAGTACGGACGGAAGGCGTCCTCGAGCCTGCGGGCCGCCCCGGTCAGGCTGCCCTCGGGCCGTTCGCCCTCGGCCGGCGGCGCCGGGTCCACCCGCGCGGCCGCGGCCTCCCAGTCGCGCGCCGCCACGTCCTGCAGGAACCCCAGCACCGCGCCGCGCAACAGTCGGTCGAAGGCCGCCTGGTCGCGCAGGAGATCGAACGACTGCGGCCGCGCCGGCTTGTCCGTCACGTCGGCCGCGACCCACGCGGGGTTCCGCAGCCGCTCCCATTCCTCAAGCAGGCTCGAGTCGATGCCGCGAATGAGTTCCTGAAAGTACTCCTCCATCTCGACCACCGGTTCGGTCTTGAGCGCGTCCGGCACCGTCTGGGCCAGCACCTTCCACGTCTGCGCGAGGTGGCGCAGGAGCAGCCCCTCCGAGCGCTCCAGTCCGTACTCGCGCACGTAGTCCGCGAAGGACTGGTAGCGTTCGAACATCTCGCGCGCAATCGACTTGGGGCGGACGTTCTCCTGCTCCACCCACGGGTGCGCCGCCTTGAAGGCGTTGAAGCGCTCGTAGAGAAATTCGCGCAGCGGCTTGGGATGCTCGATTTCCTCCAGCCGCTCCATGCGTTCCTCGTACGGCACGCCCGCGGCACGCATCTCCTCAAGCTTGGCGCCCTTCAGGCGGTCGACCTGACGGCGGAGAATCGGTTCGGGGTCCTCCACGATCGACTCGCAGAGCGTGAGGAGGTCGAAGGGATAGTCGGGCGACTCGCGGTCCAGCAGCGGGCAGGTGTCGAGCAGGAACAGCGAGAGGGCCTGGTGCAGCGAGAAATCGTCCTGCAGGGCCACGTTCACACGCAGGCCGCGTCCGCCGGACCGGCGGGGCTCGTCGGGATGGTCGGGATCGCGGGGAGCCGGCTCGATGATGCGGCGCTCGAGCAGCGAGCGCAGCAGTTGGAACGCCCGGCGCCGCAGCTGGCGGCGCCGGTTCGCGGTTTCGTGGCAGTCCGCGATCAAGCGTTTCATCGCGCCGCAGCCGTCGGCGTCGCGCGAGAGCACGAGCAGCAGCATGGCGTGCGTGACCTCGAAGCGGGAGACGAGCGCCTCGGCCGGCGCGGCGAGCAGGCGTTCGAGGGTCTTCGCGTCCCAGCCGACGGAGCCTTCGGGCGCGGCGCGCTTCACGACCTTCTTCGCCTTGCGCGGATCGGCCGCCGCGCGCTCCGCCGCCCGCTTGTTCTCGATCACGTGCTCCGGGGCCTGCACGATCACGAACCCCTTGTCGTCATAGCCGCGCCGGCCGGCGCGGCCCGCGACCTGCCGGAAGTCCCGCACGCTGAGGATCGCCGCCTTCTTCCCGTCGTACTTCCACAACTGCGTGAAGACCACGGTGCGGATCGGGACGTTGATGCCGACACCGAGGGTGTCGGTGCCGCAGATGAGCTTGAGCAGGCCGCGCTGCGCCAGCGACTCCACGAGGATGCGGTACTTCGGGAGCAGGCCGGCGTGGTGCACGCCGATCCCGTGCCGCAGCCAGCGCTTCATCTCGCGGCCATACGGGCTGTTGAAGCGGACCTGGGCGAGTTCCTCCGCCAACCGCGCCTTTTCCTCCTTCGTGCAGAGGTTCAGGCTCATCCAGTCCTGCGCACCCTCCGACGCCGCCCGCTGCGTGAAGTAGACGAGGTAGACGGGCGCCTTGCGCTCCAGGAGCAACTGCGCCACGCGCTCCCCCAGGGGCGTCTCCGAGTACTCGAACTCCAGCGGCACCGGTCGGCGGTCGCTGCGGATGGTTCGACACGGTGCTCCGGTCACCCGCTGCAGGTCGCGCTCGAAGAACTCGGTGCCGCCGAGGGTCGCCGACATGAGCAGGAAGCGCGAGCGGGGCAGCGTCAGGAGGGGCACCTGCCACGCCGTACCGCGATCGGCGTCCGAGTAGTAATGAAACTCGTCCATGATCACGGCGCCGATGTCCGCCTGCTCCCCGCGCGCCAACGCCATGTTGGCGAGAATCTCGGCCGTGCAACAAAGCACCGGCGCCCGCGGGTTGACGCTCGCGTCGCCAGTCATCATCCCGACGTTCCCCGGACCGAAGTCCCGGCACAACGCGAGGAACTTCTCGTTCACCAACGCCTTGATCGGGCAGGTGTAGATGGAACGCTGCCCGGCGCACAGGGCGCGGAAATGAAACGCCGCCGCCACGAGGGACTTCCCGGAACCGGTCGGGGTCGCGAGGATGACGTTGTTCCCCGCGAAGAGTTCAAGGATCGCTTCCTCCTGCTCCGGATAGAGCTCCAGTCCGCGCTCCGCCGCCACCGCGAGGAAGCGGGTGAGAACGGCCTCCCCATCGCTGCCGGGGGGCAACGGCGCCAACGGAGCGGACGCGGAGGCGGAGGACATGTCTCCAGAAGGAAGCGCGACCGCCCCGGACTCAAGGTCCGCCTTGAACGGGGGCGCCCCGTTGGGCGCAGCTGCGGCGCTCGGCAAGACGGCGCGGGAGGTCCCCGGTGTTGACCGGTGACCCGCACCGCATCACACCGACCCCGCCGGGATTCGTTCGGGAAACCGATCGAAACGTCCCAGCGACCGGCTTTCCCGACAAAATCGACCGGCATGCATTTGCAGGAAAGGGAGATCTGCACTCACGCAATTCGATCGCGTTGTTTGGTCGCTCGGACGAAAAAAAACCGGTCGTGCGATACCGAAGCGAGGCTCCCGGCGTCTTATTTGCACCCTAGCCATGAATGTCCTTCGGCTGCGCACGTTCGCGTTCTCTTTCCTCGGGCTTGGCCTCGCGGCCGCAGCCCTGTCCGGTACCACGGCTCGAGCCCAGACCCCGGCTGCCACGGAGTCGGCGCCCGGCGGAGAGCGCCGGGAGCGCCGGTGGCCGAACGCGGCGGAGATGCGCGAGCGCATGTCGGCCGCGCTGCGGGAGCAGTTCCAGGTCGAGGATGACGAGGAGTGGCGGCTGATTTTCGAGCGAATCGAACGGGTATCGGAACTGAGGCGGGCCGCCGGAGCCGGCGGGCCGATCGGCGGCGCCATGGCCTTCCGGGCGGCGCGGACCGCTGGAGCCGGCGGCGAGGATGGCCCGGGGGCCGGAGGGCGGCGCGGCCCCATGGCGGGCCTCACGAGCCCGGAGACCGAGTCGCTGGCCGCCGCCCTGCTTGCGAACGCGCCCGAGGCCGAAATCCGCTCACGCTTGGAACGGCTGCGCACCGCCCGCAAGGCCAACGAGGTGAAGCTCGCCGCCGCCCAGGAGGAACTGCGTTCGGTCCTCAACCTGCGGCAGGAGGCCATTTCGGTGACCATCGGACTCCTGCCCTGAGGCCGCCGCATGCCCTCCGCGCCCGCCACCGCGCCACTCCCTGAGGCGTTGACGCGCCTCATCGCGCAGCAGCAACTCACCGCCTCCGACGCGCATCGCTTCGTGACCGAGTCCGGCCGCGCCGGGCCGGCATCCGCCGACGAGGCCGCAGTCCTCCGCTGGCTCGCCACCGAGTACGGGCTGGCCTTCAACGATCTGGCGGCGATCTCCCCGGAGCGGGACCTGCTGGGGTCCTTCCCGGCCCGGCTCCTCGTCCGCGACGAACTCCTGCCGCTGGGCCGCCTGCCCGACGGCAGTGTGGAGGTCGCAACGTGCCGACTCTTCGCGACCGCCGGACTCGACGGTCTCCGCGCCGCGACCGGACTCCGGCTCCGCCCGGTGCTCGCTCCCGGCGAGGCCCTCCGCCGCGAACTCAAGGAGCGGCTGGGCGTCGGTGCCGACACGCTTGGCGTCCTCGGCGCCGAGGCCGGACTGGAGGTCGTGGAGCAGGAAGGTTCCGAGGATGCCGACCTGGACGGTGCCGCCGAGGACGCGTCGATCATCCGCTTCGTCAATCAGGTCCTGCGGGACGCGATCGAACTGCGCGCCTCCGACATCCATCTGGAGCCCTTCGAGAGCGAGCTGCGCATCCGGTACCGCATTGACGGCGTGCTGCAGGACGTGCCCGTGCCGGCGCAGATCAAGCGCTTCCAGCCGGCGATCGTCGCCCGGGTGAAGATCCTCAGCCACCTCAACATCGCCGAGAAGCGACTGCCCCAGGACGGGCGCATCAAAGTCCGCATCGATGATGCCGAGGTCGACATCCGTGTCTCCGTGATCCCGATGCTCCACGGCGAGGCGGTCGTGCTGCGCCTGCTGCGGCAGAACGCCGCCCTGCGCGGGGTGGCCGAGTTGGGTCTGGGCGCCCGGGAACTCGCCGCGCTGCGCCGGGTCCTCCAACTCCCGCACGGGATCGTGCTCGTGACCGGCCCCACCGGCAGCGGCAAGACGTCCACCCTCTACACCGCGCTGCAGGAGATCAACGACGCGGAGCGGAAGATCATCACCATCGAGGACCCGATTGAGTACCAGCTCCGCGGGATCAATCAGATTCAGGTCTCGGAAAAGTCGGGCCTCACCTTCGCGCGCGGCCTGCGCTCGATCCTGCGACACGACCCCGACGTCATCCTGATCGGCGAGATTCGCGACGCGGAGACCGCCCAGATCGCCGTCCAGGCTTCGCTCACCGGCCACCTCGTCTTCTCGACCCTCCACACCAACGACGCCCCCGGCGCGATCACGCGCCTCGTCGACATGGGGATCGAGCCCTACCTCGTCGCCTCCGCCATCGAGGCCGTGCTCGCCCAGCGCTTGGTCCGCGTGCTCTGCCCGCACTGCCGGGCCGTTGACGATTCCCCCACCTGCCACGCCCTGCGTTCCCGGCTCGGGATCAACCCCCGCGCGGTCGTCCACCGCGCCGTGGGCTGCCGCGAGTGCGGGCAGACCGGCTACCATGGGCGCCGGGCGATCTTCGAGTGGATGGACACCAGCGCGGAGATCCGCGAACTCATCCTCCGCTCCGCCTCCACGGATGCCCTGCGGGAGGCCGCCGCCCGCGCGGGGCTGCGCACGCTCGCCGACGATGGGCGACGCCTCGTCGAGGAGGGCGTCACCACCCTCGACGAAGTGCTGAGCGTCACGTCGATCGGCGACGCCGCTGATCGTCCGGCCAGTGAAACGCCCCGCTGATGCCTGACTTCGCCTACAAGGCCATTGCGCCCGGAGGAGCGTTGACCGAAGGCCAGCTGTCGGCCCCCGGCCGCGCGCAGGCCCTGCGCGAACTCGAGGCGCGCGGGCTGCGGCCGGTGCGCGTCGATGACCGCACAGCCGAGCCCCGCCGCGCCGCCGCCGACTCCGACGGGGGACAGGCCTGGTTCATCCGCCGCCCGCGGGTGACGCCCGCGATGCTGGAGGCTTTCACGCGCCTGCTCTCCAGCCTGCTCGCGGCCGGTGTCCCGTTCAGCCGGGCGCTCCGGATCCTGCAGCGCGAGGCCACCGCGCCGGCGGCGAAAGCGAAATGGCGGGAATTGCACGACCATGTGGTCGATGGACTGCCGCTGTCGGCCGCGATGGCACGTTCACCCGAGACGTTTCCGCGGGTCTATGTCGCGATGGTGGAGGCGGGCGAGGCCGGTGGCTTCCTCGACGCGGTTCTCGCCCAGATCGCCGACTTCCAGGCCCGGGAAAAGGAGCTGAAGGCAAAGGTCACCGCAGCCATGGTCTACCCGGCGGTCCTGCTCGTGCTGGCGGTGGCGGTGATCGTGTTTCTGCTCGTCTTCTTCATCCCGCGTTTCCAGCTGGTGTTTCAAGGGTTCAACGCTGAGTTGCCGGTCCTCACGCAGATGATCGTCGCCGTGAGCCACCTCCTGCGCCAGGCCGGGCTCCCGCTGCTCGCCGCCGCCGCGGTCGGCGGCTACCTGCTGCGTCGCTGGCTCCGCAGCGAGCCGGGACGGCGGGCCGCCGACCGGATCATTCTCCGCCTTCCGGTCATCGGCTCCCTGGTCGCCCAGTACGCAATGGCCCGCTTCTGCCGCATGCTCGGCACCCTCCTGGCCGCGGGCGTGCCACTCATCAGCGCGCTGGGCGTGGCCCGGCGGTCGCTCGGCAACCAGGTGCTCGTCGACGCCGTGGGCGACTCGATCGAGCGGGTGCGACGCGGCGAGCCGCTCGGGCTCAGCCTCGCTGCGCAGCGTCAGCTCTTTCCCGGCGCGGTGGTCGAGATGATCTCCGTCGGCGAGGAGTCCGGGCGCCTCGACCGGGAACTCGTGCGACTCGCCGCCACCACGGAGGGCGAACTCGACCAGCGCCTGAAGACCACGGTCGCCCTCGCCGAGCCGCTGCTGCTCTTCCTCATCGCCGCCGTCGTGGGCCTGATCTTCATCGGCATGCTCATCCCGATCTTTTCCCTGCAAGACCACATCCGCTGACCCCGTCCCTCACCTATGCACCGTCCCGTCCGACACTCCCCTCGCGCCCGCTCCCGCGGCTTCACGCTCGTCGAGTTGCTGCTCGTGCTCGTGATCCTCGGCACGCTCGCCGCGCTCGTGCTGCCGAAGTTCACCGGCCGCACCGAACAGGCCCGGATCACCGCCGCCCAGACGCAGATCGCCACGTTCGGCACCGCGCTCGACGCCTTCGAGATCGACACCGGGGGCTACCCGAGCGGCCGCGCCGGCCTCCAGAGCCTCGTCATCGCCCCGGGTGACGTGCAGGGCTGGCGCGGACCCTACCTCAAGAGCGACATCCCGCTCGATCCTTGGGGCCGCGCTTACAGCTACGAATTCCCGGGTCGGCTGAACCCGGCCGGCTACGATCTCCGTTCCTCCGGACCGGATGGCCAGCCGAACACGGCGGATGACATCGTCAACGGCACATCCTCCTCCCGCTGAGCCGCCATCCCGGCGGGCGTTCACGCTCGTCGAGCTGCTCCTCGTGCTCGCCCTGCTCGCGATCGGCGCGAGTCTGTCCGCGCCGCGCCTCGCGACCTTCTTCCGCGGTCGCACCCTCGAGAACGAGGCGCGGCGCCTGCTGTCGCTGACGCACCTCGGGGCGGCCCGCGCCGCCTCCGAGGGAAAGCCGGTCTCCCTGTGGCTCGATGCGTCCTCCGGCCGCTACGGGCTTTCCCTGGTCGGCGCCGCACCGGGGACCGATCCCCGCGCCCACGTGTTCAGCCTCGACGCCGACCTCGCGCTGGAGGCGTCGCCGGATCGGCGCGAACCGACCCACGCTGATCCCACGTTCCTCGCCAGCCCGCCAAACGCCACTCCCAACATCCGCTTCGAGCCGGATGGAACGATCGAGCCCGGGAGCCTCCTGCGGGTGACGCTGCGTCAGCGCGATGACACGGCGATCGATCTCGTCCTCACCGCGCATGGACTCCGCTACGAACTCCTACGCCACGATGCCCGCCCGCGCTCCTGACTCCCACCGGCGCGGCTTCACCCTCGCCGAGGTTCTCGCCGCACTCGCCCTCCTCGCCATCGTGGTCCCGGTCGCGCTCGAGGGTGTCAGCGTGGCCAGCCGCGCGGGCATGGTCGGGCAGCGGCAGGCCGCCGCCGCGCGGGTTGCCGAGCGCGTGCTCGGGGAATACGTCAGCACCGGCCGCACGGAGAACGGGTCGGGTCGCGGAACGTCGCGCGAGGACGGCGTCGGCTATGCCTGGCGGCTTGAACGCACGCCGTGGGCCGCGGATCCGCTGGAGGAAGTGACCGTGCAGGTCACCTTCGAAGTCCAAGGCCAGTCCCGCATCCTGTCGATGAGCACGATCCTCGATCCCACCCGCCAGCCGGGCGAGGCGTCTGAAACCACTCCGGAAGCATGAAGGCCGCCCGCTTCCTGACGTCCCCCGCGCCAGCGCGCGGCTTCACGCTGCTGGAGGTGATTCTCGCGCTCGGCCTCGGTGCCATCGTGATCGTGGCGGCGCAGGCCGCGTTCGGCAGTGCGCTCCGGCTGCAGCTCCGGGCACAGGAACGCAGCGATGCTGAGTTGGCCACCCACCGTGCGCTGCAGATCGTGCGCGAGGATCTGGCCGGCATGCTCCCCCGCGGGGGACGTTTTTCCGGCGAGCTGCAGACCGCGGCGGGCTCCGAAATCACGCCCACCGCCGGGTCCATGGCCGTCGGCCCGGACTTCGTTTGCACCTCGGGTCGCGTGGACCCGTGGTCGCCCTTTGGCGACGTTCAGCGCGTCAGTTACCGCCTCGTCCCTAGCGAGACGTCCGCCCGCGACGGCTTTACCCTCGTGCGGACCGTCTCGCGCAATCTCCTGCCCCTGACGGAGGCGGAGACGGAGACGCAGAACCTTCTCGAGGACGTCACGGCGGTGCTCTTCGAATTCCATGACGGCTCCGGTTGGGTCTCCGACTGGGACTCCGCGGCGGCGCGGGCGCTGCCGCTCGCCATCCGCCTCACGCTGGAGCGCCGGGCGGCCGGGGACGGCACCCCGGCGGACCCCATCACCTTGGTCGTGCCCATCGCGGTGGGACAGACGAGCCCATGAACTCGCGCCCGCCTCCTCGCCGAACGGATCCGCGCCGTGCATCGGTGCTCGTGATCGTCCTCTGGACGTGCTTCGGGCTGGCCGCGCTCGCACTCACGTTCGCCCATGCGATGGGCCTGGAGCTGCGCTCCGCGGCGGCGCGATCCGGGAACGCCGCCGCCCGCGCAGCGGCCGAGGGCGGCATGCGCTACGCCGCGTGGGTGCTGACCCAGCAGGCGACGGCCGGGCAGGTGCCGCGCGACACCGACTACGAAGCGGAGGCCCTTCCCGTCGGCGAAGCGACCTTCTGGCTCATCAGCCGCGACCCCGATGCCGACGCACCCGACACTCCCTTCTACGGTCTGATCGACGAAGCATCGAAGCTCAACCTCAACACGGCGTCGCAGGCGATGCTGGAGGCCCTGCCGAACATGACGCCGGACTTCGCGGCGGCGATCCTCGACTGGAGGGACAGCGACGCGGAGCCGCGGCCGCAGGGAGCGGAGGACGAGACCTATTCCCGCCTGACCCCCGCACGACGGGCGAAGAACGGTCCCTTCGAAACCGTGGAGGAACTGCGCCTCGTGCACGGGGCCACGCTCGAGTTGCTGTATGGCGAGGACACCAACCTGAACGGCATCCTCGATCCGAACGAGGACGACGGAGATCTCTCGCCGCCCCATGACGACCGGAACGGCGTCCTCCGGCGCGGGCTGATCGATTACCTCACGGTCCACAGCGCCCAGCCGAATCGCCGGAGCGATGGCTCACGGCGGATCGACGTGACCGCCAACGCGACGCGACCGCGCCTCTTCCAGCTCCTGAATCAGCGCCTCGGCGAAGCGAGGGCCGCCGAAATCATCCGGACGATCGAAGGCCGCCCGCTCACCAGCGTCGCCGAATTGCTGGTCCGCGCCCGGCTTTCCCCGGCCGAGTTCGCGCGGGTGCAGACCGACCTCGCCAACGCGGGCACGGCCACGACCCGCGGCCTCGTGAACGTCAACACCGCCCCGGAGGCCGTGCTGGCCTGCCTCCCCGGCATCGGCTCTGACGGGGCTCGCGAGATGGTCGCGTACCGACTGGCCCATCCGGACGAACTGACCTCGATTGCGTGGCTCACGCAGGTCCTGCCGCCCGAGGCGATTCTTCAAGCCGGGCCGTCGATCACCGGCGAGAGCTATCAATTCCTCGCGGACATCGAGGCCGTCGGCCCGCACGGCCAGGGTCGCTGCCGCCTGCGCACGATCTTCGACCTTTCCTCTGGCACACCCCGAATTGTCCTGCGCCAGGACGTCACCCGGTTCGGCCGCGCCAGCGCCGAGGATCCCGTCACGGTGCGACGCGTCTCCGGTCTCTGAACTCACTCTCCATGCCCTGGTTCCGCCCCTCCCGCCCGCCCGCGTTTCTCGGACTCGTCTTCGAGGACGACACGCTGCTGGCAACGCTAGTCCGCGGCGACCGCGAGGCCGCCGCGCCGACACTCCGGCTGCCGTGCGCGATCGAGCGGGACGATCCCGGGCTGCTCGGCCGCGCCCTCCGACGCGCGCTCCGGGCGGCGGACTGGCGCTGGGACCGCTGCGCGGTGGGCCTGCCCGCCGCCTGGTTCCTGACGGCGGGGACGGCGGTGCCGGATCTCTCGCCCGACGATCTTGACGCCTTCCTCGCGCTGGAGGCGGAGCGTGTGCTGCCCAGCGATCCGGCGGAGTGGGTGATTGGGCGCTGCGCGTCCGATGAGCCGTCAGGGCGGCGGATCCTGCAGGTCGCCCTCAGCCGGACGCGGCTGGCCCGCGTCGAAGCCTGCCTGCGCGCGGCGGGCCTGCGGCCGATGTTGATCACGGCGACCCTCGTGGCGGCGGCGGTGGCGCGGCCGCGGCCCGGCATCGTCGTCCGTCAGGGACCGTCCGGCGGAGCGCTCTGCCTCGCTGCCGCAAGCGGAGTGCTGAGCCTGCGCGCCGTGAGCACCTCCGGCGAGGGATTCACGGATCTCGCCCGCGAGGTCCGGATCACGCGGGAGTCGCAAGCCGCCCTCGATCCCGAGACTCCGGTGCAGATGCTGGTGGTGATCCCCGGGCCCGCGTCCGCCGGGGCGGCGGATGGCAACCGTCCGCCGACCGCCTTTGGTCGAGTCTCAGCGGTGGACGTGCAGACGGACGATGTCCTGCCGGCTCTCCTGCTCGAGGCCGCCCGGACGAACCCTTCGCGGCTGCCCTCCCTCCGCCCACCGCCGGTCGCGCGCTGGTCTGGCCTGCTGCACCGCCCGGGGTCGCGGCGACTGCGGCTCCTCGCGCTCGGCGGAGCGACTGCCCTGCTCCTAATCGCCGCCGCGTTCGGCTGGCGGGAGATTCAACTCCAGTCCCTGCGTCGCGAGTGGGCGGCGATCCAGCCCGAGGTGCAGCGCATCGGCGAGGTCCGCGCGCGGCTGCGCGAATTTCGGGCGTGGGATGACCCCTCACTGCCCAGCCTTTCCCTGCTCCGGCTCGTGACCGAGGCGTTTCCGGAATCCGGTGTCGTCACCGCCCGGTCGGTCGAGATCCGTGCCCCGCAGACGATCACCGTCAGCGGCACGGCCCGGGAACACGGCGCGCTGCTCGCGACGGTGGATCGCCTGCGCCAGCAGCCCAGCGTGCGCAGCGTCCGCGTCGAGCAGATCCGCGGGCAGAGCCCGGCCCAGTTCACGTTCGCCGTGGAACTCAACCGTCCTGCCTCTCCATGAAATCCCTTCCCCGGCAACGACTCCTCCTGCTCGCCAGCGGCGCGCTCGTCGGGCTGCTCACCCTCGACCGCTTGGTGATCGGCCCCGGGGTCGCGCACTGGCGTGCGCGCACGACCGAGATCGCCGCGCTGGAGCGCACGCTTGCGGCGGGGCGCGGGGTGATCGAGGGCCGCGACCGCACCGACGCGGCGTGGCGCCGGCTCCGGGAGGGGGCTCTGCCCAGCGATCCATCGCTGGCCGAACAACGCCTGCTGTCGGCGCTCGAAAACGGCGCCCGGGCCGAGGGCGTGGAACTCACGGGGTTGCGGCCGCGCTGGCGAAAGGCCTCTTCCGGTGACGCGTCGCTGCTCGAATGCCGCCTTGATGCCACCGGCTCATTTCCGGCGCTCGTCCGGTTGCTCGGCGCACTCGAAAAGTCTCCGCTCGCGCTCCGCGTCGAATCCATCGAACTCACCGCCCGAGACGAGGGCGGTCAACGCCTCGCCCTCGCCCTGTCCGTCACCGGGCTGCGCTTCGCTCCTCTGGAGACCCGGCCATGACGTCCGCCCGATCCGCCTTCGTCCGCCCGGCATTCCGGTTCCTCGCCCGCACGGCGCTGCTGAGCGTGCTCCCGAGTGCCGCAGCGCTCGCCCAGTCCACGCCCACTCCCGCACCCGATTCGGTCCGCGCCGTGGCCGAGCGCAACATCTTCAATCCGAGCCGCACACCCCGTGGGGGCGGCGCGGACGCCGCCCCCAGCGCCCCTCCCTCGCCGGCGGCGGAGATTCTCACGCTCGTCGGGATCCTCGACGACGGCGGGCGCCGCCGGGCGTTCTTCGACGGTTCGACTGCGGCGCTGCGACAAACCCTCCCGCCCGGGGGCAGCGTCGCTGGCGTCACCGTCTCGGACCTCACCCTGCAGCACGCCTCGCTCGCCACCGATGGCCAGACCTTCGTGATCCCCGTCGGTTCCTCCCTTTCCCGGGAGCCAGGCGGCGCCTGGCGCGCCGCACCCGAGGCCCGGGCCGCTGCGGCCGCCAGCGCCGAGCCTCCCGCCGCGAACCTCACCCCGTCCGCCCCCTCACCCTCCGACTCGAGCGATGCCCTGCGTCGCCTCAAGGAACGCCGCCGCAAGCAACTCAAGGAATGAAACCGATCCCCTCCCTCCTGCTCCTGACTCTGGTCGGCTGCCTTGCGCAGCCACAGCCGGGGCTGACCGCTGCTGAAAGCGCTCCGTCCACACCCTCCACCGAAGGGGGCGCCTCCCCCGCGGCGAGCGGGCGCGCCACCGAGAGCCCCGACCCCGCCGCGGCTTCGTCGGCCGCCGTTCCCGCAGTCGCCGCTCCCGGGGGCGGTGCACCCGCGCTCGCCGCGCCATCGACCGGGCTGCGCTTCAACTTCCGGGGCGCGCCCCTCGAGACGGTCCTCCAGTACCTGAGCGAGGCCGCCGGCTTCGTCATCGTGCTCGAAACGCCGGTAAAGGGTTCAATCGACATGTGGAGCGCACAGCCGATTTCGCGCGAGGAAGCGATCCCGCTGCTCAATCTCGCCCTCAACCGCCTCGGCTACTCCGCCACGGTCCAAGGTCGCACGCTCCTCGTCGCCGCAAAGGACGAGGCCCGCAAGCGGTCGCTGCCGGTCCGCACCGGCAATGATCCCCGCGAAATCCCGGCCAACGCCGAAATGGTCATGCAGGTCATCCCGCTGCGGCACATCACGGCCGCGAAGGTCGCGACCGATATCGCCAGCCTCGTGCCGCCGAGCGCAACCCTGACGGCGAACGAGGACAGCAACTCCCTCGTCGTCACGGACACCAATCTCAACGTCCGCCATGTCGTCGAGATCGTCTCGGCGCTCGACCTCTCCGTGCAGAGTGACTCCAGCCTGAAGATCTTCCGCCTCCGCCACGCGGATCCGGTGGAAATCTCGGAAGTGCTCAACGCGCTCTTCAACCCCACCACCGGCTCGGGAGGCGGACAGGGGCAGGCCACCTCCTTCAACTTTCCCGGCATGCCGCCCGGCGTGGCCGCGGTCCTCTCCGCGCGCGCGGGCCAAGCCGGGGGAGGAGGAGGCGGCGGGCGCGGCGGCGGGGGCCGCAGCGACACGTCCGGCACCCGATCGGCCAACACGACCGTGAACGCCGTCGCCGACCCACGCACGCAGTCCGTCGTCGTCACCGCTCCCCGGGACGTGATGTTCCAGGTCGGCGAGATCATCACCCAGCTCGACGCCGGCTCGGACCGCACGCAGAAGGTCTTCGTCTACACGCTCGAGAACGCCGACGTCCAACAGGTCGAGGCCGTCCTGCGCGACCTGTTCCAAGTCAGCGGCGGGCGCACCGGCGGTTCGTCCTCCAGTCAGTCCGACCCTCTCTCCAACCGGGCCGCCAGCAACAGCCAGCAGAGCGGCACCTTCATGAACAACGCCGCGGGCTCCCCGCGCTGATCCCCCCACCATGACTCCTTTCCGCACCTTTCGCAGCCTCGCGGCCGCCACGGTCCTCCTCGCGGGTTCCGCCGCGTTGCTGGAGGCTCAGGCGACGAATCGCTCCAATGCCAACCGCAGCAACGCCGCCGGCAACAACGCGCGCCGGACCGGCACCACCGGGGCCGGCATGAACCGGACCGGCGGCGAGCGGCAGTACCCGAACGCCACCACGCTGGGCGAGGCCATCATCAGCAGCAACCCGGAGACCCGGCGCATCATCGTGGTCACCGACGAGCAGACCAATGAGAGCATCCGCCAAGTGATCGAGAGCCTTGATCGTCCGAAGCCACAGGTGCTGATCAACGTCGTCTTCGTCCAGGTCACCCACAACAACGACCTCGACGTCGGGGCCGAACTGCAGCGGCGCGGCATCGCGCTCGGCGACCGCACGTCGTCGACCGCCAGCACCTTCTTCGGCGGCGCCGCGACCGGCGGCATCTACAACGTGGTCGGACCCGACGTGAACGCGACGTTGCGGGCCCTCTCCACGGTCGGCAAGACCGAGATCCTCTCGCGTCCGTCGATCCTCGCCCGCAGCAGCCAGCAGGCGACCATCATGGTCGGTCAGGAGGTCCCGTTCATCACCAACTCGCGCATCAGCGACACGGGTCAGACCACGAACACGGTGCAGTACGAGGACATCGGCATCATCCTCCGCGTCACGCCGTTCATCACGTCGGAGGGCCTGGTGGAAATGATCGTGACCCCGGAAATCTCCGCGCTGAGCGAACGCACGGTCGCCATTTCCGACACGGTCAACACGCCCGTCATCGACAAGCGCTCGGCCGACACCGTGGTCGTCACTCCCAGCGACAGCACCGTGGTCATCGGTGGCCTGATCTCGAACCAGGTCACGAGCCAGGATCGCAAGGTCCCGCTCCTCGGCGACGTGCCGCTGCTTGGCGCCCTCTTCAAGCGGACGACGCGGCAGACGGCGAAGACGGAACTACTGATCTTCCTGACGCCACGCGTCGTGCAGCAACCAAACGACTTGGCGAAGCTCACGGACGTGGAGCGGGGCAAACTGGAGCTGAAAGCCACGTCCCTGCCGGCTGGGCAGGTCGACCGGATGGTCAGCCCGCCCTGAGTCCGGTCACGGTCGGTCGCGGTGGCGCGTCACCCCACTCTACCCCGCTACCGCGGGCGCGCATCTCCACCGCATGAACCGCGCCTCCCTTCACGGTCGGCACCGCCGCCGCGGCTGGCGCGGCGTGAAGCACCGCGTCACCGCGCGAAATCGCGGCGCCTCGCGAGGCACTGCCCGGCCCCACCCATGCCTAGAAGCGGGGCACGATGAGCACGGCCTCGCCCGGCGCCGCCTCGTAGTTCCCGCCGAGGCTCCAGGACAGATCATTGACCAAGAGTTTGAAGACGACGGGACCGTGCGTCGGGAGGGTCACGCTCCAGCGGTCATCCGCCTCGCAGCGCATGGCGACGCCGGACGACCAGTTGAGCCCGGCGCCCTGGCCGCGGATGAAAAGCGTGTTTCCGAAGCCCACGTCGATCGACGCGGTGACCGTGACGGCGACCGGCTGGGGGGCGGCGGCGGGCGGCGGGGCGGCCGCGATGACAGGCGCCGGAGACACATCCGCCTCGGGCATCGGCACGGGCTGCGGGATGCGTCCCGCGGACCGCTGCGGCTTCAGGGCCTTGCGGGGGACCTTGGCGACGGGCGCTGCCTCGGCCGTCGCGGGGCGGCGGGCCTTGGTGCGCGTGACTGGCTTGACCTGTGGGGCGGCAGGCTTGGCGGGCTTCTTGGATTTCGTGCTCATGATGGATCAACCTCAGGTGTTTCAGTCGTGGCGCGGGCCCAGTGCCCGCGCCGTGGAATGTGACAGCAGCAGGGACCATACCGTTCCCTCGTCGCCGCGCAAAAAGAAGAACGCCTTCCCGTGACGGGAAGGCGGCGACCAAAGTGGTGGAGCAGATGGGAGTCAAACCCACGACCTCTTCATTGCGAACGAAGCGCTCTATCAACTGAGCTACTGCCCCGGAGGGAGGGAGGGAGGTTTTGAGCAAGGCCGCGCCGCGAGTAAACACCAAAGTTGCGCCGGCGGGCCGCGCGTCCGCAGCCTCAGAGCCGCCGCTCCGGCTCGAGCCGGGCAAAGGCGAGTTTCCCGCCGGCAGTGGGCACGAGACTGGTGATCTCGACCCGCACCGCCTGACCGATCCGGGCGATGGCGTCCGCCACCACGACCATCGAGCCATCCTCGAGAAAGCCGACCGCCTGACCCGCTTCCTTGCCGGCCTTTACGAGTTCAATCTCGATGCTCTGGCCGAGCGCGAGTTCGACCCGCAGGGACCGGGCGAGGGCGTGGAGGTTGAGCCACTTGACGCCCTGGAACTCCGCCAGCTTCGCGAGGTTGCAGTCGGTGGTCAGCAACCGCGCCTGCAGGGAGCGCGCGAGGAAGACCAGCTTGGCCTCCACCTCCTCCGGCCGCGCGTCACTCTCATGCAGGCGCAGGTCCAGCCGGGGGATGCGGCGCAATTCGTTCAACACCTCAAGTCCGCGGCGCCCCCGCGCCTGACGGTGGGGCTCGGGGGAGTCCGCAATCGCCTGGACCGCATTCAGCACGAAGCGCGGGATCACCAGCGCCGCCCCGAGAAAGCCCGACTCGCACACCTTGACGATCCGCCCGTCGATCAGCGCGCTCGCATCCACGACGACCAGCGGGACGTCAACCTCATGCGGCACGAAGCGCACATAGGGGATGACGAGGTTGAACTCATCCTTGCCCCGCAGCGCAATCACGGTCCCGAGGTAGCCGCAAATGAGAAAGAGCCCAAGCCGCGCCAAGTAGATCATCTGCGGATCCCCTTCCTCGAACAGCGGGGACACGCTCAGCAAGTAGCCGATCAGCGAGCCGATCCCCAAGCCGAACGTCACCGCGCTCAATCCCCGCAGCGAAAACCCGCGCAGCAGCAAGTCCACCAACACGACCAGAACGCCCAGCAGCAGGCCGATCATCACCGCCATCACCCGCAGGCGATCCCACTCCGGGATCGCATAACACACCAACCCGCCGGCAAAACCGCACAGCGTCACAAACACCACCCGGATCGGCCAGAGGGTCTTGTTCATCGACCCCTTTCCCTTCGGCTCACCGCGTCACCGAACGAGGAAAAAAAGCACAAATGGCAGGCCAATGCCAATGGCCATCAATACATAGAGCCAGACCAGCACCCGGTTGGCTTTTGCCTTTTCTTCAGGCGTCGGCTCCATTGTCGTGCTCCCCAGTCAACCCCCGGACCATGACAAAGCAATACTGGCTGGTGAAGCAGGAGCCCGAGACCTACGCGTGGGCGACGTTCGTCGCCGACGGTCAGACAGTCTGGGATGGGGTGCGTAATTTCCGAGCCCGCAACAACTTGAAGGCGATGAAGGTGGGGGATGCCGTGCTCTTCTACGCCAGCATGGATCCGCGCCAGGTGATGGGTGTTGCCGAGGTGGCGGAGACTGCGTTTCCGGACCCCACGGTCCCCGCGGAGGAAGGCTGGGTGTCCGTGCGGCTGCGCGCCGTCCGGGCGCTGCGCCAGCCAGTCACGCTCGCCATGATCAAGGCCGACCCGACGCTGGCCGACATCGCGCTCATCCGCCAGAGCCGCCTCTCGGTCATGCCCTTGCGTCGCGCTGAGTTCGACCGAATCGTGCGGCTGGGTTCTCCCTGAGCCTCAATCCCCGCCCCCTTCCCGGCCCGCGTCCTTCGACCGTGATTCCGCACCTCGCTCTTCTCGCCCCCGGGCTGCTCGGCGGCTCCGTCGGACTCGCCGCGCATGCCCGCGGCGTGGCGACGCGCATCACCGTGTGGGCGCGCCGTCCCGAGGTGCGCATCGCCTTGGAGGGTCAGCCGTGGTGCTCCCACGTTGCCTCCTCCCCGGAGGCAGCGGTCCGCGAGGCGGACCTCGTCGTGCTGGCCGCACCGGTCGATCGCATCGTGGAACTCGCCGCCCGAATCGCCCGCGACGTCCGTCCCGGATGCTGGGTCACGGACGTCGGCTCGACCAAGGGGGCGCTCACCCGGGCCGCCCACGCTGCCCTCGCGGGCCGGGCGCACTTCGTGGGAGCGCACCCGATGGCCGGCAGCGAGAAGACCGGCTGGGAGAACGGTCACCCGGACCTCTTCCGCGGGCGCATCTGTTTCGTCACCCCGCTGCGGGAGACCGACCCGGCGGCCCTGGAGGGAGTCGATCGCTTCTGGGCGGCGCTGGACGCCGAGGTGACCACGGTCGACCCGGACGTGCACGACGAGATTGTCGCGCACATCAGCCACCTCCCGCAGATGCTCGCCACGACGCTGTGCACCTTCCTCGCGCAGCAGAACCCGGGTTGGCGCAACTTCGCCGGCGGAGGCCTGCGCGACACGACGCGGATCGGCGCGAGCGATCCCGCGATGTGGATCGAAATCCTGCGGAACAACCGCGAAGAGATCCTCCGGGCCCTGCGGGGTTACCAGACGGAACTCGACGGGCTGCACGCCGCGCTGGCGAACGGGGACTGGACGGAGTTGCGGGCCCGCCTGGAGCGCGGCCGCGCCTACCGCTCGGCGTTCCGTCCCTGAACTGACCGTCCGCCGCGCCGCCTCATGCCGCTGCCCGACTTGCTTCCCGTCGTTCCCTTCACCCGTCCGGTCCGGGGCCGCCTGCGCCTCCCGGGTTCCAAGAGCCTGACGAACCGCGCCCTGCTGCTCGCGGCGATGAGCCCGACGCCCGTGCGGCTGGAGGGAGCGCTCGCCAGCGAAGACACCGTGCTGATGGCTGCGGCACTCCGGGCGCTCGGCATCTCCGTCGCCGCGGATGCCTCCGGCACAATCCTCGACGTGAGTGGTCAGGACCGGGCGTTCTCCACGGCTACTCCGGGCCGGCCGGTGGAACTCTTCGTCGGCCTCGCCGGCACGGCGGCGCGGTTCCTCACCGCCTACTGCGCCACTGCCCCGAGCGGAACCTACCGCATCGACGGCGTCGCGCAGATGCGCCGCCGCCCGATGCGCCCCCTGCTGGAGGCGCTCCGCGCCCTCGGCGTGCGCATCCGCTGCCTCGGGGAGGAAGGTTTCTTCCCCGTCGAGATCGAGGGTGGCGGACTGGCCGGCGGGCGCGTCCCGCTGGATGCGAGCGAGAGCAGCCAACTGCTCTCCGCGCTGCTCATGATCGCGCCGCGCGCGCGCGCGCCGATCACCGTCGACCTGCAGGGCACGATCCGGCAGACCTTCGTCGACATGTCGCTTCGGCTGATGGCCGAGTTCGGGGGGCAGGCGGTGCGACGGGAGGGCGCAGCGTACCACCTCACCCCCGCGTCCTACCGACCGCCGGCGGTCGTCGCGATCGAACCCGACGCGACGGCGGCGAGCTACTTCCAGGCCCTTCCGCTGGTCGTCGGAGGCACGCTCGACCTGCCGGGCCTGCGCCCGCCGGGGGCGGGGCTGCAGGGGGACTCAGCCTTCATTGAAGTGCTCGACCGGGTCCGTCGGCGCGAGCCCGGGGTCCTGCTGGAGGAGGATTTCCACGAAATCTCGGACACGTTCCTGACGCTGGCCGCGATCGCGCCGCTCCTCGCGGGGCCGACCCGGATCACCGGCATCGCCCACACCCGCAAGCAGGAGACCGACCGGGTTGCCGGCATGGCGGCTGAACTCCGGCGACTCGGCCAGGACGTGACGGAGGAGGAGGACGCCCTGACGATCACGCCGCGACCGCTGCGTCCCGGGCAGGTGATCGAGACCTACGGCGACCACCGCTTCGCGATGAGTTTCGGTATCCTCGCCTGCCGCGACCTGCGCGGCGACGGCCGGCCGTGGCTGACCTTGCGCGACCCGGGCTGCTGCGCCAAGACCTTCCCCGACTTCTTCACCCGGCTCGAGGCGCTCCGCCAGGCCGCCCACGATTGATGGACTCCCCCAGCCCATTCCTCATCGTCGCGATCGACGGCGGCGCGGCGTCCGGCAAGTCGTCGACCGCCCGCGCACTCGCGGCGCGCTTCCCGTTCCTGCACGTCGACACGGGCGCCCACTATCGCGCGCTCACTGCGGAGATGCTCCGGCAGGGCATTCCTCCCGAGGAAGCAGCGGTCGGCCGCGCGCTCGCGGACCTCGCGCTCGGCACCCGCGTGCAGGACGGCGCGGCGCTGCTGGAGATCGCCGGACGCGTGCCGGGCGAGGAGATCCGCTCCCCGGCGGTGAATGCCGCCGTGTCGCACTTCGCCGCCCTGCGCCCGGTCCGCGCCGCCCTGCTGCAGTACCAACGCGGACAGGCCGAGGTCGCGCGGAGCCACGGCTTCCGCGGTTTGGTGATGGAAGGTCGCGACATCGGGTCGGTGATCTTCCCCGACGCCGGCCTCCGCGTCTTCCTGCACGCCGATCCCGAGGAACGCGCGCGGCGCCGGGCCCGCGAGGGGCAGCAGGACTCGATCGCCGAGCGCGACCGCCTCGACTCGTCGCGGCAGCACGCCCCGCTCACCTGCCCGGCCGGAGCGATCGACATCAACAGCACCCACCTGTCCCTCGACGACGTGGTGGCCCGGGTCGCCGCGCTCGTCGCGGCCCGCCTTTCCCCGCCATGATCGGACGCCGCTACGAGCACCCGGCGATGGATTTCCTGTACGGGATTTCCCACTACCTCGCGCTCTCCGCCTACGATGTCTGCTTCCGCGGGGAAGTCACTGGGTTGGGGAACATCCCGCGGCACGGCGCGTTCATCATCGCCTGCAACCACGCCAGCCATCTTGACCCCCCGATCGTCGGGTCGCTGGTGCCGCGACAAGTCGCCTTCTTCGCGCGCAAGACGCTCTGGAAACCGGGCCTCGCCCAGTGGTGGCTGGATGGCGTCGGGACCATTCCCGTGGACCGCGACGGCGGCTCGGACGTGGGGGCGATCAAGCGAGTGCTGCAGACGCTGCAGGCCGGCAAGGCGCTGATCCTCTTTCCCGAAGGCACGCGCTCGCCCGACGGCAGCCTGCAGACCGCGAAGCCCGGGGTGGGCCTGATCGCCTGCCGGACGCAGGCTCCGGTGCTGCCGGTGCGGATCTTCAACTCGCACCGCGCCTTCGGTCGCGGCGGCGGGGTGCGCCTCGGCACGCCCGTGTCCGTGGCCTTCGGTCGCGTGCTGACGCCGGCGGAGTACGACCCGCCCGGCGCGGGCAAGGACCGCTACCAGCGCGTGAGCGAGCGCATCATGGCCGCCATCTCGGCCCTGACGGAGCCCCGCGCCCCGGTCATTTAGGAGGTCAACGGCACCCGGCGCGGCAGCCCGCCCCCCCGAAGCACGCTCCGAACCGACCCGGGAGCGATCAACCCAGCCCGCAGGCCATCCGGGCCCGGGCGAGCACGGCGGAGGCGGTGGCGCGCGCCTTCTCGGCACCCTCACGCAGCACGGCCTGCACATGGTCAAGGTTGGCGGCCAACTCCGCCCGGCGCGCGCGGTAGGGCGCGAAGTGCTCCCACGTTTGCTCGAAGAGAAGTTTCTTCAGGTCGCCATAGCCGTAGCCACCCTCGCGGAGGCGCGTCTCGGCGGCCGCGGCCACCTCCTTGGTGGCGACGAGGCGGAGAAGTTGGACGGCGAGATTGCGATCCGCGTCCGGCTTCGGCTCCTGCGGCGTGCGGGAGTCCATCACGATGGCCATGATCTTCTTCCGCGTGACGCGCTCGTCGCCAAAGAGATCGATCGTGTTGCCGTAGCTCTTGCTCATCTTCTGACCGTCGAGGCCGGGGACCACCGCCACGTCCTCGCGGATCTCCGACTCCGGGACCACGAACGTCTCGCCGTAGGTCTGGTTGAACTTGATCGCGATGTCGCGCGTCATTTCGAGGTGCTGCTTCTGGTCCCTGCCGACCGGCACGACGGCGGTGTCGTAGAGCAGGATGTCGGCGGCCATGAGCACGGGGTACGCGAACAAGCCGAAGTTCGGGGAGAGGCCACGGGCGGTCTTGTCCTTGTAGCTGTGGGCGCGTTCGAGCAGGCCCATCGGCGTGAGCGTGCCGATGATCCACATCAACTGGGCCACTTCGGGCACGTCGCTCTGGCGCCAAAATACGCTGCGCTTCGGATCGAGTCCGCAGGCCAGCCAGTCGAGCGCGACGTCGAGCGTGTTCCGCCGGCGCTGCTCGGGGTCGAGCAGCGAGGTCATCGAGTGGTAGTCCGCGATGAAGTAGAAGCACTCGCCGCGCGCCTGGGCGTCGATCGCAGGCCGCATGGCCCCAAAGTAATTGCCGATGTGCAGGGTGCCGGAGGGCTGGATGCCAGTCAGGGTGCGGGGCATGGACGGAAATTCGGTGAACCGGGATCGTCGCCAGCGCCCGGGCTCCCGGCAAGCCGAAGCGTGCGCGGTGCGGCCGTCGCGCGCTCAGTCGCGGCGCGGCAGGTGGGAGACATTGGCGCGGATGCGCGCAAGGGTGTTGGCCGGGAGATAGCCGGAGAAGGCGACCGTCGGCATGACCAGCGCGCGGCGGCCGAGGAGGCTGCCGGGATTGAGGACCGCGTTGCAGCCGACCTCCGCCCCGTCGCCGAGGATCGCGCCGAACTTGCGCAGGCCGGTCGGGTGGTTCCTCCCCTCCGCATGCACCGTGATTTCCTTCCGGTCGAGGCGAAGGTTGGAGAGCACGACCCCGGCCCCGAGGTGGGCTTGGTTGCCGAGCACGGAGTCGCCGACGTAGCTGAAATGCGGAACCTGCACGCCATCGAGGAGCAGGCAATTCTTGAACTCGCAGGCATTGCCCAGCACGCAGCCGGCCCCGGTGATGACGCGACCGCGGACGTAGGCACCCGGGCGAATCTCCGTGCCTGCCCCAATCCACGCCGGGCCGATCAAGGTCGCGGTGTGGGGCAGCACCACCCCGGGCTCGAGGTGCACATCACCCTCGAGGTGCACGCCGGGCGGCACCGCCGGACGCGGACCGCCCGCCACGGACGCGAGGGCAGGCGCAATCGCGGCGATCCACTCCCACGGCGCGACCTCCTCCGGGAAGAACGGAGCGAACCGCCCCAGCGATTCGGGGAGGGAGAAGAACGTGCGCGCCTGCATGGAAGGACGGTCGGGAGCCAAGCGGATCGGGAGGCGCTCCGCGAGCGGCATTTGCGGGTCGATGCGGCGAGCAGGGCCGGAAGGAATCAGCCGAGCCAGGCCTCGAACTTGACCGCGTCCTCCGGCGTGTCGACCCCGATGGTGGGATCGTCGGTGAGGTCGCAGGCGATGGGCAGACCGTTCTCCAGCACCCGGAGCTGCTCAAGGCGCTCAATCTGCTCCAATTCGCCCGGCGGCAAACGCGAAAAGCGCTCCAGGAGGTCGGCGTGGTACGCGTAGAGGCCGAGATGCCGGTAACACGGATGCGTCGCCACCCAGGCATCGTCGACCCTTCCTCCCAAGTCCCGGGCAAAGGGGATGGGCGACCGCGAGAAGAAGAGCGCGCGCCGGGACGCCCGCGACAGCACCACCTTCACCTGGCTCGGGCTGGCGAAGTCGGCCGCCGTGCGGAACGGCGTCGCGAGGGTCGCCATCGGCGCATCCTCCCGGATCAGCGCCGCCAACGACCGGATCTGGGCGGCGGACACGAGCGGTTCATCGGCCTGCACATTCACCACGAAATCCGCCCGAATCGTTCGGTTCGCCTCCGCGATCCGATCCGTCCCCGTCGCATGCGCCCGACTTGTTTTGATCACGGAGAACTTACCGCCAGCGAAAGCCTCTTGCAATAAATCGTCATCGATTGCGAAATATACTGGAATCTCAGGGACTTGAGAAACGATCCGATCCGCCACCCAACGCAGGAGGGGTTTCCCGCGCACCCGGTGGAGGAGTTTGCGGGGGAAACGGGTCGACTCCAAGCGGCAGGGGACGATGATGGCGAGGGACGACATTCCTCGAATCTGGAAGCTGGGTTTTTGGGTTGCAAGCCACGCCCGGCTACCGTGATTGGAACCCCTCACGCATGGAAAAACCGGATCCCGCCACCGCCGCCGCGGCTCTCACCAAAGAGCTCGTGGTCCAGAACAAGATGGGCATTCACGCCCGTCCGGCGGCTATGATCGTCCGGGTGACGAACAAGTTCAAGGCGGAGGTCTTCGTCGAGAAGGACGAGGAACAGGTCAACGGCAAGAGCATCATGGGTTTGATGATGCTCGCCGCCGGCAAGGGCTCCCGGGTCAAGTTCATCGTGACGGGCGACGACGCGGCTCAAATGATCACCGAGCTCGACGCGCTCTTTGCGCGCAAGTTCGACGAGGCCTGAGCCTCGGCCGCCCCCGGATTCGACCCTCGAACGGCGACGGCGCAATCCGGTGCCCGTCGCGATTCCCGCGCCCACCAGCGATCGCGCCCCCGCCGTTTCGGAGCGACGGGCGGCGACGCCTAAAAACCGAACAACTGCCGCGCGTTGCGCGTACTCGTCTCCGCCAGCTGTTCCAACGGGATGCCGAAGAGCTCGGCGGCGTACGCGGCGGTGAGCGCCACATACGCGGGTTCGTTCAGCTTGCCGCGATGCGGCACCGGCGTGAGGAACGGGGCGTCCGTCTCGAGGATAAACCGCTCCCAGCCAAGACGGCGGGCGGCGGCGCGGACGGCATCGGCGTTCTTGTAGGTCAGAACGCCCGTGAACGAAGCCCAGCCTCCGCGCTCAAGGAGCAAGGCCATCTCGTCCGGACCCTCGACGAAGCAGTGGAACACGACGCGCCGCCAGTCGACGCCGCTCGCGTCGACGCGCTCGACGCACTCGCGGAACGCGCCGCGCGAATGGATCACCACCGGGGTCTGCCAGCGCCGTGCGTGCGCGAGCCCGGCGTCGAAGGCGCTCCGCTGCCAGTCCAGCAACCGCGCCGCCGCCTGAGGGTCGTCCTTGGGCAGATGGAAGCGGTCCAGCCCCATTTCCCCGATCGCCACCGGCCGTCGTCGACCTGGTTCGGTAAAGAACGCATCGAGTTGCGCCATCTGCGCCGGCCAGTCCTCGCCGACGGAGCACGGATGCAGACCAACGGTGTACTGGATGTAACCCGCCGACGCCTCCGCAAGGTCGCGGTAGAGCGACCAGTCATCCGTCGCGGTCCCGATCGTGATCACCGCCTCCACCCCGGCCGCGCGGGCCCGGTCGAGCACCGCCGGCAACTCACCGCGGCGGTGATAGGAGTCGAGATGGAGATGCGTGTCGATGAGCCCCATCGTCGGTCAGCGGCGCGCGTCGGCCAGCGGCAGGTAACGCTCGCGCAGGTAGCGGAGCAGGTGGCGTGGACTGAGGGGTTCGCCGGTGACGCGCTGAACGAGTTCCTGCGTGTCGTAGCGGCGTCCCTGCTGGTGAATCTCCGTCCGCAGCCAGCCGAGGAGGCGGCGGAAGTCGCCCCGCGCAAAGTCGTCCTCCAACCCGGGGAACAGCGCCAGCGCACGGTACCACAGTTGGGCGGCCATCATGTTGCCGATGCAGTAGCTCGGGAAGTAGCCGAAGGCACCGCCGCTCCAATGGACGTCCTGCAGCACGCCGAGGCGGTCGGACGGCGGGGTCAGACCGAGAATCTCGGTCGAGAGCGCGTTCCACGCCGCCGGCAAGTCCGCGACCTTGAGGTCACCGCGGAACAGCCGCTGCTCGATCTCGAAGCGCAGCAGGATGTGCAGATTGTAGGTGACCTCGTCGGAATCGACCCGGATGAGCGTCGGTTCGACCGCATTGATCGCGCAGTAGAGTGTCTCGCGGTCGACCGCCGCCGTCTGCTCGGGGAACTGCGCCCGGAAACGTGGCTCGAAATGGGCCCAGAAGGCGCGGCTGCGGGAGACCTGATTTTCCCAGAGACGGCTCTGCGACTCGTGCACGCCCATGCCGACGGACTGTGCGAGCGGGGTGCCGAGGTGCTCGGCGGGCAGACCCTGCTCGTAGAGGCCATGCCCGGTCTCGTGAATCGAGCTGAAGAGCGAATCGAGCGGGTTATCGACGTCGAAGCGCGTCGTCATGCGCACATCCGCCGGCGAGCCGCCGCAGAACGGATGGAGCGACACGTCGATGCGCCCGCGCCGGTAGTCGAAGCCAAGCGCAGCCGTCACCTCGCGGAGGAACGCCTGCTGGCCGGCGACCGGGAAGCCGCGGAAAAGGTTCGGATCGGTCGGCCGCGAGCCGGCCACGATCTCGCGCACGAGCGGAAGGAGGCCCGCCTTGAGTTCCGTGAACAGCGCGTCGACACGCGCGGTGGTCATGCCCGGATCATGGCGATCGATCGCGTAGTCGTAGGCGCGGTCGCCCCACCCTTGAAACACCGCTTCCTCACGCGCCATCGCAAGGTGTTGCTCGAGGTACGGGGCGTAGGGAGCGAAGGTGCTGTTCCGGCGGTTCTCGGCCCACGCGTGGTACGCCTCGCTCTGCAGGCGGGCCTTCTCGGCGACGAACCGGGCGGGGAGGCGCGCCGCGCGGTCGAAGTCGCGCCGGGCGAGGCGCACGACGACGGCGGCGTCGGGATCCAGCCCCGCGGGGGCCAACTCCAGCTCGCGCAGGGCGGCGTCGAGCTCCGGATCGGTCGCGGCGGCATGGAGGATCTCAGCCAGCACCGTCATCTGCTCCGCGCGGCAGGCGGCGCTGTCCTCGGGGAGATTCACCTGCTCGTCCCAACCGAGCACGGCGGAGACGGACTCAAGGACGTGGGCGCGGCGCAGACGGGTGAGCAGGCGCTCGTACGCGGGGGAAACAGCGGAGGACATGGGGGCGGATGCAACCGCATCCGTCTGTCCGGGGCAAGCGGCTAGACCTTGGCGCTGTTATCGCACTTGAAGTGGACCCGCGAACGGCGCAGGGCGTGGGCGCGCTGGGCCGACGCCATCGCGGCATCCTGCCGGGGCAGGCCGAACGCGCCGCCACCGGGCGCGGCGGCCTCCGCATCCAACTCCGCCGCCGCCGCGAGGCAGAGCAGCAGCTCCGCCCCGGCGGGCAGGCGCCGGGCCGGGAAACCGGCCTGCTGGCTCAGCCACGATAGGAGCGAGGGGGAAAGGGAGGAGACAGTGCTCACGCCACCGGCACGATGGGCGCAGACCCCGGTCCGAGTCAACGCACCGCTCCGTCCCCCGCCGACCGCAGCGTGTCGCCGCCGTGCCAGATGCCCTCGACCATGAGCGTGCGCGCCTGCTCCGGCAGGCCGCGCTCGTTGCGTTCCATCATCGCGATCAGCGCATCCACGCCCGTCGCCCCAATGAGTCGGCCGTTCTGGAAGATGCCCGCGCAGCGCTGCTCGCGCGAGGACAGCCCGAGGCCGGCGAGCCCGATCGTGCCCGGCACTCCCCATCCCAGCGAGAGCATCACGGGAAGCAGTGTCTCGGCACCGGGCGTGATCACCACGTCGGGCCGCTCCCGCTCCGCCCACGCCGCCAGCGCCGCCGCGTCGTCCCATTCACCGAGAAAGAGCGGCTCCGTGGCATCCACGTCCGCCAGCTGACGCTGGGCGAAGAGCAGCCCGGCCTCCCAGCGACCATGGAAGCGTCCCTGATGCGAGTGAAGCAGCACGAGGCCCGGGCGCCGGTAACCCCGTTGATGACATTCCTGCACGACCCGCAGGCACGAAAAGTAGTGATCGTTGCAGACCGTCATCAGCGTGAGATTGGCGAACGGCGGGCTCAGGCAGACGCTGGCGAAGTGCTCCCACGCCAACTGCGGCGCCGGGGCCCCCGCAGGCACCGGCCCCACCAGCACCCCCTGGATGCCGCGCGAGCGCAGGATTTCGCTGAAGCGCTGGTTATCCATCTCATCGCGATGCAGCCAGAACTCCTGCGCATCATAGCCACGCTCGGCCGCCCGCTCCATGGCCCCCTCCCGCATCTGCCGGACGGTCGGAGCCGGGGCCGAGCGCCACCCATCCTCGGTCGGAAACGGCGAGACCACGGCCAGCACCGGGCGGTCAGGCACCGGGCGGCGACGCCGACGCGCCCGCATCAGCACCGAGAGGTAGGCGTTCGGCCGATACCCCATCCGCTCCGCCAGCGCACAAATCCGCGACCGCGTCTGCGCGGAAATCCGGGGGTGGTTGGCCAGGGCCATCGAGACCGTGGCCTGGGTGACTCCGGCCCGCTCGGCAATCTGGCGCATGGTGATGCGGTCCGCGTTCACGGGGAGGTAATGAGCGAGAAAGCACCGCCCCGCCGACCGACGCAAGCGCGGGCCGCTGCATCGAAGGACAACGCCTGCGCACGCCTTGGCAAAAACCACACAGCGCCCGGACTCGATCCGTGGCATAAAGGGGGCGCTTCGAAAGGTTTGTTCCCGACTGCATCCCACCGGCTCACCAACCACCAAACCTCAGCCACGATCCCCGTGAGAACCCAACCCCGAACGCTCTTGAGCAAGCTTCTCTTTGGAGGCGCCGCCCTGTGGGGCCTCCTTTTCGTTTCGTGCGTCATGACGGAACGCACGATCGTCGCGCCGCCCCAGGTGGCCGGGGCGACGTTCACCGGGTCCAAGAAGTGCGCGGAATGTCACGGGAACATCAGCTCGAGCTTCCACGACGCCACCCACTCCAAGCTGCAGGCCCCGGGCGGCAACGGCACGGAAATCGGCTGCGAATCGTGCCACGGACCCGCCTCGGTCCACATCCGCTCGGGCGGGGGCGCCGGCACCATCATCAATCCAGGCACCAACCCGGAGACGTGCTTCCAGTGCCATCTGGACAAGCAGGGCGAGTTCAACCTGCCGTTCTCGCATCCGGTGATGGACGGCAAGATCAGCTGCAGCGACTGCCACAATCCGCACGAGGGCGCCGCCATTGCCGAGGGTGGGACCCACTTCGACAGTCTCAACACCAGTTGCGTGAAGTGTCACACGGCTCAGGCCGGACCGTACGTCTTCGAGCACGAGGCCGCGCGCGAAGGCTGCGTCGCGTGCCACAGCCCCCACGGCTCGATGAACGCCAAGATGCTCAAGTCGCGCAACGCCAACCTGTGCCTCCAGTGCCACTTCCAGGAGCAGACCTCGACGGGTGTCGTGATGATCGGTGGTCGTGACCACGCCGCCTTCCTCAGCCGCGGCACCTGCTGGTCGGTCGGCTGCCACGAGGCCGTCCACGGCTCGCACGTCAGCTCGTCGCTCCGCTTCTAACCCGCCGCCTCAACCTCCCAACGGGACACCGCGATGAATCTCCTCCCTACCCTCTCAATCATCCGCCCGGCCGCTGCGCTGCCGCTCGCCGCCGTCCTCCTCGCCAGCCCGGCGATCAGTTTCGCCGCCCCGGCCAAGGAGAAGGCCCCCACCTACGACAACCACGTCGACTTCGCCTACGGCACCGCCCAGCAACGCGGCGACCGCCCCGGCTTCCAGAAGGACTTTCAGGTCCGGAAGGATGGCTACGGGGGGATCGAGGATCTGTTCGTCACCCGTTCCTTCGATGACGCCACCACGCTCACCGTCCGGGGACGCGCCCTCGCCGGGAACAATGACTACCGGCTCGACTTGAATCTGACGCGCGACGAGGTCGGCTTCGTCCGCTTCGGCTATCAGGAATACCGGGTCTTCTACGATGGTACCGGCGGCTATTACCCGCCGAACCGCTTCATCCGGCAGCTCTACGACGAGGAACTGGCCATCGACCGCAGCCATCTGTGGCTGGAGGCCGGCTACACGCCGGAGGATGCGGTCAACTTCGTCTTCCGCTACCACCTCTTCACCCGCGAGGGCACGAAGGACTCGACGTCATGGGGCGACACCGGCCTCGCCGTGAACAGCGCCAATCTGCGCGCCCTGCTCCCCTCGTTCTGGCAGATCGACGAGAAGCGGCACCAGGTCACCGCCAATGTCTCGAAGACCACGAAGCAGCACCTGTGGAACGTGGGCCTGCGCTACGACAAGGGTGACTACACCAACCGCCGCAACGAACGGCGGCGGGCCGGCGAGGCGCAAGACCGCAAGGTCACCCAGAAGGAGGGTCAGGATTACGACCTCTTCCAAGTCCGTGGCAGCTACGAGAACCGCATCAACGAGCAGTTCTGGATCACCACCGCCGTCGCCCGCACCACCATCGATACCGCGCTCAGCGGCAGCCGCATCTACGGGCAGTCGTACGACGGGGCCTACGACCCCGCGTTCCTCAACCGTCAGCAGCGCGATGAGGGCTTCTACGGACTGCACGGTGACGGCGAGATGCGGCAGACCATCGCGACCCTCAGCGTCTTCGCCCGTCCCACCGAGACGCTCGTCCTCGTGCCGTCGGCAAGGTTCGAAAAGATCTCGTGGAACACGCTGCTGGACTTTGAGGAGACCAACTTCGGCGGCGGCCCAGCCTTCGCCCCGATCAACGATGAGGTCGAGGCCGAAAGCAACAAGCACTGGCAGAGCCAAGCACTCGGTCTCGAGGCCCGCTACACGGGCTTCAAGCACTGGAGCATCAACGCCAAGATCGACGGCACGCGGGAGGATGGCGAGCTCGAGGAGGCCCGCATCGTTGAACCCGGCACGCCCTTGCAGGCCATCAGCATCGACCGCGACACGGACTTCGACCGCGCGGCGCAAAAGTACGCCGTGACCGCCAACTGGTACGCCCGTCCGGGCACCACCGTGGCGTTCCAGTACTACTTCAAGGCGCGCCAGAACGACTACCGCTCGACCCGCGACAACACCGTGAGCAGCGCCGACCGTTACCCAGCCTACGTCGCCAACCAGGACTTCGAGACGAACGACTTCAACGTCCGGTTCAGCACCCGGCTCGGCGGCAACGTCCGCTCGATCACGCGGTACGACTTCCAGGAGTCGACCATCCGGACTCAGGACATCGGGCTGCAGTTCAAGCAGAGCGCGGAAATGACCTCGCACATCCTCGCCCAGTCGCTCTCGTGGAATCCGCTCCCGCGCTGGCACGTCCAGAGTTCGGTCAACATCGTCTGGGACACGTTCCGCACCCCGGCCTTCACGCTCATCGGCCCCGCCGCCAACCTCGTCAAGAACAGCGACGCGAACTACATCAACTTCATCGTCGGCAGCGGCTACGCGGTCGATGACCGGACTGACCTCTTCGTCGACTTCACGTCGTACGCCGCCAAGCGCAACTTCGTCAACAACTCGAACGTCTCGGTGCCGTTCGGCTCGGAGGCCAAGCAGCAGTACGTGTCGCTCACGTGGATGCGGAAGCTCAACGCGCGGACACGGGTCTCGTGGCGCTACGCCTATGTTAACCACGACGACGTGCCGTACGGCGACAAGGCCGATTACTCGGCCCACCAGATCTACGGCAAAGTCCAGTACCGCTTCTGAGTCCCATCCCGCCACGCCTCCCGCACCTCCCCGCCCGTCCGTCCCTCCCATCTCCACTCCACCTATGAACAAGTCCCTCCCCCTCCTCCTCGCCGCAATCCTGCCCGCTGCTTCGTTGACACTGAACGCCAATCCGGTGGCCGAGCTCTGGGCCGATCAATGCGCCTCGTGCCACGGCGAGGACGGCAAGGCCCAGACCAAGCAGGGCAAGAAGCTGAAGATCCGCGACTACTCCAGCGCCGCGGTCCAGGCCGAACTCAAGGACGACGAGATGCTCAAGGCGATCCTTGAGGGCGTCATCGAGAACGGCAAGGAACGCATGAAGGGCTTCAAGGACGAGATCTCGGCCGACGAGGCCAAGTCCTTGGTGGCCTTCGTCCGCGGCCTGAAGGCCTGAGCCTCGCGCTCACGGCAACTCCCTGACGCCGACGGCCGCCCGTGCGGGCCGTCGGCGCTCGCATTCCCCCCGCACGCACCCTCCTTCCTCCGATGAGCGACGCACCTCTGCCCTCCACGCCGAAATCCGCCTACAACAACTGGATCTCCGTCATCGGCGCGGTCGTCGCCGTCGGGGCCCTGTTCTCGTTCGTTCTGCTCGTGGCGATGGGCTTCGCGCAGGGCGACAAGAACCCGTACCTGGGAATCCTGACGTACATCGTCGCGCCGGCCTTCCTCATCGGCGGACTCGCCATCGTCGTCATCGGCGCGTGGCTGCAGCGCCGCTACGCCCGCCGCTACGCCGGACAGCGGCCGGACCGCTGGCAGCTCGATCTCCATAATCCCAAGCAGCGCCGGCACCTCTACATTCTCGGCGGCGGGGCGACGCTCTTCCTCCTGCTTTCCGCCTTCGGCAGCTACCAGACGTACCACTATGCAGAGTCCGTCCAGTTCTGCGGCGAGGTCTGCCACCAGGCGATGAATCCCGAGCTGGTCACGTACCGCAAGGGGGCCCACGCCCGCGTCGATTGCGTCGAGTGTCACGTGGGCTCGGGCGTGGACTGGTTCGTGAAGGCCAAGATCAACGGCGCCCACCAACTCATCTCCTACACGCTCGACAACTACGACCGACCGATCGCGACTCCGGTGAAGAACACGCGTCCCGCACGCGACATCTGCGAGCAGTGCCACTGGCCCGAAAAGTCCCTCGGCAACCTCGACATGACGTGGGATCACTACCTGTCGGATCGCAGGAATTCGCCGTACTCGGTACGGATGCTCATGAAGATGGATTCGGGGCGCGACGGGGACATCCACGGCGGCATCCATTGGCACGCCAGCCCGGACACCCGCGTCGACTTCTACGCGACCGATCGTCAGCGTCAGGACGTTGTGTGGGTCCGCGTGACCGACGCCGCCACCGGGACGGAGAAGGTGTTCCGCAACCCGGAATTCCAAGGCGAGCCACCGGCCGACCAGATCCGGCGCATGGATTGCGTGGATTGCCACAACCGTCCCGCCCATGACTTCCGCCCGGCCAACGATCTCGTGGAGGAGGCCATGCTCCGCGGCACGCTGCCCACCTCGCTGCCCAGCATCAAGCGCCACGCCGTCCAGGCCATGATCCAGAAGGAGATCACCACCGACGCCGAGGCCCCCGAGAAGATCGCCGAGTACCTGCGGGGCCGCTACAAGGATGCGGCGGGCGTCGAGCAGGCCATCACCGAGGTCCAGCGCCTGCACGCCGAGAACATCTTCCCCGACCGCAAGGCCGACTGGCGCGTCTACCCGAACAACATCGGCCACAAGGACTGGCCGGGCTGCTTCCGGTGCCACGACGACAAGCTCCAGACCACCTCCGGTCAGAAAGTCGGCGCCAGCGACTGCTCGTCATGCCACGTCATCCTCGCCCAGGGCAAGGGCAGCGATCTCGTCACGCTCACCGCCGCCGGGCTGGAGTTCAAGCATCCGTCGGGCGCCTACGACGAGGAGCTCCGCTGCGCCGACTGTCACAACGGCGGCATTCAGGGCAAGTAGGCCGGGTGGCCGGGCGGCCGCCCCCACGGGATTGCGGGTCGAAGAGGTTCGTCGGGCGCGGCCCGCCGGACCCGGCCCGACCTCAGGAGACTCCGGCGCTGCGCCACTTCCCGACCGGCGTCAGGGCAAGGGCAATGAGGAGGAGCTGGCTGCCCACGAAGCTCACCAGGGCGTAGAACGCCGCATCCATGAATCCGTAGCTGTGCAGCCCCACGCCCAGCATGTTGGTACCGAACCAACTCCAGCTGGTGACGATGTTGCCGAACACCGCCATTGCCATAAAGCCGCGCTCGCGCACCATGCCGCCGAGCCGGGCGTGCAGCATCACGGCGCCCCAAATGACGATGATCAGCGCCCCGTTCTCCTTCGGGTCCCAACCCCAGAAGCGTCCCCAGGATTGATCCGCCCAGATTCCACCCAGCACCGTGCCCGTGAGGTTGAAGAGGGTCGCGAAGCAGACCACCCCGTAAACCATGCGGTACAGTGCGCCGGCGGTCGCCCGATCCAGCGACCGGGTCAGCACGCCGCGCACAATGTAGATGATTCCGAGGAATCCGGCGAGGAACGTTGCGGAATAGCCGACGGTGATCACGACCACGTGCGTCGCCAGCCAGAAGTTGGAGTCAAGGACGGCCCGCATCATCTCCATCGTGTCCCCGGAAAGCGACAGGTGATGCGCAATCACAAGGGTCGCCAAGCCGGTCATTCCACCCGCCACCGGCCCCACCGCGTTCCGATACATTCGCTCAAGGACGAGGCAGAGGAGCACGGCACCCCATCCGACGAAGAGGGCCGAGGAATAGAGATTCGTCACCGGGGGTCGACCCTCCAACCACATCCGGGCCGCGATCCCGACCGTCGAGGCCGCGAACGCAACCGCGAGGAGCAGCGATGCCGAGCGGCGCAGCGGCTCCGTCCAGCCCAGCCACGACGCAACGCCAAGGAGAAAGGCGAGCACGTAAAGCCCCATGCTGCTCGAGAACGGAGCCGCCGCATTGAACCGCGTCTCAAAATCCCCTTTCCGCAGCGCCACGGGGTCCACCCCCTCGATCAAACGGTGCAACTCGTCCGTCAGCGCTCCAAAGCGCTCCGCGTCCCCGGTGCGCCACGACGAGGCGAGTTCCGCGTGCGCCGTCACCGTCCGCGCCTCCCGGCCCGTGTTCAAGACCGCCAACGCCGCCGATCCAAACGTATTCCACTCCCGCATCCCTCCATCCGTCTCCGCCCGCGGAGCGATGCGGAAGTACCCGAAGCGATCCATGTACAACAGCCGGTTCGTGAGCGCCTCCCGCTCCCGGCGGCCCGCCGCGTCAACGCCAGCCTGGCCAAGCCGCCCGAGACCCGCGATCTCCGCCGCCGGGTCGGTCGCCTCCGGGGGAATCAGGGTCGCCTTCAACCTCAGGTACAACACGACGCGGTTGCGCACGGTCACGACCTGCCGCTGAAACGGCGTGCGCAGCTGGGCTTCGGTCTCCTCAGCGAGACGACCCTGCCGCTCCAGCTCCGGGGCACGCTCGCGGACGTGCAAGTAGGAGAAACGTTTCCCGCCATCACCATCCTCGGGACGGAGATTCAGGAGGTCGAGGACCTCGGCGTTCTCGATCAGGAAATGCCGGTACGTGTCGGCTTTCTCCGGCACGTACAGCACGTCGGCCAGCCACTCCGCCGGCACCAGCGAGCGGCCGTCCGGGGTCACGATCCGCTGCCGACCCTGCAGCGAGAGCAACGAGGTCCGCGCCACCGTGTCCAAGGGCTTGATCCGTCCGTTCAGGAGGACCGGAATCCGACCGAAGGAACCGAGATCGAAGCCGGAGCGACCCGGAGGTTCGCGGAGCGTCGATCCAAGGTAGGCCAACGCCAGCACCAGCACGACGAGAGGAAGGCGACGCTTCATGGGGAGGAGTTCAAGCCGGCTGCCGGACGGACCCGCCACGCTTCCGGAGGTGACCGGAGAGAGAGAGGCCCAACTCGATCATCAGACCGACAAAAAGCATGGCGCAGGAGATGTACGGCAGCAGCCAACTGGGATTCCGCACAACCTGCAGAATCGAAGTGGTGTCATTGTTGTCGAAACCCGCTTGGTACAGGGTCACACCGGCGTGCCGCAGCGGGCTGTTCATCAGGATCGTCACTTCCCGGTCATCCCGCCCGTCGTCACTGCGCAGGCGGACCCGGCTGGAGAAGTTTTTCGGAATCTCCGTGCCAGGGTACTTGTCGTGACTGAAGCGCAGGAGGCTGAGGCTGAAGGGGTGGTAGGTGCGCTTCGGGCGCATCACAATCTCCCACGTCCGGCCTTGGTGGGTCAACCGCTGGGGCTCGACCAACTGGATCGACACCATCCACGTGCCCAGCGAGCCCTCGGTACCCGTCAGTTCCACCAGCGCCGCCGGGGTGTTGCGCTCGTTGCGGTGATAGGTGATCGGCAGCGGCATGAGCGCCAACTGCACCCCGGCGCCCTGCGTCGCCACGGGTCCGACGGAGGTCGGGGCGGCGTTCCGGCGCCGCTCCACGCTGGCGTTGGGGAAGTACGCCCGGACCGCCACCCGGAAGGGCAACGCGGGATGCTGGGCCACCGGCTTCTTTGCCAGCAGCTCCTCCGGGAAGATGACCACCGCGTCCTCCGCCGGATCGGTGACGTCCACCAAGGCCAGTTCCACGGCGGTGTACGACTCCGAGTACGACTTGGTCTCACCTTGATCGAAGCGGAGAAAGCTCTCGCGCTGCCACAGGCCAGTCAGGAGTTCACCGACCAAGAGCAGAATCAGCCCACCATGCGCCATTTGCAGCCCGAGCTTGCGCCACGAGAGCGTCAGGCGGAAGAGGTGCGCGCAGACAAGATTGACCAGCAGCAGTCCGCCAAGGGTGTAGCCCCCCGGGAAGACCGGAAGCGCCAGTCCCAGGCCCGGCAGGGTCCAGTAAACCACCCAACTGCGGAAGAACTTCTCCTGCACCGCCCAGATGCCGAGGTTCACCTGATCGAGCGTCGCGACGAAGACGAGGATCATCGCCAGGGTCAGCAGAGTCACGGTCAACCGGAGGGAGAGGAAGAAGGCCTTGAGGGATGCGAGGAACGGTTTCACGGGCGACGCGGCGGAACGACGACCCCAGCCGAAGCCGACCCCCGGGAGCGAAGCAACCCGAACCGCCCCGATGGCGAGTGATGGACAAGAAATGCACAGTCCGGGACGCCTCTGCATCGCCAGTCGAAGCACGACCCGTCCGCTTCCGGCCCCAGAGTCGGTGGTCCGGCTTGCCTCCGCGCGGTTCGCGCGCCCTCGTTCTCTGTCCGACCCGTGAACACGCCCGAAACGCTCATTCTGCGCGAACTGCTCGCCCACGAGGGGGAATTCGTGTCCGGAACCGACCTCGCCACCCAGGCGGGCATGAGCCGGGTCGCAATCTGGCAGCACATGGAGAGGCTGCGAGCGCAGGGCTTCGCGTTCGAAGCCGCCCGCGCCCGCGGCTACCGCCTGACCGCAAAGCCGGAAGGCCTCAGCGCCGCGCTCATCAAGGCGTATCTGCCGTTACGCGACCGCGGCCTCACGTTGACCGTGCTCGACGAGGTCGATTCCACCAACGACGAGGCGGCGCGGGAACTCGCCGCGGGACGCCGGGCGCCTTTCCTCATCGCCGCCCGCGAACAAAGCGCGGGTCGCGGCCGACTTGGGCGCCGCTGGCTCAGCGCACCCAACGGCAACCTCTACGTCAGCTTCGGGTTCCGGCCCCAAGTCTCCCCCACCCGCATGCCGACCTTCACGCTGTGGATGGGAGCCAATCTCTGCGATCTGATCGCGAACGTCGGCCACGCCACCCCGGGCTTGAAATGGCCCAATGACTTGCTCTTCGGCGGGCTGAAGGCGGGCGGGATGCTGACCGAGGCCCGGATCGACACGGACCAGATCCGCGATCTGGTCTTCGGCCTCGGCCTGAACCTGCGCGCCCCGGCAGGGGGCTGGCCGGACGAACTCCGGTCGCGCGCCACCGCCCTCGACGCCCACTGCCACGGGCCAATCGAAATCAACCGCCTGACCGCCGCCATCGCCGGTCGGGTCCTGCTCGCGTACGAACGCTTCATCGCCGGCACGCATGAGGATGCTCTGGCCGACCTCTGGAATCGCTACGACGTGCTGCGGGGGCAGCGGGTGACCGGGTTGGTGAGTGATCGTCGCATCTCGGGCACCGCTGTCGGGATCGATCGCGAGGGCTGCCTCCTCGTCCGCACCGACCGCGGCGCGATCTCCCGCTTCCACGCCGGAGAGGTCAGCCTCGAGCGGCCCGGAAAGGCGTGAACCTCCGCCGCGATCGCGTGTCGACCGGGGCTTGCCGCCGCGGTCGAGCCGCGCCATCCTGACCCAACATGACCGTTTCTCCGCCCGACGATTCCGCGCCCGCGATCGAGGTGTCCCACCTCGTGAAAGCGTACAACGGTATCCCGGCGGTCAACGACATCAGCTTCACCGTCGGCCGGGGCGAGATCCTCGGCTTCCTGGGTCCGAACGGCGCCGGCAAATCGACCACGATGCGGATCCTCACCGGCTACCTGCCGGCCACCGGCGGTTCGGTACGGGTCTTCGGCCTGCCGGTCGCGTCCCGGGCCGAGGAGGTGAAGCGCCTGATCGGCTTCATGCCCGAGAACAACCCGTTGCCCGAAGACATGCGGGTCTCAGAATACCTCTACTACCGCGGCCGCCTGAAGGAGGTCCCGCGTTCCCGGCTCAGTGTGCGCCTCGACGAGGTGCTGGCCCTCTGCGACCTCACGCGGGTGCGTCACCGCATCCTCGGACAATTGTCCAAGGGCAACCGCCAGCGGGTCGGCATCGCCGAGGCCATCCTCGCCGAGCCGCCCCTGATCATCATGGACGAGCCGACGATCGGCCTCGATCCGCACCAGATCCTGATTGTCCGGGATCTCATCGCGCGGCTGCGCGGCCGCATGACCGTGATTCTCTCGTCCCACATCCTTCCCGAGATCGAGATGACCTGTGACCGGGTGCTGATCATCAACCGGGGCCAGGTCGTGGCACAGGGTTCGCCCGCCGCGCTCCGCCGGGAGTTCCTCGGACGCTCGGCCTATGAACTCGAGGTGGCGGGCGACCTCGAAGTACTCCCCGCCGTCCTCGGGCAGGTGGATCCCTCGCTCCGCCTCGAACCGCCCCTTTCGCCCGAAGCGGGTCAGTCCATCGAATTTCAGCGCCTGCGCGTGGTCACCGACCGCGAGGACGATCTGGGCGAGCCCCTCCTCCATGCCCTCGTCGCCGCGCCTCGGCTGCGGGTCCGCGGACTGCGGCGCGCCGAGCCCAGCCTTGAGGACGTCTTCCTTGCGTCGACCCAGCGGAGTTGGGACGTCGTCGACGGCGCCCCACGCCCGGGTGGAGCGTAAGCCTCGAATCGCCGCCTCAGCCCACCCGCCTTTGCCCGATGCGCCACTTCTTCACCATCCTCAATCAGGAGATCCGGATGCTTCTGGTGAGTCCGAGCACCTTCATCGCCGCGGTGCTCTTCCTTGCGATCATGGGCTTCGTCTTCGCCGGAATCCTGGAGAGCTACAGCGCCGCCCCGCAGGAAAATTCGCCGGCGTCCGTCTTCTTCCAGTACTTCTGGCTGCCGGTGTTTTTCATGGTGCCGCTCCTCACCATGAAGTGCCTCGCGGAGGAGCGGCGGCTCGGGACGCTGGAGACGCTGCTGACCACGCCGGTGACGACCACCGAAGTGGTGCTGGGCAAGTTCGGGGCGGCCTACTTCCTGTACATGCTGCTCTGGGCCTCGACCGGAGGCTTCTTCTACGTCCTGCAGCACTTCGCCGGCGACGCCCGCTTCGTGGATCGCGGTCCCCTCATCGGCGGGTACGTCTTCATCGCCGTGTCCGGCCTCCTCTTCATCGCCATCGGTGTCTTCGCCAGTTCCCTCTCCCGTAACCAAGCGGTGGCCGGGATCGGGGCCTTCGCCCTGCTCTTCGGGCTCATCAGCGGTCTGAGCTTCGTCGAGGGCATGGCCGTCCTCGACCTTGAGGTGCTGCGCCCGCTGAAGGAAGCCGTCGCGTACGCCCAGGTCTTCCAGCACTTGGAGGACTTTTCGCGCGGAATCGTCGATACGCGGCAACTGCTCTTCTACCTCTCGGGCACCGTCCTCGCGCTCATCTTCAGCATCCTCGGGGTCGAGGCGAAGCTCCTGCACGGCTGACCCATGAGCTTTGCCGACAGCTTCCGCGCCGCCCGGTGGATCCGGACCGCCAACCTCGTCCTGCAGGCGATCCTGTTCACCACGCTTTTCAGCGGACTGAACTACCTCGCGATTCACTACGCGTGGCGTCACGACCTCACGCAGCATCGACGCCACTCACTCTCGCCCGAGACCCGCAGCTACCTGAAGAACCTCCGGGCCGACGTGGAAGTGATCGTCACCCTCACCGACGACCCGGAGAACGAAGCGGTAGCGCAAGCCTACCGCGACGTGCGCGGGTTGCTCCGTGAATACGTCTTCGCCACCGCCGGCAACGAACCGGTCCCGGGCTCCGGCACGGGCTCGGGCCGGATCACGGTCCGCTACCTCGACGTCTTCCGGCAACGGCGGGACGCCGAGGCGGCCCGGGTCGAGCAACCCAACGCCATCGTCGTGATCTCCGGCGAGCGCCGACGCAACCTCGGTCTCGAGGAATTGTACCGGTTCGAGAACCGCGAGAAACGCGCCTTCCGTGGCGAGCAGGCGCTCACCGCCGCGATCCTTGACGTCAACCAGCCCGAGCCCACCCGCATCTACTTCCTGATGGGGCACGGCGAGATGCGCGCCGACGACACGGATGCCACGCGCGGCCTCTCCGCCCTGCGCGACGAACTCCGCGCGCGTAACTTCGAGCTTCTCGGCGTCGACCTCGCCCAGACCCGGCGGATTCCGGACGACGCGGCGCTGCTCATCATCGCCGCGCCTCAGGGACCCTACGACCCGTTCGAAGTCGAACTCCTCCGCTCGTGGATGACGCGGAGCCCGCCGGGCCGACTGCTGCTGATGCTGGCGCCCGGGTACCGGCATGGATTGGAGCCGCTCCTCGCGGACTGGGGATTGGTGACCGACGACGTGGTCGTCCACGACGAAGGACCGGCTGGTCAGAACGAGACGGGGGATCTCATCCTGCGCAGTCTCAGCAAGGACAGCCCGGTGACGGCGGTCCTCCTCGCCAACGGCATTCCGGTGCGCTTCGGCGCCGCCCGCGCGGCGCGGCCCGACCCACGCCGCGACCGCAACACCGGCATCGACGTCAAGCCGCTGGTCGCCACGACGGAGACGGCGTGGGGCGAGCGGAGCTTCCGGTCGCAGCAGTCGCCGCGCTTCGACGCCGCGGTCGACCTTCCCGGCCCGGTGGTGATCGCAGCGTCCGCCGAGCGGGTGGCGCCGCCCAAGGACAACGTCCTGCCGTTCAGCGTGCGGGGCGGTCGCATCGTGCTCTTTGGCGGGGCCGACTTCGTGGCCAACGGCCGCCTCGCCAACGCCGGCAACATCGGCCTCTTCCTGAACGCGGTGAACTGGGCGGTCGACCGCGACACGCAGTTGAACATCCCGCCCCGGCCGATCGAGCGCTACCAGCTCTCGCTCAGCCAGGACGAACTGACGCGCCTGCGGTACAGCCTCCTCCTCGGGCTGCCCGCCGCCGCCGCCCTCCTCGGCCTGATCGTCGCCTGGACCCGCCGCCGCTGAACCGCCGCCCGCCCGACACCCATGCGCACCAAGATCACCTTCGCCCTGCTCTTCCTGAACGCGGCGCTGTTCGCCTTCATCTTCTACTTCGAACGCGAGTGGCGCCAGCTGGAGCGGGTTCAGGAGACGCGCCTGCGCGTCCTCGATGCAAGCGCCACCGACATCCGGCGGCTTGAGATCGCGGGTCTCCCGGAGCCGATCGTGCTCGAGCGACGCGGGGAGGACTGGTTCGTCGCCGCACCCTTCGGGTGGCCGGCCAATCCACACGCCGTGAAGCGCATTCTCAACGAACTCGTCTTCCTCGAACGCGAGGCCAGTTTCACCCGCGCCGAATTGGAACGCAACGGCGCCACACTGGCGGACTACGGACTCGACCAGCCCGCCCTCACGCTCGCGTTCACGCCCGCCGGGGCGGAGAACTCCGCGACCCCACCCGCCCCCGTCACCCTCCGCATCGGCGCCGAAACCAAGACCGGCAACCGGCTCTATGTCCTGTCGCCGGAGGGCGACCGCGTCCTCGTGGTCAAGCGCAGCCTCGCCGACAGCCTCCGCGTCACGCTCGACGCCCTCCGCTCCGAAAATCTCTTCACGATCCCGGTCTTCGAAGTACGCTCGTTCAGCGTCCAAGCCGCCGCCGCCAACAACCTCCGCGTCCGCGTCCGGCGCGAGGGCAACCGGTGGTCTCTCGAGACCCCGATCCTTGCCCGCGCCAGCCGCCCCACAACTGAGCTGGCGCTGAACGCCCTGTCCACGCTCACCGCGTCATCGTTCCCACCGCCCGCCTCGGCCGATCCGACCCGCACCGGACTCGCTTCGCCCGCCCTGCGTCTGACCCTCGAGGGCAACGGTCGCCGCGAGACGCTGCTCATCGGCGCCCCCACGGATCCCGCCAGCCCGCCCGCCCCCGCCAACGCGGACCGCGAGCACTTCGCCAAGCTGGAGGATCGCGACGCCATCTTCACCACCGCGATCCCGTCCGCCTTGATCGACACCCTCGTGCGCGCCCAGGAGAACCTGCGCGACCGCCGCATCCTCGATCTAGAGGGCCGCGTCGTCTCCTCCCTCACTCTCCGCGCCCCCGGACAGCCGGAACTCTCGCTGCAACGGCTGGAGGGCGCCTCGTCGGGAGGTGACGCCGGCAACTGGCAGATCGTCCGGCGCGACCCCGGAGCGGGAGGCTCGACGACGCTGCCGGCCGACGCCGGTGCCGTGAACCGGCTTCTCCAGCACCTCACCTTGCTTGAGGCGCAGGAGTTCCGCAGCGACGCACCCAGCGCGGCCGATCTGGAGAACTGGGGCTTCAACCGTCCGGAACGCGAAATCACCCTGATCGCATCCGGCCCCGGCACCGCCGCCCCCGGCTCACCCGCCGCGCCGCCGCTGGTCCTGCAACTGGGCATGACCGCCGAAAATGGGGGCTCGGTGCAGGCCAAGCTCGCCCATCAGGACTTCGTGTACCGCGTTCCCAATTCCATCCTCGCCGAAACCCCGGTCGCGCCACGGTTGTTCCGGGACCGGAAACTGCGCGAGCTGCCCGCCGGCGCCCAGATCACCGGCGTGTCGCTCGTCCGGCTCGCCGACAATGCGACCATATGGACGCACGCGCTGCGCGAGGGGGAGACGTGGTCGGGCAGCCTCGCCCGCGAGGAGCCCGCCCGCCGCGGCGCAATCGAAGCCCTGCTAGCGCAACTGCGGCAGTTGACCGCCCGCTCAATCATCGCCACCGAATTCACGCGCTCCACCTTCCTCGCCGGGGAGGAGCGTCCGTGGGCCTACCGCCTCGAAACCACCGTGGCGCTCGGATCCGGTGCGGGGGTCCAAACCACCACCCACACGCTCCTGCTCAGCGAACGGACCGGCGGGGGCTCGCAACTCGCCGGGGCCGAGGACCTCAATGTGGTCTTTCTTGTGGAGATCCCGCTGATGGACGCGCTCTGGACCCTCGTCTACGGGGACCGCGACCCCGGGGCCCCGGTCGCGCCCGCCACCGGCGCTCCGCCCGCCACGCCGTGAGCCGCCGCCTCCGCCGCTGCGGCGGATATCTCCCTCCCGACGCATGAGCCGCTGGATGCTCGCTCCCCTTCAGGCGCTGCGCCTCCTCGTCTCAAGCGCGGGGACGCTGATCCTGTGGGTGATCTGGCTCCATCTGCTCGTCCTTGCGGTCTATCAGGCCTCGATCATCGCCCGACGCGAATTTGTCGTCCCGGAATGGATCCGGGCCCGCCTCAACGAATCAATCGCCAGCGCTGGACTCTCGCTGTCCACCGGCACCGTTTCCTTCGACCCCACCGGGCGCGCGGTCCTCCAGGACCTGCAACTCTCCGACCTGGGATCCGGCGAACCGCTCCTCCGCGTGAAGGCCGCGTTCATCGAACTTGATCCCCTGCTCTTCCTGACGCAACGGCTTGAGCTCCACAGCGTGGAATTCAGCGGCCTCTCGCTCCACGTCCCGGCGATCCGGTCCCCGTCGGGCCGCAATGAGGCCGTGGTCGAGTCCGTCGCCGGGCGCCTCCGGCCATCCGGCAATCGCTGGCTGATCGACCGCCTGAGCGGCCGGTTCGGCGAAGCCGAGTTCGCGCTTCGGGGATCGCTGCTGCGCCCGGAATTCGCGCCCCGGAAGGATGCGCCCCGGACCGCCGTGGAGGAAGCCCGCCGGACACTGGTCCGCTGGGGCGAGCGGGCGCTGCAGGCCCGCGCGAGGCTCGATGGAGTTCGGTCGCTTCGCGCCTTCCTCGACGTGGAGCAAACGCGAACGCGCGCCTTCGTGATCCGCGCGGAGCTCACCGCCGACCGCGTCGCCGATGCGTCCGTACATCCCTTCAGCGCCGACGCCGTCCGTCTGCTCGGCCGGATCGCCCTTGAACCCGAAGGGGACTCGGCGTTCACGCTCGACCTCGCCACGCCCCGGTGCGACGCCCCCTCCGGGCTCACCGCCACGGCACTCAGCGCTCGTCTGGAGGGTCGCCTCAATCGGGAGGCATCGCGGCCGCGCCTCGATCGACTGCAACTCGCCGCCGGGACGATCAACCGGGGGCCGGTGATCCTGCGCCATGCGACCGTGGACACCGAACTCGCCACGCTGGCCTCCCACGTCTCCGTCCGCTCCCTCGGCGAGCCGTGGGAGATCACGATCTCATCCTGCGATCCCGTCGCCGGACGCCTTCGCGCTCAGGCCGCGGGACGCCTGACCGAGGAGCACCTCGCCCTTGCCGAGACCCTGTCGGGACGCCCTCTCCTTTCCCTGCTCCAACTGGCCTCGAAACCCCGGCTCGAGGTGGACGTGACCCTGGACGAACGCTGGAAACTCAGCCGCGTGACGGGAAGGCTCGCCGCCGGGGCGGTCACCGCCCGCGGCGTGCCGCTCGACGGCGCCAGCGCTTCGTTCCGCATCGCCGGCGACGAGGTGAGGGTCGAGGACATCATCCTCCGCCAAGGACCGAGCGAGGCCCGTGGCTCGTACGCGATGGATCTCGCCACCCGCGATTTCCGCTTCCTGCTCGAGGGGAGGCTCCAGCCGACCGGGATCTCCGGCTGGTTCAAGGACTGGTGGCCGCGTTTCTGGGCCAACTTCGAGTTCGCCGAGCAACTGCCCACCGCCGACGTGGATGTCCGGGGACGCTGGGGTGCCCCGACGGAGATCAGGGTCTACGTGGGCGCGCGGAACGGGCGCACCGGAATCCGCGGCACGCTCTTCGACTCGATCAGCACGCAGGTGTTCGTCCGGCCCCACTTCCATGACGTGAGGCACTTCCGCGTCACCCAGGGCCGGCGCGCGGCCGGCGGCCAGTTCAGTCGGCTCAGCGACCCCGCTTCCCGGGCCCTGGCGCGGATGGACTTTTCCGCGGTCTCGGACCTCGATCTGACCGAAGGCGCCCGGGTGCTCGGCGAAGAGATCGAGGCGGTGGTCGCTCCGTTCCGCATGACCCGACCCACCCGGCTGGAAGTCGCAGGCACCCTCCGCGGACCGGGTATGCCCGAGGGGGAGAGGCGGCGGATCGACCTCACGGCGAGTTCCGTCGGCGACTTCCTCTTCCATGAGTTTCCGCTCTCTGGGATCACTGCCACGATCGCCGTCCGGGATGACGACATCGTCGCCGACCCGGTTGCGACAGGCTTCGCCGCCGGTCAGGCGACGGGGAGAATTCATCTCTCGGGCCGTGACGAATCCCGTCGACTCGGCTTCGACGTTCAGCTCAAGAGTGCGGTGCTGGGCCGGGCGATCCGGGATCTTGAGGAGTTCAGCGCCCGGCGCAATCGCCAGCCTCCGCCGCAGGAGAACCGCTTCCAGCAACGCATCGCGGCGGGCCAGTTCGACCTCGCGCTCTCCGCGGACGGCCGATTGGACGACCTCTTCAGCTATCAAGGCCAAGGCAACGCGGAACTGAAAGGAGCAGATCTCGGTGAAGTCCGACTCCTTTGGGTGCTTTCTGAACTGCTGGACAAGACCCTGCTCAACTTCAGCACCCTCAAACTCGATACCGTCCGGGCCAACTTCGCGCTGAACGGAAGAAAGCTGGCCTTCTCCGACGTCCGAATCACGGGTCCCCGGGCCGCTGTGGAAGCGCAAGGCGACTACCTGCTCGATCGCAAGTCTCTGGATATGAAGGCCAAACTCTTCCCCTTCGAAGAGTCCAACGGGCTCTTCGGCACCGCCGTTGGCTTGGTTTTTTCGCCGTTTTCCCAAGCGTTGGAGTTGCGCCTGACCGGCCCGCTCGACAAACCCTCGTGGGCCTTTGTCTTCGGGCCGACGAGCATGTTGCGGACGCTGACCGGCAACGAGAAGGGTGAGTCGGCACCCGGACCCTGAGCCGGGACTATGCAGTTGAAGGCGTAGTCGCCAACGAGCGCACCGTTTGGCGTCGTTCAAGGTGTGCAACTTAAAACGAAGTTAACGCCCCAGACAGAGGCGAACCAAACGGTGCGGC
>Ga0169931_10000847_pt1 | contig 51044 bp, 38 predicted proteins | sample Kivu_15m_20L_FD_129675 | JGI IMG/M metagenome (GOLD analysis project Ga0169931, IMG submission 129675) | Freshwater microbial communities from Lake Kivu, Western Province, Rwanda to study Microbial Dark Matter (Phase II) - Kivu_15m_20L... | ecosystem: Environmental > Aquatic > Freshwater > Lake...
CGAGGCTTTCTTTCATCAGTCGTGGCTCCATCGGCCACGGTGTCCTCCTTTATGAGGCATCGACTCTCTCCAGCTACCCCGGTCTCTCCCCTCTCGGTGTCCTTTTCAATGAGGCACTGCGGGAACCAGCCCCGCTCGCAGATTGATCTTGTCGAGAGCCGCCGCGAAAGTGTAAACTAATCTCCCCCCCCCCAACCATCTGTCCATGAACCCATCGCAGTCTCCGCAACCTGGCTCCGCGCAGCCTCTGCCCCCTGGTGACACACCGCCAACGGGCTACCCGCCGCAGATGCCGGGCTATCCGCAGGGTTACATGCCCCCGCAGGGCTATCCACCGCAGATGCCAGGTTACCCGCCGGGCTATCCGATGCCGCAGGGTTATCCGCCGCAGATGCCAGGCTACCCACCGGGCTATCCGATGCCACCGGGCTACCCACCGCAGATGCCGGGGGGCTTTCCGCCTGGCTACGGCATGCCAATGCCAACGACGATGCCGCCGCCCGCGGTTGGTGCGTCCGTTCCGGCTGCACCGGCTCCGGTGAATCCCTCGGCTCCCGCGGTGGCTGCGCCAATCGACGACGCAGCAGCGGCCAAGCCTCAGGAAGGCGAGGTGTTTCATCCGCCAGCGCTCACGCACATCGAGACGGGACCACCGCCGAACAAGTTCGTGCAGATTTGGCGGAAGATGGGCGCGAGTTCGCTGCTTTTGAGCATTTTGATCCACGCAGGGCTCGGGGTGCTGGCGCTGTTCATCGTCTTCAGCACGGGTGTGATGGACAAGCAGGTGGACTTCCTGCCGGGTGGCGGCACGCAGCAGGGGGCGCAGGCATCTGCGGATCTGGCGCACCAGGTGCAGATGAAGCGCCAGCAGCGTGTGAACAAGACCCCGCCTATGCAGCGGCTCGTTTCCACCAGCATCAACGCCAGCATCGTCCTGCCTGAGTCACCGCCGGACATGCTCTCCATGCCAGACGTTTCATCAATGGCAGGTGGCGGAAAACTGGGCAGCGGCGGATTTGGCACCGGGGGCGCCGGAGGTGGTTTTGGCAACGGCCACGGTCTTGGCGGCATGTCCGGCATGACCTTCAAGCCGCTGATGATGTTCGGCAAGGAGCTCAAGGACACACGCAAGATCGCCGTCGTCATGGATGTCTCACGTTCGATGACGAAATACCTTCCGCTGGTGGCCAAGGAGCTCGACAAGGTCGCGTTTGGCAGCCCGCTGGTGCTCTACTTCGGCTGCGGGCTGGCCAAGGCCAAGGACAGGATCGATGACGACATCAATCCGACCACCAGTGACAAATTCCGCACCTTCTGGCAGGTGTGGGAGGGCAAGACGCCGCTGAACACGCCCGCCGACGAACGCAAAAAGTTCAAATACAACCCCGGCCTGCCCATGCCGCTGGAGGACATTTTCAACCAGATGGAAAAGCGCCGGAACACCTACTTCGTCGAGTTCAACGGCATCACCTACGCCTGGACCGCGCTCATGTCCAAGGAGGTCATGGAGGCCGACACCATCTACTGGTTTGCCGACTTCATGGACAAGGTGGATGCCGAGCAGATGGAGACGGTGCTCAAGAAGCTCAAGACGCGGAAGCAAAAGCTCTACATCCATGCCTCACAGCAGGGGCGCTCGTTTACGCAGGTGCGTGACGCTCTGGTCATCCCCTCCGGTGGCGAAGTCATCGAGACCAAGTCCGAGGAGATGCCGAAGAAGAAGGCAAAGTGACCTCCTTCCTCAATAATCGCGATTCAGCAGGTGATCCGCGAGCTGTCGCAGACGCGTGGCTTGATCACCGAAGACATCGAGCGCCCGGTGGGCGGCTTCCGTGAGGCGTTGTGCCTCCGCACGCGAGGCGTCCAGGCCCATCAGCGCCGGATAGGTGCTTTTTTCGGACGCCACATCCTTGCCGGCGCTTTTGCCGAGTTTTTCGCTCGTCTGCGTCACGTCGAGGATGTCGTCGATGATCTGAAACGCCAGTCCGGTGGCCATGCCGAAATCGTGCAGCGCCTGCATCTGTGCGGCGTTCGCGTTCGCGCTCATCGCGCCGAGTTTCACGCTCGTGGTCAGCAGCGCGGCAGTTTTTCCCTCATGAACGAAGCGCAGGTCCTCAAGCGGCAGTTTCTGGCCTTCGCCTTCGAGATCCGCTACTTGGCCGCCGACGAGGTGCAGGCTGCCGGCGGTGCGTGCGAGTTCGAGCACCATCGCGGCCGCGGTGTGGTTCGGGGTCGCGGGTGTTTTCGCCACGAGCTCAAAGGCCAGCGCCTGCAGCGCATCGCCCGCGAGCAGCGCCATCGCCTCGCCATAGACCTTGTGGCAGGTGGGAACACCGCGCCGCATGTCGTCGTCGTCCATGCAGGGCAGGTCGTCATGGATGAGCGAGTAGGTGTGCAGGCATTCAGTCGCGCAGGCGTTGGAGATCGCGTTTTCCATCGTGCCACCGCAGGCTTCCGCTGCCGCGAGGCACAGGATGGGCCGCAGACGCTTCCCGCCGGCGAAAACGCTGTGACGCATGGCCTTGTGCAGGGTGGCCGGCCGCGTCCCGGCGCTCGGGATGAGACGATCGAGTGCCGCATCGACGGTCTGGCAGCGTTCGGCGAGGTATTCTTTGAGGTCGGACATGAAGGGCGGACAGTGGGGAGCGCCCCGGCAGGCTTCAACTCCAATTCTCCGCTGGAAACCCTGCCGGACTCGCGGGCTGGAACTGCCTGAAGTCCTCCTTGCCAAGCGGGGAAGTGCCCCCATATTCGCGCCCCTTTTTATGGACATCCTCATTGGCATTCTCACCGCAGTCGAAGTCATCGTCTGCCTTCTGCTCATCCTCGTCGTGCTCATGCAGCGCCCGCGGCAGGAAGGTCTCGGCGCCTCCTTCGGCGATGCCGCCGCCAGCCAGGTCTGGGGCGCGCAGACCACGAACGTGCTGCAAAAGTTCACGGTTTACCTCGCTGTTCTCCTTTTCGCTCTGACGCTCCTCCTGGCCGTGCTTGTCAGCCGCAAGCAGACCGGCGGCAAGAGCGACAAGATCTTCGGCGATGCGAAACCCGCCGCCGCGGCACCTGCAGCTCCTGCGGCGGCTGATCCGCACGCCGGTCTGCCCGCCAAAGCCGCGGAACCTGCCAAGGCCCCTGCTGACGCTCCAAAGGCCGACGAGAAGAAAGCTGAACCTGAAAAGGCTCCCGAAGCTCCAAAAGCCGCCGCTCCAGAGTCCACGCCTGCTCCTGCCCCAGCTCAGCCTGCGCCGACACCTGCTGCCGCTCCTGCTTCGACGCCGGCTCCCGCTCCGGACGCTCAGCCGAAGTGATTTGCGCTTCCAGATTCAACCCCGCCAAGGACACGACGCAGGTCGTGTCCTTTGTTTTTGGGCCACTCGTTCCACGACGCGGGCACATCGCTGGATTAGGATCTTGAGGTTCGCCCCTAAGCCTGCAAGACTCGCGTTAAACCTTTTTCCAACCCATGAAGCGCCGTTCCTTCCTCAAGTCCGTTCCAGCCGCCGCCGTCGCATCGCAACTCCTGCCTGCGCAGGATGCCACACCGCCGTTTGGAGCCGAGTTTCCGATGCTCGATTCGCAGACGACTGGCACTTGGTGGACCCCGCGTGCTGCGGCGGCCCCGAAGGCCAATCCGGACGCGAAAGGCAAGGCCAAGGGCAAAGGAAAGGGCAATCAGGGGCCGATCGTCGATCTGAACGTGCCTCGGGATCAGGTCGTGTGTTTTGCCATGTACACTCAGGAGCGTGGAGTGCTGAAGGTCTCCGCGCAGTTGTTCCCGCTGAAGCCAGAGGAGTCGCGTGAAGCCCGTCTCGAACTCAAACGAGGCGATGAATGGAAGGAAGTCGCGAAGGCGGAGGTGTATTATCCCGGCTGGGACACGCATTTCCGCGTCGAAGGCTGGGACGGCACGCAGACCGTTCCGTATCGCGTGCGCCATGGCGAGAAGGCGATGTTTGAAGGCATCATCCGCCGCGATCCGATCGAGAAAGACGAGATCGTCGTCGCCAACATGTCGTGCAACTCCGCCCGTACGAAGGGTGGCCGGCCGGAGATCGTGAACCGCCTGCTCCAGCAGGATCCCGACCTGCTTTTCTTCGCCGGTGACCAGACCTACCATCACACCGAGCACACGGCGGGCTGGATCGAGTTCGGTCTGCAGTTTCGCGACGTGATGCGCGACCGTCCGACGATCTGCATTCCCGACGATCACGACGTCGGCCACGGCAATCTCTGGGGCGAAAACGGCAAGCGTTCGACGATTTCCGGCGATGCGGACGGCGGCTACCGTTATCCCGTCGAGTATGTGAACCAGGTGCAGCGCCAGCAATCCTGGCACCTGCCCGATGCGGTCGATCCTGCGCCGGCGGATCGCGGCATCACGGTTTATTTCACGCGCATGCGCGTCGGCGGTGTCGATTTTGTCATCCTGGAGGACCGCAAATTCAAAACCGGCCCCGCAGGCAAGATTCCGCAGATGGGACCGCGTCCCGATCACATCAACGACGAGAAGTATGATCCCAAAGCGATCGATCTGCCCGGCCTGCAACTCCTTGGCGAACGCCAGATGAAGTACATGCGCGACTGGACGCAGGACTGGAGCGGGGCGCAGTTGAAATGCGTGCTCTCCGCCACCGCTTTTTGCGGCGCGGTGCATCTCCATGGCTCGCCAAATAACCGCCTGCTCGCCGATCTCGACTGCAACGGCTGGCCGCAGACGGGACGCAACGAAGCGCTGCGCGAAATCCGCCGCGCTCGTGCCACGCATCTGTGTGGCGACCAGCATCTCGCCGTCACCATGAAGCACGGCATCGACGAATTTGGCGACGGCCCCTACGGCTTCACCAGTCCGGCGCTCGTGAACACAATCTACGGCCGTTGGTGGCATCCGAAGGACGAAAAACCCGGCCCGAATGCCGTCGCCGGCAGTCCTTTGCCCTGGACCGGCGATTTCAAAGACGGTCTCGGCAACCGCATGTCCATCATGGCCTACGCGAATCCCGAGGACGTTCAGGACGAAAAAAAGCGCGCTGATGGCTACGGGCTCGCCCGCTTCAACAAGAAAACCAACCAGGTCACCTTCGAATGCTGGCCCCGTTTCTCCGAGGGCGGTCAGTTCCCCGGCTGGCCCATCACCGTGAACAGCGATGACAACGACGGCCGCAAACCCGCCGCCTGGCTGCCCGAGATCATCGTCGAAGGCGCTGAGCGTCCCGTCATTCAAGTCATCGCCGATTCGAATGGTGAAGTGCTTTACACGATTCGCGCGAAGAGCAGCCGCTTTCAGCCGCACGTGTATGCCGAAGGCAGCTACACCGTGAAAATCGGCAAGGACAAGCCGGATGGCCAGACGCTCGCCGGTTTGAAGGCGACGGACAAAGCGAAGGCAGGATCGAAGACGGTGAAGGTGTAGCCTTCATGTGCATTTCCGATAGTGCACCGTGCAAAAGGGGGCTTCCCAAGCGCCGTTGGTTTTGGTTAGCATCCACGCTCTCCGACCATGAAACGCCATCTTCTGCTTCTCGCGGCACTTCTCACCTCTCACGTCTCACTTCTGACGGCAGCCGAGCCACTCCGCGTCTTCATCCGCGGTGGTGCCAAATCCCACGGCCCCGGCGCACACGACTTCCCGCGCTTTGTCCAAGAATGGGTGCCCATGCTCAATGAACGCGGTGCCAAATGCGATGGCGGCCTCGAATTCCCCACCAAGGAGCAGCTCGACAAGACTGACGTGCTCATTTTGCACTCGCAGGAGGCCGGAAACATCCAGATCGGCGACGAGCGGAAGAATTTGATGGAGTTCCTCGCCCGCGGTGGCGGTTTGGTGGTCATCCACGCGGCGGCGGTGTCGCGGGATCACGACTGGTACAAGACGATCATCGGCGGCTCCTGGAAATTTGGTCAAACGAAGTGGCTGGAGGCCCCGATGAGCCTCTACTTCACCGATCACGACAACGCGATCACGAAGGACATCAGCAACTTCGACATCGACGACGAAATCTACTACGACATGGAATTGCTGCCCGAGGCCAAGATCCTCGCCGCCGCCTACACGCCGAACACCCCTCAGGTCAAAGGCGGCAACAAAGAAGCCCAGCAACGTGCCGCCGAAGCCGTGGCGAAGAAGAAGGCCGTCAATATTTACGACATCCAGCCGCAGGTGTGGAGCTATGAGAAGGACAAATACCGTGCCTTCACCTGCATCCCAGGCCACTGGCATAAAAACTTCAGCCACAACGCCCTGCGCACGATGATCCTGCGCGGCATCGCCTGGGCCGGAAAGCGTGAAAACATCGACGAGCTGTGCAAACCGGCCGAGCTGGGCGATGCGCTGCGTTATGCCGAAGGCGGCGTGCCACGTCCTGAAGAGATGCCAAAGCTGCTCGAGGTGCATCCTGAGTTCAATCTCACGCTGGTCGCCGCCGAGCCGCTCATCAACAAGCCGATGAACATCGACTGGGATGAAAAAGGCCGCCTGTGGGTCGTCGAGACGCCGGAGTATCCGAACGGCCTGCGCCAGTCGAATGTGGACGCGTGGAAGGACAGCGGAGCCATCAAGCCCGGCCAGTATGACCGCAAACCGCTCGACCGCGTCTCCATCCTCTCCGACACGAACGGGGATGGCGTGATGGACAAAAAAACCGTCTTCGCCGACGAGATCGAGCTCGCCACCAGCAGCGTGTTTTACAAAAACGGCGTCATCGTCTGCGCCGCGCCCGACATTTGGTTCTTCGAGGACATCAACGGCGACGACAAGGCCGACAAGCGCACCAAGATTTACACCAACCTCGGCAATCGCGACACGCACGCCGTTATCAACAACATGCGCTGGGGCCTCGATGGCTGGATTTACGCCACGCACGGGTATTCCAGTTCGGAGAATGTGCAGTGCCTTGGAGATGGGTCGGATAGGTCCAATAAGTCCTATAAGACCTATCCAAGCGCCTCGATAGGCGCAGGAGTCGTCCGCTTCAAACCCGATGGAACCGCCTTCGAGCAATACGCCAGCCGCGGCGGCAACACCTGGGGCCTCGACATCACCAGCGACGGCCAGGTTTTCTACACCCAGCCCACCAGCGGCAATCACTTCATTCACGTCGTGCTGCCGGAGTATGTGCTGGCCAAAGGCAAGCTGCCCGGCGTGAGCGGCACGAACGGCATGCTGCCGCGTGAGCCGAGCTATCCGGCCATGCATTGGGAGCAGCAGGCCTATGTGCAAATCGACCAGGTCGGCAGTTACACCGCCGCCGCCGGTTGCGCCATCTATGAAGGCGGTGCGTGGCCCGCGAAGTACAACTACAGCTACTTCACCACCGAGCCGACGCTGAACATCGTCAGCCACTTCATGGTCGAGCCCGATGGCGTCACCTACAAAGCGAAGCGCGAGCCCGGTCGCGAGCAGACCGAGTTCATCCGCAGCAAGAACCTCTGGTTCCGTCCCATCGAGAATCGCGTCGGCCCGGATGGCGCGCTCTACATTGTCGATTTCTGCAATCAGGCCGTCATTCACAACGACACCCGCGGCCCCACCCACGGCCCCGCCAACGCCGCCGTCCGCCCCGACCGCGACCACTACTACGGCCGCATCTGGAAAGTGCAGCACAAGGAGGCGAAGTCGCCCGCCGCGGCCGCGTATCGCAACAAGCCGGAGTCCAAAGGCACTCAAGGCAGCAAAGCGCTACTGGCCTACGAAACCGCCAAACAAGCCGCGAATGCCGACAAGCTCCTCCAAGACTTCGCCGCCGCTCAAGATGACTGGACTCGCAGTGCTCTCATCGCCGCCGCAGCCGACAAACCCGCTGAAGTCATCGCCGCTGCGCTGTCTTCCTCCTCGCCCGAATCGCTTTCCAATTTCGTGAGCGCCCTTCTTCCCGCCGCGTTGCCCGCGAATGCCGAAAAACTCATCACCGCCTGCGCCAACGCCGATGCGAAGGCCGATCCGGTGAAGAACGCCATCCTGAGCCTGATGGCTGCAGACGCTTCTCGGCTTGGAGAAATGCCACTGAGTTTGGTGAAGCCGATGCAGAAGCTCCTAAATTCTCCTGGCACTAGCTTTGCAGCATATCGTCTCGCCCAAACATGGGAGAGCGATGACCACCTCGTAGGCAGCATGAGTGTCTTGCAGGAAGGATGGCTCGCCGAACTCAAATCGCCCGACACGAAAGACGGAAGGCGGATCGAAATTTGCCAAGCCTTGGGAGGTGAAGCTGTTGATGCTTACATTAAGTCAACTCTGGCGGACAACGCTGCCTCCGACTCTTTGAAGGGTGCTTTGGTCGATGTTCTGGGTGCACGAGCCGATGACAAATTAGCCAAGCTAAACGAGGTGGTTCCGACCCTCAAAGGTGCTCAGTTCAACAAAGCCTTTGAGCATATCGTCAAACGCCCCGAGGCCACCGGAGCCCTTCTCGATGCCGTGAAGGCTGGCAGCATTGACCGCGCGATTTTCGCCCCCGGCGATGTCGCACGTCTGCGCTCGCATCCGAACAAACAAATCGCGAAACGCGCCAACGAACTCTTCAAGGTCAACAACGCTGCGAAGGATGCGATCATCGCCAAACTCGTGCCGGAGGTCGAGAAGCCCGGTAATGCCGCGCAGGGCAAAATGCTCTTCACCGCCGCCTGCGCCGTCTGCCACAAGCTCGGCGACATCGGCGTCGCTGTCGGGCCGCCGCTCGATGGCATGGGGGCGCATGGCCCGGCCGAGTTGCTCGTGCACATCGTCGATCCGAACCGCGAGGTCGATCCCAGCTTTTGGGCCTTCAACATCACTACGAAGAAGGGCGAGACGCTCGTCGGCGTCGTCACCAGTGAAAACAGCGCCACCGTCACGCTCGCCACGCAGGTCGGCGTGCGCGAGATCGCGAAGAGCGACATCGCCACACGCGAAAACACCCGCCGCAGCCTCATGCCGGAAGGTCTCGATGCGCTCGGCCCCGAGCCGCTGCGCGACATCCTCGCCTTCATCGTTGGCGATGCAGCTAAGGAGTTCCGCATCCTCCACCTCGCCGATGCTTTCACCGCCGACAGCCGCGACGGCGTCTTCGCCAGTGCGAAACCCGAAGGTGGCCGCGTGAAGCTCACCAAGTTCGGCAACGTGAAGGTCGAAGGCGTGCCCTTCTTCATCCAGGACCCCGCGAAAAGCTCCGCCGGTGCGAATTTGATCGTGCTCAAAGGCGGCCCCAGCAAAGACAACCACTCGCAGACCTTCCCCGCGAAGGCCGAGGTGGCCATCAACGTCGCCGCAAAGCGTCTGCAACTCCTCAGCGGCGTCTCCGGCTGGGGTTTCCCCGCCGTGCGTGACGAAGCGCCCGCGCTCAAAGCCACCGTCGTCTATGAAGGCGGCGAGAAGGAAGAATTCACCCTCCTCAACGGCATCCACTTCAGCGATTACATCCGCCCCGTCGAAGTCCCCGGCTCCAAAGGCATCGAAGGCCTCGCCGACGGCCAGGAGCCGCGTCTCATCACCTTGGAACTCACGAAGAAAGCCGTCGCGAAGACCCTGATCCTCGAAAGCCCCGCCGGAAACAAAACACCGCCCGTCATCATCGCCGTCACCGCCGACATCGAAGGCAAAGGGCCTGCTGCACCCAAAAGTGATGCGGGCACTCCTGCCCGCAAAGGCAAGGCTCCCAATGCGGGCAAGAGTGCCCGCACCACTCCTGAAACCGGCCCCAAAGAAGGCGGCAAAGGCGACGGCCCGCTCGTTCCCGCCGCGCCCGTGCAATGGGAAGCCGGTAAAACGCGCGTCCTCGTCATCGGCGGTGGTTCTTCGCACAACTTCGCCGAGTTCTTCGGCAAAACGGACGTCGCCACGCTCAAAGCCGCCGGCTTCACCGTCCACTACACCGAAGACCGCGACCAAGCCGCCGCCGAACTCGCCAACGCCGACGCCGCCATCATCAGCGTGAACCGCAAATTCTTCGACACCGCCGCATACCGCAAAGCGCTCTTCGATTTCGCCGCCGCGGGCAAAGGCATCGTCATGCTGCATCCCGGCACCTGGTATGGCTTCGGCGGCTGGCCCGAACTCAACGCCCAAATCGTCGGCGGCGGTGCCCGCGGCCACGACAAGATCCATCCGTTCGATGTGAAGGCCGTGAAAGCCGATCATCCCGTCATGAAAGACGTGCCCGCCAGCTTCACCGTCGAAGACGAACTGTATTACGTGAACGCCGAAGTCACTCCCGAAGGCACCGCACCCATCGAAGTCCTCGCCGAGACCAGCAACAGCGACAAATACCAAAAGCCACACCCCAGCGTCTGGATCACCAAACATCCAAAAGCCCGCGTCGTCGGCCTCGCCCTCGGTCATGATGCCCGCACGCATGATTTGAAGCCCTACCAGCAGCTTCTCATCAACGCCGCGAAGTGGACGAGCGGGAAGTAAGTGCTGAGAGCGGTAGTGCGAGTTTATCCAAATCAAGGCGACCCTTTTCGTCTCTTGTTCACAACCTGAGCTACCCGGATTCCGAAGGTCCTCGTGAAACAGACACTCCTGTCTGTTGGAACTTCTGAATCCAGGTTAAAAGTTGTGGGGAGGTGACCGTTTGTTTCGGGTGGATGTCCCCGGCTCTTCTTCCAGGTGCCGAGGCCAAAGACTCACATGCTGGTATCAAACCCATGACTTGATTATGAAACCGCTCCTCAGCCTCCTCGCCTGCGTTTCACTCGTTCAAGCCGCTCAAGTCGAGCCGCAACCCTTCCTCGCGGCCGCACAGCGCATCATCGATTCCACGAGTTTTCTCGGCACGCCGTTCAGCGATGATGAAATCGCCACGCTGAAGGCTGCGATCGGGCAAAACGACGCCGCAGCCGTCGAGAAGGCCAAGGCGATGCTCGACGCGCATGCGTTGTTTCATGTCACGATCACTCCTGAGCAGCGGGTGAAGGTGGAGCGGGGCGCGGCGAAGGCGGTGCTCGATGAGGCGGGTTGGCGGCAGTATCTCGTGCGGGTCGAAAACGAGGCGGGCGTGACCGCGAGGCTCGCGGTGAGCAGTCCGCAGGCGAAGGAGATGTATGTGAAGGGCTCGCCACCCGTCGCGCCGCATGCGAAGCCGCGTGATCCGGGTGAACCGGCCATCTCCACGCGCTGGCTGGATTTGCAGATGTTCGAAGCGGCGCCGATGCTGCCAACGTTGAGCAGTTTGGGCCTCGAATACCGCATCGTGCAGCTTTACAGCCGCGACGCGGGCAAGCGCGATGCGACGTTCAGCTTCGACACGGGCCAGGGCACGCAGGATCTCGGCTTTCGCAATGAAACGAGCGTGCTTTTCGACTGTCAGGCGGCTCGCGAGGTGAAACTGGCGATCACGGATGAAAACGGCAAGCCGTGCATCGCGGAGCTGCTCATCAAGGACAAGGCTGGGCGGGTGTATCCGAGTCAGATCAAGCGCCATGCGCCGGATTTCTTCTTCCACCCGCAAATCTACCGCGGTGATGGCGAATCGATCAAACTGCCCGATGGAGAGTATGACGTGGTTTTTCGCCGCGGGCCGGAATCGGTGCCTGAAACGCGAAAAGTCGTGATTTCGGGTCAAAACACCTCGTGGAGCTTTCAGGTGAAGCGTTGGATCGATCCGTCGAAGCTCGGCTGGTGGAGCGGGGATCATCACATCCATGCGGCGGGCTGCGCGCACTACTCCGTGCCATCACAGGGCGTGCATGCGCCGGACATGGCGCGGCATTGCATGGGTGAAGATTTGAAAATCGGCGCAAACCTCACCTGGGGGCCGTGCTTCGATTATCAGAAGCAGTTCTTCACGGGCACGGAGGACAAGGAATCGCGTTTTCCCTTCCTGCTGCGTTACGATGTGGAGGTCAGCGGCTTCGGCTCGCATAAGAGCGGGCATTTGTGCCTGCTGAAGCTCAAGGAGCAGATGTATCCCGGCGGCGAATCGACAGATCACTGGCCCACGCTTTGCCTGAACACGCTGAAGTGGGCGAAGAAGCAAGGTGCGCTCACCGGCCCCGCGCACAGCGGCTGGGGCCTGCAACCGCTCGCGGAAAATGATCCCGCGCGTCAGCAGCAATACAAACTCGGCATCCCAAGCGCCACGGACGAGCTGCCGAACTACATCGTGCCGCCCTTCAACGGCATCGGCGCGTGCGAATACATTGTCGATGTCACGCACGAGGTCGAAGGGCCGGATGGGAAGCCGGTGCCTGCGGTCGATTTCCTTTCGATGGTGGACACGCCGCACACCTGGGAGCTGAACATCTGGTATCACACGCTCAATGCAGGCTTCCGCACACGCGTCAGCGGCGAGACGGACTTCCCCTGCATCTACGGTGAGCGTGTGGGCCTGGGCCGCGCTTATGTGAAACTCGACGACAAACTCACCTACAACGACTGGTGCGAAGGCATCCGCGCCGGTCGCGCCTATGTGAGCGATGGCAAGAGCCACCTCATCGACTTCCAGGCGAACGGTCTCGAACTCGGCACGAAAAACAGCGAACTGCGCCTCGCGAAGCCCGCGAGCGTGAAAGTGACCGTCAAAGCGTCCGCCATGCTCGACACGAAGCCGCGTCCAGACATCCAAAACGCTCCCGCAGGCCAAAAACCCTTCTGGGACCTCGACCGCGCCCGCATCGGCACTTCAAGAAACGTGCCGGTGGAGCTGCTGGTGAATGGTTTTGCTGTGCAGAAGCAAATCATCGCCGCGGACGGCACGATGCGCGATCTCACGTTCGATGTGCCGATCGAAAAGAGCGCATGGATCGCCCTGCGCATCCGCGCCAGCTCGCACACGAATCCGATTTTCGTCATTGTGGACGACAAACCCATCCGCGAGAAGCGCAGCCTCGAATGGTGCCTCAAAAGCGTCGATCAATGCTGGTCGCAAAAAGAAGCGCTCATCGCCCCGAAGGAGCACGCGGACGCCGTGGCGGCGTATGAGCATGCGCGGAAGGTGTATCGCGAGCGGCTGGCGGAGTGAGGGGTATGTTGTTCACGCTTCAGCGTGCCTTTGTCCGGACACGCTGAAGCGTGAACAACGTACGGATGAATGGAAGCCGCCCACCCGCAGGACCGGTCACCTCGCTGCGGTCCCGTTGCCGCACCCAAAAAAATTCCGGTCAGCACGAGGCCGACCGGGATGAAGACCGCAATGGATGATGGATCAAGCCCTGGCGACACGGCGGCGGCGCAGCAGCAGGCCGCCGAGGCCCAGACCGGCCAGCAGAGCACGGGAGGGCTCGGGAACGGCACCAGCACCGATGTTCATCGTGATCGTATCGACCAGATTATTGCTTCCATCCTTGATCTCGTACACATACGAGCCCGGTGTGACTCCCAAGGTCGTGAATGTTTTGCTATTGAAGGTCATGCTGCCGCTCAGAGCGGCACCGCTAGTGTAGCCAAACTTGAGCCGAAGCCCGGTCGCACCCGGAAAAAACTCCAAAGGATCGCCACTCGAAGAGTCGGCAGTGAACGAGCTACCAGTGCCAAACGCGGCGGGTCCAGTTAATACCGAGTTGAAATAAAAATTCGGGGTGGCACCGAGGAAGTCACCTGCACTGGTAAAACCTGAGGACGTTGGAGCAATCGTTGAACTGTCAAAAACGCCGCTGCCAGTCGAACTCAGGCCGGCGGTAATGACGCTGCCCGTGAAGCTGAACACCACGTTCCCCGCCGTTTCGGTGGCCGTGATGATCACGGCTCCGTGAGAAGGCATCCAGGCTGCGGCGGAAAGAAAAAATGCGAGTGCAGCGGCCAGCCGGGGGATTTGTCTTGTGAGGCTCATGGTGTCGGTTCTTTGATGGATCGTGGCGAGATTAACCAGAATCGGGGGGGGCAAGGTCTAATTTCTTCCCGATCACTGGGGATGAGCCCGAAAGGGTCGAATTAACGACCTGCATCCGCCTGAAAACAGGCCATCCCGTTACTCCTCCTGCACGATCACCAACGTCTTTGCGGTCAAACCACTCATTTCATCGCGCAGCTCGATCTCGTGGCGGCCGGGTTTGAGGATGGCGAAGGTGTGAGCGTCTTCGATGCGGAGTTCGAGGGTCTTGCAGCTCCAGCGCGGTTGATTTGAGCCGGTGGCTTGCAGGAGGAGGCGGTTGCCATGGTTGCGGAGGTCGGGATCGAGGATGACGACGGTACCGGGAATGGGATTCGTGATGCGGAGCGCCGGTCGGGCATCGGTTTCGGCGGTGGTGACGAGATCGCCGAGCCAGTTGGCGCTTGTAGGAATCCACGCGGCGTATTCACGTGGCAGGATGGCGCGGCCGCGGGCGTCGTAATCGCTCGCTTGGGCCACGGGTGGCATTTTTTCGCCGATGAAGAGTTCCTCGCGGCTCACACGAGCGGGCGGCGTCAGCGGGGTGAGCCGTTTGCCGGTGCGCGGGTCGATGCGGGCGTGCTTGATGGTCGTAGGTCGTGCAAACCACGTGGCGGGCTGCTTTTCATGCAGATGCAGCATCACATCGCGGAAGATCGGTCCCGCGCCGGTGACGCCGCTGACGTCCTGCATCGGTGTGTTGTCGAAATTACCGACCCAGACGCCGACGGTGAACTCGGGCGTGTAGCCGAGCGTCCAGTTGTCGCGAAAGGTGGAGCTGGTGCCGGTTTTGACAGCGCACTTGAACGGCAGGCGCAGCACGGAGTGCGTGCCGAAGGCCATCTCGCGCGCCTGGTTGTCGCTGAGGATGTCGGCGATGAGCCAGGATTCGTTTTCGCCGAGCAGACGACGTTCTTCGACGGCGGGAGCATCGGCGCGCAGCTTCCACGGCTTGAACTGACCGAGGCGGGCGAGGCAGGCGTAGGCGTTCGCGAGTTCGATGAGGCGCACGGAGGCATTGCCGATGGTGAGGCCGAGGCCGTAGTGCGCGGCGTCTTCGTTCAGCGTCGTCAATCCGAGCTCGCGCAGTCGTGGCAGCAGCGTTTCGGCTCCGCCGATGGAGTCGAGCACGCGCACGGCGGAGATGTTGAGCGAATTGCCGAGCGCGTGGCGGTAGGTCATCGGTCCGTAGCTGCGTAGGGAATAGTTTTCCGGCTTGTAGGTGCCGCTGGCGGTGGTGAACTCGATGGGAAGATCTGCGACAATGCTCGCAGGCGTCGCACCGCGCTCGAAAGCGATCAGATACGTGAACGGCTTCATCGCCGAGCCGGGTGAATGCGTTGCCCAGGCACCGTTGAGCTGGCCGCCGTCCTTGGCGAAGAAGTCGCGCGACCCGGCGAGCGCGAGCACGGCTCCGGTGGCGTTTTCGATGACCACGACGGCTCCATGCGTGACGTGGCGGCCTTTGAGAGAGTCCAGTCGTTGCGCGATGATCGTTTCGACCTGCTGCTGGAGCGTGGCATCGAGCGTGGTGCGGATTGTGGTCGCGTTGGTTTCGCCGCGGAGCATCTCGACGGCATGCGGAGCCTCGAATCCGCCGCTGAATCGTTGCAGCACGATGGTTTGACTCAAAGCGACCCGATGCTGCTCGTCACTGAGCCAGCCGAGAGCGTGCATTTGCTCGAGGATCCGCCGCTGGCGGGGCAAAACGGCCTCCAGATTGCGAAAGGGGTTCAAACGTGCCGGTGATTGTGGCAGCGCCGCCAGCAGCGCACATTCGGCGGGTGTGAGATCGCCGAGTGGCTTGTGAAAATAGCCAGACGCGGCCGTCGCGGCCCCGGTCATGAGGTTGCCGAAGGAAATGCGATTCGCGTAAGCCGCGAAGACGTCCTCGCGGCTCCATGACATCGCGAGATGCCGTGCCTGGAATGCTTCGACGAGCTTGATCCACAGTGTGCGTTGGCCGGTGCGCGGCGTGGTGTTCTTGATGAGCTGCTGATGGATGGTGGACGCGCCGGAGACGACGCGTCCGCTGCGTGCGTTGTCCCGCGCCGCACGGGCGATGGCGAGCAGGTCGATGCCGACGTGGGAGAAGAAGCGCTTGTCCTCCGCGGCGAGCATCGCCTGAACGAATAGCGGCGGAATCTCGGCAAAAACGAGCGGCGGGGCCGAGCGCTGGCCGTTTTCGTCGAGCAGATGCCGCAGCGGGGTGCCATCGTGGGCGAGGTAGCGCGTGGACACGGGCGGTGGCTTCACCAGCGCCTCCGGCAGCGGCACCAACCACGGCACGCCCCACCAGCCGACTGCTGTGAGAAGCAGCAGTGTGATGAGGATGACTTTCCAGCGACGACGCATGTGGAAAGGAACATGAATTGAGCGGAGAAAGCTAGCGAGGGTTCTTGATTTGGCCCCTCACCCCGACCCTCTCCCCGGAGTTGGTCGTGGCGTTTGGCGAAGCCGGGGCGGGGAGAGGGAGATTCGCTTGCTGCGCCTTGGACATCGGCCGGAGTGCAAATCATACCCCTCTCCCCGTCGAGGATGCCGCTTGGTTGTATGTTGGCTTCGGGGAGAGGCTGGGTGAGGGGACAATCATCAGCTTCGCCGCACAGTTCGACGACACAACTTGACCGCATGCAGTCACCACCGCAGCATGCGCGGCGCATGAATGCACCGCCAACCATCGCCTGCCTCGGGCCTGAGGGGAGTTTTTCGCATCTGATCACACAGATGCGCTTTCCCGGCGTGTCGGTAAGCCTGCGGGACAATGTGGGCGATGTGTTTGACTTCCTCGCGGCGAATCCCGACGCGCTTGGCATCGTGCCGATCGAAAATTCGTCCGGTGGCTTCATCATCGACACCGTGGACCGCCTGGTCGATGCGCGTTGCGTGCTGAATATCACTGAGGAGCTGACGCTGGATGTGAAACTGGCGCTGCTGGGCCGGGAAGGGGAGAAAATCGTCTCCATTCATTCGCATGCGATGCCGTTTTATCACGGCGATGACTGGTTGAAGACGAACTACCCGGACGTGAAGCGCGTCGTGGAGCCGAGCACGGCCAAAGCAGCGGAAAAAGCCGTCGCCACACCTGGAGCGGCGGCGATTGGGCCGCGTCAAAACGCGGAACGGCACGGCTTGCAGATTCTGCATTTCCCGATTGCGGGCGAGGTGCCGAACATCACGCAGTTTTATCTCATCGGGCATGTGGCGAACACGCCATCGCTTGACCACAACCGCACCGCGCTCGTCGTCGAGCTGCCGGACCGCTCCGGCAGCCTGTGCCGCTTCCTGACGCCTTTGAGCGAGAACGACATCAACATGAAGCGTCTCGAATCACGCCCGATTCGCGGCCAGCCGAACAAATATCGCTTCTACATCGAGATCGAAGGCTCCACCGCCGATCCGCGTGTGCAGAAGGCGCTGGAGCAGACGAAAGCCGACGGCGCGACGATCCGCAGCGTGGGTTCGTATGCGGCGGGGCGGAGGTTTGAGTCGTGAGCAACAACATGATCGACATTAAAAGAGCTCGCCAATCACTCAAGCCGTTGCAGGCGCTGAAACTTGCTACGGCGGCGAACATGTTGAAACAAACCGTAGGCATATTTACTGAACTGACCAATAACCCGTCCAAGAGTAGCCTTCTGCCGCTTTGGGCGGCAGGCGTTATCAGTCATGGACAGCCGAAGTCTGGATTCTTTAGAATAGGCATCACAGAAGCAGCGCAGAAGGATCCAACAAAAAAGCGCACCGATGATCATTTGTTCCGAGTGACTGCCACCGCAGAATACATTCTTTCCAATGCGTCAGCATGGACCCTCGAAAAAATTGAGGACGTTCTGCTAGAACGCTCCTTGCTCATGGTGACTACCAGGGAGGAGAATAACTCCACTTTGAAAAGGGCATTGGCACTTTGCGATAACAAGGACGACTGGCGGGAGCTGTATCAGAAAGCTGGGGTGACGTTCCAGCTCTACCATCAGTTCAAAGAAGCTTAAATTTAGTCTCATTTTGCACGGTGCGTTCGCGGCTCACTCTTTCCTTCCCATGAAAAACATCCTCACCTGCCTGCTGGCCTTGTCGGCCAGCCTCCATGCTGTTGAAACCATCTCCAAACGTGCGAGCGAGATTGATCCGCGTGCGAAGGAGCATCCGGAGATTGATTTTGTGTTCACGGACAAGAAGGGAAAGCCGCAGGACATGCAGAACGCGAGCGTGGACACGAAGGTGAAAGCGCAGGGCAAGCTGGTGATCTGGCTCATGGGACACAACGCGGGTTTGTTTGAGCGGCTGAACAGCTACGGGCTGCATGCGATCCAGGTGCATTACGCGAACAAGTGGTTCGGCATCATCCCGGCGGCACGACGCGATGATGGCAAGACGCTGGGCGACATCCGGCTCGAAGCGTCCATCGGCGAGGATCGCAGTGATCTGGTGAGCATTCCGCAGCCGGACGGCCTGATGGAGCGCTCGTTTCAGTTTGTGAAATGGCTGGCGAAGGAGAAGCCCGAGGGGAAGTGGGAGCAGTTCATCAGCGAGGACGGCAAAGGATTGCGCTGGGACAAGGTGATCGTGTCCGGCGCTTCGCACGGTGCGACGACCTCGGCACGATTCGCGAAGCATCAGAAGGTGGACCGCGTGGTGTGTCTCTGCGGGCCGCGTGACAACTACGAAAGCTGGCAGTCACTGCCCTCTGCGACACCGGCGAACCGCATCTTCGGCTTCAGCCACGTGCTAGACGGCGGCTGGACGGGTGATCACTACTGCCGCTCGTGGGAGATGATGGGGCTGAACCAGTTCGGACCCATCGTGAATGTGGACATGATCGCGCCGCCGTTTCAAAACAGCCGCCGCCTCATCACGGACGCTGATGTGAAGAAGGACGCGGGTCGTGCGCACAGCTCGGTGACGCCCGGTGGTGCGGCGGTGAAGGACAAGGATGGCAAACTCATCCATGAGGCGGTCTGGAAGTATCTTTACACGCATCCGGTCGATCAAACCGGCACGCCGACGCCTGCTGATCCCGACTGTGTGAAGGATCAGAAGAAGTGAGTGAAATCCCGTCGATGTTACTCCTCATTTAATCTGCCGCCTGCAAGGCGAACAACACGATCCACTTTGCGTGCCTGCGCTTGGTCATGTGTCACCATGATGACCGACAGGGAATGGCGGCGCTGGATTTTGTGAAGCATGTCGAACACAAGCATGGCCGATTTTTCATCCAAACTTCCCGTGGGTTCGTCGGCCAGGATTAAGGCTGGCTGACAGCTCAATGCTCGGGCCACAGATACTCGCTGGCACTGGCCCCCGCTCATCTTTGCTGGCGGGCGGTTGCACACACCTGAATCGATTTCTTCTTTCGTGAAAAGTTCGGCCATGAGTTCCTCCGCACGTGCTTGAGCACTTTTCTTCCCATCCCCGCGAATCAGAAGCGGTATCATGATGTTTTGTACGGCCGTCATTTCCGGCAGGAGGTTGTGATTCTGGAATACAAATCCGATCTTCTGGTTCCGCATGCGGCACAGCTCTTCGGCGCTGCGAGATTCCGGGCCTATCGTAATACCTTCGATTTCCAAGACCCCTGCGCTTTGTCGATCAAGCATTCCAATGATGTTTAGCAGTGTGCTCTTACCACAGCCTGAACTCCCCACGATGGCGGTAAAATACCCCCTCTTCAGTGAGAAGTCGATGCCGTCCAAGATCGTCAAATTCGACTCTTCGCCTCTTTCAGAGAGGGTGGTGAATCGTTTCTCAATTCCTGTGCAACTCACGATGGTATCACTCATAAAAAACGGGGCGCATTTACTCTTGAGCAAGCAGTCGAGTTGGATCGGCTCGCAAACTCCAAAAACAGGGCAGGATGGTGGCAAGGCTGCAAAGTAAGGCCATACTGAGCCCTGCAATAGACACCTGCAGCCACGGAATCTCGATCCAATCATCCGCTCGATTGTAGAAGTTGGACATCAACTCTGCCTGCCTGGAGGACAGCCCCCATGACAGGACGATCCCTCCACACACGCCCAAGATTGATCCCAGTGAGCCAATCCTTGCACCGATCAAAACGAACATCGTTTGGATCAGACGTGGCGTCGCACCCAGCGCGGAAACAACGGCGATCTCCTTGAGTTTGTCAGCGACTACCATGAAGAGAATCGCACACAGAGAAAAAGCCGCAGTGCCACCGACGATAGCAACTGCGGAGAGGACTCCAAAGTTCAGCAGGGACAGAAAAGCCAGAGAATCAGCTTCCGGCTCCGTCCACGAGACCACCTTCACGGCCTCTGGCACTTGACTCGCAATAAGCTTCCTGACCGCCCCTGCGGCACCTGGATCAAGGAGGCGAACGTCGAGGGAATTGACTCGTCCCTCCAGTCCAAGAGCTTTCTGTAGCTCCTCCAGCCTGATATAGATGGGATCGCGCCTCTCAGAGGATGGCCCCAGGGCATTTACGAGGTAGGCTCCCGCCGTTCTGGCGTGAAAGGTGACGTTCCGTCCAGACCCATCAGCAGAGAGTGGCAGGGTCACATCAAAGTTATTGCCGCTTGGCCGCGGTCGGCGAAAAAGACGGACTGCCAGCGTGTCGGAAAGAATGGCACGCCCCACGTCACCGGCCTCAGGATTGCACATGATGTCCAAGGGCTGCATTCCCGCGCTGCTTTTGCGGTTCGCTTTGGAATACACTTTGTCGAAGGCCACTGGCAGGTCTTTCCGTTTCGCGTTGGTGAACTCATAACCCACAACCTCGGTGCTCATCACATCAGCAAACTCAAGATCACCATCCCGGCTCTTCACCTCGAATTGAAAATTGCCTTCGAAGCGAAGGGCGGGTTCGCACTGCGCCACCCCGGCGACTTTTAAGACACGGGCACTCACGTCCCCCACATCTTCAACCCGGCTTGTCGGAAGATGCACGACGACATGAGCGCGCGAGCCCGCTGCCGTGGCCAGAATAGCCTTGTAAAAGTCATTCGCCGCAATGATGGCAAATGTGATGGAGGCCGTTCCGGCCATCACCGATAGCACGATCAAGATGAAACGGCGGACGCCCAGCAGCCGAGCGCCGTAGAAGCGGGGGAAGAGGTTCATTGGCGCATTTCTTCAGCAGGATCGAGACGCAGCAGCGGGCGGGAGGCCAGGCGTGCCGCCAGCCAGGAAAAGACCGTGGTCATGACCACCAGAACCAGCAGGTCAGGCCATCGCAAATCCAGCGGGATCCGGGACAATCCAGAGGCGGACAAAAGCGCGGAGACCGGGAGCAGCCCCGCCCCCTTTACAAAGAGGAAGGACAGGGCAGTCCCCAGAATTGACGAGACGATGCCAATGCACAGGCCGAGAACATGGAAGATGCTGCGTGCGGCAGACGCGGGAAGACCCAAGGCCACCAAGGTGGCGAGGTGTTTTCGACGGCGAACGATCGCCACCTCAAAAGAGGCGTAGCAAAAAATTGCCGCCATGACCAGCAGCACGGAAAACATCCCGAACAGGAGAGCCTTGAAGGCGGCCAGAATGCCAAAGACCTTCTCAACTGTGTCTTCCCAGAAGGAGAATAGGAAGCGGGCCGGGGCTCCCTCTTTCAATCGCGCACGAATCTGAACGACCGCGTCACTCGTAGCGCAGCCATCCTGGAGTTTGACAAACAACGCATTGGGTTCGTCGTGTTCCAAGAGTTCCGAGGCAGCGGTCATGGGCATGGCAACCAGGGAAAGCGGCATGACTCCCGATTCAGGGATTCCGACGACCGTGGCAGTGATGGACCCTGTTTTTGTCTCCACTGTTACAGCGGAGCCCACTTGGAGGCCCGGCACAACGTCTGACGATACCACCACCGAGTAAGGAGCCTCTGCTTCTGCCAGTTTGGAAATGTAGGGTTCCAGCACTGGCAATGGGCAGGCTCCAAAACCTGCGCCGATGCCAAGGATGGTTAAGCGCCTCTGAACACGCCCCGGCCCTCCTTGTATTGCCACCGTGGCGTTGTCGTGGATCACTTGTAGGCCGCCGCCAGTGTCCGCCATGCCGCGCAGGCGATCCATCATCCATGCTGATTCCTCTGGGGTGATGCCGCTGCCACCGATTCTTTCCTCAGCCTCATACTTCACGATGCTCAGGTGGGGCACACTGCGGAGGATCAAGCCCTGAATGTGGCCGCAGTATCCGTTAAACAGCATTGCAGCAGTGTGAAGTGCTGCGATTCCCAGCGTGAGGATGCACATGGAACACAGCACGAACAGCGAGCCTTTCTTCCCAGCCGGTTTAGCCTGGGCAAGGGCCAGCCAGACGATAAGATGCACGGGCTTATTTTGAATCTTCCCCATATAGCTTCTCGCAAAGATCTGTTATTAGCTCTACAATGCCCTCCTTAAATTTAATAGAGGTTTGATCTCTAGGCAGCGGACGTTCAATTAAGCTCATCTTATCCTCTGCTAGGTCGTAACACACAGCATAGAAGCGGCTAAAGTTAGGATTGGCCGGATTTGTCCCGATAAAAGAGAAGATCATGGCCTCGATATCCTGCGAATCTTTTTTCTTCCTTTTTTCGCTCAGGTAGGTGCGCAGATAGTCTCTTGCTTTATCCGGCTCCGTTTTGAAAAAACCTACATAGAACTCCTCCAAGGGGACACGATTTTCATACCAATGAACCCACCAACGCCGTTTGCCGCGAGCTGTTACAATGCCTTCAGTGAGTTGATTCTCCATCCCTTTTGTTTCTGGATCGAAACCAATCACTTTTTTGATATTGTTGTTGTCGTCCAACTCGAATTTAATGGGTTCCATCACAAAAAATCCGATCTCACGGCTGCCCTTACTCTCGGTGATCAGTTCAGTAACACGCTCGAAAAGGGGGCAACTTGAAAGAGAAAGCATCATGACGACAGTGAACGAGAGCCGAACTATGAGACGAACTGAAGCAGAGTTCGCGACACGCGCCGTACTGGCGTAATCGGAGGGAGTTGCACCACGGTCTGGCGGTGAGAAGGGTGTCATAACAGATGGTCTGGAGTCGTATTGGAGCGGGTGTCGTTGATAGAGAAACATGTGCCCTCTAGTAGCCTAAAAGGATTGGGGTAAGCGCGGGCATCAAGGCCTTGCCTTCGGCACCAGCCTTTTTCAGCACCACGGGAATCTTGCGCGTGTCAGGCTCGCCCAATTTAGGCATGCTTTTATCAAACAAGTCCGCCACGACTCTGCTCACTTCCTCCTGCTGCTGGCGTTCGGGCATCTGGCGGCGAAATGTCAGCGCATCGCTCGCGGTGAAGTCATTCAGGTCGCGGCGGTAAAGAAAGCATATCACCTTGATTTCAGTGTCATCACCTGAATACACGCCCCACAGCATCATGGTGGCACCCATCTTGTCGCACATTTCATCCAGATATTTGCGGCGCATTTCAGAGGTGACACCATCTCTTGTCAGCACTTGCTCATAAAAGTCGATGCATTGCTTTTTATCCGGGGTGCCTGCCAGTTTAAGGTTCTTGCCTTTGGGAGTTTGTTGGGCAGCAAGAAAGCCGTCACTCACCGCTTGCCGCAGTTTTGGGGCAAGGTCCGACTCTATTGTGAGCGGCCCATTGCGACTGACCTTCAGGTCAATGCAAGAGACTGTATGTTCATTGCGGCTGTTGAGGCCTCCGGAGTCCATCAGTTCTGCCACCAAGTCGTCAAAAATCTTGCAACTCGATAGTGATAATGTGATGAGCACGGTCGCAAATATGACAAACGTCTGCTTGTGGAGGGGCGGTTTCATAGGTTGTTCGAGGGAGGGCAGGTTTTTCAGAGGGGGCAAACAAATGGTTGAGTGTTCCTTTCTTCAACCGTCGCGGCGCACGTTCATCTCCATCGTGCCGACGCGGATCTGCATTTTGATGGGCATCGCAAAGCCATTCATCATTTCTTGCCGTTCATAAGTCAGGGTGAAGAGAGCCTCGGTATCGCCACCTTTGCCGCCGGCTCTTTCGCAACGATAGACCACTTCATCCTTGCTGGCCGCACGCCCCTCAATCAGGCGCATTTGAATGGGATCTCCCTTCACGCACATGCGAAACGGCACTGGTTGCTGACTTAAGTCTCCCCTGATCGTGGATGCCCATACCGGAATCTGGAGGAGCGTTGTGATGATCTCGTCCGGATCAATGAGCGATTCCCTGCTGGCACCTGTGCGATCACTATTTTGGACGCCCTTTTGTTTACCGCGTCTTTCCATGTCTTCTTCATCAAACCATCTCACCGCCTTGCTTTTGCCCAAAAAGCTAACATTCTCGACCGTGGCTTCCATGACCTCTGTTGCCCGGCCACTGTTTTGTGTTTCCTTGCGCACGCTTCCATTGGGTTCCATCAGAGAATGGGAGGAAAACTTGATGCCATCGTCACCCTCTTGCAGATCGCGAAAACTGACGCGCAGTTCGGTTGCATTGAGTTCGTAGGTGAGCTTGGTGTGTTCCATCGACGGCACCATTACCTTCCCGATCAGACTTTTTAGATTCCCGCTGCTCTTGATTCCGTTTTTGTCGAAGCTGTATTGAACGTCAGTTCGCTTCTTTGGCAGTGGGACTGACCGAGTGGGGGCAGATTTAGCTGGCGCAGTGGGCAGTGCCGGGATCGCTTTTGGTGGAGACGCCTCAACTGGTGCAGCAGGCGCAGTGGAGGGCGCTGGGGTAGGCTTTGGTGGAGCACCGGTGACCTTAAAGGCGGGAAATGCTCCGAGGAGGGTGGTGGCGCATGTCAAAGAAACGAGGTGTGTGTTTCGCTTCACAGTTTGAAAGGTTTTCATGGAGTCTTGTGCGCTAGTTTACGAGAAACGAATAACACGAGGTCAGCCGCTTGAGGTGGCAAGCTGTTTGAGCAGCATTGGTCTAATGCGAAAATAAGGCAATCAAAAAAGCGACATTGGTGCCGCCGACATATTTGCCGCCATGAGCATGGATAGCCCTTGTGGCAACCCGTGTGCGGCAAACCCTTGGCAAAAACGTCAACCGGCTTCGAATGAAGCTGGAGATGACGCAGGAGGAGCTTGCTGCTCAGGCGCAGATAGATCGTCGGCAGCTCCAGCGAATCGAGGCAGGCACCGCAAACCCTGGCGTGGAAATGTTGGCGTCACTCCGGAAAACATTGAATTGCTCATGGTCTGAGCTTCTGGTCGGCTGCTAGCCCGAGAAACCGATCCCGACTGTGTGAAGGATCAGCGCAAGTAATCCCGTTTCTCCACGCCTCCATCAACCCGACACCCACTCTCATGTTCTTCTCGATTCGTACTCTCTCTGTTGCCGCCGTTTTCAGTCTCGGCGCTGTTTTGAATGCCGCTGACAATCCTTTCGTGGGCCGCTGGGCGTTGACGATCCCGGGTGGCGGCGCAGGCTGGCTCGGAGTCGAGTCGAAGGATGGTGCGCTGAGCTCCAGCGTGCTGTGGGGCGGTGGCAGCGTGGTGCCCACGGCCGGGACGAAGGTCGATGGTGACACTTTGATCGTGACGCGTGAGCAGAAGAACAAGGAAGGCAAAGTCACCACGGAAACGATCACCGCGAAGATCGACGGTGAGGTTTTGAAACTCACCACCTCGAAGAAGAACGCCGAGGGCAAGCCAGTCGGCCAGCCGGCGGAGTTCACCGGCAAGCGCATCGCGGACATCCCGGCGAAGCCCGATCTCGCGAAGGTGAACTTTGGCCCGCAGATCCAGCTTCTGAATGGCAAAGACCTCACCGGCTGGCGTCTGCTGAAGGAGGGTGCTGACAACGGCTGGAGCGTCGTCGATGGCGTGCTGCAAAACCGCGTGGTGAAGGCCAAGGACAAGCATTTCGGCAATCTGCGCACCGACGCCGAGTTCGAGGACTTCAATCTGAAGACCGAAGTCCGCACGCAGGAAGGCAGCAACAGCGGCATCTACCTGCGCGGGATTTACGAGGTGCAGATCATGGAGAGCTTCGGCAAGCCGCTCGACTCCCACCACATGGGCGCGCTTTACAGCCGCATCACGCCGAGCGTGAACGCGGAGAAGCCGATCGGCGAGTGGCAGACGTTGGACATCACGCTGGTGGACCGCCACCTGACGGTGATCCTGAACGGCAAGACGATCATCGACAACGCCCCTGTACTCGGCTGCACCGGCGGCGCGATGACGAGCGACGAGTTCAAGCCCGGCCCGATCTATCTGCAAGGCGACCACACAAACGTGGACTACCGCAACATGCTGCTGCGTCCGGTGGTGAAGTGACCGGCATCGTGTTCAAGAGGCCGCCAGACGGTCCATCACGGATTTGAGGGCCCTCTGGCGGTCGTCCACACCGAGCTTTTTGAAGACATGTTCGGCATGGTGGTTCACGGTCTTGGCCGCGATCGCCAGAATTTCGGCAATGTCGGGTTTGTCTTCCCCTCGCACATCCAGTGCATGACCTCGGCTTCGCGCTCCGTGAGGCCCTGTGCTTGCGGGCGCTCGACGGATGTTCAAGACGACACTTCACGGATGAGCAGGAAAAAGCGATCTTCTTTGCGTCGTGCGAGTGACATGATCGCCTGACGGTCTCCCCGGTTGATTTCCAGCGGTAGGACACCGATGTCCCTTTCGGCGGCCATGTTCTCGAGCCATTCCCTCACGGGCGGCGGCAGCATGTAGTGCTGACTGCCCGGCGTTCGTTCGAGCGTTTTTCCGAAAAGCCAATGCGCGGGTTTTTCGCCTTCGAGGATGGCTCCTGCCGCGTTGGCAATGATCAGCTCGCAGGCTGCTGCGGGCGGGTGGGTTTCATCAATGGCTGGCCCTCCCATCTGGGTGGTTTTGCCGGCACTGCTGCCGTGGCTGGATGGATTCTGGCCGCTATGGTGATAAACGATGCGGTGGTTGGCGATGCGGATTTCATCGCCGTCACGCAGGCGGCGGGCGCTCGTGAGCCGGATGCCGTTGACCAGGACGCCGTTGCGGCTGCCGAGGTCGTTCAGCCACCAGTCATCGTTGTAATTCATCAGCAGGGCGTGACGGCGGGAAACCTGCACGTTGTTGATCTGCAGGTCATTGTCAGACCTGCGACCGATCACACAGGGGCCGGATAGCGGCATGGAACCGCCTCCCCATTTCAGGCATGGCTGTCCGGCCTCAGTCGTGGTTGACGCTGACATGGCAGGATTTAACGCAGGTTGCGGAGATTCGCAACGTTTGCGAAAAAAGTCGCAAAATAGGGGCAGGCCAGCCCATGGCAGCCGGAGCGGCCCCGCTTTCACCCGCCACGCTGCTTTTTCATCATGCGATACACCAGCCACGCGGCGATGTTGATCACCGCCATCGCCGCGAGCAACTGCGCAAAGGTGGATGCCAGGCTGCCTTTGCCAAGACCGCTGCCCACGAGGCTGAAGGCCACGTTCAGCGGCAGATAGCCCAGGGCCGTGCCCAGCAGGAAACGCGAATGCCGCACCGGCGTCATGCCGAGTAGCACGTTCAGCACTAGGCCGGGCACCATGAGCTGACGCACCCAGAAGACACGCATGATGGAGGGCTTCTTGAGGAGCTTCTTCAGCCAAGGCCACTTCTCCGCGCGTGACTCCGCTGCCCGGCGAAATCCATGACGAGACAAAACAAACGCGCCATACGAGCCGCACGTCGATCCGATCAGCGACAGCACCAGGCCCTCGCCAAAACCGAAAATCAGGCCGGCCGCCGCGCACATCGGCAGACGTGGCACGCCCAGCATCACCACGATGGCGCAGGCCGCGACAAAAATACCGTGCGCCATCCAGCCAAACTCGCGCACCAGCCCCTTCCACGTCTGCACGTTCGTGAACCACGCCTTCAGCGGCGTGAAATGCGCCAGCGCCATGAATGCGGCGACCATCAGCACCGCAAGAAGCACCTGCCGCGTCTCCTTGTTCAGGGCACGCGACGTTTCCTGCTCCACTTCCGTGGCAAGCGTGACATCGAGCTCCTCCGGCTCCTGCGTGGGATCGTCAGGCATCGGCGGTTATTGCAGCTTCCACAGCTTCGCGTCGCTGCGCACATAGATCGCGCCCTCGGAGATTGCTGGAGTCGTCAAAACCGTCTCCTTGAGATCGATGTCCTGCACCACTTTGCCTTCCGGAGCCTCAGGATCGATGGACTGGAAGACGCCGCGCTCACTAACAATGAAGATGCGCTTGCCTGCGGCGACCGGCGAACCGCTGAACGGCCCCTTCAGACGCAACTTCCACGCCTCATCGCCATTCTTCGCGCTCGCCTTGATCAGAACGCCCGCGCCATTCACAACGTAAAGATGATCGCCGAGCACCAACGGACTCGCCGTGCCGGGATTCAGCTTCTCATTGCGCCAGAGCTGCGTCACCGCGCCCTTCTCCGGAGACAGCGCCGTGATGCCCCTCGACACCGCGTAGAGCAAATCACCATGCACCACGCTCGACGGGATCGTGCTCGCGCCATCCTCGTAGTTCCACACCGTTTTACCCGTCGCAGGATCGACGCCGAGGATGCCCTTGCTTGATTGCAAGGCGGCCACGCCCTTCCAAAGCGTCGCGCTGGTCCAGTTCGCCGCCTTCGGGCGCTCCAGCTTCCATTTGTTGCGACCCGTGGCCACATCCAGGCCTGCGGCGAAGGATTCGCTGTCATTCTCGCTCTGCACCACCAGCGTCCCGTCGATCACCACCGGCGACTGCGACATGCCGAGGCTGTTGCTCGCGTTCGGGTAGTCAAACGTCAGGCCGCGCAGCCACAGCAGGTTGCCGTCGAGATCGAACGCGAAGAGGTCATTCGACGAAAACAGCGCAAACACCCGGTCGCCATCGCTGCACGGCGTGTTCGCCGCCACGCAGGTCTTGTTGTGCGACATTGTGCGACCCGTCGCGCGCATCGCACGCTCCCAGCGCTTCGATCCGTCCTTCGCATTGAAGCAAAACACATGCAGCGTCTCCTGTCCTGGCCCGCTGGAGCACGTCACGAAGACCTTGTCGCCCACCACAATCGGCGCTGACAGACCGCGGCCCGGCAGATCCGCCGTCCACGCGATTTTCAGCTCCTCCGCCGGCGCTTTGGCCTCTGTGGACACCGCTGTCGCGTTTGGTCCGCGGAACTGGAGCCAGTCGGCGTTCGCCAAACCCGCCGTCAGGCCCACCAAAATGCAAATCGAGATCGTTTTCATGGTCGTCATTCGGTTAAATCATCACTTCGCCGCCACAATCGCCGTTCCTGTCGCATCGCACACGCGGAGCTGGAATTCCCACTCCACCGTCCATTGCTCCGTCTGCTCATTCTGGCAGCACTTCACGAGGATCGTATTCTTCCCCTTCTTGAGCTGACAGGGCAGCTTGTACTGATCGAGCTTTGCACCGCGGTGGTATTCGTCGCGCGCAAAGAGCAATTCGCCATTCAGCCACACCTTCCAGCCGTTCTTGCAGCCGATGCGAATCTCCACCGCACGATCCTCGGTGCTGAGGAAATCCGTCGCCGCGTAGCCCACCACGCTCTTCTCCATGCCGAAGGGCTTGTTGAAGTCGATCTTGCCGTACTCGTCCTTGCTGGTGAAATCGACCCACTTCGCATCCTTGCCCTTGCCTTCGTAGCTCGCATCGAACTTCAGCTCCTTCTCAGGCGGATACGCTGTGTCGAAGCCACTGCGCTCCGCGTTGCTGAAGGGCGCGATCATTTTCCAGCTCATCAGGAAACCGAAATGAGATGGCAAATCCACGGTCTGGCCCAGATCACGCAGCTTCTTGGCCAGCGCCTTGATCTGATCCTCATCACGCGCCCCACCGAGTCCTTTCTGATAAGCCACGACCGCGGCCTCCTTGTCCTTCTTCTCCAGCGCCGCATCACCGGCCTCGATCAGCTTCGCCACCGGATGCCGCCGCAGATCGCTGCTCACGTCATTCAGCAGGGTGGGCGTCAAATCCTCCGCCAGCTTCGCATCCGCACGATGGATCAGGTCAAAAGACACCACACGCGCTCCCGGGCTGTTCGCCGTGTCCTTCAAAAACGCCACCAGTGCGTCCACTGGCATCTTTTTGGCCTTCAGCGCCTCATCGGCGATCACGCCCACCGCCGTGCGCAGCCAGTTCTCGGCGAGCGGATTCGCCCCGTTCATGCCCTTGAGCACTTCCGGCAGCGATTGGGCATCCGCCTTCACGATTTGCTGCCACGCCTTGCCCGCGGCCTCATTTCCATCGCCTTCCTTCTTCACGCTTCGCAGCGCTTCGAGAGGTTTCGACAAATCTTCCGCCGCAAACAGCGGCAGACCGGCGAGAGCAAGAACAGGCGAAAAAATCAGCTTCATGGCGAGAGGCGGGATGCTTTCACAAAGAACGCCGCACGCCAAGCCCCAGTTTCGTCATCCTGCGGGCGTTTCGCAGATGCGGGCTGCCACATCCCCCATGCGGGCATAGACCTCGCGGCCTGCTTTGCTGTGTTCGATCAAATCATCGGCGAAGCTGATCCTGCCTGGTTCGTAAATCGTGATGAAGCAGGACCCGCCGAAGCGGAAGTAGCCTTTTTCGTCGCCCTTCGTGATCGCGGCATCAGGCGTGAAGGTTTGCACGATGGAACCGACGCAGGTGGCACCGATTTCGAGCAGCAGCACATCACCGAGCCGCGATGTGCGCAGCCTAGTGATCTCGCGTTTGTTTTCCCAGAGGATCGACGGACGTTTGCGCAGAGCGATGGGACTGACGGAGTAAAGCGGACCGTTGATCTGCTTTGCGGCACCAGGCACGCCTGAGCACGGAAAATGAAAGCGGTGGTAGTCCACTGGACACAGGCGTGAGATGAGCATGCTGCCGTGTTCGTAGCGTTTGGCCTCATTCGCATCGCCCAGCAGTGCAGCGAGGTCGAAACGAATGCCCTTGATGAAAAAGTCATCGCATGCGGCGATGTCCGGCAGCACGAGGTGTCGGCCATCCGCGGGAAAAACGACGTCGTTCTCACCAGCCGCGATGGGCCGCGCCTGCGGCTTAAGTTTGCGATAAAAGAACTCGTTGAAGGTGCGGAAGGCGTCAGGCGTGTCCGCGAATTCGTTCGTGTCCACGCCATACGTCGCGAGAAAAGGCGCGACCTTTGCCCGGCTGGCGGGCGCATCCATGCGGCGGCCATACCATGCGGAAAAAGCAGCGCGTTTCACCAGCGTGTGCAGCGGCAGGGCACCCAGCGGATTTTCATACGTGAAGCGCAGAAACCCCTCCCCATACACATGCTCGGTCTCGACGCGCTGGGTGAGGCGGTTGAAAAAAAGGATGGGCTCGGCTGGCATGGGACTTGTTCACATAGCGCCATGCCAGGAAAACGCCACACGAACAAAGCTGGCGACAACGCCGTTTCCGAGCATAGTCGCGCCCCTGACCGATCCCATGACCGAACCTGAAGCCAGCAACGACAACCCGCCGCAGACCGATCCCGGCTGGGTGGACCTTTCCGATTTGAAACTGATGCCCGCGTGGGTTGGTGACATCGGCAAGGAAGAAAAGATCAAGCAACGCTACGCCGGACGCGACGAGGAACGTCCGCGCCGTGACGGACCTGGTGGACGCGGAGGCTTCGGAGATCGCGATCGTCGGGGTGCGCCACCGCCTCGTCGTGACGGCCCCGGTGGGCCACCGCGTCGCGATGGTGCTGGTGGTGGATTCCGTCCGCGTGGCGAAGGAGGTCCTCCGCAGCGCCGTGGTGGCGATGATCGCCGGGGTCCGCGTCGTTTCGGCGACCGTGACCGTGGTGCTCCGCCTCAGCGCGAATGGATTGAACTGCCGAAGGACGTGCAGATCACGATTTACCCCGATGACAAGGCCGTGGAAGCCCTCGCCTCGCATGTGCGGCAGAGCGGGCACGCGTTCAGCATGTTTGACGCGTCACGTCTCGTGCTTGCGGGCGGAGATCGCTTCATGGTGCGCTATCGCTGCGCGGAAGAACGCCCTACGGGACTCTTCAATGTGCCAGGTGACGGCAGCCTCTTCCTCTCGCGTGACGAGGCGCTGGCGCACGTGCTGCACAGCGCGGCAATGAATGAGTTTTATCGCGCCGAGGACATCGAACTCGAGGCGCCGAAAGGTGAGTTTCAATCGGTCGCCGTCTGCGGCATGAGCGGTGAGATCATCGCCCCGCCAAGTCATCACAGTTATCAGACCGGTCTCATCCGTTTGCATCGCGAACGGTTTGGCAACATGCCGTTCGAGGATTTCAAACGTCGCGTGAAGGTCGAGGCAAATCCCGAGCTCGTCGCGAAATGGAAAGAGCAGATGAGCAAGGGCCGCCGCTGGGTCTGTCTGAAGCTGGAAGCCCCTGAGGGTGGTGAGCCGCCGTCATTCACGTCCCGCGCCGATGTGGAAGCGCATTTCCGCCGCACCTTTGGCAACGATGCCGTCATCGAGGTTCGTGAAGCGAACGTGCAAGGCAACATCGACAAGCAGAAGCTCGCGCCCGCGCTCTTCATCATGCTGCGTCAGGCCGTGGACGCCGCGCGGAAGCACCTGTTCGAGATTTCACAGAAGCTCGGTGCAGGCTTGGAGCGCCGCGGGCTGAAACTCTTCAAGCGCCGCGCCGGCAAGCAGTTCGTCTGCCGCGTGAAGCCCCGTGCTGTGGAAAACGGCATGGTCTTCTCCGACCGCCTGGCCGACATCGTGAAGGTTTTGAAGGATAACCATGGCTTGACCATGCAGGCGCTCGTGGAGGCCATCATGCCTTCGCCTCCGCCGATGGATGGCGCGGATCCCAATGCGCCGAAGCAACCCACCGAAGGGCAGCTTGGCGTCATCAAGGACATCCGCTGGCTCGCGAACGAAGGCTACGTCATCGAATACAGCGACGGCATGGTCTTCCTCGGTGTTCAAGGCGAGCCGCAGCAGCCAGCGGCGAAAAAAGAGAGCAAGACGGAGCCTGCTCCCGCAGTCGAATCTCAAGCTGACGCGGAGGCTGCGGAAACACCCGCTGTGGCCACGGAGCCAGCCGCAGAGGCGGTCAGCGAAGAGCCCACAGCATCCGAACCGACTGAACCGCAGCCCTGACGTTGTGAACGCGGAAAATCTGCGCGCCGCGGGTCATCCCAGCGGCGATGCAAGCCACCGTGCCGGGATCGCGCTCGAGCGCGGGGACGCCCAGCACGTCGCCAATCACCGTTTTGCGTGAGACAGGCAGCAGGATGGGCCTGCCGAAGCTATGGAGCTTTTCCAGCTCGCGGTAGATGGTGAGATTGTCATCCCGCTGCTTCGCGAAGTCGATGCCGGGGTCCAGGATGATGCTTTCACGCTGGAGGCCGACGCTTTCGGCCATCACGAGGCGCTGCTCAAAAAAACGTTCGAGTGTCTCCATGATGTTTTCATGCTGCACATGCGTGTGCGGCACCTTCGGCTGCCCCACGCTGTGCATGATGAGCAGCGCGGCACCGTGCTCGGCGCAGAGCTTCGCATTGAAGGCGTCCGGCAGGGCGCTGATGTCATTGATGATGTCCCCTCCCAGCGGCAGCACCGCGGTGATGACATCGGAACGCCAGGTGTTGATGGAGAGCAGCGGCGCATTGAAGCGCGCCTTCAATTCCGGCCATTTTTCGAGAAACGGCCGCAGGCGGTCAATTTCCTCGTCCGCACTGATCGCTTCGCGGTTCGTGCGCGCACTCTCCGCGCCGATGTCGATGATGTCCGCGCCGTCGTGAAGCTGCTGCTCCGCCTGCGCCAGCGCGGCGGTGGGATCGAGCGTGCCGTCGCCGCAGAACGAGTCGTCATTGATGTTCACGATGCCCATCACCAGCGGGCGGCGGGGAAATTCGATCGTGTGCTGACGTGCGCGGAGGATCATGCTCGAATCTTGAGCAGAATGCTCGGAACGCAACGAATCGGCTGATTGGATGAGTCGCTTACTCTCGTCGTATTTTTCGCGATGGGCTCACTTCTTCAGCCCCGCGAGCATCGCCTTCATCTTCGCGACGGTTTCCGCATGCGCAGGGTCCTTGGCGAGGTCTTTGGACTCCTGCGGATCGTTTTGGAGGTCGAAGAGGGTCGCGCCCTGGCGGCCTTCGTCCCATTCGGTGTAGCGGAAATGCTCGGTGCGCACGCTGATGCCGAGGAAGGCACCGGCCTTGCCTTTGCCCTTCCCTTTCTTGCCCTTTTCGAGGCTTTTCGGGTCAAAGCTCGGCGCCGTCGTTCCTTGAGGCGCGCCGCGCAGCACCTGCGAGAAGGCGGGCTTGTCCCACGCGGCTTGCGGATTGTCGAGCAGTGGCTTCAGGCTGGTTCCATCGCTTTGCGGAAGCGGCAGGCCGCACACCTCGGCGAGCGTGGCATGCAGATCGATGAGCTCGACAGGGCGTGAGCAAGTCTGGCCGTTGCTCGCATTGCCGGGCACACTGATGATGAGCGGCACGCGGGCGGAGTTTTCCCAGACGCTTTGCTTCTGCCACAGGCCGTGATCGCCGAGGTGGTAACCGTGGTCGCTGTGAAACACGATCACCGTCTTCTCACGCAGTCCGAGTCGCTCGATGGCGGCGACGACCTGACCGACCTGGTCATCCATGAAGGTCGTGGAGGCGAAGTAGGCCTGCAGGATCTCTTTGCGCATTGGGTCGGTGAGCTGGTCCTGATCCTTCTTGTAGCTGGCGTAAGCGGCGGCCGGGATGCCCGGCGCGTCTTTCATCGGGCCGGTGGCGAGCTTGATTTGGTCGATGGGATAGCCTTCGAAATACTTCGCGGGCGCGACATACGGCGTGTGCGGTCGATAAAAGCCGACCGCGAGATAAAACGGGCCGTCCTTCTTCGCTTCGAGCAGCTTGATGGCCTCCGCCGCGCCCACGGCGTCTGTTTGCGGCTCGTCGGAGGGATCGCTGAACCAGCTCAGCGTGCCGCCGAATTGCCCCGGCGTGAGCGTGTGAATCTGATCCTCGACTTTCTTGTCGTGACCGATGGGATTCACGACCTGCTGCCACGACGGCTCGTCATCGAGGCCGCTGGTGCCGATCTGCGTCGGCACGCCGTAGTGGTAGAGTTTGCCGACGCGTGCCGCGAACGCACCCGCCTTCGAAAACGTCTGCGGGATGCTGAGCACGTCCGGCAGTGCTTTGCGGAAGTGCGTGCTGTTTTCATACACCTTCGTGCTACCGGGCCGCATGCCGGTCATGAAGGACGCGCGGCTCGGATTGCACAGCGGATACTGGCAGTAGGCCTTTTCGAAGCGCACGCCATTCGCTGCGAGCTTGTCAATGTGCGGCGACTTCACTTGCGCATGCCCATAGCATCCAAGGGACGTGTTCAAGTCATCCGAGACGATGTGCAGCACATTGAACTTCGGCGGCGTGGCGAACGCGGCAGCGGCAACAAGGGCAAAACTGGCAGTGAGAAGCGATTTCATGGTGGGAGCCGCCTTAACGACGAGAACGCAGAGACTTCTCAACGAAATGTGTAACCACGGAATACACTGAATACACGGAAGTCAGAAGCCATGAATCGTTTCCGTGTATTCAGTGTATTCCGTGGTTGAATCGGCTTGAAGGACTCACGGCGAGTAATCGCCTCCCGTTAGACTCTTCAACACCGACTTCTGCCACGTGCGCAGTTTCGTTTGGAACTGCTGCACGCGTTCGGGTTGCTGCTTCGCCAAGTCGTTTTTCTCCTCAGCATCGGCTTCGAGGTCGAAGAGTTCGATTTTCGCCCCGGCGGCCTTTTTGCCGTCGTGGATGACCAATTTGTGGTGACCGTCCAGAATCGCACGCGGCCCTAAAAAGTCGGCATCAACGATCTCGCCGGGATGACGCACGTTGCGGAAGTCACGTGTGGCCTTGCCGCCAGACATCTTGGCGAGAGGCGTGGTGCCTTCCTGCTGCTTCGGGTCGATGTAGGGCGGTGTTTCGATGCCGTTGAAGCGGGCGGTGTTGTAGTCCCAGAGAAAGATCGGCGATGGGCGCTCGGTCATTGTGCCATCGAGCACCGGCGTGAGGTCGATGCCGTCGAGGGGTCGCTTGGGCAACGATTGGCCGGTGAGTGCGCAAAGCGTGGGCAGCAGATCACTGGTGTGCGCGACGACATGGCTCGTGCGCGGCGCTTTGATGCGTGCAGGCCATTCGATGAGGCCGGGGACGAGCGTGCCGCCTTCATACATCTGGCCCTTCACGCCGCGATGCGGCCGCACGAGCGATCCATCGGCGGAGGTGCCGTTGTCGCCGCAGTAAAAGAGCAGCGTGTCATCGCGCAGGCCGGTGGCGGCGAGGTGTTTGCGCAGCATGCCAATGGCGCGATCCATCGCGGTGATCTCGGCGTAGCGCTCGCGCAACACCTCGCCCTGGGGTCGCGTGACGGGTGCGCCGGTTTCATTCGAAGTGAGGCGCACTTTGCTCTTCGCGTATTTCGCGGGCAGATCGTCGTAGAGCGCCAGATCCTGCGGCAGGCCGCTGTAGGGCTCGTGCGGCGAGCCGAACCAGATGACGGTGAAGAACGGTTTCGCGTCCTTCTTCACGCGATCGATGAACTGCATCGCCTCGCGCACGAGGATCTCGGAGCTCTCGCCTTCAAAGACCTGCGGCGGGCCGCCATTGCGCGAGAGCGAGGGGTTCAGCTCGAAGAAATTGTCGTGCGAAAGCCACTCGTGAAATCCCATCGCGCCCGGATTCGTCGGCGAACCCGCTTTGACCGTGCCGACATGCCATTTGCCGAAATGCGCGCACTGAAAGCCCGCCTTGCTCAGAACATGCGCCACGGTGATCTCCTCCGGCCGCAGCGACCAGCCGGGCGCGAAGGTGCCCATGCGATTCGGATGTCGTCCGGTGAGAAAACTCGCCCGCGTCGGCGAGCAACTCGGATGCGCCGAGTGAAACCGCTCCAGCCGCAGCCCCTGCGCCGCCATCTCATCAAGCACCGGCGTCTTCACATGCGGATGCCCGTGGTAGCCCGTCTCCTCCCAGCCATGGTCATCGCCCATCATGAGGATGATGTTGGGAGCGGCGAAGAGCGAAGGGCAAAGGGCCAAGAGGATGAGCGCGGCGGAGAGCTTCATGGTCGGCTAAAAACGTGCTCAGAGGCCGCATCTCCCAGTTTTCTCATGGCGTAATCCGCGCCATACATCCCGCCTCATGTCCGACGCCATCCGCTCTCTCGAACCCCGTGCTCTCTGGAACTGCTTTGCCGATCTCAATGCCGTGCCGAGGCCGTCGAAGAAGGAGGCGAAGGTGAAGGCGTTTGTGCGTGAGTTTGCGGCCAGGCATGCGCTGGAGTGTGTCGAAGACAGCGGCGGCAACTTGATCGTGAAGAAACCGGCCACCGCGGACCGCGCGGGGCATGCGCCGGTCATTTTGCAGGCGCATCTCGACATGGTGCACAAGGCGGCGGACGGCGTGAGCTTCGACTTCGCGAATCAAGGTATCGAAATGTGGGTGGATGGCGATTGGGTGCGGGCGCGTGGCACCACGCTCGGCGCGGACAACGGTCTCGGCGCGGCGGCGATCCTCGCGGTGCTCGCGTCAAAGGACCTGCCGCATCCGCCGATCGAGGCGCTGCTCACCATCGACGAGGAGCAGGGCATGAGCGGTGCCCGCATGCTGCAAAGCGGCCTGCTCACCGGCAAAACGATGCTGAACCTCGATTCGGAGGAAGATGACGAGTTCACCATCGGCTGCGCGGGCGGGATCGACACGCTGGTGAGCTGGAGTTATCCAGAAACGAAGCACGAGAAGGCCAGCATCGCCGAAATCCGTGTCGAAGGCCTGCGCGGAGGTCATTCCGGCCTGCAAATACATGAAGGCCGCGGCAATGCCATCAAGCTCATGGCGCGACTTTTGGCCGCTTGCGGCGAAAAAGCGGCCGCTTTGATCGAGATGCGCGGTGGAAGTGCTCGAAACGCGATTCCAGCGCGATGCATCGCTCGCGTCGCGGTGCTCGATGAAGCCGTTTTTGCTCAAAACATCGCCGAAGAGGCCGAAGCGATCCGCGATGAGTTCAAACGCCTCGAGCCCGATTTGCAGATCACGACCACGAAGCTCGAAAACGGCATTGTTTCGACGCTGACGACCGAAAAGCAGCGCGCGCTCGTTTTGGCGCTGCAAGCCGTGGTGAATGGAGTGTATCGCATGAGCCCCGAAGTGCCTGGATTGGTCGAGGCGTCGTCAAATCTCTCGCTCATCGACCTCGGCAAAGGCCGCGCCGAGTGGAGCGGCCTGCAACGCAGCAGCGTCGAATCGAGCAAGCGTGATGTCGCCGCGGCCTTCGCGGCACCGTTTCGCCTTCTTGGTGCCGAAGTGCGCAATGACGACGGCTATCCCGGCTGGAGCCCGAGTGCGAGTTCCGTCATCCTCGATCAGATGAAAGGCATCTACCGAGAGCTTTTTGGCCACGACGTCGGCGTGAGTGCCTGTCATGCCGGTTTGGAGTGCGGCGTCATCGCGCAGACCTATCCGGGCCTCGACATGATCTCCTTCGGCCCCGACATCGAAGAAGCGCACTCCGAAAACGAACGTGCGAGCATTTCCTCCGCGCAGAAGTTCTGGAAACTGCTCACGACGACGCTGGCGAGGGTCTGAGGAGCCGTGCTCAAGGCACCGGCGTCACCACGATGTCGTCCAGTTCGATACCGGCCTCGCCGCCGTTTTGCATCCAGAGGAGCTTGTGCTTCGCGGCATTGAAATTGGCTCGCGTGAGCATTTTGGACCACTTTTGGCCATCCACACTCATGATGACCACCTCGCCGCGAAAGACGAGTTTCACCTCGCGCCAGGTGTTGGCGGTCAGATCGACCTTTTCGAGCGGAAAGACCTCGTTCAGCCGGTAAGCGCCGCTTTTCTTGTCTGGCGCACGGTTCTTTTGCAGCAGCGGGTGCTGCGGGTCTTTCGAGTGCGCATCGACCTCGATCTGAATCCCTTCACGCAGCAGTTTGACGCGCAGCATGTGGTCCTCGCTACCGAAGCCGTCGTCGCCATCGACGAAGAACCACAACCAGCCGCCCGCCGCGAGGTGACGGTAGCGAAAGGAGATCGTGAGGTCCTTTCCCTCGACCGGCAGATAGACCATCGGCGGATATTTGCCGCCGCTGGAGCCTCGGGTCCACAGCACGCCATCCCGCACGCTCGTGTTCTTGTTCGGGATCGGCGTCAGGAAGCGCTTCGCATCAAAGTCGGGATCGAAGGTTTCGTGAATCGGCTCGGCAGCAAAGGTGCTGGAGATGAGGAAGAGAGCAAAAAGCAGGCGCGGCATGCTGAGAAAGTGGCTTCGGCTTCAGCCGAATCAAGATGTGTCGTAAGCCTTCCCAGATGCGGCTGAAGCCGCAGCCACTTTGCACTCAATCGAAGGCGAGCTTCTGCACGAACCAATACAACGCCTGCTTCCACTCGGGAGCGTCGTGGGCGTGGTCGGTGACGTGCCAGAGGTGTGGCACGTTTTTGGCGGTCATTTCGGCGTGGAGTTCCTGGCTGACGTGAAGGAGGCCGTCGCGGCTGCCGCAGGAGAGCCAGAGGAGTTTGAGTGGTTTCGCGGCGGCGGGATCGGGCAGCAGGTCGTCGATGCGTTTGGCGTTGGGGCCGGAAGAAAAGGCTCCGAGCCACGCGAAGTGATCGAGATGCGCGAAGCCGATGTTCATGGTCTGTCCGCCGCCCATGGAGAGTCCGGCGAGGGCGCGGTGCTCGCGGTCGCTTTGCACGCTGTAGCGTGATTCGATGGTGGGGATGATGTCAGCAAGCAAATCACGCTCGAAGACGAGGAAGGCGGGGATGTGCGCGAAGATGTCGCCGATGGGCCGGTCGTCTTTTTGGGCGCGACCGTTCGGCATGACGATGATCATCGGCCGCGCTTTGCCGTCGGCGATCAGGTTGTCGAGCAGTACCTCGGGCTGTGCGTAACGTGCCCACTCCGTCTCATCGCCGCCGATGCCGTGCAGCAGGTAGAGCACCGAATACTTCTTCTCCGGCGAGTAGCCCGGCGGTGTATAGACATTCATCTTCCGCCGCGTGCCGACCGTCTTCGAGTCGTAGCTGATCATCTCCAGCTTTCCATGCGGGATGTCCTCGCGTTTGATGTCCCAGCCTGCAGGTGGCTCGGGAAAGGCGGGTTTGTCATCGGCCTTGAGCTGGATGGCACTCCACGACTCACGCGGCTGCGGCGGGATCTTGCTGCTGGGCGACGCGGTGGGTTCTTGAGCCAGCGCAGCGGCTACCGTCAGTGCGAGAAGGAGGGAAACGGCTTTCATGAGGGCCATGGATTACCTCTTGGCGACAGGTGCCGCGATCTCCGAGACGAGGACCGATGTGTCGGGTGCCTTGCCGGAGTAAAACGAGACAAAGTGAGTGTCGCCGATCACGGTGGCATTCGCGTTGCCTGCGTCATAGGTGACCTTGCTTCCAGAGGCGACGGCTTCGGAGCCGGGCCAACTCAGCGGCTGGTCAAACACGCGGCTCGGATCGACGACACGACGGCGGAGAATGCCGCGACCACGCTCATAGTAGTAGTTGCTCACCAAGCCGGTGTTGGTATCGAGAATCAGGCTCGGCGTGGAGGCGGCGACATCGCTGATGTTGGTGCGAGTGCGCTTCCAAGTGGCTCCGTAGTCGGTGGAGACGATCTGGAACTGCGCGGGACCCGTCTCCGTCCGCGCGATGGCGAGGATCTTGCCATTGCCGAGGTAAACGGCGGCGGGTTCGGTCGGCCAGTCGGGTTTCAGCAAACCGGATTCGACAGGTGTTTGCGTCCACGTTTTGCCGTCGTCGCTGCTGGTCATCGTGCCCCAAGATTGCGTGGGCTTGTCGCTGTAATCGCCGCCGAACCACAGCGCCATGAGTCCGACATTCGGCACGCTGAAGACGTCCGTAATCTGCATCGGTCGCACGGCGAGTGTGGGCGTGGCGATGGGTGTGAAGGTGACGCCATCAGTGCTGCGGTAGAGATCGTGATGCCATTCGCTTTTGCCGATGCGGCGCACCCAGAGCAGCATCGCGCCGGTGGAGTCGAGCCCTTTGCCGACTGCGACCTCGCCGTAGTCCTTCGCGTCGGCGACCACGGTCTCCGCCGTCCAGGTTTTGCCGCCGTCGGTCGATGTGCGGGCATACACGGCGCGATCATCGCTGGCGATGGTGTGGCCTTTGCCGCGGCCATACACGCACACGAGTTTTCCACCGATGGCCTGCAGCATCGGCCACGAGTTGTAGCCGGGCACGTCCTGCACGACGTGGGGCTTCGGCAGGGCTTTCAAAGGCGTCAACTTGACCGCGGCCAGGCCCGTTGGCTTGGTGAAGGTATCGCCAGGATCACCCGGCTCCCGCTGGATGCGCACCGTGAGAGGCGCATCGGGCACGACTTCGTAAAAGGACTCCAAAACGATGCTCCGTGAATGAAACGGCGCGGCAGGCAGCGCGGTGCGCACCGTTTTGCCGAGCGCATACCGCTCCGTGAGCGGCGCACCGTCCACCATCTGCGAAAGATGCACACGATACACATCGGCAAACTCTGGACTCGTCGTCTCATCCGTCGTCGTCACGACAATCTCGACCTTCACCGCCGCGCAATCGCTCGGAAGCCCCGTCACCACGCCCGCCACCGATTGCCCCACCGTCCCACCCGACAACGACCACACCGGGATGTGCGTGGAGCCGCTCGACATCAGCACCAACGAAGGTTGCCCCGTGGCGATGGACATCTGGTTGGCATTCAGGCCGATGGTGGTCGGCTCGGCGCTGAGGCTGCTCGTGGCGATGGTGAAAAAGGTGATGAGGGGGAGGAGAGTGCGTTGGAACATGGGCGAGATTGGCATGTATGATCAAGAGTGGCTCGTGGTGATGTGAGTCTGGTTAAGACAATCAGCAGGCTCACCCAAACAGAGCAAGCTACGCAAGGTTTCATAACGCACCACGGAACCAATCAATGTAGCAGTGCAATCGATTCAGGAAGTCATAACCATCCTGAACAAGATTGCTCTGACTAAGTGCATAGATACAATGATTTTCTCATGCCCGACTGGAACTCCCTCAAGCTCGTCACCGAACTCCAGCAGAAGAGCCCCTCTTTTCATGCCCGGCTCACCACGGTGGCTGATTATGTGAAGCCCCTACTCGGCCACACACGGCCCATCGGGTCTGAGGAGTTCACCGATCACGACTTCGCGCACTCCACCCGCATCGCTCATCGCATCGCACAGATCCTGCCGTCCACCTGCACGCTCAATGGCAGCGAGCTTTATCTTCTGCTGCTTGCCGTCCTCCTTCATGACTCCGGCATGTGGGGACCAAAGGAGGAAGTGCTAAAGCTCCCGGACGACGCTTCATTCCGCGAGTGGGCGGAGCGCAGCCACTCCCTATCGTGGAAGCAGGTGCAGGAGGACCTCGCCTTCCAGCCTCGTCGCTGGATGGGCGAGATAGGGCTGCGTCACCTCGCCGCTATCTGGTTCCGCCTCAATCACCCGGCGCGCCTGGGCAGCTTTGTCTTTGATCGGAGTTCACCCACCGGCTCCACACTGCGCGTGCTCATCGGGGAGAACTATATCCGCCATGTCGCCACCATCGCCGTCGCCCATTCGTGGGATCGGGCGCGTGTGCTGGAGGATGAGTCGCTTGATCCGCAGGAGATCGGTGCAGAGCCGGTGAACCTCCGCTTCCTGGCCAGCCTGCTGCGCCTGGGCGACCTCCTCGATCTGGGGGAAGGGCGCATCTCCACCCTGCTCTGGGACTACCTGCGGCCACTCAATGCCGTGTCCGAGATGCACTGGCGCAAGGAGCACACCCTGCGCGTGCGCAATTGTTCCCCGGACCTCATCGAGGTGGAGGGCCACTTCGACATCGACCACGGTGGCCTCACCACCAGCGAGGCCTATCGTCTTGCCCTCGAGTGGCTCGACTGGCTGGAGGCCGAGATCAAGGACTGCGCCCGCATCGTCCACACCCGCGTGCCGCAGGAGTATGAGTCCCGCTGCCGCCTTGGGAAACTGGAGTTCGACGACACACGCGTGAAGGCTAATGGCCTCGTCACCGGCCAGCGCATTGCCTTCGAGCTGAACCGCCGTCGCATCCTGGAACTCCTGGGCGATGAGATCTACTCCACCGGCAGCGTCTTCGTGCGCGAGCTGTTGCAGAATGCCCTGGATGCCACCCGCGCCCAGATCGTGCGCGACCATCATCGGGAGATGCAGGACGATCCCGTCACCTACCCGCCGGACCGCCCCTGGGACTGGCCGCACAGCGTCACCGGCACCGATCGCTACGCTATTGATGCGAACGTCACGGAGGAAAAGGACGCCCGTGGCCGCGACCTCATCCTCTTCACCGTCACCGATCGCGGCACCGGCATGACGCTGAAGCAGATAAGCAATCACTTCCTGCAAGTCGGCGTCAGCTACTACCAGAGTGACCAGTTCAAGACCGAGTTCCGCTTCAAGCCCATCAGCCGCTTCGGCATTGGCTTCCTCTCCTGCCTCACCGTCGCCCAACCCGAGGGCCGCATCGAAGTCCTCACCCGCGCGGCCGGCGAGCCTGCCGGGCTCAAGCTCTCCATCCAGTTGCCCAGCGATCAGTATCTCATCACGAAAGACGAGACGTTACCCCAAGGCACGACGGTGAAGGTGTGGATCGACCCCAAGGCGGATCATCCGCCGGGGTGGAATAGTCCGCCAATTCATCAAGAAGACGTAGCCCTCGCTGTGGGAGTTCCCGTTCCTACTTGGCCAATTGACGAAGTTCCCGAACCTTGCCCGCGTTCCTTAGAACGGCTGCTTGTGGCTTGCCAGCAGTGGGTGCTGTATCACGAAATGCAAATGGTGTTTGGCTTGCGTGCACGTTTTCCGCGAATCGTAGCATTCCCACGTGAAGCGCACATCCTCGTTCAAGATCGCCTCGAACAAGACAGATTCGTGAGGCCGCCACCACTCCCCCCGAATTCTGGAAAACTGCCAGAAGGAGGCTTGAAACAGTTCCACCCAAAATCCCAGTCACGCCCCCGTTCCAGCCGCCAGCGACGAAGGTTGCGTCGACATTTCGAGATAACAAAAGCCGCAGGAAACAGCTCGTCAGAAATTCGATTGCCTATTACCTCGCCGACTGGACAACATTTGGGCCATGCCACTTGGATTCATAGGACGTATGCCTCCGGATTGCCCACCGAAATTGAAGTTTCGACACTTGATCTGCCATGCATTCACAGCCATCGCAGTCTATTCCTATGGAACAATGCCGTTGGCATTCGTAGCCACATGTTAGTTTGGAACTCAACTCGACTTCCAAAGCGTTGTCTGAGTGCAGGCCGATTGCTAAGGTCGGATTTGTTCGGTTTTACCCAAGCCGTCCGCCATTGGCTCCAGGATTGGGTGATGCACATATATGCGGAGTTAATGAGGCGAAGTGTAGATATTGCGTGTTTATGGCGCCTCTTGGTCAGTCCAGATAGTGGGGGCGTGCGTTTCAACCTCCCTGATGTGCGTTACCCCGTGCGCACTTCCAGTGGCCTTCAATGGCTGACTGAGAAGGAGATTAACTCATTCAAAGCTGTCCTCTTGGTGCCTTTTGGTATCGCCTGGCTTAAAACACCGGTTTCATCCATCCCTGTCGTTGGCGTTCTCAATAACGAACGGGACGAGCTAAATCGAGATTACGCTGATTTCGATATGCCTTGGAAGACTGCTGGGTGCCGAAGTGTAGAGTTTGCTCCCTATTGCACCGCTCTTCTATGGCCCCCTGATTCGAGGATTCGAAAACTTCGATTCTTTTGCGAAGGCGTAACACACGTCAGAGGCGACATTCGTATCGAAGGTGACGCTCGGAAGCGATATCGTATCCAACAGTCCCGCCAGAAAAAGGAGGTTTACGTTAACCCCAGTTTTGAGCCGAATGACTTTCCTGAATACGACCGAGAGGAAAGCCCTTGGCAACGCTATAACCTCGAAGTTAACCGGGGACTGGGGTTTAAGGATTCTTTTACTGGCCGTCGCGCCAACGAACTCCTCCACAACGCCGCCCCCATCCACATGCCCGAGGAACTCCTGCGCGTGGTGATCCCCGATGGCGACGAGTGGGAGTGACCGAGCCAACAGACATGGAGGCACTCGGGCCGCGCTCAACGCTGGAAACGCGATGGTATCGAGGAGCAACTTCCTCTGTTTCTAAAGCGATCACTCCCACGCCACCCGCAAAAACTCTGGTGCTGGGCCTTTCCAGAGGGGGACTTCGTTGGCGGGGAGGCCGTGGTTGGCGCAGAGGCCGAGTTGGTCGATTTCGGACCAGCTTGTCGGTGAGCCTTCGGCGGAGGTGAAGTCGCTCAATGCGAGTTTGAGGGTCTGCGGAGCATCAGAGCCTTGGATCTCGCGCTGGCAGACGAAGGTGCGGCGTGGGCCGCGGTAGCTGCGCCATTCGTTTTGCTGGAGGACGATGCTGAGGCGGTTGGTTTGAGGGAGTTTGAGCGTGAGGTGCAGCTTGGAGCCTTCAGGGCCGCGCCAGAGGGGATCGGTGACTTTGCGCGTCCAGAGTTGCTGATGCGTGGCGTTGCCGGCATTGAGCGCATACCAGTCGCGCGTGCCGTGGCCGAAGTCGTCGATGAGTGTGGACGGTTTCGCGGCGAGCTTGGGGCTCGCTTGCTTGATCTCGTCGGCGTTGTGCGAGTGGAGAAGGCTGCTCAGGCACACTTCGGTGACCGGTTTGCCGTAGCCGGGGATCTGCGCGAGCGATTCGGGCTTGGGCAGCGTGTGGTAAACATTCGCGAAGGCGAAGAGCGGCAGATCGTGCGTGTGGATCGGGAGTTGAGCGATGTAGCCTTCCGCTTCCTTGACGACCTCGGCGCTGCGCCAGAAGCGGGCACGCGGATCGGGATCGACGCTGTAAAAGATCTCCACACGGGCCACGGGCAGCGATTTCGCATCCGGTCTCACGCGCAGCATTGGCACGTCGTCGTTGGATTTTAGGCGAAGCTCGCTCTGCGGCGTGTCGGGCAAGGCGGGGCCGCCTTTGAGATGCTGATCAAACCACAGCGGCATCGTGATGGCGACCTCGGGCGTGAGGCGGTGGTTCATGTGCGGCACCCAACTGTAGCGCGTGGGTTGGTTTTGAATGAGTGCGATACACGTCGTCCATCCAGCCGTGGAAGTCGTTCGTGGCGCTGCGATGCAACACCGGGCACTGAATGAGCGGTGCATAGCTTTCAAAGCTCAGCGTGCGGCGGAAGAGATCGACATCGCCCTGGACGTGATCCTCGCGCGCACGGCCACCGATGAACTCATGCTCCTGCCATCGCCATCCCGCCCCGCCGACAGCCGAAACAGCCGCCTTCACGCGACGATCAGTGCCCGCGACATACATCGTGAGGTTTCCGCCCATCGAGTAGCCATGCACGCCGAGCCGCTGAGGATCGACCTGCGGTTGCTGTTCGAGAAACGTGAGCCCGCGTCGGCAACCCAGCGTTAGGAGATACCAGTTGTTGTTCTTCGGATGCTCGCGGTCCTCGAAGACCTGCTTCGGTCCTCGCAAAATGGAGCTGTAGCGCTCCGCATTGAGCTGCGACGGATCGACCGCGCCCCAGTCGGTGTTTGGATCGCCGGGCTCGGACTTCTCGCAGGTATTGAACGGTGCCTTGCCTGTGCCGCTGCCGCCCCAGTTCACCGACAGCGCCGCATAACCTCGCGCCACGAGCAGCTTCACCTCGCTCACTGAGCCGCGCTGACCGCCGCCATGGATGTGCATCACCGCCGGGAGTTTTTCCTTCGCGCCCTCCGGAAAGCCATACACCGCCGCCATCCGCGCCGGCTTGCCTTTGAACGTGCCAATGAAATACCGCATATGGCGAAACACTCCGCCGTCCTCCTTCCACTCGCGAATCACCTCGACCTCCAGCGGATCCTTCCGCGGATCAAAATCCGCCCACAACTCCACCACCGACTGCGGCACGCCGTTGGCGGCAGAAAGCGAATGCAGATCAAACAACGAAAGCGAAGCGACGGCTCCAGTTTGAAGAATGGCGCGGCGGGTGGTCATGGCTCGGATGGATTGCGATACACTACTTCGCCACCGACAGCGCCTTCAGCACTTCTTCCACGCATTTGTCGCCAAGAATCTGATAGGCGAGCGCATTCCAGTGGAACTTGTCTTTGCCGCCTCTGGCGAGGTCAAGTTTCTCCACGAGCAGGGCGTAGAAGTCGCTCACGGGCACGCCGCATTCGGCCATGACCTTGGCGGCCATGCGATTGTGCTCGATGATGGTGCCGTTGATGACGGGATCGAGCTTTTTGACGTCGCCTTCGAGCAGGACGGGAGTGCTGCTGGCCCAGATCAGTTTCGCGTTCGGCAGTTTGGCGCGGATGGCATCGACGTAACCTTTCGTCAGTGGCTCGAAGGTGCCGGGCTTGATGCGGCCCTCCGGCCAGCCGTGCAAGCCCATGTTGAAATGGATCACGTCATACGGCCCTTTCGCGAGCACCTCGGGCAGGATCTTCGTGTTGAGATGCTCCGACTGGTTGTAGGGGTTCACCCAGGCATCGACATAGGCCTTGCCGTCGAGCTTCTTGATCGCATGCGCCATGTAACCGCTCAGGATCGAGTCGCCAATGAGCAGCACGCACGGACGCTTCGGATCTTTGATGGTCGCCTGGTTGAGCTTCCAGCCTTTGCCATCGGAATGCAGCCGCGGATCGGTCTCGACCGGCGTTTCAGCCGCGAATATGTGAAAAGCGAAAGCGGCGGCGAGGAGGAAGGTGAGGCGGTTCATGGAGTCCTTTCCAATACGACCTCCACCTCGCGATCTTCACCCGCGGCGACATTGCAGACGATCTGCCAGCGTTGCGTCGCCGCATCCCAATTCGTCTGCCAATGCGTGACCGGCTGGCCGTTCAAGAGCACGCGATGGCCTTTTGGAGACTTCAGATTGGCGAAAGTGACCGGCACATGGCCGAGTCCGCCTTTCACGCTGACTCGCGCATGCTGGTCGTCATCGACCGTGACGACCAGCGGATAGCTTTTCGTGATCACACCACGTTTCGCAGTAGGTTTTAGCGCGTTGCTTTGAGCTTCGCGATACACGGGACGCCAGGTGTCGGCATCGCGGGCGAGCATTTCGCGCAGCTTCGCATCCGGACCGTAGTAAGCGGCGGCATCGGCGGGGAAGATGACGAATTCCAGCTCAGCCTCGACGAAATCACCGGGCTGCAACTCGCTGATGCCAGGCGGTGGCGCGAGCTCGACAGCGGTGCGGTGGTTGTTCTTGCCCCACTCGGTGCAAAAGGTCGCGAGATGAGGCGATGCATCCTTGCCACCGAGCACGGCACGCCACGAGCGCACGATGAGGCCGCGAGTCGCGGCGGCGTGGCCTTTCTTCAGCACCGCACGCTCCACGCCATGCACGGAGATCCATGCGCTATCGCCCGCGAGCGGCAGCGCAGTGCGATCATACTCATCCTTGGCGCGACGCGGCTCCCATTCCTCACGCAGGCCGGTGACATCGCCGATGGCCACACGTCGCGCGGGCACGTCGTTGTAGAAATCCGCGCCGAGTTGGAAGAACGCGAGCCTTTGCCAACGCACCGGCTTTCGCACGTCGTAGCGCAGTCGCAGAAAGGTGCGCAGATGATCGTTCGCCGCCGGGACGGACACATCCATGTGCGCCGTGATCTCGCCATCGCTCGATTCCTCGCGGTAGCTCACATCCGTGAGGCACGGGCCTTGCGCACGATACTCGGTGCGCGTGCCTTTCATCTCCTGATAGCGACCCTGCGCGTCCTTCCACATGAGAAAATCGCCGCCACCGCAGTTCTCGGCCCAGCCCCAGCGTTTCGCCTTCGCTTCGACGGGCAGCGTCATGAGCGGACGCACGTCGGTGATGAAACAACGCCGCTGCACTCGGCCCGGCTCGAAGCAGATGCTCTCGCCAAAGCTGCCCACCGCCGCCTGATCCCAAAATTGATTGTGTCCCCAGCCGATGAGGCAGAGCTGCGCATGCGAGGCCGCGCACACGCCGCCGTAGCGAGCATGCACCATCTGAAAAACGAACTCGCGCCGCGACTTCGGCTGCACACGCACCCATGCGAAACCATGAAACCACTGCCCGTCATGCGGCAGTCGGCCCTTCTCCGCGCGGATGTGCCAGTTCTTCGAAATCTGCACCGGAATGCCCGTCGGCGTGCCATCCAGTTCGCAAAGCATCGGCGTGAAGCCCGTGATCGGCAGATGCTTCTCCTGCGTGAACATCAGCCGCGCCACCGTGGGCTCATCGGCGTCGTTGCGCAGCGTCACGCGCCAGCGGTCGAGGCGATCCAGATGCTCCTCCGGGTAATACGTGCCGCCCGCATTGCTCCACCGCACCTCCGGCAGCGCCAGCCGTTGACAACCCAGCGCCTCATCGTGCGTCACAGCCAGTTCTGACTCCACCACAGCCTCCGAATCACTCGCGAGCACCTCGAGCAACACGTTGCGACTGCCACTCGCCTTCTTCTCGCCATGCCGCAACTCCATCACCGCCTGGCTGTCACTCTCCAGACGAAACGCCAGCCTGTCCGGCCACGCGCTGATCTCCAGCCGCGCCGTGCCATTGAAGGCCTTCCCTTCCGCATCCGCAAACGCCAGTCCCTCGATCACCACCCGCTGAAAAAAGCGCCCGCTCTCCACGAAGCGCACCGGCTGCTGCCACTCGTCCTCCGGCTGCGTGTGACCATTGCAAACAAACCGCCGCCCCTCCGCGATCACCGCACACTCCCACTCGCCTTCCACCGGCCGCACGCGTCGTGTGTCGAAAAGCATCGTCTGCTTCCCAAACTGAAACCCGAGGATCTCCTCCTTCGTCCGCTCCGGTCGCTGAAACATCTGCGGCGGCCCATTCACCCACCAAAGCCCCGTTTGATCCTCCACCCGCGGCATCCAATCGACCAGCGACGGCTCGGCGGCCATTGCTGGAACAAACAAGCTTAATGAAATGCAGGCGATAACCAGGGTAGGGCTCATTCGTCGTCTCTTGGAGTTGTAAGTATAGAGACGACGCTCGCGGATGTGCCTGCCTTGAGGAGCTTGGTTTGACCGCGATTGCCTGAATCGCCTATCCAATCATCTTCAATGGCACTTCACCACCTGGAAACTTGATCTTCATCTCCAAGGTTCCTCCCAGGGCTCTCACGATGGCTGACAGCGTGTCGAGATGAAGATCCTGCCGACGTTCCACCTTTGAAACGGCTGCCTGTTGCACGCCCAGTCGCTCAGCCAATTCGGTCTGGGATAGTCCGTTCAGTTCACGAAGGCCGCGTAATCCTACCGTGCCCACTTCACCATTGAGCAGCAACTGATCCACCCGGCGCAAAAGCATGGCCGTGTCTCCATAGCGCTCAGAGGGCAGCTCTCCATAGACAGCCTCTTCGCCAGATGGATGGAGCCCAAAACCGACTTTCGGCTGCCAATGCACCACGAAGCTGCCATTTCGATGCCCAATATCCATCCACCAATCGCCCGCTTGATCGCCGCCACGTTCAGTGGCCACGCTCAAGCCTGGATGCATCGTCTCCAGTGCTTCCAGAAACTGACGCACGGCGGTGGGTTTAGACTCTTGGGATTCCATGGATGGAATATTAGTTCATTGAGTCAGCGCCGCAACGACTATTCCAGATCGTCCACCCGCCTGCCGTCAGCGCCTGGCTTATCGAGCTCGGTGCGCTCACCCACAATCGCCATGACTCCATCTTTGAGTCCACGGATAAACACTCGGATCGCGATGGCTCCATTGTCGCCAATCAGCGTGTAATGTCCAGTGTGCCGGTAGCGCCGCAGCCAAGGTTTATGGTCCACTCTGCGCTCCATGGATGCGATTGGCGGATAGAGCCGGTCGATATGCTGCGGATCGTGCGGCACACCGCTATGAACATCTTCGACGCTCCGAAAGATCCGATCCATCAGTGCGAGCGCCTCGTCACGACTCCCCGCAGCCGGAGCATCCATGAGCGCTGTGAGGATCATGCTGACTCGCTCCTTTTTCGACAATCTGAGGTTTTCGGCAGGCATGCGGCAGGTGTGGAAACATTAACCGACGTAAATTGGCCCGAACATGCCGGTGTAGATGAGAGTGTTCCAGACATCTTTCAGCACCTGACCTGTCTCCTGATTCACAAACAACGATGAACGTGCCCCTCGCGGCTCGCCAAGAATATAAGGACGCATGGTTTCCCAAGTTTCGGCGACTTTGGAGGTGCGCCAATGAGGAATCTCCATTTCGAGAAGCAGGGGAACAGCTACCGATTTGGGAATCGTGCCGTCTGCTTCCATGACGCAGTGCCACTCACATTTTACCAGCACTGGCGTGGCATTGGGCATGTAGAGCGGAAAGTCGATTCGCTCCGCTCGAATGGAGGCGACGTGACTGTCATCGAGAGCCTCAACCGATTCGATGATCCGTTCTTCTCCGCCATACGGGCATGTGATGAACCCATCGCGAAGGTAG
>Ga0169931_10000848_pt1 | contig 51042 bp, 50 predicted proteins | sample Kivu_15m_20L_FD_129675 | JGI IMG/M metagenome (GOLD analysis project Ga0169931, IMG submission 129675) | Freshwater microbial communities from Lake Kivu, Western Province, Rwanda to study Microbial Dark Matter (Phase II) - Kivu_15m_20L... | ecosystem: Environmental > Aquatic > Freshwater > Lake...
CGGAAAGCTCAAGCAGTTCCGCCATATCGCCACCCGCTACGACCGAAACCCGCTCAACTACCTCGCCATGGCAAAGCTCGCCTCAGCGCGGCTCTGGTTGCGCCATTATGAGTCTGCGGCCTAAAACTGATTCTTTTCCGAGCGGGGCGCTGGTGGCGACTGTTGCGGCCCCCGGGGGTGCCTCCTATATAGCGCGCGAAAACCCCACCCTCGCTGCGGTCGTCGCGCATGGAGCGCGCCGGCCGGCGGCTTTCCGGGGGTCAGGTCCGGGGTGCCCGCGCGGGGCCCCGGCATGCGACCCGCCGCACAAGGAAGGACGAGAACCATGAGCAAGGTCATCGGCATCGATCTCGGCACGACGAATTCCTGCGTCGCCGTGATGGAGGGCGCCCAGCCCAAGGTCATCCCCAACGCGGAAGGCGCCAACACGACGCCATCGATCGTCGCCTTCGCCGAGAACGGCGAGCGGCTGGTCGGGCAGGCCGCCAAGCGCCAGGCGGTGACCAACCCCGAGAACACGCTCTTCGCGATCAAGCGCCTGATCGGACGCCGCTTCGACGACCCGATGGTCGCCAAGGACAAGGGCCTCGTCCCCTACAAGATAGCCAAGGCCGACAACGGCGACGCCTGGGTCGAGGCGCGCGGCCAGCGCTACGCACCCTCTCAGGTCTCCGCCTTCACGCTGCAGAAGATGAAGGAGACGGCCGAAGCCTATCTCGGCGAGGCCGTCACCCAGGCCGTCATCACCGTGCCCGCCTACTTCAACGACGCCCAGCGCCAGGCCACCAAGGATGCCGGAAAGATCGCGGGCCTCGAGGTGCTGCGCATCATCAACGAGCCGACGGCGGCCGCACTCGCCTACGGCCTCGAGAAGAAGAAGTCCGGCACGATCGCCGTCTACGACCTCGGCGGCGGCACCTTCGACGTCTCGGTGCTCGAGATCGGCGACGGCGTCTTCGAGGTGAAGTCGACCAACGGCGACACGTTCCTCGGCGGCGAGGACTTCGACAGCGCGGTCATCGACTACCTCGCGGCCGAGTTCAAGAAGGAACAGGGCATCGACCTGCGCGGCGACCGCCTCGCCCTGCAACGCCTCAAGGAGGCCGCCGAGAAGGCGAAGATCGAGCTCAGCTCCGCGGTCCAGACCGAGGTGAACCTGCCCTTCATCACCGCCGACGCGACCGGGCCGAAGCACCTCAACATCAAGCTCACGCGCGCCAAGCTCGAGAGCCTGGTCGACCACCTGATCCAAAAGACGGTCGAGCCCTGCCGCGCCGCGCTCAAGGACGCGAACCTCAAGGCCTCCGAGATCGACGAGGTCGTGCTCGTCGGCGGCATGACGCGCATGCCGAAGGTCATCGAGACGGTGAAGCAGTTCTTCGGGCGCGAGCCGCATCGCGGCGTCAACCCCGACGAGGTCGTCGCGATCGGCGCGGCGATCCAGGCCGGCGTGCTCAAGGGCGAGGTCAAGGACGTCCTGCTGCTCGACGTGACCCCGCTCTCGCTCGGCATCGAGACGCTGGGCGGCGTGTTCACGCGCCTGATCGACCGCAACACCACCATCCCGACGCGCAAGTCGCAGGTCTTCTCGACGGCCGAGGACGCGCAGACCGCCGTCACGATCCGGGTGTTCCAGGGCGAGCGCGAGATGGCGGCCGACAACAAGGTCCTCGGCCAGTTCGACCTCGTCGGCATCCCGCCCGCGCCGCGCGGCATGCCGCAGATCGAGGTCACCTTCGACATCGACGCCAACGGCATCGTCAATGTCAGCGCCAAGGACAAGGGCACGGGCAAGGAGCAGCAGATCAAGATCCAGGCCTCGGGTGGCCTCAGCGACGCGGACATCGACAAGATGGTCAAGGACGCCGAGGCGAACGCCGCGGCCGACAAGCGCAAGCGCGAACTCGTCGAGGCGCGCAACCGCGCCGACGCCTCGATCCACGACATCGAGAAGAACCTCAAGGAGCACGGCGAGAAGCTGTCGCCCGCCGAGAAGTCGGCGGTCGAGGCCGACGTCGCGGCGCTCAAGGAGGCCATGGCGGGCGAGGATGCCGACGCGATCCAATCCAGGACCCAGGCGCTGCAGCAATCCGCGATGAAGCTCGGCGAGGCGATGTACAAGGCGAGCCAGGCCGAGGCGGCCGGCACCTCCGGCCCGGAGTCCGGCGCCGGTCCCCAGAAGGACGAGAAGGTTGTCGACGCCACCTTCGAGGAAGTCGACGACAAGAAGGGCGGGCGCAAGCCGAACTGAAGGCGGCGCGACGGACAAGGAAGGCGGCGGCGGCGCGACGGCGAAGGCTCTCGCGCCGCTTCCATTGAGGGACCCAGGACGACGCGACCGGGACGAACATGGCCAAACGCGATTTCTACGAGGTGCTCGGCGTCGCGAAGGATGCGGGCGCCGACGACCTCAAGAAGGCCTTCCGCAAGCTCGCGATGCAGCACCACCCGGACCGCAACCCGGGAGATGCGTCGGCGGAACAGAAGTTCCGCGAGGTCAACGAGGCCTACGACGTCCTCAAGGACGAGCAGAAGCGCGCCGCCTATGACCGCTTCGGCCATGCGGCCTTCGAGCAGAGCGGCGGCGCGCGGCCCGGCGGCAATGGCGGCTTCGAGTTCAATTTCGGCGGCGGCGGCGGCTTCGCCGACATCTTCGACGAGATGTTCGGCGAGTTCATGGGCGGCCGGCGCGGCGGCGGCGGCGCGGGCCGCGGCGCCGACCTGCGCTACAACATGGAGATCACGCTCGAGGACGCGCATCGCGGCAAGCAGTCGACGATCCGCGTGGCCAGCCTCGGCGGCTGCGAGGCCTGCGGCGGCAGCGGCGCGGAGAAGGGTGCCAAGCCGGTCACCTGCACGACCTGCCGCGGCCACGGCAAGGTGCGCAGCCAGCAGGGCTTCTTCACCGTCGAGCGCGGCTGCCCGACCTGCGCCGGCCGCGGCCAGACGATCGACAAGCCCTGCCGCGCCTGCTCGGGCGAGGGCAGGGTGCGCCGCGAGCGCAGCCTCAGCGTCTCGATCCCCGCCGGCGTCGATGACGGCACGCGCATCAGGCTCGCGGGCGAGGGCGAGGCGGGCTCGCGCGGCGGGCCGGCGGGCGACCTCTACATCTTCCTGTCGGTCGCGTCGCACAACCTGTTCCGGCGCGACGGCAACGAACTGCACGTGCGCGTGCCGATACCGATGACGACCGCGGCTCTGGGCGGCGCGATCGAGGTGCCGTCGATCGACGGCTCGCGCTCGCGGGTCAACATCCCCGCCGGCACCCAGTCAGGCCAGGCCTTCCGGCTGCGCGGCAAGGGCATGGCGGTGCTGCGCAGCCAGCAGCGCGGCGACCTCTTCGTCGAGACGGTGATCGAGACGCCCTTGAACCTGACCAAGCGCCAGCAGGAATTGCTGCGCGAGTTCGAGAAGGCCGGCACGGCGGAGAAGACCAGCCCGGAATCCGCTGGCTTCTTCAGCAAGGTCAAGGAATTGTGGGACGACCTGCGCGACTGAGTGCGCGCCGGTCCACGAGGGGGAGGAGACCATGACGGCACGCATCGGGATTGTCGGGGCGGCGGGTCGCATGGGCCAGATGCTGGTGCGCGAGGTGGCCGCGACGCGCGACGCGGCGCTCGCCGGCGGCACGGAGGCCCCGGGCAGCGCAGCGCTTGGCAGGGATCCGGGAGAGCTCGCAGGCTGCGGCCCGACCAACACGCGCATCGGCGACGACGCCGCCGCGCTGTTCGCCGCGAGCGACGTCGTCATCGACTTCACCGTGCCGGCGGCGAGCGTCGCGCATGCGCGCCTCGCCGCGGCGGCGGGCAAGGGCCTCGTCATAGGCACGACCGGCTTCGGCGCGCAGGACGAGCGCGCGCTCGCCGAGGCCGCCGCGCGCGCGCCGATCGTCAAGGCGCCGAACATGAGCCTCGCGGTCAACCTGCTGATGGCGCTGACCGAGCGCGTCGCGGCGACGCTGGGGCCCGACTACGACATCGAGATCTTCGAGATCCACCATCGCCACAAGATCGACGCCCCCTCGGGCACCGCGCTCGGCCTCGGCCACGCGGCGGCGCGCGGACGCGGCGTCGACCTCGCTAGCCACGGCGTGCGCGCGCGAGATGGGCATACCGGCCCTCGCAAGGAAGGCACGATAGGCTTCTCCGTCGCGCGCGGCGGCGGCGAGGTCGGCGACCACTCGGTCATGTTCTGCGGCGCGGCCGACCGCGTGGAGCTCGTGCACAAGGCCCATGGGCGCGGCATCTACGCGAGCGGGGCGGTGCGCGCGGCGCTCTGGCTCGCGGGCCGCAAGCCGGGACTCTATGGCATGAAGGACGTCCTCGGGCTCTGACGCCGGCGCGCGTCAGGCGGTGAACGTCATCGCCGGCGCGGGATGCGGCGGCGGCGCGGGCAGCGGCCGGCCTTCGCGCAGCGCCACCAGCACGTCGTCGAGATGCAGAGCCAGGCGCTCGCGCTCGTCCGGCGCCAGGAACTGGCCGATCGCGTGGCGGCGGCCGTGGCTCGCCAGCAGGACGCGCGCGACCTCGCCCTGGTGGCGCACCACGCGGACCCTGAGCCAGTAGGGCTGGAGCTCGAGCAGCTGCTCGCGGCCCCAGTGGTCGCGCCGCCAGATCGACATCCTGTCGGCATGGAGCACGATGCGCTCGGACTGCCGCGCGCGCGCGTAGTTCATGCGGAATGCGAGCCAGACGAGCAGCACGTCGAGGCCGAGGAAGCCGATCACGGGCCAAGCGCCGATGAGCAGGAAGACGAGGCCGGCGACGAGGTTGAACAGGAGCAGCACCGCCATCAGGGCGGCGAAGCCCCTGCGGGGCAGGCTGCGATGCGGGGTCAGGACCAGCTCGAGCAAGGGCTGCGCGGCCGGCGCCTGCGGCGTGTGCATGGGCAATACCTAGCGCGCGGCGCCTCGCCCGTCAGGTCCTTCCGGCCGGCGCCGCGCTCGGCTATGACGCGCGCATGAAGCCCGCCGACGTCGCCGAGTTCTATCGCCGCCTCGCCGAGGCCAATCCAGAGCCGCGCACCGAGCTCGTCCATTCCAACGCCTACCAGCTGCTCGTCGCCGTCGTGCTCTCCGCGCAAGCGACCGACGCGGGCGTCAACCGGGCGACGGCCGGGCTGTTCCGCGTGGTGTCGACGCCCGCGCAGATGCTCGCGCTCGGCGAGGAGGGCCTGCGCGGCCATGTCCGGACCATCGGCCTGTTCAACGCCAAGGCCCGGAACGTGATGGCGCTGTCGCGCATCCTGGTCGAGGCGCATGGCGGGGAGGTGCCGCGCGAGCGGGAGGCGCTCGAGGCGCTGCCCGGCGTCGGGCGCAAGACGGCGAACGTCGTGCTCAACATCGCCTTCGGCGAGTCGACGATCGCGGTGGACACGCATGTCTTCCGCGTCGGCAACCGCACCGGCCTCGCGCGCGGCCGCACGCCGGAGGCGGTCGAGCGCAAGCTCGACAGGGCGACGCCGGACCTCTACCGGCAGCACGCGCATCACTGGCTGATCCTGCACGGGCGCTATGCCTGCAAGGCACGCAAGCCGGACTGCCCGTCCTGCGTCGTGGCGGACCTCTGCGCCTGGAAGAAGAAGACGAAGCCCGCCTAGAACGCCCCTTCCCGCTGTCGCGGGAAGGGGGTTCCGTTGGCGAAGTCCCCCCTCGCTGCCAAGGGGGGACGGGTGGTCGCGCCGAGGCGCGGACACCCAAGCGGCGAGGAGGACCCTACTCCGTCCTCGCCACCATTCGTCCCATAGGGCGCCCGCCGAGCACATGGAGATGCAGGTGCTGCACCTCCTGGTTCCCGTCGGAGCCACAATTCGAGATCACGCGATAGCCGGTGGCCGCGACGCCGGTGATGCGCGCCACGGTGCCGACGGCGCGCATGAGCGCGGCCTGCTCGGCGTCGCTAGCCTTCTCGTGGAAATCGTCCCAGGACGCGTAGGCACCGCGCGGGATCACGAGGACGTGGACCGGCGCCTGCGGCTGGATGTCGTGGAAGGCGAGGACATGCGCGTCCTCGTGGACCTTCCGGCACGGGATCTCGCCGCGCAGGATTCGTGCGAAGACGTTTCCCTGGTCATAGGCCATCGTCGTCATCCCTCGCCGCGCGCGGCCTTCTCGGCGACGCCCGACATGCCCTCGCGCCGCATCAGTTCCTGCCACACCTCCTGCGGGCGCACATGCGCGTCGGCCCACAGCACGAGCAGGTGATACATCAGGTCGGCGCTTTCCTCCACGATGCGCTCGCGCTTGCCGCGCACAGCCTCGATCACGAGCTCGACCGCCTCCTCGCCCGCCTTCTGCGCGATCTTGCGCGTGCCCTTCGCGAAGAGCTTCGCGGTGTGCGAGGTGGATGGGTCGGCGTCGCGACGCGACTCGATCACCTCGTAGAGGCGGTCGATCACCGCGCTTGGCTGCGATCCGATGCGATCGTCCATCTTTCTTTTCCGGATGCGGAAGCGTTTCGCAGACTGGACCATCGCCCGCGTCGCGTCCATAGCGCTGTGAAGACCTGGTTGCGCGCCGACGGCGCGCGCTCCTAGCCTTCGCGCATGTACCAGATCCTCCAGGGCATGCGCGTCGCCGAGATCGCGAGCTTCATCGCCGCGCCCACCGGCGCGCTCTACCTGCGCGAGCTCGGCGCCGACGTCGTGCGCATCGATCCCGTCGGAGGCGGGCCTGATCGCACGCGCTGGCCGCTCGCGCCATCGGGCGCGAGCCTCTACTGGGAAGGACTCAACAAGGGCAAGCGCTCGGTCGCGATCGACATCGCGCGCCCCGAGGGCCGCGAGCTCGCGGCGGAGCTGGTCGCGCGCATCGGCCTCTTCGTCACCAACCTTCCCGATCGCGGCGCGCTGTCGCATGGCGCGATCGCGGCGCGGCGACCCGACCTCGTGTCCGTGCGCGTGAGCGGATGGGCGGACGGCACGCAGGCCGTCGACTACACCGTCAACGCCGCGACGGGCTACCCGATGATGACCGGGCCTGCGGACGCAACCGGGCCCGTGAACCACGTGCTGCCCGCCTGGGACCTCGTCGCGGGCGCGCTCGCCGCGACCAACCTGCTCGCGGCCGAGCGCCGCCGCGCAGCCACGGGCGAGGGCGCGCAGGTCGTGCTGCCGCTCTCCGACGTCGCCTTCTCGACGCTCGCGCGGCTGGGCCAAGTCGCGGAGGTGACGCTGTCGGGCGCGGACCGGCCGCGCGTCGGCAACGACCTCTTCGGCGCCTTTGGCCGCGACTTCGCGACCGCGGATGGGCGGCGCGTGATGCTGGTCGGGCTCACGGCTCGTCAATGGGCGGCCATCGTCGCGGCGCTGGGCGCGGCGGACGCGATCGCCGCGCTGCAGGCGCGCACCGGCGCCGATTTCGCGCTGGACGAGGGCGCGCGCTTCGTGCATCGCGAAGCGATCGCGGCGATCCTCGCGCCGCTTGTCGCGCGGCTCGACCTCGCGACGCTGGGCGCGCGGCTCGACGAGGCGGGCGCGACATGGTCCGCCTATCGCAGCGTCGCGCAGGCGCTAGCCGAGGAGCCGGCGCTGTCGACTTCCAATCCCGTCTTCGAGGAGGTCGCGCATCCGAGCGGCGCGCGCCACCTCACGCCGGGCTCGGCGGCGAGCTATGGCGGCGAGGCGCGCGCGCCGGTGCCGCCCGCGCCGCGGCTCGGCCAGCACACGGAGGAGGTGCTCGCAGGCGTGCTCGGCCTGGCATCCGCGGAGATCGGTCGGTTGCGCGACGCGGGGCTCGTGGCGGGCAGTTGAGGCGTCAGCCGACCGGCCGCACCGGGATGCCTGCGGCGGCGAGGCTCGCCTTCACCTCGGCGATGGTGAAGGTCCCGAAATGGAACACCGACGCGGCGAGCAGCGCGCTGGCATGGCCCTCGCGCACGCCGGCCGCGAAGTGCCCGAGCGCGCCGACGCCGCCCGAGGCGATGACCGGCACCGGCACGGCGTCGCTGACGGCACGCGTGAGTTCGCAGTCGAAGCCCTGCTTCGTGCCGTCGCGGTCCATCGATGTCAGCAGGATCTCGCCCGCGCCGCGCCTGGCCATCTCGCGCGCCCATTCGACGGCGTCGAGCCCGGTCGGCTTCCTGCCGCCATGGGTGAAGACCTCGAACCGGCCGGGTCCGGCGCGGCGCGCGTCGATCGCCACGACGACGGCCTGGCTGCCGACCTTCTCCGCGGCCTCGGAAACGAATTCCGGCCGCGACACCGCGGCGGTGTTGATCGACACCTTGTCGGCGCCGGCGAGCAGCAGGCGTCGCACGTCGGCGAGGTTGCGCACGCCGCCGCCGACCGTGAGCGGCATGAAGCACTGGTCAGCCGTGCGCGCGACGACGTCGAGGATCGTGTCGCGGTTCTCGTGGCTGGCGCCGATGTCGAGGAAGGCGAGCTCGTCGGCGCCCGCGGCGTCGTAGACGCGCGCCTGCTCGACCGGGTCGCCGGCATCGACGAGGTCGACGAAGTTGACGCCCTTCACGACCCGGCCGCCCTGGACGTCGAGGCAGGGAATGATTCGCACCTTCAGCATGCATGCGCCTCCGCCGCCGCGGCGAGGGCCAGGGCCTCGGTTAGGTCGATGCGCCCGTCATAGAGCGCGCGCCCCGTGATCGCGCCGACAAGCCCGTCGCGGCGGCGGGCGGCCACGGCGCGCAGGTCGTCGAGCGAGGCGATGCCGCCGGAGACGACGACGGGAAGGCCGCTCGCGCGCGCCAGCGCGGCGCTTGCCTCCACGTTCGCCCCGCCCAGCGCGCCGTCGCGCTCGATGTCGGTGTGGACGATCGCGGCGATGCCCGCGTCGCGGAAGCGCAGCGCCAGCGCCTCGGCGGTGACGTCGGAGGTCTCCGCCCAGCCTTCCACGGCGACGCGCCCGGCGCGCGCATCGATCCCGACGACGATGCGCCCCGGCCAGCGGCGGCAGGCCGCGTCGACGAAGGCGGGGTCGCGCAGGGCACGCGTGCCGAGGATGACGCGGGTGACGCCGGCCGCGAGCCAGCGCTCGATGTCGGCTGCGGTGCGGATGCCGCCGCCGAGCTGCAGCCCGGCGCCGGCGCGGGCGACCTCCACCGCGATCGCCTCCATCGCGGGCGCGTTGGCCGCGCGCCCCTCGAAGGCGCCATCGAGGTCGACGACGTGCAGGAAGCGCGCGCCGGCGGCGAGGAAGCGGCGCGCCTGGTCGGCAGGATCGTCGTTGAAGACGGTGGCGGCGGACATCTCGCCGCGCAGGAGCCGAACGCAGCGACCCTGCTTGAGGTCGATGGCGGGAAACACGATCACGGGCGCCACCGCAGGAAGTTGGCGAGGATGCGCAGGCCCGTCGCCTGGCTCTTCTCGGGATGGAACTGCGTGCCTGCGACATTCGCGCGCGCGACGACCGCGGTCACGTCGCCTCCGTACGAGGCGGTCGCCACGACATCCGCGGGCTCGCGCGCGCCGAAATGGAAGGAATGGACGAAATAGGCATGGGCGCCGGCATCGATCCCGTCCAGGAGCGGATGGGCGCGGCGCGGCACGAGTTCGTTCCATCCCATGTGCGGGACCTTGAGGCCGGGGTCGGCTGGGTCAAGGCGCACGCATTCGCCCGGTATCCAGTCGAGGCCCGGCGTCGTGCCGTGCTCGGTCCCGCGCGTGGCCAGCAGCTGCATGCCGACGCAGATCCCGAGGAATGGGACGCCGCGCCCGTGCACGGCGCGCTCCAGCGCCTCGACCATGCCGGGCAACGCCGCGAGCCCGCGGCGACAATCGGCGAAGGCGCCGTCCCCGGGGAGCACGATGCGGTCCGCCGCCGCCACGGCCGCCGCATCGGCGGTCACCTCGATGGCGCAGGCACGCCCGGCCTCGCGCGCGGCGCGCTCGAGCGCCCGCGACGCGGAGCGCAGGTTGCCCGACCCGAAATCGACGATCGCGACGCGCATGGATCAGGCGGCCGGAGAGGCGCGGCGCGCGAAGAACTGGTGCTCCGCCGACTCGCGGTCGGTCGCGGCGACCACTCCTGCTTCCGCATAGCCACGCCGGCGCAGCGCGTCGCGCCGCCAGTCATTGGCCTCGAAGCCGACGAGCACGGCGGCGGCGAGGCCGATCGCCTCCGCCGCGAAGCCGTCGAGCGCCAGCAGGTCGTCGAGCACGGCGAGGCCGAGCGTCAGCGCGAGCAGGCCGGCCGCGGCGAACCACATGCGGTGCCAAAGCGCCCAGAGGACGGAGAAGAGGAAGGCAGGCCAGCAGAAGCCCTCGCGCACGAGCACGGCCTCGCGGTCGGGCGCCGCCGACCAGGTGCGCAGGTGGACCGTGTAGAGCTTCAGCCGCGCCATGCCGCGCCGCTCATGCGCCCAGGATGCCCTTGGTGGAGGGCACCGAGTCGGCCTTGCGCGGGTCGATCGCGGCCGCGGCCCGCAGCGCGCGGGCCAGCCCCTTGAAGCAGCTCTCCGCGATATGGTGGTTGTTCTCGCCGTATAGCGTCTCGACATGCAGCGTGGCGCCCGCCGACTGGGCGAAGGCCTGGAAGAACTCCCTGAACAGCTCGGTGTCCATCTCGCCGAGCTTCGGGCGGCTGAAGGCGACGCGCCAGACGAGGAAGGGCCGGTTCGAGAGGTCGATCGCGACGCGCGTCAGCGTCTCGTCCATTGGCACGAGCGCGTCGCCGTAGCGCTGGATGCCCACGCGCTGGCCCAGCGCCTGCGCGATCGCGCCGCCGACGACGTAACCGCAATCCTCCGTGGTGTGGTGGAAGTCGATGTGGAGGTCGCCCTCGGCGCGCAGCGACAGGTCGACGAGGCTGTGGCGGGAAAGCTGCTCGAGCATGTGGTCGAGGAACCCGATCCCCGTGCGCACGTCGTAGGCGCCCGTGCCGTCGAGGTCGACGCTGGCGCTGATGCGCGTCTCGCGCGTCTGGCGGCTGATCGAGCCCCGGCGGGGCGGCATCTGCAGCATGGATGGCGGCTCCGGTCCTCGGCGCTCTTCGCGCGGGTTTATAGCGGAGCCGGGCGGGACTGGCCAACCCGACGGGCGCAGGCCGCCGCGGGCCCGCGCAGCGGCGTCACATCGCCGTGCGCCCGCCATCGATCATGTGCACCGCGCCGGTCACGAAGCGCGCTTCGTCGCTGGCCAGGAAGAGCATGAGGCTCGCCACCTCGTCGGCCTCGGCGTAGCGCCGCAGCGGGCTGCGGCTCTCGAGATGGCGGCGCGCCTGGTCGCTCGAGGCCGGGTCGAGGCCGGCCTCGAGCTCTCGGATCATCGCCGTCTCGACCGGCGAGGGGTTCACGCTGTTGACGCGGATGCCGCTCGCCGCGCCCTCGAGCGCGGCGGTGCGCATCATCCCGACCACCGCGTGTTTGCTCGCGACATAGGCGGAGAGGCCGGCGCTGCCGCGCACGCCCGCGGTGGAAGCCGTGACGACGATCGAGCCGCCCCCGCGGCGCGCCAGCTCGGGCATGGCGAACTTGAGCGCCAGCCAGACGCCGCGCACGTTCACCCGCAGCACCGCGTCGAAGACGTCGATGGGGTAGTCGGCGATCGGCTTCACCTGGCCGAGGGTCCCGGCATTGGCGAGCAGGACGTCGAAGCCGCCATGGCGCTCGACCGCCGCGGCGATGTAGCGCCTCGTGTCCTCCTCGCTGGAGACGTCGGCGACGACATGGCTGGCCGCCGGCCCGATCGCGCGGGCCTGCGCCTCGAGCCGCGCCGCGTCGCGGTCGACCAGCACGACGCGCGCGCCCTCCGCCACGAAGCGCCGCGCCGCCGCTGCGCCGATGCCGCCCGCCGCGCCGCTCACGATCGCGACCTTGCCCTCGAGACGTCCCATGCTTTCCTCCCGCCGATTGGCCGCCGGTCAGGCGGCGCTGGTCCTGGTCGCGATGTCCCCGCGCGCGAGGAACCGCCTCGACAGCCGCGTGCCGAGCCCCGGCCCCTGCAGCGGCTTCATCATCCCGCGCTCGATCGCCGGCAGTTCCTCGACGATGTCGCGGTACCAGGTCGAGTAGAAGGAGCGCACGATCTCCTGCACGAGGCCGTTGGGCGCGTTCATGACCACGTGGTTGCCGGCGACCAGCGTGACCGGCCCGGTCGCGTCGTGCGGCGCCACCGGCAGGTGCTGCGTCTCGGCCATCGCCGCGATCTTGCGCGCCTCGGAGATGCCGCCCACCCAGGCGGCGTCGAACATCACGACGCCGACGGCGCGGCGCTCGATCACCTGCCGGAACTCCGCGCGCGTGCCCAGCGTCTCGCTGCCGCAGACGGGGATGCGCGTCGATGCCGCGTAGTCCGCGAGCGCGTCGACATTGTCCATTCGGATCGGGTCCTCGAGCCAGGAGGGCTCGAACTCCTCCAGCGCGCGGGCGATGCGCCTGGCCTGCGGCAGGTTCCACAGCGCGTGGAAGTCGACCATGATCTCGATGCGGTCGCCGACCCGCGCGCGCACGCGCCGGAAGGGCTCGAGCGCGACGCGCAGGTCGGCGGCGGAGATGTGCAGGCCGCCGCTCGCCTCGGCGGCGGCGTTGAAGGGATAGATCTTCATCGCGCCGATGCCCTCGGCGAGCAGGCTCTCGGCCAGCTCGTCGGCGCGGTTGATGAAGCCCTCGAGGTCCTCGTACGGGCCCTCGGGCCGGCCCGCGGGCAGTAGGCGCCAGTAGCCCTCGCCCGGATCGCCGGGGCGGCGCTTCCATCCCGGGCGGTAGCCGTTGCAGGTGTTGTAGACGCGGATCTCGTCGCGGCACGCCCCGCCGAGCAGCGCGTGGATCGGCATGCCCGCGGCCTGGCCGAGCAGGTCCCAGAGCGCGATGTCGATCGCGGAGATCGCGCGGATCTCCGCGCCCGAGCCCTGGTAGCCGACCAGCGCCATCAGGCTGCGCTGGAGAGTGCGGTGGTGCAGTTCGATGCGCCCCGCGTCGCGGCCGAGCAGGTAGGGCGCCGCGACCTCGTGCACGTAGCCGCATACCGCCTCGGCGTGGAAGCTGGTCTCGCCGAGGCCGACCAGGCCCTGGTCGGTGTGCACGCGCACCCAGGCGAGATGCGGCCATTGCGCGGCCGTGATCGTGTCGATGGCTGTGATGCGCATGTGCCTAGCGTCCCCCATGCGCATCCTGCACGACGGCGCGGCGCTGTCGAGCCTGCTTCCTCCGCGTGCCCTGCATGCTGTAATTGGTCCTTCGCATCGGAGCGCACCCCCTGACCGAAGAGCGCCTGACGCCACCCCGCGCCGAAGAGATACGAAGCGCCCTCGGCCATCTCGCCGCCGCGCGCGGCGCAGCGATCGAGCGCGAGGGCCGGATCGAGATCGTCGAGGTCGCGCCCGATGGCCGGCGCGTCGTCGCGCGCGCGACCGACCCGCGCGGCCGCGGCTTCGAGGTCGAGCTGCGCCTCGCGCGCGTCGCGGGACGCCTGCGCCTCTCCAGCCGCTGCGACTGCCCTTCCGGTGGCGGCTGCGAGCATGCCGCGGGCGCGCTGCATGCGCTCCTGCGCCGGCCGGAGCCAGCGCCGGCGCCCGAGGAGGAACCAGCGCCGGACGAGGTGCTGGGCCTGCCGCGCGCGGTCGCCGCCTGGCTCGGCGCCATCGATGCCGCGAGCCCGGGCCAGCGCGCCGCGACGCGCCAGCGCGTGCTCTACGTGCTCGCGGTGCGACGCGCCGGCGCGCAGGACGCCCTGATGGTACAGCCCATGAGCGCGCGCATGCGCGCCGACGGCACGGTCGATGCCGCGCGCGCCGTGCCCTGCCAGCCCGCGCAGGCGCTGCTGCCGCAGCCGCCGCGCTTCATGGCAGAGGCCGATGTCGCGATCCTCTCGGCGATCCATCGCGAGACGCTGCGCGCGCGCTTCCACGCCAGCCATGGCACGGTCGTCGCGGGACCGGGCAGCGGCAGGCTGCTCGAGGACATGCTGGCGACCGGCGGCTGCCGCTGGGAAGATCCTGGCGGCCCGGCCCTCGCCGCCGGCCCGCGCCGCACCGCGCGCGCCGCCTGGCGCGTGCGCACCGGCGGCGAGGGCGAGGACGACGCCGGCGACGAGGGAGTGTGCGAGCTCCGCCTGGGCTTCGAGGGCGAGGGCATCGACCGCGTGATCCCGGTCTCGCCGCCCTTCTACGTCGACAGCGCGGCCGGCCTCGCGGGCAGGCTCGAGGACGAGGGCATGCCGGAGGCCTTGCTCGCCGCGCTCGCCGCGGCGCCCGGCGTGCCGCCCGAGGCAGCGCCGCTCCTCGCCGCCGAGTTGCGCCGGCGCTTCCCCGGACGGCCCGAGCTGCTGCCGCCCACCGACGCGGGGTTGCGGCGCGTCGGTGGACGTCCGCGCAACCGCCTCTTCCTCTCGAGCGCCACCCTGCGTCGCCACCTCGCGCCGGCCGAGCGGCTCGACGCCCAGGCGCGCGTGGTGCTCGGGGCGCTGTCCTTCGCCTACGACGGCGAGGTCGTCCCCGATGGCGGCGGCGCGGGCGCGCTGGCGATCAGCCGCGACGGCGCGATGATCCTTGTCGAGCGCGACGTGGAGGCCGAGGCCGCCGCGCGACGAGAGCTCTCGAGGCTCGGCATGTCGCCCGCCGCCGGCTGGGCGGACCAGTACCGCGTCGCGGAGGCTCAGCGCGGCTGCTGGATCGCCGGTGCCGGCGTCGACGGCGCGCTCGCGGAGGAATTCCTGGGGCGCGCCATGGCGCGCTGGAGCGAACTCGGCTGGGACGTGTCCTTCGCCGCCGACTGGCCGTGGCGGCTGCTGGAGCTCGAGGGCGAGCTCGACCTCGAGCTGCGCGAGGGTTCCGGCCTCGACTGGCTCGACCTCGAGCTCGGCGCCGTCGTCGACGGGCGGCGCGTGAACCTGCTGCCGGCGCTGCTCGGCCTGCTCGGCGAGTTCAACGACGCGGTGGCGCGGCTGGGCAGCGCCGAGGCCATGCGCCTCTTCGCCGCGCGCGAGGGCGTCGCGGCGGTGAGGCTCGACGACGGGCGTCGCGCCGGCATCGCGCATGCGCGGCTCGTGCCCTTCCTCGCGGCGCTCTCCGAGCTGCTGGGCAGCGACCCGCGCCTCGAGTCCGGCGGTCGGGTGCGCCTGTCGCGCGCGCGCGCCGCGGCGCTCGACGCGATCGAGCGCGCCGCGCGCACGCGCTGGGTGGGCGGCGAGAGGCTGCGCGAGGCCGCGAGGCGCCTCGCCGACCCCGCGGCGATACCCGAGGTGCCGCTGCCCGCGGGCTTCGCCGGCGAGCTGCGCGCCTACCAGCGCCAGGGCCTCGCCTGGCTGCAATGCCTGCGCGAGGCCGGCTTCAACGGGATCCTCGCCGACGACATGGGGCTCGGGAAGACGGTCCAGACGCTCGCGCATCTCGTGGCGGAGAAGGAGGCCGGGCGCGCCGACAGGCCCAGCCTCGTCGTCGCGCCGACCAGCCTGCTGCCCAACTGGCGCCTCGAGGCAGCGCGCTTCGCGCCGGGGCTGCGCGTCGCGCTCTGGCATGGCGGCGCGCGCAGCGAGGACGACATCGCGGGCGCCGACCTCGTCGTGACATCCTACGCGCTGCTCGCGCGCGACCGCGCGATGCTCGCGCAGCGTGCCTTCCACGTCGTCGTGCTCGACGAGGCGCAGGCGATCAAGAACCCGCTCGCGCATGCGACCCAGGCCGCGCATGCCCTGCAGGCGCGCCATCGCCTCTGCCTCACCGGCACGCCGCTCGAGAACAACCTCGGCGAGCTCTGGTCGATCATGCATTTCCTCAATCCGGGGCTGCTGGGCGACCGGCGGCGCTTCGCGCGCGACTTCCGCGGGCCGATCGAGAAGCTCGCCGACGCGCGCCGGCGCGACGCGCTGGCGCGGCGCGTGCGGCCATTCCTCCTGCGCCGGACCAAGGACGCGGTCGAGCGCGACCTGCCGCCGCGCACCGAGATCCTCGAGATGCTCGAGCTCGGCCAGGCGCAGCGCGACGTCTACGAGAGCGTGCGCCTCGCCGCCTATGGCCGCGTGCGCGAGGAGATCGCCGCGCGCGGCCTCGCGCGCAGCCATGTCGTCGTCCTCGACGCGCTGGTGAAGCTGCGGCAGGCCTGCTGCGACCCGCGCCTGCTGCGCCTCGCCAGCGGCGCGCGCGACGCCGGATCGGCCAAGCTCGAGCGCCTGATGGAGATGCTGCCCGCCCTGCTGGCCGAGGGCAGGCGCGTCATCGTGTTCTCGCAGTTCACCTCGATGCTCGCGCTGGTCGGCGAGGCGCTGGACGCCGCGGGCGTCGCGCATGTCGTGCTGACCGGCGCGACCACCGACCGCGCCACGCCCGTGCGGCGCTTCCAGGACGGCGAGGTGCCGGTCTTCCTCGTCAGCCTCAAGGCGGGCGGCACGGGCCTCAACCTCACCGCGGCGGACACGGTCATCCTCTACGATCCATGGTGGAACCCGGCCGCCGAGGCGCAGGCCATCGACCGGGCGCATCGCATCGGCCAGCGCCGCGCGGTCTTCGCCTACCGGCTCATCGCGCGCGGGACCGTGGAGGAGAAGATCCTCGACCTCCAGGGACGCAAGCGCGCCCTCGCCCTGGCGCTGCTCGAGGGCGAGGCGCTGTCCGGCGAGCCGATGGACGAGGCCGATGTCGAGGCGCTCTTCGCGCCGCCGTCCTGAGCCGCCTCAGAACCAGCCCTTCGCCTTGAAGAAGAGGTAGGGGACGATGGCCGAGAGGACCATCGCGCAGATCGCCATCGGGTAGCCGTATTCCCATTCGAGCTCGGGCATGTGGCGGAAGTTCATGCCGTAGAGGCTCGCGACCAGCGTCGGCGGCAGGAACACGACGGCGGCGACCGAGAACAGCTTGATGATCCGGTTCTGCTCGATATTGATCATGCCGAGCGTGGCGTTGAGCAGGAAGTTGACCTTGTTCGTCTCGAAGGCCGCGTGCTCCGCGAGGGACGTGATGTCGCGCGTCGCGGTCTTGAGCCGGGCCTTGAGTTCCTTCGCCTCCTTCTTGGGCCATCCATCGGCGACGACGGCCAGGAAGCTGATGGACCGCGAGATGGAAAGCAGGCTCTCGCGCGCGGTCGAGGCGAGGTCGTCGTTGCGCGCGAGGGTCTTCAGCACCGCCTGGAGGTCGCGCTCGCCGCCGGGCCGCGAGGGCGAGGAATCGAAGATCGAGCGGCTTGTATGGTCGAGGTCGAGGCTGACGCGCTCGAGGATGTCCGCGAAGCGGTCGATGAAGGCCTCGAGCAGGCCCACCAGCGCATCCTCCGCGCCAGAGCAGGCATGGGGCTGGCGCGAGATGCGCGCCGCGTAGGTCGCCACGGGCCGCGGGTCGACATGGCGCAGCGTCACGAGGCGCTGGTGCGAGAGGACGAAGGTGATCGGGTCGGCGCTCGGGTTCGGGTCGTCGGCGCGATTGAGGACCGTGGTGGTGATGTAGACGCCGCCGCCCTCGAGGTAGAGGCGCGAGGAGGGCTCGATCTCCTTCATCTCCTCGCGCGAGGGCAGCGACACCTCGAGCGCGGCCTCGACGCGCGCGACCTCGTCGGCGCCCGGCTCGTGGAGGTCGAGCCAGAACGCCTCGGCCGGCACGTCCTGTCCGGCAAGGATCTCGGCGCGCTCGACCAGCGAGCCGCGGCGGATGAAGGCGTAGAGCATGCGGGCGCTCCGTCGGCGCCTGAGGATCTACACCCGGCGCCGAGGCTGGCGCCAGCGCGCAATCTCGGTGGCTGCGATCAGCCCCAGCTGCGGACTGGACCGACGTCGATGTGGAGGAAGTCGCGGTTCGGGTAGGTCCCGACGCCGCCGGCCTGCAGCGAGAGCGCCGCGCGCCGCAGCCGCGACAGCGAACGCCCGCGCATGCGGATGTCGACGGCCTGGCCGTGCATGTGGAAGCTGTTCCGGGCGACCCGTCCATCGCGGCGGCGCGCGCGCGCATTGGTCGCGGGCGATCGATAGCCGGAGACGATCTGCAGCGGCTCCGCGGTGTCTATCGTGCGCTGCATGCGCGCCATCAGGTCGACGAGGCGCGCGTCCAGTTCCGGCAGCGAGCCGTCATTGTGGTCGCGCAGGATGCGTCGGATGAGCGCCATCTGCTCGGGCAGGTACTGGCCGTCCGCGTAGTACACGCCGCCGAAGGCTTCGCCGGCCTGGGGATGGATGATCGCGAGGCGGCGCTCCGCGGGCAGTCGTCGAGGAGCGGCGGCCTGCGCCTCGCCACCGGCGACCAGCAGGCCGGCCGCGGCGAGGAAGCCTCCCAGGAAGCGGCGTCGCGACGAGGCCGGCAGGGCGGCCCCGCCTTCGGCTTCGGCCGGGGGTCCGGGGCGTCGTTGCGGCGGAACTTCCGTCATGGCGGCGTCTCCCTGGCGGGTCGCAGCCATGTCACAGGCTGCAACAATTCGTGAGCGGGTAGGGTTAGTGCCAAATACCGGCCGCCCGAGGCAACCCCGAATTTCCGTCGGGGCGCACGCGATTGTGGAAAACTCGGGGCAAGGATCGGCCGGGCCCGGCCCCTCCGGACATAATGCTCTGATATAAAAGGAGTTTCTTCGATCCGGCGGATCGCTTGACAGCGACGGGCTGGATAATGCCTCTATATCTTGTTGTCGGCGGCCAGCCGGCCACAATTGATAGCGCGGAGGTGGGGCATGGACTGGACCGAAGACCGGATCTCGGAGTTGACCAGGCTCTGGAACGAGGGACTTTCGACGGCCGAGATCGGCAAGCTCCTGGGCATCTCGAAGAATGCCGTGGTCGGCAAGGCCCACAGGCTCCGCCTCGCCTCCCGGCCCTCGCCCATCCGCCGCATGGCGATCCGTCCGGCGACGCCCAGGGTGCCGCGCGCGACGCGCAACCTCGCCATGTCCGCGCTGCCGCAGACCGCGGCGATGACGCCGGCGAGGCAGTCGGCACCCGCACCCGCCCCGGCGGCGCAGTCCGCGCCGGCACGCACGCGCGTCGAGACGCCCGCGCTGCAACTCTCCAACCAGCGTTGCATGTGGCCCGTCGGCCATCCCGGCGACGGAGACTTCCATTTCTGCGGCGAGCGCGCCCTCGTCGGAAAGCCCTATTGCGCCGCGCATTGCGCCGTGGCGTATGTAAAGGCGAAGCCGAAATCGGGCGAAGCCGCCTGATGCGGCCGCGGGCGGCGCCCAGCCGCCCGCCGCAGCTTGGGAGGCAGGCCCGTCCATGTCGCAGGCTCAAGGGGTCCTCGTCGCGAGGAGCGCGAGGCCGCACGAACTCCTCCTGCCGCTCGCCAACCGCCACGGGCTGATCGCCGGCGCCACCGGCACGGGCAAGACCGTGACGCTGCGCGTGATGGCCGAGAACCTCTCCGCCGCCGGCGTGCCGGTCTTCATGGCCGACGTGAAGGGCGACCTCGCCGGGCTCGCGCGGCCGGGGGCGGAGAACCCGAAATTCGCCGAGCGCGCGACGAGGCTCGGCGTCGAGGGCTTCGCCTTCGGCGCGGCGCCCACGGTGTTCTGGGACCTGCTCGGAGAGCAGGGCCACCCGATCCGCGCCTCCGTCTCCGAGATGGGGCCGATGCTGCTGGGCCGGCTCCTCGAGCTCAACGAGACCCAGGCCGGCGTCCTGCAGATCGCGTTCAGCTTCGCCGACGACAACGGCCTGCTGCTCGACGACCTCAAGGACCTGCGCGCGCTGCTCGCCGACCTCGCCGAGCGCGGCGCCGAGATCCGCCAGACCTACGGCAACGTCACCGCCGCCTCGGTGGGCGCGATCCAGCGTGGCCTGCTCGCGCTCGAGGCGCAGGGCGCCGACCATTTCGTCGGCCTGCCCTCCTTCGACGTCTCGGACCTGCTGCGCGTCGACGGGCGCGGGCGCGGCCTCGTGCACGTGCTCGCCGCCGACAAGCTGATGATGCGGCCCAAGCTCTACGCGACCTTCCTGCTGTGGATGCTGTCCGAGCTGTTCGAGAACCTGCCCGAGCTGGGCGACCCCGAGAAGCCGAAGCTCGTCTTCTTCTTCGACGAGGCGCACCTGCTCTTCACCGACGCGCCGGCCGCGCTGGTCGCGAAGATCGAGCAGGTCGTGCGCCTGATCCGCTCCAAGGGCGTCGGCGTCTACTTCGTCACCCAGAACCCGCTCGACCTACCCGAGACCGTGCTCGGCCAGCTCGGCAACCGCGTGCAGCACGCGCTACGCGCCTTCACGCCGCGCGACCAGAAGGCCGTGCGCGCGGCGGCGGAGACCTTCCGCCAGAACCCCGCGCTCGATACCGCGAAGGCGATCACCGAGCTCGCCGTCGGCGAGGCGCTCGTCTCCTTCCTGGACGCGAAGGGAACGCCGGAGATCGTCGAGCGCGCGCTGGTCTGCCCGCCGCGCAGCTTCCTCGGCGCGATTGCGCCGGAGGAGCGCCGCGCCGCGATCCAGGCCAGCCCCTATCTCGGCCGCTACGACGAGCGCGAGGAGCGCGAATCCGCGGCCGAGCAGCTCGCCGCCGCGCGCCAGCCCGCCGCGCCCGCGGCAGGTGGCGGCGGCATCCTCGACACGCTCGGCGGCATCTTCGGCGGCGGCGGCCAGCAGGGCGCGCCGCCGCAGGGCCGCGGGCGCGGGCGCCAGCCCGAGGGCGTAGGCACGACGATCGCCAAGTCGCTCGCGCGCAACGTCGCCGGCCAGATCGGCCGCGAGCTGGGCGGCGCGGTCTTCGGCAAGTACGGGCGCAGCGCCGGCGGCACGATCCTGCGCGGCGTGCTCGGCTCGATCCTGCGCGGCCGATGAGCGCCGCGCCGACGCCGAGCGCGACCCCGGCCGAGCGCAGCGCCGCGAGCGGCCTCGCGCAGCGGCTCAAGGACGTGCAGGCCGCGATCTCGGGCAAGCGCCACGACGAGGCCGTCGCGCTCGCCGAGAAGACGGTCGCCGAGGCGCCGCGCAGCAACGAGGCGTGGAACGCTCTCGGCGTCGCGCTGCGCGCCTCTGGCCATCCCGCGGAGGCGACGGGCTGCTACCAGCGCGCGCTCGACATCGCGCCGGGCGACCTCTCCGCGGTGGCCAACCTCGCCAACGCGCTCAAGGACCTGCAGCGCTACGCCGAGGCCGTCTCGCTCCATCGCCGCGTCGTCGCGCGCCAGCCCACCAGCACGGCGTGGACGAACCTCGGCGTCGCGCTCCACGACGGCGGCATGCTGGTCGATGCGCTGGCCGCCTTCGAGCAGGCGATCCGCATCCAGCCGGAGAACGCGAGCGCGCAATTCGACCGCTCGCAGGTGCTGCTGCGGCTCGGGCGCTTCGAGGAGGGCTGGGCGGCCTTCGAGTGGCGCTGGCGCCTGCCCGACCGGCCGCCGATGCCCAACTACCCGACGCCGCGATGGGACGGCGCCCCCCTCGAGGGCACGCTGCTGGCCTGGCCCGAGCAGGGCTTCGGCGACGCGATCCTCTCCGTCCGCTTCCTGCCGGCGCTGCGATCGCGCGTGCGGCGCGTGGCGCTCGGCTGCAAGCCGGAGCTGATGCGGCTGTTCTCGGGGCTCGCCGGCGTCGACGAGCTGGTGGCGATCGGCGCGGCGGCGCCGGCGCATGTCGCGCACGTGCCGTTCATGAGCCTGCCCGGAAAGGCGATGAAGTCTTTCGCCGACCTGCCGCCGCCCGCGAAGCTGCACGTGCCGCCGGAGGCCCGAGCGCGCATGGCGCCGCTGGTCGCAGCGGCCGGCGACCGGCTCAAGGTCGGGATCATCTGGTCGGGCAGCGTGACCTTCAAGGGCAACGCCCAGCGCGCGACGCCGCTCGAGCGCTTCCTGCCCTTCGCGGAGGTGCCGGGCGTGCAGCTCTTCAGCCTGCAGAAGGGGCCGCGCGCGGATGAGCTCGCGCAATCCGGCGCGCGCAACTACGTCATCGACCTCGGGCGGCACTGCAACGACTTCGCCGACACGGCGGCCGCCGTGGAGCAGCTGGACCTCGTGCTGATGACGGATTCCTCCGTCGCCCATCTCGCCGGCTCGCTCGGCAGGCCGGTCTGGAACCTGCTGCCCTTCATGCCCTACTGGCTCTACCTCGACGGGCGCAGCGACACCCCGTGGTACCCCGTCGATGCGCCTGTTCCGGCAGAAGGCGCCCGGTGCCTGGGACGGCGTCTTCGCCGAGGCGCGCCACGCCCTCGAGGAACTCTCCCGCCGACATGCCCAGCAGCGGCGCTAGCTTCGGGTTCGGGCTCTGCCTGCTCCTGCTCGGCGCCGCCGGCCAGGCGGTGGCGGGCGAGGCCCGGCGCGCCGGGCCCGGCATCGCGCCCGCGCCCTGCGCGGCCGGGAGCTCCGGCGCCGCCTGCGCGATCGACATGCTCGCGGCCTGCATCGCGCGGGCCGAGCGCGAGTTCTGCGCGCGCGTGGGCGCCGAGCCGCCCGATCCCGCGCCGCGGCCGCGCCGCCTGCAATACCGGATCGACCGCGAGAGCGTCGTCCGCGCCGGCCAGGTCGGCGACGACCATCGCGCCATGCCGTGGTTCAGGCCCGGCGTGACGCTGGTGGAATTCGGGCTGCGCGACTGCGATGGCGCGCAGGCCGCGTGCGCGCGCGAGCCCTGGGAGGAATTCCAGGCCTACCTGCGCGAGCGCGACGGCAGGTGGCAGGTCGAGCACTGGCGGGCGACGGGCGATGCCGACCAGGGCGCGCAGCTGCCGGAAGCCTTCGCGCCGCGCACCGAGTGAAGGCGTCAGCCCGGCGCGGCCGCGGCGCGATGGCCGAGGCGGCGCGACACCGTGCCCGCGGCGGCGCGCAGCGCGGCGATCACCTCGAGGCGCATCGGGCGCGTGAGGCGCGCCTCGGGCGCCGAGAGGCTGAGCGCGGCCACGGGCCTGCCGCCGCGCTCGAGGATGGGGACGCCGATGCACATCAGCCCCTCCTCGTTCTCGCCGATCTCGACCGCGTAGCCCTTGCGCGCGATCTCGCGCAGCTGGCGCCGCAGCTGCGCGACGTCGGTCGTGGTGCGCCCCGTCATCGCCTTGAGCGGCGAGGCGAGCAGGGGCGCGCGCTCCTCCTCGGGCATGAAGGCGAGGATCGCCTTGCCGAGCGAGGTGGAGTTGAGCGGGTGCCGCTCGCCGATGCGCGCCTGCATGCGCAGCGCGCGGCTGCTCTCGATCATCTCGACATAGACCACGCGGTCGCGGTCGGGGACGCCGAGGTTGATCGTCTCGTTGAAGCGCTTGCGCAGCCCCGACATGGCGGGGATGGCAAGCTCGCGCAGGCGCTGGACGTCGGTCTCGCCCTCGCGCCCGCGATGCATGCGCGGGCCGGGGCGGTAGCGGTCGCGGCCCGTGCCGTAGCCGATGAAGCCGGCCGCGGCGAGCGTGTAGAGGTAGCGGAAGGCCGAGGTCTTCGGCAGGCCGAGCGCGCGCGCGACGTCGCTGAGCCCGACCTCCTGGCCCGCGTCCTCGACGAAGGCGAGGACGGCGAGGGCCTTGGTCACCGGCGTGACGAGATAGGGATCCGCGGGCGCGCCCGGCGCGGGGCGCGCGAGCGTGACGGCGCGGGTCGGCGAGGAGGGTGGAGGGCGCTGCATTCCGTGCCGCGAAACATGGGTTTCGGCTGCGGAAACCGTTGACCTAGTCTCGCCCGGGGATCAAGCGAAACGAGGGGGAAGTCGCATGTCCGGTTCGCATGGCAAGGGCGCGGCCGCCGATCCGCGGGGGCACAACTCGGGCCGTCGCTGCAGCTTCGACGTATCCGCGCGGCGAATCGCCGAGAACTCGCGCTGGCTGGCCGGGGGCGTGAGCAGCAATTTCCGCCTCGGCATGGCGCCGACGCCGCTGGTGTTCGAGCGCGGCGAAGGGGCCTGCCTCTTCGACGTCGATGGCAACAGGCTGATCGACTACTATCTCGGCATGGGGCCGATGATCCTCGGCCACAATCCCGAGACGGTGCGCCGCGCCGCCGCCGCGCAGCTCGAGCGCGGCATCCTCTATGCCGGCCAGACCGACCTCGAGGCCCAGGCCGCGCGGCGCGTGTGCGAGATGGTCCCCTGCGCGGAGCGCATGCGCTTCGCCTCCTCCGGTTCCGAGGTCGTCCAGGCGGCGTTCCGCCTCGCGCGCGCCGCGACCGGCCGCACGAAGATCGTGAAGTTCGAGGGCCACTACCATGGCTGGCTCGACAACGTGCTCTGGTCGACCGCGCCGGCCCCGGACCTCGCCGGCCCGGAGGATGCGCCGCGTCGCGTCGGCGGCAGCAAGGGCCAGGAGGAGGAGGCAGGGCAGAACATCGAGGTGCTGTCCTGGAACCGCCTCGACCTCGTGGAGGCGCGCCTCGCGCGCGGCGACGTCGCCGGCCTGATCATGGAGGCGGCGATGTGCAACTCCGGCGCGGTGCCCCCCGCGCCCGGCTACCTCGAGGGCGTGCGCGCGGCCTGCTCGCGCCACGGCACGATCCTGATCTTCGACGAGGTGATCACCGGCTTCCGCCTCGCGCCGGGCGGCGCGCAGCAGCGCTTCGGCGTCACGCCCGACATCGCGACCTTCGCCAAGGCGATCGCCAACGGGTTCCCGGTGGCCGCGATCGCCGGGCGCGGCGACCTGCTCGACCTTTTCGGCAAGGGCGTCGTGCATGGCGGCACGTTCAACGCCCAGCCGGTCGCCATGGCGGCGACGCTGGCGACGCTGGAGGCGCTGACGCCCGAGCTCTTCGCCGCGATCGAGCAGCGCGGGCGCCGCCTGATGGACGGCATCCGCGACGAGCTCGCCGCGGCCGGACACAAGGCGGTGGTGACGGGATGGCCGCAGGTCTTCCATGTCGCCTTCGACCTCGACGCGCCGGCGCGCAATTGGCGCGACCTCGCCCGCATGAACCGCGCGAAGTACGTCAGGTTCTGCGCCGCGCTGCTGGCCAACGGCGTGCGCGCGCTCGAGCGCGGCGCCTGGTTCATGTCCGCGGCGCACGACGACGCGATCGTCGACGAGACGCTGGAGGCGGTGCGCCGAGCCGGGCGCGAGGTCCCCGCGGCATGACGCGCGTCGCGATCGGGTCGCTGATGCAGGAGACGAACACCTTCGTCCCCTTCCCCACGACCCTGCGCACCTTCGAGGCCTTCTACCTCCATCGCGGCGAGGAGATGCTCTCGCGCTACGGGGCGGCACGCGTCGAGGTGCCGGCGTTCCTCTCCGTCTTCCGCGAGGCGGGCGTGGAGGTCGTGCCGACCATCGCCGCGCATGCCGGCGCCAGCGGCATCGTCGCGCGCGCCGACTTCGAGATGCTGCTCGGCGAGATGCTCGCGCGGATCCGCGCGGCCGGGAAGCTCGACGGCGTCGCGCTCGCGCTGCACGGGGCGATGGTCGTCGAGGACGAGCCCGACGCCGAGGCCGAGATCGTGCGCCGCGTGCGCGAGGTCGTCGGGCCGGGCGTGCCGATCGGCGTCTCGCTCGACCTGCATGGCCACATCACCGCGGCGATGCTGCAGGATGGCGTGTTCTACGTCGGCTACCGCGAATACCCGCATGTCGACATGTGGGAGACGGGCGAGCGCGTCGCGCGGCTCCTGCTCGACGCCATCGCCGGCCGCAGGCGCCCGGTCATGGCGCTCGCCAAGCGCCACATGATCGTGAGCGCCGTGCGCGCGACCACCGGCGCGGAGCCGCTGGCCTCGATCGTGCGCGAGGCGCGGCGGCACGAGGCGGCGGGAGCATGCCTGCACGCCTCGCTCTTCCCGGTCCAGCCCTGGCTCGACGTGCCGGACCTCGGCTTCGCGGCGCTGGTCTGCGCCGATGGCGACAAGGCCTCCGCGCAGCGCGTCGCCGACGACCTCGCCGCCCGCGCCTGGGAGGCGCGCCACGGCTTCGAGCCGGAGCTCGTTCCGCTCGACGAGGCGATCCGCACGGGGCTTTCCGCCAGCGGCACCACCGTCGTCAGCGACATCGGCGACAGCCCCAGCGGCGGCGCCGCGGCGGACAGCGCGGCCGTGCTCCGCGCGCTGCTGCGCCTCGGCGCGGACCGCGCCGGCAGGCTCACCTACCTGACGCTCTGCGACGGCGCGGCCGCCGCGAAGGCGCTCGCCGCCGGGCCCGGCGCGCGGATCCGCCTTCGGCTCGGGCACCATGCCTCGCCCGCGGATGGGGCGCCGGTCGAGGTCGACGCCGTGGTGCGCAGCCTCTCCGACGGTGTCTTCACGATGCGCGACGCCGGCGCGGAGGGCAGCGTCGTGCAGCTCGGCCTCGTGGCCGTGCTCGCGATCGGCGACATCCGCGTCGCGGTGCGCAGCAACCCGGCCTTCGAGTGGGACACCGGGCTCTTCGCCGCCTTCGGCCTGGAGCTGAGGCACGCCGCGCTGGTCTTCGTGAAGTCGCCCGCGCATTTCCGCGTCGCCTTCGGCCCGCATGCCGCGCGCATCCTCGTCGCCGACACGCCGGGCCCGACCTGCGGCAACATGCGAAGGCTCAGGCTCCACCGCGTCACCCGCCCGCTCTTCCCGCTCGACTGAACCGAGCGCGCGCCCGGCCCCGGAGGAAAACCGCCATGCTGAAGCCGCCATCCTTCGACCTCTCCGGGCGCGTGGTGCTGGTCACCGGCGGCACGCGCGGCATCGGCGGCGGGATCGCCGAGGCGCTCGCCGCCACCGGCGCCCACGTGATCGTCACCGCGCGCAACGCCGAGGCCGTCGACGCGCAGGCGCGCCGGCTGCGCGAGGCGGGGGCGAAGGCATCGGGCATCGCCTTCGACGTCAACGACGCGGCGGCGACGATGGCGTGCTTCGCGGCGATCGCCCGCGAGCACGGGCGGCTCGACATCCTCGTCAACAACGCCGGCATGACGATCCGCAAGCCGCTGCTCGAGCAGACCGACGCCGACTGGCAGGCGGTCATCGACACCGACCTGACCTCGTGCTTCCGCATGTCGCGCGAGGCGGCGCGCATGATGATCCCCCGGCGCCACGGTCGGATCATCATGATCTCCTCGATCAACGCCACCATCGCGCGGCCGACCCTCGCGCCCTACACCGCGGCCAAGCACGGGCTGCACGGCCTCATGCGCGCGCTCGCCGTCGAGCTCGCGCCGCAGGGGGTGACCGTCAACGCGATCGCGCCGGGCTATTTCCCGACCGAGGCCAATGCCGGGATCCGCGCCGACCCGAAATTCCACGAGGCGGTGTGCCGGCGCACGCCGGCCGGGCGCTGGGGCGACCTCGCCGAGCTCGGCGCCGCCGCGGTGTTCCTCGCCTCGCCGGGCGCGGCCTATTGCACCGGCTCGGTCGTCACCGTGGATGGCGGGCTGCTCGCGACGTTCTGAACGCGCCGGGGCGACTCAGCCGCCGATCTCCAGCAGGTCGTAGGGCAGGGTGTTCATCGCCTCGTGCCCGGCTTCGGTGACGAGGAGCTGGTCCTCGATGATGAAGCCGCCGACGCCGTCGACGTAGAACGGCGTCTCGAAGGCCATGACCATGCCCGGCTCGAGCGGGACGTCGACGCCAGGCCCCGTGTAGGGCCATTCCTCGCTCCACACGTTCTGGCCGATGCCATGGCCGAAATGGCCGCGCGCGAAGCTCGGGAAGCCCGCCGCGCGCATCGCGCCGATGCAGGCGGCATGGACCTCGCCCAGCGTCGCGCCGGGCCGGAACGCGGCGCGGCCCGCGTCGAAGGCGGCGCGCAGCGCGGCATGGATGGCGCGGGCATGCGCGTCGGCGCGGCCGAAGACGAAGGTGCGCGCGGAATCCGAGCTGTAGCCGGAGAGCACGCAGCCGACGTCGATCTTGATCACCGTGCCGGGCTCGACCTTGCCGCCGGGGCCCCAGGGATCGGGGCCGACCGAGATGTAGTCCCACTTGCCGGTCATGTTGGCGACGCCGCGGCGACGCGCCTCGGCGACCACGGCGGCGTGCCAGGTCTCGGAAAGCTGCGGGCGCGACTGGCCCGCGCGCAGCTCGCGCATCACCGCGCGGATGCCTTCCTCGGCGAGCTGCGCGCCGGTGCGCAGCAGCGCGACCTCGCCCGGCGCCTTGACCATGCGCAGGCGATCGAAGACGCGCGAGCTGTCGACGAGCGTCGCGCCAGGCAGGGCCTCCTCGAGCATCCGCAGGTCGTTGACCGGCAGGAAGTCGAACTCGACGCCCAGCCGCGCGCCGAGCAGGCCGCGCTCGGCGAGCAGGTCGCGCAGCAGGCCGAAGGCCTCGCGCGGCTCGAAGGTCGGCGGGCGCTGGAAGCCGCGCGGCCGCGCGGCCTGGGTCTCCGCGACCAGCTCGCCGGTCGGGCGGTTGCTCGGCAGGACGCCGCGCAGGTCGGCGGTCTCCACCCAGATCGCGTGGCTGCGCAGGTCGGCGATGTCGGAGGCGGCGCGGAAGGCCGGGGCGAAGAGGTCCGTGACGACCGCGGCGGCCGGCGCGGCGGCCGGCTGCGGGACCAGCGCGAGCGCCGCGCCGGCGCGCCGCCAGAGCGCCGCGACGCCGGGCGTGGCGCCGGTCGCGTAGGTGAAGTTCTCCGGCTGGAGCACGACGAGCGCGTCGATGCCGGACGCGCGCATCAGCGCCTCGGCCCGCCGCCGGTCGAGGAAACCGCCCTTCATGTCCGCTCCCGTCGCTGCGTCGTCCCGCCCGCGCGATCATCGCATCGCGGCCGCGGCTTCCGCTAGCATCCCGCCTCGCGCAGACCGAGGAGGGTTCGATGGCTGCTTTGCCGAGGCGCTGGGACGAGCTCGCCTGGACGGATTTCGCGCGCCTGCCGCGCGACGCGGTCGCCATCCTGCCGGTGGCCGCGATCGAGCAGCACGGGCCGCACCTGCCGCTGCGGGTCGATGCCGCGCTCGCCGAGGCGATCCTCGCGCGCGCGCTCGAGATCGCGCCGGCCGGGATGCCGCTGCTCGCGCTGCCGCTGCAGGCGGTGGGCCACTCGCCCGAGCATGCGCGCTTCCCGGGCACGCTGGCGCTGCGCGCGGAGACGGCGCTCGCGCTGTGGGAGGACATCGGCGCCTCGGTGGCGCGCGCGGGGCTGCGCAAGCTCGTCGTGTTCAACACCCATGGCGGCCAGCCGCAGCTGGTCGACGTGCTGTGCACGCGGCTGCGCGCCGCGCATGGCATGTTCGCGGTCGCCGCGAGCTGGTTCCGCCTTCATCGCCCGGATCCCGCCGAGGCGGCGCTGCCCGAGGCCGAGCGCCGCTGGGGCATCCATGCCGGCGCGGTCGAGACGGCGATGATGCGCCACCTGCATCCCGGCCTGGTGCGCGAGGCGGAGGCACGGGACTTCTCCTCCGCCTGGATCGCGCGGCAGGCCGCCCATGCGCAGCTCTCCCCGCATGGCGAGATCGGCTTCGGCTGGGAAACGCAGGATCTCGGCCCCTCGGGCGCGGTGGGCGACGCGCGGCTCGGCGACGCGGCGCTGGGCGCGCGCATCGTCGAGCAGGCGGCCGCGGCGCTCGCGACGCTGCTCGCCGAGGTTCACGGCTTCGATGCCGGCTCCTGGATGCGCGAGGCGCCGGCGACGCGCTGATCGCGCAGCCTGAGGACGAGGAAGGCGAGGGCGGCGATCGCCAGCACCGCGCCCAGGAGCGCGAGCACGACGCCATAGGCCTCGGCGGGGTCGAGGTGCCGGCCGAGCGCCGCGAGCAGCGCCCCGGCCCCGACCTGGCACGAGGCGACGCCGATCAGGAAGGCGAGGTTCAGCAGCGACAGGGCGCGCCCCTCGGACCCCGGCGGCGCGGCGGCGCGGATGTCGGCGTATTGCAGGACGAAGGCCGAGGCGCCGGTGGCGAAGACGACCAGCAGCACGGCCGCGAGCCATGGCCCCGGGCGCAGCGCGCCGAGCAGGAGCAGCGCCGCGGCGGCGACGAGGAAGCCGGCGGCGAGCATGGGCGCGCGCGGCCAGCCGCGCCGATCGGCGAGGCCGAAGGCGAGCGGCGCCGCGATCATCACCGCGGAGACGATGAAGGCGACATTGCCCGCGGCGCTCGGCGACAGGCCCTGGGCCTGCTCGAGATAGGGCCCGACCCAGAGCCCGCGTATCGCGAGCAGGCAGCCATAGGAGACGAGGCCCAGCAACGCGCCGGCGAAGATCGCAGGCACGCGCAGCAGCCGCGCCATCGAGGCCTCCGGTCCCGCCTCGGCGCGGCGCGGCGCCGGCGCGCCATCGTCGCGGGTCGCCAGCACGAGCGCGAGCAGCGCGAGGGTGAGGGCACCGACGCAGGCCATCGCCACGCGCCAGCCCGCGGCCTCCACGACCAGCGCCAGGGGCGTGGTGGTCAGGAACATGCCGCTCGAGCCGAGCGAGGCGCAGACCGTGGTCGTCCAGGCGAAGTCCGAGGCGGGCCGGCTGCGCGCCACATGCACGCAGACGGCCAGCCAGAGCCCCGAGCAGCCGATCCCGAACAGGGCCTGCGACGCGACCAGCGCGGGCAGGGACGTCGCGCTCGCGCCCACCGCGGCGCCGAGCGCGGCGGTGGCGAGCAGGGCCGCGACGAGGCGGCGCAGCGGCACGCGGTCGAGCGCCACGCCGATCGGCAGCTGCATCGCCGCGAAGACGACGTTGAAGGCACCACCGAAGACGCCGAGCGCCCAGGGCTCCAGCGCGAGCTCCGCGGCGATCGCGGGGCCAAGCGCCGCCGGCAGGGTCCGGTAGGCATGCCCGATGGAGAAGGCCGCGACGAGCGCGACGAGAAAACGCATGGTTGGGCTGCGAAGCTACGGCATCGACTTCGAGCGGGCCAGCGCGCACCATCGCACCCAGCGACCGCGCGAAGGAGGCGCCCAGCCCATGCCGAACCTGCCCGACCCGATGGCGGCCTTCCGCCTCGATGGACGCGTCGCGCTGGTCACCGGCGCGCGGCGGGAGATCGGCCGGGCCATCGCCACCGCGCTCGCCGCGCAGGGCGCGGCCGTGGCGATCCACCACGCGGGCGGCGCGGAGGAGGAGCGCGACGCCGCCGACGCCGTGGCCGCCATCGTCGCCGGCGGGGGCCGCGCGATCGCCTTCGCGTCCGACTTCGCCGAGGATGGCGCGCCGGAGCGCCTCGGCGCGGAGGTGCTCGCGGCCTTCGGCAAGGTCGACATCCTCGTGGTCAACGCCTCGATCGAGATCATCGAGGACTGGGACCGGATCGGCCGCGCCGCCTTCGACCGGCAGGTCGCCGTGAACCTCTGGGCGACGCTCGCCCTGCTGCAGGCGCTGGCGCCCGGCATGGTCGCGCGCGGCTGGGGCCGCATCGTGACGATCGGCAGCATCCAGCAGCAGCAGCCGCATCCGCGCATGCTCGTCTATGCCGGCACCAAGGCGGCGCAGCACAACTGGGCGGTCAACCTCGCCAGGCAGCTCGGCGGCACGGGCGTGACCGTCAACAACCTCAGCCCCGGCGTGATCGCCACCGCGCGCAACCGCGAGCAGCTCGCCAGCGATGGCGGCAGGCTGCTGGCGCGCGTGCCGCTCGGCCGCACCGGCACGCCCGCGGACCTCGTCGGCGCGGCGCTGCTGCTCTGCACCGATGCCGGCGCCTACATCCATGGCGCCGACATCCTCGTCGATGGCGGCCGCGCGATCTCCTGAGGCGGGACAGGGCGGGGGGCCGCGCGATGCCGTCATTCCTGCGCCGCCTGCAGGTGGCGCCCTGGGCCGTCGCGGCCGCGGGCTTCGCGATGATGTTCGCCTCGGGCGCGATCTGGGGCTCGTTCACGCTCTTCCTCGTCGCGCTCGAGGCCGACACGGGCTGGTCCAAGACGACGATCGCGCTGGGCTTCACGGTCTTCACCTTCTTCGGCGCCTGCACCGCGCCGGTGACCGGATGGCTCACCGATCGCCATGGCGCGCAGGCGACGCTCTCGGGGCTGGCGATCGTCTTCGCGCTCGGCCTCGGCCTGGCGGCGCTGGCCGATTCGCCGCTCGCCTTCTACGCCAGCTTCGGGATGCTCGGCGGCTTCGGCGCGCAATGCTGCGGCAGCTACACGCTGTTCACCGTCGCGGGGAACTGGTTCCGGCGGCCTGCCACCGCGATGGCGATCATGGATTCCGGTTCCGGGATCGGCACGCTCGTTTCGCTGCCGGTGCTGCAGCTCATCATCGAGGCGCATTCCTGGCGCGTCGCCTATCTCGCGCTCGCCATCCTCGCCATCGTGGTCGTCCTGCCGCTCGCCGCGGTCTTCATGCGCCTCCATCCGCCGGGGCGCGAGCCGCCGCCGCCGGTCGAAGGCGTCGTCGCGCATCGCTCGCCGCTCGCCGCGGTCGGGGCGATCTCGGCCAGCCCGGTGCTGCTCTGGCTCGGCATCGTCCACCTGCTCGCGCCGATGACCTTCCATGCCATCGGCTCCCACCAGGTCGCCTATTTCCAGGACGCGGGCATGCGCCAGGACGTCGCCGTCCTCCTCGTCGCGACGACCGGCTTCACCTTCTTCGCCGGGCGCCTCGCCTTCGGCGCGCTGATCGACGCGCGCGGCATCGCCACGGCCGGGACGATCAAGGCCGTGGCGGCGATCGCGACGCTGGGGCTGATGCTCGCGCTGCCGCTGCTCGCAAGCGCCGCGCCCGCCTACGCCTATCCCGTCCTCTTCGCCATCGGCTTCAGCTCCACCGGGATCCTGTTCACCAACGCGGCACGGCTGCTGATCGACCCGGCCTCGTTCAACGCGGTGTTCGGCGCCATGCGCCTGCTCTACGGGACCGGCGTGGCGCTCGGTCCGCCGGCCATGGCCGCTATGGTCGACGCGACGGGTCGCTTCGACCTGCCGCTGGCGCTGGTTGGCGTGGTCCTGCTGTTCCATCATGGGGCCTTCGTGGCGCTGGCGCGCGGCGCCGGGCGACGTGGCGCGCGATGACCCGAGGCAAGGAAGGCGACGCATGAACCCCCGCAAGGAAGTCCTGTTCTTCTCATCGCCGCTCGAGGTCGAGCAGGTGGCGCGCATCCGCGCCGCCGCCGGCGACCGGGTCGAGGTGGTGCACGAGCCGGACCTGCATCCGCCGCTGCGCTATGTCGCGGACCACAACGGCCAGCCCGGCTTCCGCCGCGACGCGGCGCAGGAGGCGCGCTGGCGCGCCGGCCTCGCGCGCGCGACGATCCTCTGGGACTTCCCGGCGAAGACGCCAGCGGAGGGCGGCATGTCGCTCGCGCCGAACGTGCGCTGGGTGCAGACGACCAGCGCCGGCGTCGGGCAGATGGTGGCGCAGCTCGGCCTCGCCGACGGCGACCTCGTCGTCACCACCGCGCGGGGCGTGCACGCCGAGGCGCTGACGGAGTTCGTGTTCCTCGCGCTGCTCATGGGCACCAAGGACCTCGCGCGGCTGCAGCGCGACCAGGAGGCGCATCGCTGGGAGCGCCATTGCGGCGGCGAGCTTGCGGGCCGGACGCTCGCGATCATCGGCGCCGGGCGGATCGGCGCCCAGGCCGCGCGCGTCGGCAAGGCCTTCGGGATGCGCGTGATCGGCACGCTCGCAAATCCCTCGCCCGCGCGCGCCGACGAGCTCGGCCTCGACGCCGTGCACGGGCAGGACGAGCTGCACGCCGTGCTCGCACAGGCCGATGCCGTCGTGCTGTGCACGCCGCACACGCCGGCGACGGAGCGCATGATCGACGCGGCCGCGCTCGCGGCGATGCGCCCGGGCGCGGTGCTCGTCAACATCGCGCGCGGCCTCGTCGTCGACGAGGAGGCGATGGTCGACGCGCTGCGCCGGCGCCACCTGGGCTTCGCCGCGCTGGACGTCGCGACGATCGAGCCGCTTCCCGCCGATTCGCCGCTCTGGGACATGGACAACGTCCTGGTGAGCCCGCATTCGGCCAGCACCGCGCCCAGCGAGAACCGCAAGATCACCGACATCTTCATCCACAATCTCGGCTGCTGGCTCGAGGGCCGGCCCGCGGCGATGAGGAACATCCTCGACAAGAAGCGGATGTATTGATGGCGACCGCGCCGCAAGCCACGGCCGGCGCGCGTGGGCGGCGCGTGCTGTGGGTCTGCGGCGGCGCGCATGCGCTGCATGACGGCTACACCGACCTGCTCGGCATCCTGCTGCCGCTGCTGCGAGACCAGTTCGCGCTCGGCTACACCGCGATCGGCGCGCTGCGCACGCTCTACGCCTGCGGCATGGCGGGCGGGCAGATCCCGGCGGGACTGCTCGCCGAGCGCATCGGCGGCAGGTGGCTGCTCGCCGGGGGCACCGCCCTCGCGACGCTGGGCTATCTCTTCGCGGGCCTCGGCGGCGGCCTCGCCGCCGCGGCGATCGGCGTCGCGCTGAGCGGCATCGGCTCGAGCACCCAGCACCCGATCGCCTCCAGCCTCGTCGCCGCCGCCCACGAAGGCGCGGCCTCCCGCCCGGCGCTCGGCAGCTACAACTTCGCCGGCGATGTCGGGAAGGTGGTGGTGCCGGCGCTCTTCGCCTTCCTGGCCGCGGCCTGGGACTGGCGCGCGGGCCTCGTCGCCATCGCGGTCGTCGGCCTCGTCTCGGCGCTCGCGCTGCCCGGCCTCGTTCCCGCGTCGGTCGATGCCAGCCTGCGTCCCGCGACGCGCGCGGCGTATGCGGGCACCGAGCTGCCGCGCGGGCCGTTCCGGCTTCTGCTCGCGATCGGCGTGACGGATTCGGCGGTGCGCGCGGGCTTCCTCACCTTCCTTCCCTTCCTGCTCTCCGCGAAGGGCGCCGACCTCACGACGCTCGGCGTCGCGCTCGCCCTGCTCTTCGCCGGCGGTGCGGCGGCAAGTTCGCCTGCGGCCATCTCGGCCAGCGATTCGGCGTGCTGGCGACCGTGAGTGCCACCGAGTCGCTGACCGCGGCGCTGATCGTCGCCTCGCTCGCCCTGCCGCTCGGGCCGCTGCTGGCGCTGCTGCCGCTGCTTGGCCTGGCGCTCAACGGGACCTCCTCCGTGCTCTACGGAACCGTGCCGGAGCTGGTCCCGGAGGACAGGCGCGCGCGCGCCTTCGCGGTCTTCTACACCGGAGGGTCGGTGGCGAGCGGTGCCGGGCCGCTGCTCGGCGGCGCGATCGGGGACGCGGTCGGGCTTGGCCCGATGACGGCATTGCTCGCGGCCGCGTCGCTCGCCACCATCCCCCTCGCCATCGCGCTGCGCCCCTCGCTCGCGCGCTGAACCCGCACCGGACGCCAAGCCATGCCCAAGAGACTGAGCCACGCCCAGCTCGACAGCTATCGCAACGAGGGCTTCGCGTTCCCGGTCGACGTGCTTTCGCCGGAGGAGGTGCGGCGCGCGCGCGACGGGCTCGAGGCCTGGGAGGCGCAGTCGGGCCGGCCGCTCGCCTATCCCGAGAAATCAGCAGCCTACCTGCTCTTCGACTGGGCCGACGCGCTCGCCTTCCATCCCGCGGTGCTCGACGCGGTCGAGGACCTCATCGGACCGGACATCCTGGTCTACCACTCGACGATCTTCGTGAAGGAGGCGAACACGCCGGCCTTCGTGCACTGGCACCAGGACGGCGCCTATTTCTTCCTGGAGCCGCCCGAGCAGGTAACGGCGTGGATCGCGCTCTCCGAGGCCTCGGTGCGCGCGGGCTGCATGCGCATCATCCCCGGCAGCCATCGCGGCGACTGGCTCGAGCACCGCGACGACCCGAGCCCCGACAACATGATCCCGCGCGGCCAGGGCGTGCTGGGACGCCATGGTCCGGAGGACGGCGTGCTCATGCCGCTGGCGGCAGGGCAGATGTCGCTCCACCACACCAAGGCGCTGCATGCCTCCGGCCCGAACGCCAACGACGACCGGCGCATCGGCGTGAACATCAGCTTCATCCCCGCGCATGTCCGGCCGCTCGGCGCGCCGCGTCCCGGCGCGCTGCTCGCGCGCGGCACGGACCGGCACGGGCATTTCGCGCCAGAGCAGCGCCTGCAGGGCCATCTCTCGGCGCAGGCGCGCGCGGCCCATGCCGAGCATTGCCGGCTGTTCCGCGCGCGGCAGGATTCCGGGTTCTCCGCCGCGGCGGCGGCGGGCTGACGCGAGGGGGACATGTCCGCGCGCATCGAGGTCACGCCGCTCTTCGCGACGCCCGTCGCGGCCACCGAGCTTCCCGATGCCGCCGCGCTCAACCGCGAGCTGCGCGCGGCGATCGCGGCGCGCGAGAAGGGCCATCCCGGCGAGCAGCATTCCAATCTCGGCGGCTGGCAATCCTCCTGGGACATGGAGCAATGGGGCGGCGCGCCGGCGGCGCGGCTCCTCGCCGCGGCGCGCGCGATCGCCGACCGCGTCACGGTCGACCGCGCGGGCCGGCCGGTCTCCATCGCCTGGCGCGCCAATATGTGGGCGAACGTCAATCGCGCCGGCCACGGAAACGAGTTCCACGCCCATCCCGGCAGCTTCTGGTCCGCCGTCTACTATGTCGATGATGGCGGCATCGCGGCCGACCCCTCGCTTGGCGGCGAGCTCGAGTTCATGGACCCGCGCGGCCCCGGCCCCGCGATGTACGCCCCGAACCTCGCCTTCGCGACGCCGGGCGGCCTGTCGATCGGCGCCAACGAGACCATGCCGCCGCGGGCCGGGCGGCTGGTGATGTTCCCGGCCTGGCTGCTGCACCAGGTCAGGCCCTATCGCGGCAAGGCGGAGCGCGTCTCGATCGCGCTGAACCTCGGCGTCGGCCCCTGAGCCGGCGCGCCGCCTCAGCCGGCGGAGAGCTTGAGGCCCGCGATCCCGGCGACCACCAGAGCCAGGCTCGCGAGGCGCATCGGCGTGGCCGGCTCGTCGAAGAGAAGGATGCCGAGAACGACCGTCCCGGCCGCGCCGATCCCGACCCAGACCGCGTAGGCAGTGCCGACCGGAAGCGAGCGCATCGCGAGGCCGAGAAGAAGCATGCTCGCCGCCATCGCCGCGAGCGTTGCGGCGAGGACGAGCGGGCGCTCGAATCCCCGTGCGTGCTTGAGCCCGATGGCCCAGGCCACCTCCAGCACGCCAGCGACCACCAGCAGCACCCACGCCATGCCATCCTCCCCCGCGACGATGCGCGCCGGTCGACGCGACGCGCGCGGCATCCTAACCTCGCGCGTGGATTCCGGAGGAATGCCGATGAAGGTGAAGCTCGACATCGAATGCACGCCCGCCGAGGCCCGCGCCTTCTTCGGCCTGCCCGACGTCGCTCCGCTCCAGGAGCGCGTGATGAAGGAGGTCGAGCAGCGCGTGATGCAGGGCATCGGCGCCATGGACCCCTCGGAGATGCTCAAGACCTGGATGCCCGCGACCATGCAGGGCTTCGACCAGATGCAGCGCCTCTGGTCGCAGATGGCCGCGGGCGCCGTCGACCCGAACCGCAAGTGAGCGAGGAACAGGACCGATGACATCGCGCCCCGACGATCCCGCGCCCTACTACCGGGCGCATGTCTTCGCCTGCGTGAACGAGCGCCCGGCCGGGCACAAGCGCGGCTCGTGCAAGGAGCGCGGCGCCGAGCCGCTGCGCAACTACATGAAGTCGCGCGCCAAGGAGCTCGGCCTCGGCGACGTGCGCGTCAACCAGTCCGGCTGCCTCGACCGCTGCGAGCTCGGCCCGGTGATGGTCGTCTATCCCGACGGCGTCTGGTACCGGGTCGGCTCGACGGCCGACATCGACGAGATCCTCGAGGTGCATCTCAAGCGCGGCGAGCGCGTCGCGCGGCTGATGCTGCGACCCGAGGACGGCCCGCTCAAAGGCGCCTGATCGAGGTCACGGGACCGCCGCCGCGCGCGGCGATGCGCGCCTCGGCCTCGGCGAGCGGCTCGGCCGCGACCTGCATGTGGTGGCCGTTGGCGTGGAGCAGGATGCGCGCGTCGCGCATCGCGCCGACATGGCCCTTCCAGAAGACGAGGTCGCCGCGGCGCAGCCCCGCGCGATCGTTGATCGCGGCGCCCAGCTCGGCCTCCTGCATGTCGCTGTCGCGCGGCGCGGCGATGCCGGCGGCGTCGAGCGCGACCTGCACGAGGCCCGAGCAGTCGAGCCCGAGCCCGGTCCTGCCGCCCCAGAGATAGGGCACCGCCAGGAACTCCTCGGCGACGGCAACGAAGTCCGCCGTCGGCGGCGCATCGAGCGGCGCGGCATGGCGCGCGACTAGGAAGCCGCCGCGCGCGAGCGCGACGAAGCGCTCGTCATGCGCCGCGGCGGCGAAGCGCGCGCCCAGCGGCAGCCAGGACAGCGGCGGCGCCTTCACGTCCGGCGCCGGGTAGACGAAGCTGCGCGGCACGACGAGGCGATGCGTCGGCGCGACGCCCGGTGCCGCCAGCGCCCCGGTCTCGACATAGCCGACATGGCGGTCGCGCTCGAGCTGGACCCAGCTCCAGCCATCGGCGCGCGCCTCGAATGCGCGCACCACCTCGCCCGCCAGCGCCTCGCTCTCGAGCGGCGCGTCGCGCGCGGGGTGCCGGCGCAGCGCGGTCGCCGGCGCCACGACCTCGCGCAGCGTCCCCTCGACGAAGCGCGCAGCCTCGACGCGGCCGGCGAGGCGCGCATCGGCAAGGTCCGGGCGAAAGGCGTGGCGGCGGGGATCGGGCGTCTTCGTCATGGCCGCGCGATGATGGCGCGGCGCGGCGCGGTGCGTCGAGCGGGACATCGCGACCCGCGCGCGCTATCTCGTCATGCGCATGACCGCGCCGCCAGAGCATCGCGACACGATCTTCGCGCTCGCCACCGCGCCGGGCGTCTCGGCGGTCGCCGTGCTGCGCGTCTCCGGCCCGCGCGCGCGCGCCGCGATGCGCGCGCTCTCGCGCCGCGACGACGATCCCGCGCCGCGCGTCGCCACGCGGCGCACGCTGCGCGCGCCCGGCGATGGCGCGGCCTTCGACGACGCGCTCGTACTCTGGTTTCCCGCGCCGCGCAGCTTCACGGGAGAGGACATCGTCGAGTTCCACCTCCATGGCGGGCGCGCGACATGCCGCGCCGCGCTGTCCGCGCTCGCGGCAATGGAGGGCTTGCGCCTCGCGCGGCCCGGCGAGTTCGCACGGCGCGCCTTCGACCATGGAAGGCTGGACCTCTCCCAGGTCGAGGCGCTGGCCGACCTGATCGAGGCGGAGACCGAGGGCCAGGCGCGCCAGGCGATGCGCCAGCTCGAAAGCGGGCTGGGCGCGCGCTGCGAGGACTGGCGCCGACGCCTTCTCGAGGCGCGCGCCCATGCCGAGGCGGAGATCGACTTCCCCGAGGAGGACCTGCCCGTGGGCCTGTCCGCCGCGCTCGGGCCGCGGCTGCGGGCGCTGGAGGCGGAGATCGCCGCCTGCCTCGACGACCCTCGCCGCGGCGAGCGGCTGCGCGACGGGTTCTCCGTCGCCGTCCTCGGGCCACCAAATGCCGGAAAATCTAGTATTATCAATTACCTGGTTAGGAGGGACGCCGCCATCGTCGCGGCCGTCCCGGGCACCACCCGCGACGTGCTCGAGGTCGAGCTCGATCTCGGCGGCTGGCCGGTCACGCTTGCCGATACCGCGGGCTTGCGGTCGCTGGACGCGGCGATCGACCAGGGCCAGGCCGAAATCGAGCGCGAGGGCATGCGGCGCGCGCGCGCGCGCGCCGGCACGGCCGATCTCCGCCTGGTCGTGCTTCCCGCGGATGGCGCCGCGGCGGCGCTCGCGGACGGGGAATGCGCCGGCCTGCTCGGGCCCGACGCCCTTCTCGCATGGAACCGCATCGACCTGGCGCCCAGGGAGGCCATGCCCCGGCATCCCGCCGATGGCGAGGCGCTGGCGGTCTCGGCCCTGACCGGCGTGGGCATGGATCGGCTTGCCGCGGCGATCGAGGCGCGCGCCGCCGCGGCGCTGGGCGGGCAGGCGCGCGAGCCGGCGCTCGTCACCCGCGCGCGGCATCGCGAGGCGCTCGAGGCGGCGCGCTCGGCGATATCCCGGGCCAGCGCATCCCTGGCGCCCGAGCTTCGTGCCGAGGAGCTCCGCGTCGCCGGCGAGGCCCTGGGCCGGATCACGGGCCGCAGCGGCGTCGAGGACATGCTGGACCTGCTGTTTTCCAGCTTCTGCATCGGCAAGTAACTGAACGGAAACGACTTCCGACTTCTGCTTCACGTGAAACATTGACCCCTCGCCCCACCCGACCCTAATTTCGCGACCCGATGGGACAGGCCCGGACATTCGACGTGATCGTGGTTGGCGGCGGCCATGCCGGCTGCGAGGCGGCGGCGGCGGCGGCACGCATGGGCGCGCGCACCGCCCTCGTCACCCATGATCCCGCCAGGATCGGCGAGATGTCCTGCAACCCCGCGATTGGCGGCCTCGGCAAGGGACAATTGGTGCGCGAGGTCGACGCGCTGGACGGGCTCATGGCCCGCGCCATCGACCGCGCCGGGATCCAGTTCCGCATGCTCAACCGCTCCAAGGGGCCGGCGGTCCAGGGGCCACGCGCCCAGGCGGATCGAAGGCTCTATCGCGCGGCCATGCAGGAACTCGTCGCATCCCAGGCCGGGCTGGAGGTCGTTGCCGGCGCGGTCGAGGATCTCGTGGTCGACCGGGACGGTTGCGTCGCTGGCGTCGTGATCGCGTCCGGGGAGCGCATCGCCGCCGGCGCGGTCGTCCTGACCACCGGCACGTTCCTGCGGGGGCTCATCCATATCGGCGAGCGCAGGATCGAGGCAGGGCGCATCGGCGAGGCGCCCGCGCTCGGTCTTTCCTCCACCCTCGCGGCGCTGGGCCTTCGGCTGGGCCGGCTGAAGACCGGCACGCCGCCCCGCCTCGACGGACGCACGATCGACCGGGCCTCGCTCGAGGTCCAGCCGGGCGATGATCCGCCCATCCCCTTCTCCACGCTGACCGAACGGATCGGGACGCCGCAGGTCGCCTGCCATATCACCTACACGAGCCCCGCGACCCACGAGATCATCCGCTCGAACCTCCACCGCTCCCCGCTCTATTCCGGGCAGATCGAGGGCACGGGGCCGCGCTACTGCCCCTCGGTCGAGGACAAGGTGGTCCGCTTCGCCGCGCGCGATCGCCACCAGGTCTTCCTCGAGCCCGAGGGGCTGGACGACGACACGGTCTATCCGAACGGCATCTCGACCTCGCTGCCGGAGGACGTGCAGCTGGCGATGCTGGCCAGCATCCCCGGGCTGGAGCGCGCCGTCATGCTGCGGCCGGGCTATGCGATCGAATATGATTTCGTCGATCCGCGCCAGCTGACGCCTGGGCTGCAGGTGAAGCAGGCCCCGCGGCTCTTCCTCGCCGGCCAGATCAACGGCACGACCGGCTACGAGGAGGCCGCCGCCCAGGGCGTCCTGGCCGGCATCAACGCCGCCCTGGTCTCCTCGGGCGGCGCGCCGCGCGAGATCGACCGCAGCGAGGCCTATCTCGGCGTCCTCATCGACGACCTCACGACGCTGGGAACGAGCGAGCCCTACCGGATGCTGACCAGCCGCGCCGAATACCGGCTCCAGCTGCGCGCCGAAAACGCCGACCGCCGCCTGACGCCGATGGGGCTCGCCTGGGGCTGCATCGGCGCGGAGCGCCGCGCCGCCTGGGCCGTCAAGTCGGCCGCCCTCGACGAGGCGGGCCGGCTGGCGAAAACCCTGCGTGCCAGCCCGCAGCAGCTCGCCCGCGCCGGGATCGCCGTCAATGCGGATGGCGTCATGCGCGACGCGACCGACCTCCTCGCGCTTCCCGGCATCGACCTCGCAAGGCTGGCCGTGCTCTGGCCGGAGCTGGGCTCGATGCGCCTGGATGTCGCGCAGCAGCTGGAGATCGACGCCCGCTATCGCGGCTATCTCTCCCGCCAGGAGGCCGACATACGGACGCACCGCGCCGACGCCTCGGTGGCGCTTCCCACCGACCTCGACTGGATGTCGGTATCCGCGCTCTCCATGGAAATGCGCCAGAAGCTCGCATCCGCGCGCCCGGCCAATCTCGCCCAGGCGAGCCGCATTCCAGGCATCACGCCCGCGGCGCTCGCCATCCTGCTGCGCTTCGCGCGGAGGGCCGCGTGAACCCTGCGGAGTTCCAGCAATTCGCCCGTGTTTCACGTGAAACGCTGGATGGCTTCGCTACCTATCGCGCGCTGCTTCTCAAGTGGCAGGCCAAGATCAACCTCGTCTCGGCCGCCACGCTCGACGATGTCTGGGAACGGCATTTCGCGGATAGCGCGCAGCTCTTCCGGCTGCTCGCGGAGGATGCCGTCCATGTGGCGGATCTCGGTTCCGGGGCAGGGTTCCCGGGCCTCGTGCTTGCGCTGATGGCGCGGGATGCTGGACGCAGTTCCATGTTCCACCTCGTGGAATCGGATAGCCGCAAGGCGGCCTTCCTGATCGAGGCCGCGCTGGCCCTCAAGTTATTCAACCATAACGTGCGTGTCCACGCCGTGCGCCTGGAGAAGATGGGCGAGGGCCGGATCGCCGGGACGATGGACATCGCCGTCGCGCGCGCCCTGGCTGCGCTGCCCGACCTGCTGGCGCACGCGATGCCGATGCTCGTGCCGGGGGGGACCTGCCTGTTCCTGAAGGGCACGAAGGCCGAGGACGAGATCGCCGCCGCCCGGCGCGCGGGCTGGCGCTTCGAGCTGACGCGCCACGCGAGCCGCGTCGCCGGCGGCGGCGCGCTCCTCGAGATCTCGAAGCTGGCGCGCGAGGCCCCGCTGGCCGCCTGGCCCCTGCGCAAGCTATAGGTTCGAGGTGTCGGACCCGCAGGACAGGACAGAGGCCGCGCCCGAGGCGCCGCGCCGCGCCGTGCCGCGCGTGATCGCGCTCGCCAACCAGAAGGGCGGCGTCGGCAAGACGACGACGGCCATCAACCTCGCCACCGCGCTCGCCGCCTGCGGCAAGCGCGTGCTTCTGGTCGACCTCGACCCGCAAGGCAATGCGTCGACCGGCTTCGGCATCCCGGCCGAGGCGCGCGGCGCCGGCAGCTATGGCGTGCTCCTCGGCACCGCGACGATCCGCGACGCGGCCGTCGCGACCGCCATTCCGGGCCTGTCCGTCGTGCCCGCGACCGTCGACCTGCTCGGCGCCGAGATCGAGCTCGTCGACCTCGACAGGCGCGAATACCGCCTTCGCGATGCGCTCGCGGCGGAAGGCGCGACCGCGGAGCTCGACTACGTCTTCATCGACTGCCCGCCCGCGCTCGGCTTCCTGACGCTCAACGCGCTTTCCGCCGCCGACGCGATCCTCGTCCCGATGCAATGCGAGTTCTTCGCGCTCGAGGGCCTGTCGCACCTGATGCGCACGGTCGCGCTCGTGCAGGAGCGCTTCAACCCCGCGCTCGCCATCGAGGGCGTGGTGCTGACGATGTATGATCGCCGCAACACGCTCTCCGAGCAGGTCGCCGGCGACCTTCGGGCGCATTTCGGCGAGCGCGTGTTCGAGACCAGCATCCCGCGCAACGTTCGCATCGCCGAGGCCCCCAGCCACGGCAAGCCCGTGCTCCTCTACGACCTGCGCTGCCCCGGCAGCCAGGCCTATGTCATGCTCGCCGCCGAATTGATCCGTCGCAACGCGCGGCCCCAGGGAGTCGCCGCATGAGCCGCGCCGAACCGCCCCGCAAGGGCCTTGGCAAGGGCCTCTCGGCCCTGCTCGGCGGCGGGCCGGCCGCGCCCGCGGCGGTCGCCGCGACCGCGCCCGGCGCCGGCGCGCCGCGCGCGGCCTCGATGCTGCCCATCGCGCAGATCTCCCCGGGCCGCTACCAGCCGCGCCGCGTCTTCGATCCCGACGAGATCGAGGCGCTCGCGCAGTCCGTGCGCAACCAGGGCGTCCTGCAGCCGATCCTCGTGCGCCGCGTCTCGGTCGATCCGCCGCGCTACGAGCTGATCGCGGGCGAGCGACGCTGGCGCGCCGCGCAGGCCGCGCGGCTCCACGAGATCCCCGCCGTCGTGAAGGACCTCTCCGACCGCGAGGCGCTGGAGGCCGCGCTGGTCGAGAACATCCAGCGCCAGGACCTCTCGCCGCTCGAGGAGGCCGAGGCCTTCAGCCGCCTGGCGGCGGAATTCGGCCACACGCAGGAGGCGATCGGCCAGGCGCTCGGCAAGTCGCGCGCCCATGTCGCCAACACCATCCGCCTGCTCGGCCTGCCCGACGCGGTGAAGGACATGCTCGCGCGCCGCGAGATCGACGCCGGACATGCCCGCGTCCTGCTGACCGCCGCCGATCCGCTCGGCCTCGCGCGGCGCATCGTCGCGGAAGGGTTGACGGTCCGCCAGGCCGAGGCGCTCGCGCGCGAGGCCAGGCAGCAGCCGCGCGGAAAGCCCGCGTCGCGGGGCGGCGAACTGCGCGACGCCGACACCCGCGCCATGGAGAAGCGCCTCGAGGAGGCGACCGGCCTCAAGGTCGCGCTGCAGCACAAGCGGGGAGGGGACTCCGGCTCGGTCACGTTCCGCTACTCGACGCTCGACCAGTTCGACGACCTCGTCCAGAAGCTGACGCGCTGACCATGGGCCCGAGGGGAATAGGGCGCGGCGCCGGCCGTTATCGCCCCGATCCGCGCGAGGCCCCGCGATGAGCGGCGGCGTCGACCCGGCGATCCAGGCGGAGCTGGTCGCTCTCCTGCCGAGGCTGCGGCGCTTCGCGCGCGGCCTCGCGGGCGTTCCCGACCAGGCCGACGACCTCGTCCAGGCGGCGTGCGAGAAGGCACTGTCGCGGATCCACCAGTGGACGCCCGGGACCCGGCTCGACAGCTGGATGTTCCGGATCGTCCAGACCACGTGGCTGGACCAGAAGCGGGCCCAGAAGGTGCGGACCGGCGAGGGGCGCGTGGACGCGGACTCGCCGCTGGTGGAGGCGGAGCTTTCGGTCGATGGCGCGAGGGAAATGGAAAGCCACATCACCTACGACGCCGTCAGGCGCGCCATGGCCACGCTGCCGGACGAGCAGCGGGCCGTGATGATGCTCGTCTGCGTCGAGGGCCAGTCCTACAAGGAGGCAGCCGACACGCTCGCCATCCCGATCGGCACGGTGATGAGCAGGCTGTCGCGCGCACGCACGGCTCTGGGCCGCCTCGTCGGCGAGCCGGCCGCCGAAGCCGCTGGAAATGTCGTGCGCTTCAAGCCAGAGGGGTCCTGACGCGATGGAACGGATCACCCGGATCGACGACGTCATGCTGATGGCCTATGTCGACGGCGAGGTCGACGCCGAGACCGCGCGCGAGATCGAGGCCTCGATCGCCGCCGACCCCGCCATCGGACGTCGTGTAGCAATGTTCCGCCAGACCGCGACGATGATGCGCGGCGCCTTCGGCGAGGTTCTGCACGAGCCCGTGCCCGCGCGCCTCGTCCAGGCCCTTGGCGGCGCCACCGCCGCTCCCGCGGCGGCGGCCGCGATGCTGCCCCTGCGCGGCCGCACCGAGCGGCCCGGCTATCTCTGGCGCAACGCCGGCTGGGCGGCGGCGGCGGCGATCGGCGCCGTCGCCCTGCTCAATGCCGCCTCGCAGCAGGGCATCGCGCCCTTCTCGCAGCGCGCCCCCGTCCAGGAGGTCGCGGCCGTCGTCGATGCCGAGCGCTGGATCGACAACCTCGCCGCCTGGTACCGCGTGCATCGCGCCTCGTTCGAGAAGGACCACCGCCTGCTCGTCGACATCGGCGCGGAGAACGTCGAGGAGCTCGAGCGCTGGGTCGGCGCCAAGCTCCAGCGCGAGGTCGCGGTGCCCGACCTGTCCTCCTTCGGCTATCGCCAGCAGGGGGGCAGGCTGCTCCTGATCGGTCGCCGTCCGGCGGCGCAGTTCTTCTATGCCGCGGAGAATGGCGAGCTGGTCCAGCTCGTCATCGGCTTCACCGACCAGCCCGATCGCGAGGGCAGGCTCGACCAGCGCGACGACGTCAACGTCGTGAGCTGGCGCGAGAAGGGCTACGCCTATGCCTTCATCGGCAGGATCGACGGCAGGCGCCTCTGGGCCATGGCCGACGCCACATGGGCCAAGCTGAAGCCCGCATGAAGCCGTCGCGCGCATGAGGCGCGAGAGGCCGCCGGAACTCTTCGAGCTCGACATCTCGACCCTCGCGCCAGGGCGCGACGGCGCCGGCACGCATGCAGGCCGCGCCGTCCACGTGCCCTGGACCCTGCCCGGAGACCGTGTGCTCGCGATGTCGCAGGGAGCGGGTCGCGCGCTTCCCGAGCGCTGGATCCAGCGCGCGGGCGGGCGCGCCGCACCGGCCTGCGGGCACTACGAAAGATGCGGCGGCTGCACCGCGCAGCATCTCCAGCCGGAAGCCTATGCCGCGTGGAAGGAGGGCATCGCGCGCGAGGCCGCCGCGCGCGCCGGCTTCCCGGAGGCGACGATCGCGCCACTCTCGATCTCCCCGCCGCGCTCCCGTCGCCGCGCCACGCTCGCGGCGGTGCTCGGCGCTACAGGCGTGGTGCTCGGCTTCCACGCGCTGGCGCGCCGCGAGATCGTCGACATCGACGAATGCGCCATCCTCGCGCCCGGCATCGCCGCGATGCTTCCCGGGCTGCGCGAGGCGCTTCGCCCGGCGCTCGACCGAGCCGCCCGTTGCGACCTCGCGATCACGGTCGCCGAGAACGGCCTCGACGTCGTGGTCGTCGGCGAGATCGAGCGCGGCAGGCTCGGCGCCCTCGCGGCGCTTGCGGACATCGCGCGTCTCTCCATGGGCGCCGATCCGGAGGGCGCGCACGAGCTGGTGGCGCTGCACAGGCGGCCGGTCATCCGCTTCGAGGGCATCGCCGTCGAGCCGCCGCCGCATGTCTTCCTGCAGGCCACGGTCGAGGGCGAGGCCGCGATCCGCGCCGCCATGCGCGGCGGCCTCGACGGGGCGAGGCGGGTCGCCGACCTCTTCTCGGGCTGCGGGACGCTTTCGCTGCCGCTCGCGCGCGAGCGGCAGGTGACGGCAGTCGACAGCCATGGCGACGCGCTGGCCGCGCTCGATGCCGCCGCGCGCGCCGGCGGGGTCGGCGCCCGCGTGCGCGTGCTGCGTCGCGACCTCGCGCGACGCCCTCTGGTCGGCGAGGAGCTCGAGGACTTCGACGGCGTGGTCTTCGATCCGCCGCGCGAGGGCGCGCGCGACCAGGCGGCCGCGCTCGCCCGCTCGCCCGTTCCGCGCGTCGTCGCCGTGTCGTGCAACCCGGCGACCTTCGCGCGCGACGCCGCGCTGCTGCGCGAGGGCGGATACCGGCTCGACCGGCTGACGCCGGTCGACCAGTTCACGTGGTCGTCGCATCTCGAGCTGGTCGGGTGCTTTTCCCGGCCGCGGACGCGACGCCGCGGCTGAGTTCAGCCGCCGAAGGCCTTGCGATGCGCGTCGACCTCGGCGCGCGCCGCGCCCACGAGCAGGGTCAGCTCGGTCGACGCCGCGACCATCGCGAATCCGTCTCGCAGCATCTGCGCCGTCGTCAGGCCGCCCCAGGGCACCGCGCCCATCGGCTTGCCCGAGCGGCGGATGCCGGCCATCGCCTTCTCGACCGTCGAGAGGAACCTCGGGTCGTCGTAGGCTCGCAGCCTGCCGAGCGTGCCCGAGAGGTCGTTCGGGCCGATGAACAGCGCGTCGACGCCCTCGACCGCCGCGATCGCGTCGACGTTCTCGACGGCCTTGGCGCTCTCGACCTGGACGATGACGAAGACCTCGTCGTTGGCGCGTTCGCGCCAGGCGTCGAGGTCGCGCTCGAGGCCTAGCTGGCGCCACGGCCCGAAGCTACGGCGTCCCTGCGGCGGGTAGCGGCAGGCGGCCACCGCGGCCCTGGCCTCCTCCGCGGTCTCCACCATCGGCACCATGATCGTGTCGGCGCCCGCGTCGAGCACGCGCTTGATGTAGACTTGGTCGTTCCAGGGCACGCGCACGATGGCCGCGCAGTCCATGCGCGAGAGCACCTGCATGTGGAGCAGCGTGTCCCGCGGCATCGAGGGTCCGTGCTCGTTGTCGAGGATGATGAAGTCGAAGCCGGCCGCCGCCAGGCTCTCGGTGTAGATCGTGTCGATCACGTTGCTCCAGACGCCAAGGCACTTGCGGCCCGCGGCGAATTTCGCACGCAACTTGTTCGTCGGCATGGTCGCCCCCTGCGCGGTCCGGAAATCGCCGCGGCGGGTTGGATTATCGAGTGCCGGACGGCAAAGCGCAAAGGTTGCCGGCGCGGCGCGGCGCGCGCTATGCCGGTCGTCATGCCGGACCTGGCCGATCCGAGGACGGTGGCGCTCGAGGGCGCGGGCGAGGAGGTCGTCCTGCGCGTGAAGCGCCATCCACGCGCGCGGCGCATCTCGCTGCGCGCAGACCCGCGCGACGGCGCGGTGGTGCTCGTGCTGCCTGCGCGCGCCGGCCTCGATGCCGGCCTCGCCTTCGCGCGCAGCCAGCAGGCCTGGATCCGCGCGCGGCTCGCCGCCGCGCCGAGGCCCATTGCCTTCGCGCACGGCACGCGCCTCGAACTGCTGGGCGAGGGGATCGAGATCTTCCACGACCCCGCGCTGCGCGGCCCGGCGCGGCGCGAGGGCGCCCTGCTCGTCGTCGGCGGCAAGCCAGAGTTCGTCGCGCGGCGCGTGCGCGACTTCCTGCGCGGCGAGGCTGGTCGGGCGCTGGGCCCCATGGCGGAGGCGAAGGCGCGGTCGATAGGCAAGGCGATTCGCGCGCTGCGCATGGTCGACACGCGCGCGCGCTGGGGGTCCTGCGCGCGCGACGCGCGGATCAGCCTGTCCTGGCGCCTCGCGATCGCGCCGCCGCGCGTCGCCGACTACGTCGTCGCGCACGAGGTGGCGCATCTCGCGCATCACGACCACTCGCCCGCCTTCTGGCGCGTGGTCGATGCGCTGACCCCGCATCGCGCCGAGGCGCAGGTCTGGCTGCGCGCCAATGGCGCCGCCCTGCTGGGCGCCGGTCGCGCGGGATGACGAGGCTCGCGCCGGAGTCGCGCGGCGTCGGCGCGCTGCTCGTCGGCCTGGTCGCCATGATGGCGATCTCGACCGACCTCTACCTGCCCTCGCTGCCCTCGATCGCGCGCGACTTCGGCGTCGACGTCGCCGCCGCGCAGCTCACGCTCAGCGCGTTCATGCTTGGCATCGCCGCGGGGCAGGTGGTCGTCGGGCCGCTCTCGGACCGCTTCGGGCGCCGGCCGGTGCTCGTCGCGGCGACCGCCTGCTACGCGCTGGCCTCCGTCGCCTGCGCGCTCGCCCCGGGCATCGACGCGCTCGTGGCGTCACGCGTCGTGCAGGCGCTCGGCGCCTGCGCCGGGGGCGTCGTCGGGCGCGCGGTGGTGCGCGACGTCCATGGCCGAGAGGGCGCCGCGCGCGTGCTCGCGCTGATCGGCTCCGCGATGGCGATCATGCCCGCGATCGGCCCGATCCTGGGCGGCTTCGTCGAGGCATGGGCCGGATGGCGATGGAACTTCGCGATCCTCGCGTCCTTTGGCGCGGCGCTGTCGGTGCTGGTCTGGGCCGGGCTGCCCGAGACGAACGCGCGGCGCGACCCGGGCGCCACGAATCCTGCGCGCATGGCGCGCAACTTCTCCACCATCCTGTCGAGCCGCGAGTTCCTGTCCTTCGCGGCGGTGGCCGCGGCCTCCTATGGCGGCATGTTCGCCTTCATCTCCGGATCGTCCTTCGTCTTCGTCGACGGGCTCGGCACGGGGCCCGAGGTCTATGGCCTGTATTTCGCGCTCGTCGTCGCCGGCTATTTCGCCGGCACGCAGCTCGCCGCCTGGATGACCATGCGCCACGGCATCGAGGCCATGCTGCGCGCGGCCGGGCTGATCATGCTCGCGGGTGGCGTCGCCATGCTCGCCTGCGCGAGCTCCGCCGCCATCGTCTCGAGCGACCTCGGCGCGCCGGCGATCGGCGCCTCGATGGCGCTCTACTGCGTCGGCTTCGGCATCTGCAGCCCGAACGCCGCCGCGGGGGCGATCGCGCCGTTCCCCGCGCTCGCCGGCACCGCGGCCTCGGCGCTCGGCGTGCTGCAGACGGGCAGCGCGGCAATCGTCGGCGCGCTGGTCGGGTGGCTGCACGATGGCACGCCGCTGCCGATGGCGGCGACCATCGCGGCGATGGCGCTCGCCGCGACGATCTCCTTCCGCCTGCTCAATTCCCGCGATTGAGGTCGGTCGGCGGCACCGGGTCCGCCGGCGCCCTCGACCCGCCCCCGAAGAGCTGCTCGAGGAGGCCGTCCAGGGCGCCCGGCGGCACGGCGCCCGGGATGGGCGAGGCGGGCAGGCCGCGCGTCGCCTCGGCCATGAAGCTCCTCCAGGCGCGTGCGGGCAGGCCGCCGCCCGTGACGCGGTTCATGGGCGATGCGTCGTCGTTGCCGAACCACACGCCCGCCACGAGCTCTGCCGTGAAGCCCACGAACCAGGCGTCGCGATAGTCCTGGCTGGTTCCCGTCTTGCCGCCGACGGGACGGTCGAGCTGCGCCGCCCGGCCCGTGCCGCGCTCGACCACCGCGCGCAGCAGGTCGTTCATCGCCGCGAGCGCGCCGCGGGAGATCACCCGTTCGCCGCCGGGCGTCGAGCGGCGATAGAGCACGCGGCCTGCGCTGTCGCGGATCTCCGCGATGGCCCAGGGCTCGGCCGAGACGCCGCCATTCGCGAAAGGCACGTAGGCGCCGGTGAGTTCGAGCAGCGTCACCTCCGACGCCCCGAGCGTGGTCGCGAAGTCCCGGCGCAGCGGCGAGACGATGCCCGCGCGCCGCGCGGCGGTGATCGTGCGGTCGATGCCGCCGCGCTGGGCCACGCGTACCGCGGCGGTGTTGACCGAGCGGGCGAAGGCGTCGCGCAGCGTGATGTCGCCGCGGCCGGCGTCGCCCTCGTAGTTGCGGGGCCGCCAGTCGCCGAGGGCGACCGGGGCATCGGAGACCCGGTCGTCCGGGCGCATGCCCTGCTCGAGCGCGGCGAGGAAGACGAAGCTCTTGAACGCGGAGCCTGGCTGGCGCAACGCCGCGGTCGCCCGGTTGAACTGGCTCGCCGCGTAGTCGCGCCCGCCGACCAGCGCGCGGAGCGCGCCGTCCGGCGACATCGCGACCAGCGCGGCCTGCTCCGCATCCGCCTTCTCGCCGTCGCGCGCCAGCGCCTCGGCGATCGCCGCCTCGGCCGCGCGCTGCAGGCGCGTGTCCAGCGTGGTCCGGATCACGAGGTCGCGATCCACGTAGCCCACGTAGCCGGACACCTGGTCGGCGAGCCAGTCGGTGAAGTAGCGCGCGGAGCGCAGGTTGCCGCCGGTGCCGGGCACGCCGAGCGGCAGCCTTCGCGCCGCGTCGACCGCGGCGGCGGTCGCGTAGCGCGCCTCGACGAGGTTCCCGAGGACCTCGTCCGCGCGGCGCAGCGAGCGGGCGCGATCGCTGGTCGGCGCATAGCGCGACGGCGCCTTCAGCAGCCCCACGATCACCGCCGCCTCGCGCATGTTCAGCTGGCGCGCCGACTTGCCGAAATAGCGCTGGGACGCGGCCTCGACGCCATAGGTCGCGGCGCCGAGATAGACG
>Ga0169931_10000849_pt1 | contig 51035 bp, 53 predicted proteins | sample Kivu_15m_20L_FD_129675 | JGI IMG/M metagenome (GOLD analysis project Ga0169931, IMG submission 129675) | Freshwater microbial communities from Lake Kivu, Western Province, Rwanda to study Microbial Dark Matter (Phase II) - Kivu_15m_20L... | ecosystem: Environmental > Aquatic > Freshwater > Lake...
CAAATTTGCCGACTATCAAACTTTACCCACTTTACAAGAATACATTTTAATTAGTCCTAAAAAACCGCGAGTTGAGTGTTTCCGCAGGAATGATCAAGGACTTTGGACTTTACAATACTATACAGGTGAAGAAACATCATTTTTCTTCCCTACTATTCAATTCCAGGCAAAAATGACTGAACTTTATGAAGATGTTAACTTTCATTAAGTAGGGAGGTACAATTATTTGTAGGATGGATTAACCTATGGGGGTGTTGGGTTTCGTTCCTCAACCCAACCTACGTTGATCTTAATATTTAATTCCACTCTCCCACTTAATTTAAATATAATAGCCTAAAATTTCACAAACTTCCTGGTCACTAGTTTGAGAAAAATCCTCATACCACAATCCAATTGCTGAAAAAAACTCAGGAGTCTGTAAACACACTACCTCATCTACTTCCGACTCCAATTCCCTATAGGTACTCGCTGATGCTACAGGAATTGCTACCACAATTTTGCTGGGCTTCTGCTGTTTGAGAACAGCAATAGCTGCTCTTATAGTCGCACCTGTAGCAACACCATCATCTACTAAAATGACTGTTTTGTTTTCAACCTTAATTGGTGGAGCATTTCTTCGATAGGTTTGTTCCCGTCGCTTTAGCTCTTCTAACTCCTGAGACACAACCTTTTCAATTACATCTCTATCTATCCCCAAGGTAGCAATTATATCATGATTGAATACCCTAACCCCCCCAGCACCAATAGCACCCATAGCTAATTCTTTTTGTCCGGGCACACCAATCTTTCTGACGATACAAACATCTAGGGGAGCATTCACAGCTTTGGCAATTTCCCAACCTACGGGTACACCACCACGGGGTAGTGCTAATACTAGTAGATTTTTGTGGTTGGCGTAATCTATTAGACTTTCCCCTAACATCTTTCCAGCTTGAATACGATTATGAAATTTCATCAGCATCAACTCCTACTACTAGATGTATCTGAGGGTATATCTGGGAGTCTATGTGGGTCTGACAATTTCCCACCCTTGAAAGTTGTGGAAAGTTGTTGTTTCCCTCAAAAATGATTAGTATGGCTAATATATCTCTAACCTTCTCACATAAAAACCACAGGGAGTGTAGATTTTAGATCTATCCCAAGGAGTAATTACTATGTTGCATAAAATTTTAGTTGCTTTAGAAAATCCGGATCAAAGCCAAAATATATTTGAACAAGCTCTATTTTTGGCTCAAGTGAGTAGTTCTGAAATCATGCTACTTCATGTTCTGTCTCCCCTAGAAGATCCCTACCTCAACCCCATATTTCTTCAACCGGAAACCATCTACCCCTCCCTGTATGGAGAAACTATGAACAAGTATATGCAGGCCTGGGATGAACATAAGCAAGAACGACTCAAATGGATCCAATCCCTAATGGAAACTGCTACTAGTAGGGGTGTAAAGGCTGAAATGCTCCAAACCGTTGGGGATCCAGGTCGTGTCATCTGTGAACAAGCTATAAGCTGGTCCGCTGACCTAATTATTGTGGGACGCAGGGGAAGAAGGGGAATCAGTGAGGTGGTTTTGGGTAGTGTGAGCAACTATGTTCTACATCATGCTCCCTGCTCAGTCCTCACTATCCAAGGTGCAATTCCTGGTTGATTTTTTGACTCTCCTATTTTTTTAATTTTTTTTTAATTTTTCCCACCCCATCAATGTGATAAGTGAACAATTGAGCCATTATGTACTGGGGAGGAAAATTTTATAAAAACTTTAGTTAAAGTAAGCAACAAAAATTAGCCTAAAGGTTTGATTTGGATAATATTGAAATAAAGACCCTCCTGATTTATGAGTGCTAACTACCAAAATATCACATAACAAACTACCAAACATCCCAATTTAAAACTAGAGGTATCAATGAGTTTCACAAATAACAAAAAAACAAACGAATATAAGGAATTAAAAGAAAAACCACATTGGCAAGGGACAACGGTCACACCAGCTACAAAAACTACCACCAGGGTTAGGGATACTAAATCCCAGGAAACATCTCAGGGAGCAGACATGAGTGATGATCTCAATCGCGGTAGGGTGGCTATTTTTATCGACGGTCTCAATCTGTTTCATGCTGCTCTTCAAATAGGCATTGAAATCGACTATGTTAAATTATTATGTCGTTTAACTCAAACTTCTAGACTACTAAGAGCTTTTTTTTATACTGGAGTTGATACTAGCAAGGAGAAACAACAAGGGTTTCTGTTGTGGATGCGTCGCAATGGTTATCGAGTGGTAACCAAGGATATAATTGCACTTACGGAAAGCGGTAAAAAACCCAATCTCAATGTGGAAATTGCTGTGGATATGATTACCTTAGCTCCTTATTATGATACTGCTGTACTGGTCAGCGGGGATGGGGATCTAGCCTACGCTGTTAATGCTGTCACCAGTTTAGGATCGCGCGTAGAAGTTATAGGTCTGCAAACTATGACTAGCGATAGTCTCATTGATGTGGCAGATTATTTTATTGATTTTGATAGCATTAAACAATACATCCAGAAAGACTCCCAATTTGGTTACAATTATCGTTCTTCGCCCACTTCTCATCTTTGATGGAGATTTTAACGCCTGATATTAGTTCAGGGCTATTGACTGTGTCCAAATATAGTGTATAATCTTACTGGTGGGTTTATATCTTCGCGACTTTAGTAAACTAGGCGTGGAGCGGTGCATAAAAGCTATAGCCACCTGCAGCAACCTGGCCTTTTACCCATTAAACCTGTGTTTACAACGTTTTGGCTCAAGCTATATAAATTCAATACACGAAGACTGTGATACACGATTTGACCAATCAATTACAATTAACATTAGTAATTACCTACACCCTAATGGGGGGCTATTTTTTTGCCAATTGGTTTACATTCTCTCACCGTCACCCCGCATCAACTCCAGAAGAGAAGTTCTTATCACTAATTATATCCTTAGTGACCACTGTTTTCTGGCCTCTGATTATTCCCATATCCTGTGTAAAAATTCTCCAAACCCGTCAACTGCGATCGGATACGGTTATTCCTCTACTTTTAGTAATGTTGGGTTTGACGATCTCTTATATCAGTTGTCAGGTGTTGAAATTGATGTATTTACCAAGTTAGCCCCGGATGGGTAAGCAAGAGACTAAACTACTCCACGAATAAATCCGTAGAGTAGTTTGTTAATCTATTGCATGCCAGTGGGAAAAATTCCCGGTTTGACTGCAATATTGATAGTTTGTCCATTACGACGCAAGTCCAGACGTAAATTTCCTCCCACTTGGGCCACTTCTACAGCTTTCTGTACAGCAGAGCTGTCGGTGATTACTTCACCATTTAGCCTAACAATAACATCTCCAATGCGTATTCCAGCTTTCGCTGCAGGTGAATTGGGAACAACCCTAATGATTAATACTCCCTGATTTTCACTCACAGTCAACCCGCTATTAGGATCGGAATTGATTCTTTGTCTTAAATCTGGGGTGATGGAAACCATCTGAATTCCTAAATAGGGATGTTGAGCTTTACCTGTGGTTATTATTTGATTAGAAATACGTTGTGCCGTATTAATGGGAATTGAAAATCCTAATCCTTGTGCACCCTGAATAATGGCAGTGTTTATACCAATTACTTCTCCTCGGGCGTTTAGCAACGGACCACCGGAATTACCAGGATTAATCGCAGCGTCAGTTTGAATAAACTCAACCCGCTTATCAGGAACCCCCACTTGATTACTGGATCTACCAGTGGCACTAATAATACCTGTTGTTACCGTGTTATCTAGTCCTAAAGGATTACCAATGGCGATCGCCCATTGTCCTGGTTGTAACTGTTCCGAGTTACCTAGAGTAACTGTTGGTAGATTTTTAGCGTCGATTTTCACCACCGCCACATCCGTGAGTTGGTCTGCTCCCAATACTCTACCTTCAAAGGTTCTTCCATCTTTGAGGGTGACAGTTACCCTATCTGCACCCTCTACCACATGAGCATTAGTGAGAATACGACCATCATTACTAATGATAAAACCTGAACCAGCGCCCCGTTCTACCCTGTTTTCCCTGCGTGGTATTCTGGAACCGAAAAAGCGTCGTAGATCCTCAAATTCGTCTGGTGCTTGAGTTCTCACCGTGCGAGAAGAGTTAATTCTGACTACGGAGGGACCAACCTTCCGAACCACATCAGTCACAAAATTACTGTCCGTATTTCCTGGTAGTGGTGCAGCATGAACACTCTCCACCCCAAGCTTAGATGCACTCTTGGTCAAAGCTTCCTGATTATTTGTTAGATAACCACCTGTAACAGTAATCCCCGAACCTAATAATATTAGGGATAGGGAGGTCAACCCTTGTTTCCAATATTTCCGGGGTGAATTATTGCTGTTTATAGTTAAAGTATTATCTGCTTGTTGTTTTCCCTTAGACATTTTCCGATCTCAAAAAATATAGGCCGTTACTACTAATGTAGATATTTTTGGCTGGATTTTGTTCCCATATCCAGCTAACATCCACCAGATAATGTAAATTTTTGATAAATTTTTAGAAAATCTGTTAAGATAGTAGCCATCCTATGATTTATAGTAACTTTACCTAGGGGGGTTTTTGAAAAGACTAATTCTGTTGGTTTTAGCAGTAGCCACCGTCAGTGGAGGAGTTGCGACCTATACTTTCAATCATTCTATCAAGGCCAGTAGTGCTACCACTGGGGAAGTGGAGGAAACTTTACCTACTCCCACTTTGGTAACAGCATTGGGGAGATTGGAACCGGAAACACCAGTGATTAAATTATCTGCACCCCTAGCATTAGATGGGGACAGGGTGGAAAAAATCCTCCTTCAAGAGGGTGATGCGGTTAAAGCAGGTCAGATAATTGCCATATTAGATTCCCGGGATAAATTACAAAGTGCTGTTGAAAGGGCGCAAAAACAAGTAAAGGTTGCTCAAGCTAAATTAGAGCAGATTAAATCGGGTGCTAAACCGGGAGAGATTCAATCACAAAAAGCGAATGTAGAAAAGTTAAAGGCAGAGTATGAAGGCGACAAAAATGCTTACATACAAACTATTGCTAGGATAGAAGCTCAATGGCAAGGTGATAGAACTGCTCAGGAGGCAAATATTCGACAATTGGCTGCGGAACTGAAAAATGCTAAATCGGAATATCAACGTTATCAACAGTTATATTCCCAAGGAGCAGTTTCTAATTCTTTAATTGACAGTAAACGGTTAAATGTGGAGACCAGCGAACAAAAATTAACCGAAGCTAGGGCGATTTTGGAACGGATTAATACTACTGCTAGTAAACAACTGGCGGAAGCTAGGGTACAACTAAATAGAATTAGTACCACTAGTGCGAAACAAATTAGGGCAGCTGAGGAAACACTAAATAGTATTGCCGAGGTTCGTGCTGTAGATGTGAACTTAGCCAGAACAGAACTTGAAAGTGCTGTTTCAGTTCTTGACAGTGCCAATACAGATCTGGAATCAGCTTTTATTCGCGCTCCCATGAGTGGTAGAATTCTGAAAATTCATACTCGTGCGGGTGAGAAAATTACTGCATCAGGTGTTGCGGATTTTGCCCAGACGGAAAAAATGTCAGTGGTAGCAGAAGTTTACCAAACTGATATCAATCGAGTCAAGATTGGGCAAAAGGCGAGGATTATGAGTCCTACATTATCACAGAAATTAGAAGGTAATGTAATTCAAATTGGTTTACAAGTCAATCGTCAAAATGTGTTTAGTAACCAACCCGGTGAAAATCTAGACAGTCGAGTGGTTGAGGTGAAAATTCGCCTCACTCCCCAGGATAGCAAAAAGGTTGCTGGATTAACTAACTTACAAGTGCAAACAGCAATTGAACTGTAATTCGTTTCTACCTAACCCAGTTATATACTCTATTAAATTACGCCATTTCACTTAGATATGTGTAGCGTCCATGATATCAAAACTTTTTCTTAAAACCCCTTTGGCGTGGCGACAGCTCATGAAAGAAAGAACCCGATTGGCAGTTGCTGTGGCGGGTATTACTTTTGCTGATATGTTGATATTTATCCAGATGGGATTTGAAAGTGCTTTATTTGATGCAGCAATTCAACCCCATCGCAAATTGCTGGGGGATTTAGTGTTAATTAATCCTCAATTTAATAGCTTGTTTTCCACGAAAAGTTTTTCTAGAGATAAACTATATCAAGCACTGAGTTATGAGGGGGTAGCATCGGTTAATTCCATTTATATTGGTACGGCACAATGGCGTAATCCTCAAACACGAATTGATCGACCAATTTTGGTTTGGGGAGTTGATCCCTATCAACCTGGATTGAGATTTCCTGAAGTAGAAAAAAATAAAGATACTCTCAAATCACTCAATCATATTATGTTTGACCAAGCTGGTCGTCCCGAATATGGTGAGGTTGGTAAAATATTTCAAAAAACCGGTAACTTTCAAACGGAACTGAATAATAATTTGGTCAGCGTGAGGGGTTTATTTAGTAATGGCGCTTCCTTTGCAGCTGATGGCAATGTGGTGGCTAGTGACTCCACATTTTTACGGTTATTTCCCCAACGCAAATCCGATCAAATTGAAGTGGGACTAATTAATTTAAAGCCCGGTACGGATATCCAGAAATTAAAAGCACAACTGAAAATTGGGTTGAACCCCGATCCTAATAGCCCGTTTGTGGAAGTGGGCACAACAGAGGATTTTGCCCAAAAAGAAAAGAATTACTGGGCCACTAGCACAGGGATTGGTTTCATTTTTGGTTTGGGTGTAGCGGTGGGTTTTATTGTTGGTATTGTCATTGTCTATCAGATTCTTTATTCAGACGTTTCTGATCATCTTGCTGAATACGCTACCCTCAAGGCTATGGGTTACACTGATTGGTATCTTTTAGGAGTTTTGATTCAAGAATCCTTATTTTTGGCTATTCTGGGTTATTTGCCTTCACTATTCCTCTCTTTGGGATTATATCAATTAACTTTTATCGCTACCATGTTACCCATTACTATGAAAGCTGAACGGGCAATTAATGTGTTGATCTTAACGGTAATTATGTGTAGTATTTCTGGAGCGATCGCCCTAGGGAAACTTCGTTCTGCTGACCCGGCGGATATTTATTAAATAAGGAGGATGTCATGTTAGGAATTAGCTACGATATAAAAATAGCAACTCAGACAGTAATTGAAGTTTCTCAACTCAACCATTATTTTGGTGAAGGTGCTTTAAAAAAACAAGTTCTATTTGATATTAATTTACAGATTAAATCTGGAGAGATTGTAATTATGACAGGTCCTTCTGGTTCGGGTAAAACCACTCTTTTATCCTTAATGGGTGGTTTACGTTCTGCACAAGAAGGTAGCTTGCAAATACTCAACCAAGAGGTTTGTGGTGCTAGTAAGAGAGTCTTAACCAAAATGCGCAGACAAATAGGCTACATCTTCCAGGCTCATAATTTAATGAGCTTTTTAACTGCAAAAGAGAATGTAAAAATGTCCTTAGAACTGCACCCTGAGTATTTAAATCAAGATATTAATACTAAAGCCATAGCAATGTTAGAGCAAGTTGGACTAGGCGATCGAGTCAACTACTATCCAGAAAGTTTATCAGGAGGACAAAAGCAAAGAGTTGCGATCGCTCGTGCATTAGTCAGTCATCCCAAAATAGTACTAGCGGATGAACCAACTGCTTCCCTAGATAAACAATCAGGAAGGGATGTGGTGGAACTAATGCAAAAGTTGGCTAAAGAGCAGGGTTGCACGATTTTACTAGTTACCCATGACAATCGGATTTTAGATATAGCAGATCGAATCATTTATATGGAAGATGGTCAACTGCGTTGATCGTGAAATAAAGTATAGCTCCATTACCAACAAACTGCTGTACCATATATAGTGTAGAGCTTAAAAAAATTTCATCAATAAATAGGGGAGGTATTTATGAAAATTTGGGTCAATGAGCAGATCGATCCCTCGGGGATGATTCATGCTTGTATAGCTTGTTGTGATGAAGACCAGGCTAAAGAATGTCATAACTCCTTTAGCCATGGATTAACGGAAGGACAAAAAGCTGCTGGTTGGATAGCAAAGTTACGCACGGTAGAAACCTGGGACGAAGTACCAGTTAATGCTTTAAAACTGAATTAGGTCAACTTGAGATAGTTTTGCCTGAACTTGATGATGATTATGGGAAGGTTGATTTTTGAGCAGTCTTCAGAGTTATGATCATAGACAATTAAAAAACAAACTTGCAAAAATCGATTAAATGTGGTCAACTCTCTAAGTGTTCGCACTTCCGATCCCAGCTATCCTATTAATTTGGTTGGCAAAACAGGACAAGCTGTGTACATTTCCATTCATAACCCCAGTCAATATATCTGTGCCAACTGCGAACAGATATTGCCAGATTGGAAACAACAACAATTCTTATGGGTGATAGTTGTATTACAACAATCAAAATATCCACTGGTAGAAATGACTGGGGAAATAGAAATAGAAAAAGAAAAACTAAGGGAAAAGTTTATCAGGTTTGGCTGTGATGTGGCTTTCAATTTACGAGATCAAGGTTATACTACCGATTTAATTGATCCCCGCACGGGTTATCCCTTACTTTCCCATCCGGGTCTGGTTCCCCATGATGACACTGCAGTTGCTAAAGCATTGCTAAATTATCCCGTAATTAAAAATAAATGCTGTGTCCTGGTTCATCCCCAGTGGGGTACCGCCGTTTATCCCAGTGTTTTACTTTCTAGTGCGCCACCAGAAGTAATCCTCTCGGTCATTAAATCCATTGCTCCCCTACATGGTTGGATGGAAGTTGATAATGAACTACCTTACCTGTGAATAACCCTAAATATGTTTTGGACGTCTTAACTGTCGGGAATTAATCGGAGCCAAAACTTTATTTAAACCCCGTAATTGTTCCGCTGTACCCATACAAATCAAGGTATCTCTAGATATTAATATTGTATCCCCCGTCGGTCCCCCAATCAAATTTCCATCACTCCGCCGAATTGCTAATACTAAAGCACCAGTTTGCGATCGCAATTTTGCCTTTTGTAGAGTCTGTCCCAGGAATGGACAATCACCATCTAGTAAAAATTCTTCCATGTATAACTGTCTGTCCGTCCCTGAAAGTATACCATCAACAAAATCTAGTACCTGGGGTCTTAACGCCGCTGCTGCCATCCTTTTACCTCCAGTAATATATGGTGAAATTACTGTGTCAGCTCCCCCACGCTGTAGTTTTTGTAAAGACTCTTCCGTACTCGCTCGGGCGATCGCCCTAATTTGAGGGTTGAGGGTTTTTGCTGATAATACGGTATATAAATTTTCAGCATCAGAGGGTAAGGCTGCCACAATACAAACAGCACGTTGTATACCCACCTTCGACAAGGTATCATCCAGGGTAGCATCACCTTGATAGACCATATAACCCTGGGACTCCGCCTGCTGTACGGATTCCATATCAGAATCAACTACCACAAAGGACACGGACTCGGCCTGAAATTCTTTAGCAATTTGTCTACCTGTACGACTAAAACCACAGATAATGTAGTGATCTACTAGTGATTCCATTAAACGCCTCTGTTGTCGAACTTTAATGCCTTGTTGAAAGTAACCTTCAATTATTGCCTGTGTAAACCTATTAACTATGTAACCAATATTAATCACACCCATTAATATCAAGGCAATAGTAAATAAACGCCCCCGACTACCTAAAGGATTGGTTTCTCCATATCCCACAGTGGCCAAGGTAATTACGGTCATATAAGCAGCATCCTCCCACGACCACCCTTCCACTAAACAATACCAACAAGTACCAACAAAAAACACCAGAACCAGAGCTAAAGCACCAACCATTAGCTCTTGCTGAATCTGTTTATATTTATCTTCCAGTGTGGAGTACACAGTTAATCAGAAATTAAAGACCAAAATGTCAGAAAAACTAAAAATTTAAAAGTTAATGAAACTTTTATCGACCCTTTACAATAATATAGAAGATAATGGATAATTTTGAAATCTTCCGGAAAAACTGGCAAATAGAGTATTTACAATTAAAAATTTATTGGAGGTGCGGTAGTGAGTATCCAAAGTTTAGTTGAACAGCAGATGATCCGCCCAAATATGTCAGGCATGAATGTATTTAGTGTGGATAATTTTAACCAAGTGGTGATGTCCACCTACGGACGTTTCCCTATTGCCCTGGAACGGGGTGCTGGTTGTAGAGTTTGGGATACCCAGGGTAAGGAATATCTTGACTTTGTTGCTGGTATAGCTACTTGTACTTTAGGACACGCCCACCCGGCCATGGTAGAAGCGGTAACCTACCAGATTCAAAAGCTACACCATGTTTCCAATCTCTACTATATTCCAGAACAGGGAGAACTGGCTAAATGGATAGTAGATCATTCCTGTGCTGACCGGGTATTTTTCTGCAATTCTGGAGCGGAAGCTAATGAAGCGGCCATTAAACTTGCCCGGAAATATGCTCACAAAGTTCTAGACATTGCCCACCCCATTATTTTAACTGCTCATGCTAGTTTTCATGGTCGAACCCTAGCTACCGTCACAGCTACCGGACAACCCAAATATCAGAAAAACTTTGATCCCCTAGTTCCTGGGTTCCATTATATTAAATACAATGATATTAAGGAAGTAGAAGCAGCAGTCAGTGAGTTAGATGAAGGCAATTATCGGGTTTGTGCAATTCTAATTGAGCCCCTACAAGGAGAGGGAGGAGTTCGTCCTGGCGATAAGGAGTATTTCCAACGCTTACGGGAGATTTGTGATGAAACTGGCATTTTATTAATTTTCGATGAAGTCCAAGTAGGAATGGGACGCAGTGGTAAATTATGGGGTTACGAACATTTAGGTGTAGAACCAGATATTTTCACCAGTGCCAAGGGGTTAGGTGGAGGTATTCCCATTGGGGCCATGATGAGCAAGAAGTTCTGTGACATTTTTGAACCCGGGGAACATGCGAGCACATTTGGTGGCAATCCTTTTGCTTGCGGTGTAGCTTTGACAGTTTGCCAGACCTTAGAAAGGGAAAATATTTTAGAGAATGTTCAAGAACAAGGGGCCCATTTACGGGAAGGACTAAAAATGATTGCCCGTAAATATCCTCGCCATATTTCCCAGGTACGCGGTTGGGGACTAATTAATGGTATGGAAATTAAGGAAGATAGTCCCTTAACCGCATCGGATGTGGTTAGAGATGCTATGGAAGAAGGGTTGTTACTGGTACCAGCTGGTCCCAAGGTAGTTCGGTTTGTACCTCCCCTAATTGTTACAGATACTGATATCAACCAGGCATTACAGTGTGTAGAAAGGGTCATGGCGAGAATTAGCAATAGACCTATGTAAGGATGAGTGGGACGCGTAAGATTCAGTCCCCCTCTCCTCCCTTCCACACAATATCCTTACTCGGGTTGGGATTTGGTAACTTTAAGGAAACTAAGCCAGCTCCCAACACAAAAATCATTGATGTCCACAAACAACCCACTAACCCAAATAACTGATAGACTAATCCGGATAATACTGTTCCCGCTAGACGACCACCGGAATTGGCCATGTAATAAAAACCAACGTTTAAAGCTACTTTATCATCATCGGTAAATGCCAAAACCAAGTAGGAGTGAACCGCAGAATTAAAGGCGAATACCACACCAAACAACATTAGTCCACTAATCATGACTATATTAGCAGGCAACCCGCTTTGAAGAGCTAGTGCTATGACACAAGGAACAGCTGTTAAGGCAAATGTCCAAAATTGAATATTTTTGGCTGTTGGTGCCCGACCAGAAGCAAATTTCTTCATTAAATTGGGAGCAAAAAATTGTACAATTCCATAGCCAATCACCCAGGTTGCTAAAAATCCCCCTACTTGATAAAAAGACCAACCCAAAACTTCACGTAAAAACACTGGTAAACCAACTACAAACCAAACATCACGGGAGCCAAACAAAAAGAATCTAGCTGCGGATAAAATGTTGATCTCTTCACTTTTAGAAAATAGCTGACTGAATTTAACTTTCTTTTTAATTTTCCCCATTCCTTTGGGTAATAATAATCCTGTGAACATAATCAAAAATAGCGCGCCTGCCATAATTAAGAGAGCATTGACAAAGCCAAATAATGATAACAAAGCACTACCAACAAAAAAACCAATTCCTTTTAAGGCATTTTTAGACCCCGTTAAAATTGCCACCCATTTGAATAGGGAAGATTGAGCATCTTGAGGAACCACTAAACGAATAGCACTTTTGGAGCTCATCTTAGTTAAATCCTTGGCAATGCCAGAAAACGCCTGGGCTACCATCACATAAAGAACTGCTAACCACTGCACCCAATCTGTATTTAACCAAGACAACATGAACAAAGAAAAAACTTGTAAACCTATACCACTATAAAGAGTAACTTTCAGACCTAATTGGGATCCCACCCATCCACCTAAAAAATTAGTAACGATGCCAAATATCTCATAAAACAGAAATAAAAAGGCAATTTGTAAGGGTGTATAACCAATTTGATTAAAGTACAACAAAACTAGCATTCTCAATGCGCCATCTGTAATGGTAAAACCCCAATAAGCTAGGGTAACTACGCCATAATTTCTCAAATTTGCACCTGAATCAGCAGTATGGTTCATATATTATTTGTTGTGTTACTGATGCCAACTTAAAGCTACTTTCCGAGTTAATTCAGCCATCCGATTAGCATAACCCCATTCATTGTCATACCAAGCTAGGATTTTGACTTGGGTTTCATTGACAACCATTGTGGAAAGTGCATCAATAATTGAAGAGCGAGGATCATCCTTATAATCAATAGAAACTAGAGGACGTTCCTCATAACCCAAAATTCCTTTTAATGGTTCTTCCTCAGAAGCTGCTTTTAATAAAGCATTAATTTCTTCTATGGTGGTTGGTCGCACTACCTCAAATACACAATCCGTGAGAGAAGCATTTAATAAAGGTACACGCACAGCTAGACCATTTAACTTGCCATTTAATTCGGGATAAATTAGTCCAATCGCTGTAGCTGAACCGGTGGAAGTGGGAATCAATGACATACCAGTAGCTCTAGCACGACGCAAATCTTTATGGGGTGCGTCAACTATGGTTTGGGTATTAGTGTGATCATGAATTGTGGTGATAATTCCATGCTTAATTCCTATACCTTCATGAATAACTTTTACCACTGGTGCTAAACAGTTGGTGGTACAAGAAGCAGCTGTTAAAATATGATCCTCTTGAGGTTTATAAAGCTGATCATTTACTCCCATCACAATATTTAAAGCTCCCCCTTTTACGGGTGCAGCAACAATTACTTTACCTACTCCTCTTTGAAAGTAGGGACTGAGAGTTTCTAGGGTCCTAAATTTTCCTGAGCATTCTAAAACAATGTCCACGGCAAATTCTTCCCAGGGAACTTCTCCAGGTTGGGAATATTCGGTAAAGGTGAGGGATTTGTCATCAATAAGGATTCGGTCTTTTCCCGTTCCCACCTCATTTTGCCAGCGCCCATGTACGGAATCAAATTTCAGTAAATGAGCTGCTGCTTCCACACCGCCTTTGAGTTCATTGATATGCACAAATTCTATATCTGACCAACCCCAGGCAGCACGCAATACTAAACGTCCTATACGCCCAAAACCATTAATTCCCACCCGGATTTTCATTCTAGAATTCCTTTTGTTTACGCAGCAACTCCCCAATAGTTAAATTGAATTCTGACTTACCCCCAAATACCGTTCCAGCTTTACCATTGTGCAAATGCACATAACCAATGTTGTATGCTTCCTTGGGTAAAGGCACAGAGCCAACGGAATTAACTATTGCAGGTGCTTTTTTTAAGTAAAAATCTACAAATTCATACAGTTCTGCTCGCTTTTCACCTGACCACAGATTTACATAAATAAATAGAGGTCTGGATAGGGGTTGATACTGGGATTTTCCTACTGTTTCTGGGGATGGTAATATAGGTCCTTTTTTGTTATCAACAGCTACCAGTTTTAACTTGTCTTGATTTTTTTCGTAGTAGGCATAACCAAAATAACCTAGGGCATTTACATCTTTATTCACACCCTCAACTAACACATCATCATCTTCACTAGCTGTATAGTCATTACGGCTAGCCTTTTCTTTACCAATAATTGCTTCAACAAAATAGTCATAAGTACCAGAATCCTTACCTGGTCCGTATAATTTTAATGGACGGTCTGGCCAGGAAGCACGTACTTGATTCCACTTGGTAATTTTTCCCTGGGATTGGGATTCCCATATCTTTCTCAATTCATCAACTGTCATGTCCTGAACCCAGTTATTCTGGGGATGCACCACAACAGTTAAAGCATCAAATGCAACGGGTATTTCTATATATCTGACACCATTTTTATTACACTCTGCCATTTCTTTGGCAGAAATTGGTCGGGAGGCATTATTTATCTCTGTTTCATTACTACAGAATTTTTTAAACCCTCCCCCCGTACCAGAAAAACTTACTTGTACTGAAGTTGGATTTTTCCCATCCTTGCTAAACTCTTTAACTATAGCTTGGCTAATTGGATATACAGTGCTGGAACCATCTATTCTAATTGTAGATGCTGTCTGAGAGTTAACATCTTTTGTTGCTTCTACTGAACTGTTTTTGTTCACATCAGCGGTGCAACTGGCGGCCAATGTTAACATTCCCACTGTGATCAATAATCTTACTGCGGTTGGTTTCACTGGTTTATCCTAATATGATTACTACTGAGTAATACTAAATAGTATTTATTGGCCATTATTTCAAAAAAATTTGATATGTCAATTATGTCAGGGAAAAAATATACAAAAATTAACCATAACAATTTAATATTCCCCATTTCCCTTTCCAGTCTAGGATGTCAAATCCTCCAGTTCAGGTAAATCATTGGGCGCACCACAGGCGGAAATGTTACCAGTAAAGTTCACATCTGCCATCAATTCAGGATGTTCTTGTTTTCGCTGGGCTATTTGTTCACGGGTGAGGATCTTGGATTGGTCAAACCCTAATTCAATCTCAGTACTTAAACCCTTGTACTTAACTCGTTTTAGATTGTAGAATCTCTGGTTGAGAGTAGTTTTGACAAAAGCTCCTAAACAACCTAAAAGGTACTTACGCTTGAAAGAGTCCTTGACAAACCAGTATTCAAAAGTCTTGCGCAGGTAAAAACGAGCATAGTTCCTAAGCACTCCTTTGAGAACTTCTTCCCGTTCCATAGCATCAGGTTTCATGATAGGAGTGACAAAGTTATATTGGGAATAATCCCGAACTTCCACACGGTCTCCCAAATCCTGAAATAATTCAGAAAATGGCCAAGGGGTAAACATGTTCCAGTTTACCATGTCAGCTTTCCAGTCTAAAGCCATTTTATAGGTTTCTTCAATGGTTTCTGGGGTTTCATTTTCCAGTCCCATAATAAACTGAGCTTCAGCAACCATGCCATTTTGCTGTAATAATTGAATTGCCCGTTTATTTTGTTCAATTGTGGTTTCTTTGCGGAACAGATTTAACTTTAATTGTGCAGCAGCTTCCGTACCCAAAGAAACGTGAACTAAGCCAGCTTGACGGTAAAGAGGTAAATCTGCTTCGTCTCGCAATATGTCTGTAACTCTGGTGTTTATTCCCCAGTGCACACCTAAATTTCTAGCTATTAACTCATGACATAAATCTAGAAATTTTGGTTTGTTAATGGTTGGTTCTTCATCGGCTAAAATGAAAAATCCTACCTGATATTTTTTTACCAAAAGTTCAATTTGGTCCACGAATTTTTTAGGACTACTAGAACGATATTTCCGCCAGAATGCCCATTGGGAACAAAAACGGCAAGTAAATGGACAACCTCTAGCATAGTTGGGAACAGCTACTCTCACATTCAAAGGAGTGTAGATATACTTACTCCAATCTAATAAGTCCCAATCTGGGGTCAGGGTATCTAAATCAGCAATCGGTGGATGTGCTGGGGTGGCTACTACTTCCCCATTTTCTAAAAAGGCAATTCCTAAGATATGACGACGGTCTTTTTCATCACTACCTTGAGCGATCGCTCGTACCAAATTAACTGTAATTTCTTCTCCTTCTCCACGGATAATATAATCCACCCAGGGAGCTTCGTTGAGAACTTCGTTGTACATATAGGTGGGGTGAACTCCCCCCATAATTGTTTTGGCTTGAGGAAGGATTTGTTTAACAATTTGTAGGGTGGTTTGTGACTGGTAAATCATGGGAGTAATGGCTGTTGCCAATACAATATCTGGCTGATAATCTCGAATGATTTGTGCTAGAGCATCATCAGTGATATAGTCGGTCATGGCATCCACAAACCGAATGTTACTAAACCCGGCATTTTTTAAAGCTCCTCCTACATAGGGAACCCAACTAGGTGGCCAATTACCGGCAATTTCCGCACCACCAGAATGGTAATTGGGTTGAATCATCATGATCCGCATAATTTACCTCTTAATCTTTCTAGATTTGAAGACAGGATTTACGCATCATCCACGGAAAATCTCACTATTTCAGACCCAATATAGGGCGGCTATATTCGGCTTTTTATTATTTTTTAAAAACCTTCCCTATCGTAAGTTTACACCTAGGAATTTCTTTCTATTAATAAACTTTGCGAAAATTTAATATTCAATTTACCTTCTCTCTACCGGGGGTCAATTACACCAGGAGGTAATGGGCACAATCGGGGAATCAATCCGAATATCTTGTAAATACTGCTCTAGAATCTGAAATTGGCACAAATTTAAACTGTAGTATATCCAGCGTCCTTCTTGGCGATTTACAACTAGACCTGTCTGTTTAAGAATCTTTAGATGAAAAGAAAGTTTAGACTGACTAATACCTAAAGCATTAGACAAGTCACACACACAAAGTTCTCGATGGCGCAACAGCTCTATTACACTAATCCTAATAGGATCGGATAAAGCATGAAAAGTCTGGGCCATGAGATAAGGGGTTGTGTGCAAAGAGGTGGGCATGGATTTCTCGAATATTCAAATCTTCATGTTAGCATCTTTAAGCTAGTATTTCATCGTCAACGGAAAAGTCTATTTCCCCTTGAGCTGCACCACCGGTTAAATAGTCATTTTGAAAGGAATCTTGCAAACCGGAAATTAAATCATACTGGGGTTGCCAATTTAATTCTGTAATCGCTCTATTCACAGATGCAAAAAAGTGTTGTGCCCGCATGGGAAAAGCCTTACGCTTACCAAAATCAAACTTTTTAGGGTCGTAATGGACAATTTTTACACTGTCAGCAGACTTACCAGCAGCAATAGCACAAGCGCGAGCTAAACCATCAAAAGTCACAAAGCGATCGCCTGAAACATTATAAATCTTACCGATAGCTGTTTGATTACCAATTACCTGTAACATTGCCTGAGCTAAATCTTGAACATGACCTAGTTGGGTAATATGTAACCCGTTACCTGGAATGGGAATAGGGCGATCGCGCACTATGCGGTCAAAGAACCAACTTTCCAGGGGATTATAATTTTTCGGTCCGTAAATATAAGTGGGACGAATGGAAGTAAAAGGAATTCCTAACTGTTGCAAGAAGGACTCAGTTTCATGTTTACCACGATGACGACTTTTAGGATCAATAGTATCCCCTTCTACATGGGGCAATTGATCGGATTTAAGATACACTCCAGCTGAACTCATATAAACAAACTGTTTAACCCTTCCCTGGAACATTTTTGCCAAAGGTTCGGTATCAGTAAGTTCTCGACCATTATTGTCAAAAATGACATCAAAGCTCTCCTGAGATAGCTTAGACAACTGACTAGGATCCGTGCGATCGCCAACAATTTGACCTACACCGTCTGGTGCAGGATGATTGCCACGATTAAACAATACTACTTCGTGTCCAGCCTTAATGAGCAATTGAGTTAAATAGACACCAATGAACCGAGTTCCACCAATAACCAGAATACGCATAAAATCACCATATCTGACAAACTTGAGGAGAAAAAATCGCCTGTAGATTGAGAGTATCACAGAGAATGACCCAAGGGGAATGCAGTTATGGTTCAATAATGTTATTCGTAATGGGGCTAATCACTGTGTCCACAACTAAAAAATATGCTATGGTTCACGAGTGGCTAACACCCAAAGCTACTGGGGGTTCAGAACTAGTAGTCCGGGAAATATTAAATCTAGTGGATGCTGATTTATATGCCTTAATAGATTTTGAATCAAGTAATCCTGAAAGCTATCTTTATAAGCGTCGAGTTGGCACGACTTTTTTACAACGCTTGCCATTTGCTTATCAAGGTGTACAAAAGTATTTGCCTTTATTACCACTAGCTATAGAGCAACTAGACTTGCGAGAATATGAAATTATTTTGTCATCATCCCATGCAGTAGCTAAAGGGATTCTAACCACTCCTAACCAGTTACACGTTTGTTATTGTCATAGTCCAATGCGTTATGCTTGGGATCTAACCTTTGATTACCTGGCTCAGAGCAAAGTCGGTAAAGGAGTTTTGGGATGGGTAACTAAATATCTACTACATGGATTGAGACAGTGGGACGTGGTCAGTGCTAACCGAGTGGATTACTTCATTGCCAACTCTCAACACACTGCCAAAAGGATTTGGCGGTGCTATCGTCGTCAAGCCAAAGTCATCTATCCACCAGTTAACACTGAAAATTGCCCCTTTAGTTCCCAAAAAGAAGATTTCTACCTCATAGTTAGCCGATTAGTTAGCTATAAACAAGTATCTTTAATTGTTCAGGCCTTTAATCAACTACAACGCCCACTAGTCGTCATTGGCAATGGTCCCCAAAAGGAACATCTACAGGCGATCGCCCGTCCCCATATTCAGATCTTGGGATGGCAATCAGAAACAGTAGTGAAATCATACATGGCACGTGCAAAAGCTTTTGTATATGCAGCTTGTGAGGATTTTGGTATTGCTTTAGTTGAGGCCCAAGCTTGTGGTACTCCAGTAATTGCATACGGTGCAGGGGGAGCTTTGGAAACAGTTAGGGATATTCGTACTTGTATTAAAACCGGAACAGGTATATTCTTTAAACAGCAAACCATAGCGTCTTTAGTGGAGGCCGTGCAAAACTTTGAAACCTATGAGGACCTGTTCAAACATGAGTATCTGAGATCCCACGCGGAAGGATTTTCTTCCCAGGTTTTTGCTAATGATTATCTAGATTATTTAGATTCTTGTCAAAAGCAACACCACTTTTAAAATCATATCCGCAACTCGTGCAGTTATTTTTCCAGTTTTCAAGAATGTTTTTGAGAATTGTCTCGGAAATAAGTGTCTTTTAGCTTTAAGATCGGGACTGTGTGTGGTGTGGATTATTAAGGAGTATAATGACTGCCCAGAGCTCACTCCTCTCCGATAAGCGTTACCCGCGTAAAGATGCCAGTACTTCGACGCATACTTCCAAAAAACGCGGTCAAAAACCTCAACCTCCCAGGATTAAACCTAGGGGTTTGAACTTTGAGGGTTTAAACGGAGAGCTTACCAAGCGATTGTTTGATATCACTTTTTCACTACTGGTTTTGATCCTGTTTTTCCCTGTCTATATAGTTCTAGCTTTACTGATTGCTCTCAGTTCTGAAGGTCCTATATTCTACCTTCAAGAACGAGCTGGAAAAAATTATCGTGTCTTTAATTGCATCAAGTTTCGCACTATGGTGACAAATGCAGATGAAATACTGGCACAGATGATGGAAACTTGTCCAGAAATGCGTGATGAGTTTAACAGCACTTTTAAACTTAAAGATGATCCTCGTATTACCAGAGTTGGTCATTTCTTGAGAATTACTAGTCTGGATGAATTTCCTCAATTTTGGAACGTATTAAAGGGAGATATGAGCGTAGTTGGTCCCCGTCCTCTAGTAGTTAAGGAACTGCAAAAATACGGGTCTCACATTGATCAGGTTTTAACTATCCGTCCGGGAATAACCGGATTGTGGCAAGTTTCTGGGCGTAATGATATACCTTATCCTAAAAGAGTACAAATAGATCTACACTATGTTAGGTCTAGGAGCTTTTTACTGGATCTATGGATCATTCTCAAAACCATTAATATAGTCATTATTCCTAAGAACAACGGAGCATACTAAGAAACTTTCGGTTATTTAACCTGATTCAGTGGGTTTAAAGCTGTTTTTTCCCACTTACCAATCAGGTTGAACTAGTTAAAATGGCAAGAAACTAGCCACCTGCAACTGTGGTATTCTGGCTAATACTATAACTTTAAAAGGAAAAGTTTGGCGTGAATCAAATCAAAAAAGCTTTAATTACTGGTATTACTGGTCAAGACGGCTCATATTTGAGTGAATTGTTGTTAGAAAAAGGTTATGAAGTTCATGGCATAATTCGTCGCACTTCCACATTTAACACGGATCGTATTGATCACATTTATGAAGATCCCCATCAAGAAGGTGCAAGGTTCTTCTTACACTATGGTGACCTTACCGACGGTACTACCCTACGTCGAATTTTAGAAGAGGTAAAACCAGTTGAAATCTATAATTTGGGTGCCCAGTCCCATGTGAGGGTTAGCTTTGATTCCCCAGAATATACAGTTGATTCCGTAGGTATGGGCACCCTACGTCTTTTAGAAGCTGTTCGTGACTACCAAAATCGCACGGGGATTCAAGTCCGTTTTTATCAAGCTGGTTCTTCAGAAATGTATGGACTAGTACAAGCTGTACCTCAAAGTGAAACTACACCCTTTTATCCCCGTAGTCCTTACGCCTGCGCTAAAGTTTATGCCCACTGGCAAACTATCAACTATCGAGAATCCTATAGCTTATTTGCCTGTAATGGTATTTTATTTAATCACGAATCTCCCAGACGTGGCGAAACCTTTGTAACTCGTAAAATCACTAGAGCTGTATCCCGTATTGTAGCTGGTAAGCAAAACAAATTATATATGGGCAATTTAGATGCCAAACGGGACTGGGGATATGCTAAAGATTATGTGCGAGCCATGTGGTTAATGTTACAAAAAGAACAGCCCGATGATTATGTAATTGCTACTGGTGAAACCCACTCAGTGAGGGAATTTTTAGATTTGGCATTTAGTTATGTGAATCTTAAGTGGGAGGATTACGTTGAATTTGATCAACGGTATTTAAGACCAGCAGAAGTAGACTTATTAATTGGTGATTCAACCAAAGCTAGAGAAAAATTGTCTTGGCAACCCTCAGTTACCTTTGAGCAGTTGGTAGCTTTGATGGTAGAAGCAGATCTACAAGCATTAGGGCTAAACTCCCCCCATAGCAGTAGTTTGCAAATTCCCTGGGATATGGCAATTATTCGTCATGAGATAGGTGCTCTACATTTTTAAGGGGTGGAAAGATGAATGAATTAGAATTAGAAAGCAAACGTATTCTGGTAACAGGTGGAGCGGGTTTCCTAGGTCGTCAGGTAGTAGCTCAATTATGTCAAGCTGGAGCTAATCCAGAAAAAATCACAGTCACACGCTCCCATAATTGTGATCTAAGAGTTTGGGAAAATTGTCAGCGCGCAGCTAATCAACAGGATATTATCATTCACCTAGCTGCTCATGTGGGGGGAATTGGTTTGAATCAAGAAAAACCAGCTGAGTTATTTTATGACAACTTAATCATGGGAACCCAGTTGATCCATGCAGCTTATCAAGCAGGTGTGGAAAAGTTTGTCTGTGTGGGAACTATTTGCGCTTACCCTAAATTTACCCCGGTTCCATTTCAAGAGGAAGATCTTTGGAATGGTTATCCTGAAGAAACTAATGCTCCCTACGGGATTGCTAAAAAAGCTCTTTTGGTTCAGCTCCAGTCCTATCGTCAGCAATATGGTTTTAATGGTATTTACTTACTACCCGTAAATCTCTATGGACCTGAAGACAATTTTGACCCCAAAAGTTCTCATGTGATTCCCGCTTTGATTCGCAAGGTTTACGAAGCCCAAATTAATGGGGAAAAACAACTTCTGGTCTGGGGTGATGGTTCCCCTACCCGGGAATTTCTCTACTCCACAGATGCAGCACTAGGTATTGTTATGGGAACTCGGTTTTATCATGAATCTGCTCCCATTAATTTGGGTACGGGTTATGAAATCTCTATTAAGGACTTAATCACTCTTATTTGTCAATTAATGGAATATGACGGAGAAATAGTCTGGCAAACAGATAAACCCAATGGACAACCAAGACGCTGTTTAGATACTCAAAAAGCTAGGGCGGCTTTTGGTTTTACCGCTCAAGTGACTTTTGAGCAAGGATTGAAAAATACCATCCAATGGTATAGGCAAAATGCAAACTAAGGTCAGCAAGAAACAACTGCGTTACCAAATATTGGCAACTCGTCAATCCATGACCTTACAAGAATGGCAACTCAAGAGCGATCGCATTTGTAGTATAATACAATCCTCGCCTTTATTTACCCGAGCCAAAACAATTCTCGCCTACTTGAGTTTCCGTCAGGAACCGGATCTGAGTTCACTGTTTAGTCAGTCTATGAATTCCCAACGTCGTTGGGGTTTCCCCCGCTGTGTTGGCAAATCTCTTGTTTGGCATTTATGGCAACCACACACCATTCTAACCATCAGCAATTATGGCATTGCTGAACCAGATCCCCGTTCTCCTACCATAGACTCGACGGAAGCTGACCTCATCCTGGTTCCCAGTGTGGCCTGCGATCGCCAAGGATACCGTTTAGGTTATGGTGGTGGTTACTATGACCGATTTTTGAGTTCTCCCACCATATCCCACATACCCACTAGAGGGGTAGTTTTTGATTTTGCCTACTTACCAGAAATACCCTGGATTGATCCTTGGGACCAACCATTGGGAGGGGTTTTTACTGATCACCAGGGTTCTTAAAGAAACTGGAATCGGAGCGGCGGGATTCGAACCCACGACCTCCACTACCCCAAAGTGGCGCGCTACCAAGCTGCGCTACGCCCCGTTAACTGAATTAAATCAGTTTCCTTAATATATCAAAGGTGAGAAAAAAAAGCAAGGGGTTTTCAAAAAACTTTCAGAGTTGCCACGGCCTTGACTAACTCTTGGACAGCATGGTCACTCAAGTATCCTTGAACGGATCTTCCATTAGTCAGGATAAATCGCATGCTATACAGATGAGCATATCCTTCTACTTCCATCCACACTAGATCGGATTCAGCTTCACAGGTAATTTTTTCTTCATCCATGAGTTCCGATGTCAAAACCCTGATGGTCTCCACTAGTTGGGTTAGTAAACGGCAAAAATGTTCCAGCTCTAGTTGGGTTAGTTCGACGGCCCAATCGTCACTTCCTACCAGACCATTAAATTGGGTAGAGTCTGGTTTCCAACCTATTTGCCAACCAGTTCCCCGTTTAACTACCTTTTCCATTTTCCGTAGTATTACAGCCAATCGCTAGGTAACTCACCAATAATTTCTGGCTGAGTTAACTCATCAGACATTTCAATGATTGCTCTAAGCACTGGTTTCATAATGCTATCTTCGTTATTCTCAAAGTCTTCATAACGGCGACGTTTAGCACGATTAGCCACCTGCACAGTGATTCTATAACGATTTGATGCGGCGTTAATCAAATCCTCTGAGCGCTGCATAACTTGAGATTGGGTGGTCTCGAACCTGGAACGTTTGAGCATAGTTGTTTTGGGTTGAATTTTTGACGTTCGATTCACTTACTCACCAAATACTAGCACAATTATCAAAAAACGACTAAACCCACAAGATAATTGTTGGATAATTTTAATGAATTTTTTGAACACTTGTGATACCCTATTTGTGTTACAATCCTTACTTGAACCTAGGAAAAGATCATGAACGAGCTAACAAAGTCCGATCTCAGGGAACGCTTAGGCAACATAGATCAGATCCGCGATATACTAATTGGACCTCATTTGAGAGAGTATAATAACCGTCTAGAACAGCTGGAACGTGGTTTGGCATCGGTTCAGTATGAATTGCGCAATCGAGGTGAGGAAACTCGTCAAACAATTTTAGTGGAGTTAAACGCTACTGCTGATCTATTAGAAAAAAAGATTCGCAATCTAATTATTAAGGATGAGGAGGAGAAATTTAACCTCAATCAGCAAATAGATAATATTAACAAGCGCATTCTCACGGCCACCCAGGAACTACAAGATTCCGTAACAGCTGAATTAGACGAACTAGCGGAAAATGCCGATAAGCGGTTTAAATCAATACAGACAAAAGACGAGGAGGAAAAGCTAGAAATTCGTCAGCAGATTGAGCTAGTGAACAAAAGGCTAGGGGGTAGCATTGAAACGGTGAAGGAAACATTTCAACAGCAGACGAAGACCTTGCAGGAAAATTTGCAGGCCACTCGGAGTAAGTTGCAGGATGAAATCACCGAGCTACGTGCCCAAACCATTGAGGAGTTGGAAAGGTACTCCTCCATATTAACTCAAGAGAAGGTTTCTAAGGATGATATGGCGGAATTGCTGTTTGAGCTAGGTCTAAGACTCCAAGGAAAGGAATTTGTTCCCGAGCTCCAGCAGGTTGCCAATTTCACAGAAGAGCTGCAAACAATTATAACTGAGTCCCCAGACCAATCTGCAACGGACTTGATACCTGAAAATCCCCCAGAAGTAACGTCAGAATCAAAACCCACGGTTTCTAGTTCTTCCCCACGCCCTAAGGTAGAAGGTTCTACTCCCCGTCGGACTAGAACCAGTCGTCTTAAGGGGGGTAATTAGCTAAGTAGGTGGTAAGAATTCGGCTATCATCAGAGATTCTTTAGCCGGTTTTCATTTTTAAAAACAATTCCTCGTACTGGTTTATACTTTCTAAGGATAAGGGTTTTAAGAACTCGCATTTTTCTAGTAATTCCTGCTCAATTAGGAGTAGGTTTTCTATGGAATCACTTATACCCTGAACCTTAGAAGTATTGATAAAAGTAGGGGTGTTGGTTTTGCCCAACATCACAATTTGTCCAGCAATGTCTGGTTGCCAACAAAAGTCAATCCATTGTGATATTAGATTATCTGTTTCCTCAGTAATTAGTTTATTTGCTGGTTGCACCCATAAATCTGCCCAAATTGCTGTTCCTGACTGGGGTATAACTGCTCTCAATTGGGGATAACGACTTAAAATAGGGATAATGTCATTTGACCAACCTACTGCTAACCATGTGTCTCCAGTAATGAGGGGTTCTAAATAGTTAGTGGAGTCATAGAATTTAACCTGCTGATTTAAACTCTCCAGTTCTATTTTTAAGTTGGGAATTTCTAGTAGATTTACTGTGTTGTAAGATCTGCCCAGTTTCTTTAAAACCAATCCAATCACCTCTCTGGGGTGATTGGGTAAAGAAATTCGAGAGCGCAAATCACTTCGCCATAAGTCACTCCAATCTCGTGGTTGCCAATTAAGGTTCTGTAACTGTTTCTGATTATATACAAGCACCGTATTTCCCCAACGATAAGGTGCGCCCCATACTTTACCTTGAGAATCCCAATTACCCTGATCATCCCGTTTCACCAACTGCTGCCATTTTTCCTGCAAGGATGACCATTGTTTACTTTTTTTTATTGGTAAGGGTCGAATTAATTTCTGCTCAATAGCTGGTTTTAACCAATAGTCTCCCAAGGTTACTAGGTCACAATGGGGTGATTTTTTCTCTCCCGGACTTTTATCTCTTGTTTCTCGCCAAGTTTGTAACTGTTTAAACAAATCATATATCTGATTTTTTGGTACGAAACTTAGTTTGACATGGGGGAGTGTTTTATCTGATTGTAATCTTTTGTTAAATTGATTGACCACATAGCCTGGTATAGAATCCTTTAAAAGCAATACCTGGAATTCTGATTGATTTTTCCCGTTACATCCTATGAGTGTTTGACCAAGCAGAATTCCACCCACATTAAATAGAAAATTTCTTCGTTTCATTTTGTTTCCCCTTGTTTCCCCAGTTCCTGTCCCCATTTTTGCATACCAATACCAATATGATATCAGCAGTTGAATTGTTGAATAATTGCGTCAGCAAATTCAGAGCATTTTAGTGGTTCCACTGGAGGTTCCATTAGCCGTGCTAGGTCATAAGTGACTTTACCATCAGCTATGGAAGCACCTAGCCCTCTTTTGATTAAATCCGCTGCTTCCTGCCATCCCATGTATTCTAGCATCATCACTCCTGAGAGGATAACAGAACCAGGATTAATTTTGTCTAATCCTGCATGTTTTGGTGCCGTGCCATGGGTAGCTTCAAAAATGGCACAGGAGTCTCCAATGTTTGCTCCTGGACCCATTCCTAAACCACCGACAATGGCCGCAGCAGCATCGGATAAATAATCTCCGTTTAAGTTCATCGTGGCTAAAATAGAATACTCATCTGGCCGTGTCTGAATCTGCTGAAAAATGCTGTCAGCAATCCGATCATTTACCATGACTTTATCTTTCCATTGTCCATCCCCGTGGGTAGACCATATTGAATTGATTACTGTTTCTACTTCTTTGACAATTTGTGCTTTTTTCTCTGGTGTCAAACTGTCAAATCCCGGGTCAATCATTCTGGCATTTTCTTCTGGGGAAATTTGGGGATTTTTCTCCTTGTTGCTTAAAATCCATGATTCCCTTTCTGTAACACACTCTGCACGAAATTCCTGGGTCGCTAACTCATAACCCCAATCTCTAAACGCTCCCTCGGTGTATTTCATTATATTCCCTTTATGCACCAAGGTTACCTGTTGTTTTTCTTTGGGTAGTTGTAAAGCATGCTTTAGGGCACGTCTCACCAGTCTTTGGGAACCACTCCTACTAATCGGTTTGATTCCTATTCCCGCATCCAGGGGAATCTGTTTTTTGCCATGCTCTGGTGTCGCTGGTATGAGATCTTTGTTCAGGATGTTGATCAATCGCTCTCCTATTTCACTACCTTGCTTCCATTCTATCCCCAAGTAAATATCTTCCGTATTTTCCCTATAAACAATTACATCTAGCTTATCTGGGCTTTTATGGGGAGAAGGAGTTCCCGCATAGTAACGACAGGGACGCACACAGGTATATAAATCAAATATTTGACGCAATGCCACGTTCAACGAACGAATTCCACCACCTATGGGGGTAGTTAGTGGACCTTTAATGGCAATACCGTATTCCTTAATGGCTGTAAGAGTATCCTGGGGTAAGTACTGGTAGGTTCCATATAAATCGCATGCTTCATCCCCAGCATATACCTTGAACCAACTAATCTTTCTTTTGCCATTGTAAGCCTTAGCCACTGCTGCATCTAGCACTTTCTCCGTAGCTGGCCAAATATCTATACCTGTTCCATCACCGCGAATAAAAGGGACAATGGGATTATCTGGAACTATGGGTTCCCCGTTCTGGAAGGTAATTTTTTCACCGGTTGGGGGAGGGGTAATTTTTTCGTACATGGTTAACACATTCCAAAATAAAGTGAAGCTAATTTAACGCAGGAACCCATTTGTTTTGGTGATTCCATGATAGCATGAATCCATCAACGGTAAACCTTAAAAGTATGGAGTCCCAAGGAATTCTACCCCTCAAATCGGCCTGTGGTATTAGTTATGATTCTTTGGCGCAGTTGCTCGTCAAGCAAGATTTTCAGGCTGCTGACCTATTGACAATTCAACAAATGTGTGAAGTGGCAGGAACCCAAGCAGTGCGCAGAAAATGGTTATATTTCACTGAAGTGGAAAATTTTCCCATCCAGGATCTGCAAACTATTAATAGTCTTTGGTTGGCTCACTCCCAAGGCAAATTTGGTTTTTCTGTGCAGCGGGAACTTTGGTTGGGAGTAGGTAGAAATTGGGATAGGTTATGGCCTAAAATCGGCTGGAAGCAGGGTGAAAAATGGACTCGCTACCCCTATGAGTTTACCTGGGATTTGACCGCCCCTAGGGGTCATTTACCCCTATCTAACCAACTACGGGGGGTGCGAGTTATGGCCTCTCTCCTATCTCACCCCGCATGGACTTCTTCTTAGTTTTCTCCAACTGTCCACCAAGCTAGGGCGTAGTCTTGTTTTGATCGGTTAACTTGGTTTTTAAAATCTACGCGTACCTTATACTTACCACCTTCAGGGATACTGCAAAAAATATGCTCCACATTGTCAACTTGACTTATGGAAGAGCAATTGGAAACTTTTATGTTCTTTTCATCGTCTTTTAAGAGGTAAATATCTAAGTTATTTATTCCTTTGTCTATAAATGTTTCGTCTGTATCACATAATTGGTTTTGGTTGGTATCCTCTAGTTTTACTAGTCTGTCCCAGGTCAAGGTAATAGCTACAAAACTATCTTTTTTTAAGGGTTTTCCCAGGCTATAGTCTATTGATGAGTTGGCACTAATCCTACGATAATCCCAACCAATGGTTGGTACTTCATTACTAGGCCCCCATTGTCCCCACATAAATTGTTGGTAAGCACGAAAAACATTTAAATGACCTGAACCCATTTGAGGATCTAAGGGAATTCCTGGATTTTGATAGGCCTGGGAAACTAGCCAATCTCTATTTTGTTTATCTACTAATGTCCTGGTCATTCCCAGTCTTAGTCCATTACCATTATCTAGGATTTTCTCCGCTGAGTTTAATAGTACGGCTTTCATGACTTGATGTCTCCTGGCATCAATTCTCCAATTTACAGCCTGCTTTCTTATTTGTCTATCAGCAAATTCTTGTAACAGACCTATGGCAGCCGTTACCTGGGGCGCTGCAAAACTTGAACCAGTAGATTTATTTAATTTACCATCCGGGTTAATTAACGGAATATTTGTCCCGGGTGCTACCAAACCTACAGAACTACGCCCATCAATATTAAATTCCTTCCCTAATAGGCGATCGCTCACTTCTTGGTTATTTCCTGCTAAATTAGAAACATGCAGTTTATCAAAAATTCCTCTCCTTGCTGATGAAAAGGCCACGTTAATGGCGTTAAAATTGTCCGTAGGAATAGAAATTCCTCCTTTACCCTGATTTCCAGCAATTACATAGGTTACATCATGCACTCGACTTGACCAGTCAACACACAAAGTTAGTAGAGCTTTACCATCTAACACCGGTTCTGGTCTAGGATCGCGATTAAGGGGTTCGCCAAAACTAAAATTAATGGCTCGTACATCCCCACCATTTTGAAGGGCAACATGTTGTGCTGACAAGCACTCCTCTGATTGACCTAAGTTACGGCTAAATCCAACAGCAGAGGAGTATAATCTTGCTTGAGGTGCCACTCCTGGAAGAGACTTGTCTTGACTAGTCATCACTCCAGCTACATTGTAGGCATGAGTATCAACACCAAAATTAGACTGAGCGGGTGCATTCAGTGAAAATACGGCAGTTGGGGTAACGGCGCGGTTTTTAGATACGGCTTTATCCAAGCCAAATAAACCGGGACGGCCGATTTCTACCTGACCCAGGGCAATTTTACGACCGGTTAATTTATAGGGTGGTTGGTGTAAAATCAGAGCATTAATACCATTAGTTCCCAGAAAACTGCTAGATTGGAAAGATGCAAGTGCTGGTATACCTAGGGAGTAAATACCCAAGACGCATACAATCAAAGTTTTCTTCATAGCTTTCAATAACCCATAATCGTGTTTATACTTACACACTACAGTAGGAATGAAGAAGTTCTACTTTTCGCCAAGGAAAAAATTCCCAATTTGTAATTGAAAGGAATTGCACCATATTCTGTTACCATACTTACAGACGAAGACGATAAAAAACCCACTAGCCATGACTCAAAACCGATCTCAAAAGCCCATAGTTATTGCTCCATCCATCCTATCAGCAAACTTTAGTCGTTTAGGCGAAGACATTCGTGCGGTAGATGCAGCAGGAGCAGATTGGATTCACGTTGATGTAATGGATGGACGTTTTGTTCCCAATATTACCATTGGTCCTCTGGTTGTGGAGGCGATTCGTCCAGTTACAACCAAACCCCTGGATGTCCACTTGATGATTGTGGAACCAGAAAAATATGTAGAAGGCTTTGCTAAAGCTGGTGCGGATATTATTTCCGTCCATGCTGAGCATAATGCTTCACCTCATCTGCATCGGACTTTAGGACAAATCAAGGAGCTAGGTAAACAAGCTGGGGTTGTGCTCAATCCTGGGACACCTTTACAACTAATCGAGTATGTACTAGAACTGTGTGATTTAGTGCTGATCATGAGTGTTAACCCTGGTTTTGGTGGACAAAGTTTTATTCCTAGCGTGGTGCCCAAAATTCGTCAATTGCGTCAGATGTGTGATGAAAAGGGTTTGGATCCTTGGATTGAGGTTGATGGTGGTTTAAAAGCTAATAATACTTGGCAGGTATTAGAAGCTGGAGCTAATGCCATTGTAGCAGGTTCAGCTGTATTTAATGCTCCTGACTATGCTCAAGCCATTGAAAATATTCGTCATAGCAAACGTCCTGTTAAGGAACTGGCCGTTTCTCTATAACGATTTGCCATCAAAGGGGATATGGTCAATTATCTAGTTGTGTCTGGTTGTAAATCAACGGCATACTGTTTAAATCTTTCTAAGTCTGCTTGGAGTGTTGATTCCACCACCCGACCTAAAAACAAATTGTCCATCAACTTACCAAGGATTCCTGGTATAGCGTAGGCGACCGTCATCTTGACAACACTACCCTCTTGATGGCGGTCATAAAAGCGAATAGCTCCCTGATTTGGTAGGCCATCAACCGATTCCCACTGAATAATTTGCTGGGAGGTAATTCGGAGGATGCGGGATTTCCAGGTGAATTCCAGACCGCCCGTGCTCAGTTTCCAAAGGGAGATGGTGGGGTCATCGGTGGAGATATTCACCGAATCAATCCATTTCATCCATTTGGGCATTTGTTGTAAATCAGACCACAATTCCCATACTAGTTCTATGGGAACTGGAACTTCTATCTGTACACTATGCTCTAACCAGTCAGCCATGGGATTTGAGTTTTGTTTGAGACTTTACATCTTAAATTTTAGACTGCCCAGATGCTAAAATTGCCTTAGCTGCTCGTTTACCGGAAATAGTCGCCCCCTCCATACTATCAATATAGTCTTGTTGCGTATAACTACCAGCTAGGAAAAAATTGCCCACAGGTGTTTTCTGATCCGGACGGTATGGATCCATCCCTGGCGCTTCTCTGTATAGAGATTGGGCCAACTTGACCACACTGTACCAGGTCATGTTTAACTCCCTAGAAGAAGGGAACAACTCATGAACTTGCTTGAGTACATGGTGAGCGATCGCCTCATTGCTTTGTTTAATGAAGGGATCACCAGGTGTGAGAACCAGCTGCATGAGGGAACCTTGTCCGGGGCGATAATAATCTGCGGGACTGGTTAGGGCCAAATCAGCAAAACAGGAGAAGTCAGCATCAGCGGTATATAATAAATTATCTATACCGACAGCTTGATGGAGCTGGTGACGTTTTTGAGAGTCTTGTAGTTCTGTGACCCACCCATCGAACCGGAGTTGTACAGTAGCAACGGGTACTGCGTCTAATTTGTAAATATTGTCAAATTCTGACCACTTGCGCCAGGATGGGGGAAGTACGCGCTGAATTCCTGGCACATCACAGGCAAAAACATAAGCATCTGCTGTGATTAGTTCTTCCTGCTCACCCTGAGCGACCAATATACCCGTAACCTCAGCTTGGGAGTCAGACTCGGTAAATTTAATTTCTCGCACTTGACGACGGGTGTGAATTTTGGTTCCCCTATCCGTCAAATAATTAACAATAGGTTGATGTAAATATTCTTGAGGTGAACCTTCCAGCATGCGTAGAATAGAGGCTTCGGTTTTAGCTGCAAAGAACTGGAAAATTGTCAACATGCAACGGGCAGAAATATGGTCACAATCGATAAAACCCAAAGCATAAGCAATAGGATTCCACATCCGTTTGATGCTCCCTTTACTCCCTCCATGACTGTAAAACCACTCAGAAAAGCTAATCTTATCCAGATTGCGGATATCCTTCATAGCTCCTTCAAAGTCAATTAGACCTCGAACGATAGGACTAGTGCCCAGAGCAAGAGCATTTTGTAACTTATCTTGTAATGAAAGTTGGGAAGTGGTAAAAAATGCCTTTAACCCATTAAAAGGTGCACCAGTAATAAATCGAAAGTCCAAAGCTCCCGTATTTCCACCCTTATTGACAAATACGTGAGTATGTTCCTTGAGACGTAAATTATTGCCTGCTCCCACCTTTGCCATCAGCTCAAATAGATTGTAGTAGCATCCAAAAAACACATGCAGTCCCATTTCTATATGATTACCATCAGCATCCACCCAACTGCTGACCTTACCACCGACAAACGGGCGAGCTTCAAAAATTTCCACCTCCCAACCCGCATCAGCTAAATCTACAGCAGTAGCTAATCCAGCCAATCCTGCTCCTACAATTACAACACGCATTCCCAAAAAATTCCTTTATTGCTTAGACCCAGTTATCAGTTTCCTTTATTTACAAATTGTAACTTGAATTGAGGTCAAAAATTTGCGAAGCTATAGCAAGCACAGCATCTAAGAATTTTTATTAAAATAAAGTTGTTGGGTCTATTTCAGACAAATTTTTTTCATGTTTTGCCACTTACGGGAACAAGCTAAAACTCATTTAAACCTAACATATTTAAACTCACTAAGCTAATACTGAAATAATTTTATGACCGGTTTTAGTCCATCCACTATTCGTAGATTAAAGAAGTTGACCCAAGTACCCTGTGTATGGGAAGGAGATCGCCATACACTTTTGTCACCAGTGGTCAGTGAAGAATTTGAATTACCAGCTGGGGAGTGCATTCTCTGGGTGGATGGTTCGGAGGGAGTGATTAGAAGTATGGAGGTAATAGGCTCAGTACAAGGAAGGGAAGCCATGGTACGTACTCTAATACAGGCGATGGAACATCCGCAAGGTGGAGATAAACGTGCCAGACCGCAAAAAATCCTCGTACGGGACAGAGAAGTTCAATTTTACCTGCGGGGGATTTTACAGGATTTGGACATTACAGTTGATTATTCACCGGAACTACCACTGATTGATCAAATTTTCCAGTCCTTTGGCGAAGCGATGGAAAGTTATGTGCCCCCTTTACCCCCAAAATACGCAGAAGACCTTACAAAGAAGGCTTACAAAATTTGGGAAATGGCCCCATGGGAATTCGTTCATCCAAATAAGATTATTTCCATAGAAATTAATAAATGGGATATAGAAAAACTCTATGTCTCAATTATGGGAGGTGCTAATTATACTTTATTGTTCTACCGTTCTGCGGAATCTCTGACAAGATTCTGGACGGATTTTTACCAGTCCTATGAAGAATCTGAGGACGATTCTTTGGAATCGGCTTTTCTCCAGCAGGATTGCCTATTTCTTACTTTTGATTCCATAGATGAGGATGATGAAGACTTGGACACAGAAGATGAAGATGATATAGATATAGGGTATTTACCATCCTCAGAAATTGAGCCCAATTTTGGCACCATCCATCCTCTGGAAGGATTAAGCCCCATTCTATACGAAGAAGAAGCGCAGATTATGTATGTTGCACTCGAAAGCGTCATCCGTTTTCTGCGTGACCATAAACGTCCCCTGTCCCAAAAGGATTTCCCAGTAATTACCCGACGCTATCGCATTTCTGTACCTGATTGTGATCAAGGTAATCAAAATGTATCTGTCAATATTTGTACTATGCCAGAAATATATTCACAGTTACATGGGATTGAAGGTGCCAATTTAGTGGAAGGTGATTTCGAGCAGGTAGATCAATTGCGGGATGACTTAATACCGAAAGGTTGTTTACTGTCTATCGGAACCATAACCTGGGACAGCTTAACTTCCCTACCTCCTACCATTAGACATTTAGGAGGTCACCAAATTAAGACTAAATGTGACACGATACCTGTTATCTTAGTACAAACTTCTCGTGCAAAAGCAAACACTATCATTAAAAATATTCGCGATGCAGGGGATATTACAGGGATTTGCTTTATTACTGTAGATAGTGACCAAGATGGAAAAAAATTTGACTTGAGTATCCTCCAAACACAAAATGAGGACCTGTTCTTAATTACGGAATTTTCACGCGACGATGAAAGTTATATTGCATCCCGAAAAAGATGGAACAGAGCTTGTCGCCTAAATGTTGGCCATTGTGGATTAGTCATTACCAAGGGACTCTCCACCACCCGTGGTAATCCCGGAATCAATGATATTATGGCCTTCTTTGATGGAAAATGTATTACCCCTGAAGAATTAGGCATCGATTTTTCGGAAATATAAGTATTAGTTATTACTCAATACTACTGAGTCCAACAATTTTTATCCTAATCTGTGGTTTTCCGTAGTGCAGTTAGGCAACAATTGTTGTATGATTGTGGTTTGGACAGTTTAACTTCATACAACCTTTATCTCCAAACTTCCAGGCGATAAAACCCGGAATTATGCAACTTTTTTGGGTATCATTTTCTACTCTTAACAAGCGGGAATTTGTGTCTGATGACTAACAAAAAATGGGCTGTTAAACGCATAACCGTCAATCTGGCAACACAAGAAGCCGAAAAACTGGAAAAATATTGTCAACAAACCGGAAGACCAGCTACAGATGTGATTCGTGAACTCATTAGGAGCTTACCCAATAATGATGAGTATAAGTCCTTAGCAATCGAAGGTCTATCCAGCTCTCACTTTTAGCCAGGTTTTGAGCAAAACAACCAAAATAATGGTACAGTTACATCAGAACTAGTTTAATTCTCAAAAAGGCCTATTTAGCTAAGGAGTTTAAATCAGATATGACACCAGTAGCTCAAACTCAACAACGCGGAATTATTCTCAGTGAAGCCGCATTACGTCAAGTAAAATCCCTCCAAGCTCAACAAGGCCAGGATCTATGCCTGAGGGTGGGAGTTCGTCAAGGCGGTTGTTCTGGAATGTCCTACATGATGGATTTTGAAGACCTCTCTAAAATTACCCCCCAGGATGACGTTTTTGATTACGATGGCTTTAAAATTGTTTGCGATCGCAAGAGTTTATTATATCTATATGGATTAATGCTAGACTACAGCAGTGCTATGATTGGTGGAGGTTTCCAATTTACCAATCCCAATGCTTCCCAAACCTGTGGTTGTGGCAAATCCTTTGGAGTATAATACGGAAACTAAATTAATTCAACTAATTAATTCAACACAATGACCGTGACAGTTGAGGAACTATTTGATACAGGGTTACAGCGATATAAGGATGGTGAGTCAGCAGCAGATCTCATCCCCGTATTTAAAGAGGTGTGCGATCGCTCACCGAAATCAGGTTCGGCATGGATATGTTTAGCCTGGTTGTATCTTTTAGAAGAGAAAGGGCAACTAGCCTACAAAGCGGCGAGTAAAGCCGTCAAGATCAACCCCCAAGATCCCCAAGGTAGGGTGAATTTAGCCCTAGCTATGTTAGAGACAGGTCAAAAGGGTTTAAGAGAACACATAATAGCTGCCCAGCAATTGATTTTCGTCAATAAAGAATGGGAAGAAGAGCTGAGAAATAGTATTGAGGATGGTTTAGCTAGAAGGCCCAATTGGAACAATTTAGCTAAAGTGAAAACATGGTTATTTGACATCAGTTAAAGCATAATTCGATGAAAGAAAAAATATTAAACTGGGTCAACATAATACTAGTAGCCGACTTTTTCCTAGTGATTTTAGGATTTGGCTGGTTTGCCATAGCCATTGTGGGTAATGCTTCAGGGGTGAACTTAGGATTAGACCTTTGGCACAGACTATGGATCCCCCTATTTAATCCAGCCATTGGCTTACTAATGGGGGGAGCATTACTCAGTGGAATTAGCAGTTGGGTGAGTAAGAAATTTAGCAATTAGCGAATCAGGTCAAGATTTGCCGTAACGCGGAGGGAAGAAGGGGGTACTGATACTCAAAACCTAATGCTTGAGTACGTTGAGGTAGAACCCGTTGTCCTTCCAGAACCACCATAGCGCCCTCCCCCAAAAGTGCTTCCAGGGCGATTCCGGGTACTGGTAGCCAAGCGGGACGGTTCATGACCTGTGCCATTGTATTGCTAAGGTCTTTCATTTGCACAGGATGGGGAGCAGTGGCATTGTACACACCTTGTGCATTTGGATCAACCAAAGAATGAATAATTAGATTTACAATATCGTTGAGATGAATCCAAGAGAACCACTGATTACCACTACCAATCGGACCGCCCGCAAAAAGTTTGAAGGGAGTAATCATTTTACCTAAAGCACCACCATTGCCCAGGACAATACCAAAGCGCAAAATGACCAACCGCACATCATAATTCTTCACCATTTGTGCTTGTTTTTCCCACTGTTGACAGACCTGAGCGAGAAAATCTGTACCTGTGGGGCTATTTTCATCAAAAGTAGCGGTTTGACTAGTGCCATAAAAACCAATAGCTGAAGCATTGATTAACACAGACGGTTTAGGGTTGGCTTCAGCTATCGCCTCGACAATTTTTTGGGTGCCCAACTTGCGACTATTAAGAATCTCCAGCTTGTGTTCTGGAGTCCAGCGTTGTTGTGCGATAGGTTCCCCTGCTAGGTTTACCACAGCATCACAACCAGCAATTCTATTTTGCCAGACTCCGGATACACCAGGTGTGTAAGCCAAAATTTCCACATTGGGAAAAACCTCGGAAGGAAAAGTCCTAGCAGCGGATCTAGGATTACGACTCAACACTAATATTTGTTCACCTCTGTCATGTAGACATTGGACTAAACGACTACCGACAAATCCAGTTGCTCCAGTAACTGCTACTTTCATATAGTTTATTTTTCACATACCGATGGTGTTTTGGTTACTAATTAGCTCCCATTCTACCACAATTAGCTCTCCCTAACTAGCCAAACCAATTAGACGGTTCACAGCCAGGATGAACTGGTTCATTCAAAATATGACTAATTTATAAAGGAAAAATAGGCAATAGGGGGGAGGGAATGAGCAGTTAATAGACAAACTTTTCGAGATATGTTACTATTAGTACAATCCGGTGGAAATCCATCAAGGAAGTAAAATATCAAAAAACCAAGTTAAACATGGGATAAGGAGGAAAAAAAATTGGATGAACTAAGGACAGTTCTGGAGTTGGCGACCCACGAAGAACTGCAAGACATCACCGCAATTCTGTTCAGTCGTAAATTTAACCCCTTAGATTACGTTCATACCCCGGAACCTGTTATGGTACAAAGCCAAAATCGTCAGGCCTGGTTAGATACTTTAGAGAGTAGATTTCGATTTTTAGCAGCTGATGGAATAACAGTGTTGCGTAAGCGTACTGACAAAGTAACATATAGGCAAGCCCTAATTCAAGTTTGTAGGCATTTAAAAATATCCTATTATGAAGAATTATCAACCGTTGATTTAGAAGCAGAAGTATTTTTGCATCTTCTAGGAAAGGTTTGGAGAAAATTACCACGACAACAACGGCAAAAAATCTCCTCTCGAATACAGTCTCAACTACTAACATCAGATTTACCCAATTCCGTGTTACAATTGTTGCCTACAGATTCTCTAGGATTGATTTTCAAAGCTGGTAGTGCAGTAGCGGTTACTTCCGTGATTCAACCATATTTACTCAAACAAATTGCTTGTCAGTTTGCCACCCATTTAGCCACCTATCAGGTAGCCAAGCAAGCTACCATTGTTGGCACAGAAATGGCCAGTCAACAAATTAAAAACTATGTTACCGCCCAAATGGCCCGACGGGGAATGACCCTCAGTGCTGCTCGTTATGGTGCGGTACGCACGGTTTTTTCCATCGTAGGACCTGTAATGTGGGCCTGGTTTCTAGCAGACTTGGGTTGGCGGACAATTTCTACTAACTATGGTCGTATTATTCCCACTATTTTCACCCTTGCTCAAATTCGTCTCACTCGCACAGAATGTTGGCAGCCAACTTAAAACAAATTCAACAGTTTTTTATCCATCCCCATTCTAGTCTACAACTACCATGGAATAGTTTGTTGCTGGGGTTACTGATTCTCCCCATTAATCCATTTTTTGGGGCCATAGCCATTTGTTGGGCATCCTATAAGACCTGGAGCAAAAAATACTCCAGTATTAAACACAAAACCTTGAATCATTTATTGGTAATTTTAAGTTTTTGGTTCTTAATTACTACGGGATTTACGGTATTTGCTAAGGATCAACCAGATGCTCTTTTAGGATTATTCAATTTTTTGCCATATTTTCTGGTGTTTGCTGGATTAACTCCTTTAGTCACCAGGGTTAGTGAATTACGTCAATTAACTTGGATTATTGTATGTAGTTCTTTACCTGTGGTAATTATTGGCTTAGGACAACTGTTTTTAGGTTGGCATGGGAAATGGCAATTTCTATCAGTGGTGATTAATTTAACTATTTACCCTGGGGGAGAACCCTTGGGAAGAATGTCCTCCGTATTCATGCACGCCAATACTCTAGCAGCTTATCTGATTACCGTATTGATTCTGGGCTTGGGTTTATGGTTAGAAAATTATCAAAAGATCCGCAAAAAAGCTGCTCCCCTAGGGTTTATATTTTTAAGTGTAGTGATCATTGCTAACTTTTTAGCTTTGATTTTAACCAGCTCTCGCAATGGGTGGGGAATAGCAGTTATGGCTTGTATTGCCTATTCTCTTTATAAACGTTGGCGACTAATTGTAGCTGGAATAACGGGGGTAACTGCCAGTATTATGTTAGCAGCCTTTGCAACTGAGAGAATCGCTTCCGTTTTTCGTAGTTTCATTCCCTATTTCATCTGGGCGCGATTAAATGATCAAATGTATCCTGACAGACCCCTGGCATTAATGCGTAAAACCCAGTGGCAGTTTGCTTGGGATTTGACCCTACAACAACCTTTAAGCGGTTGGGGTCTACGCAGTTTTCCTCACCTTTATGAGCAAAAAATGGGTGTTGGTATTAACCATCCTCACAATCTGTTTTTAATGCTATCAGCAGAAACTGGTTTAATTACTACCTGCTTGTTTTTTGTCTTTTTGGCTTGGATACTAATTTCTGCTATTAAAATTTGGTATAAGTCCTCTTTACCAAAAGAAAATAGATTGGTCTTTTTGAGTTACCTATTAGCTTTTATAGGCTGGATAATGTTTAACATGGTAGATGTGACTACTTTTGACCTGATATTAAGTGCCCTATTCTGGGTAATTTTAGCAGCTTTATATGGTGTAGCTCATCGCTATGAAGGTTCCCATCATTAACTCCAACATGGAATTCTCGCGTAAATCTCAAATTTTATCCTATTCTATGAGATATCAGCAATTACAATTTTATGTTTAGTTTATGCCCACTACAGCAGACTTTCTTCAATACTCTCAATGGTCGGGAATCACGACCATAGCACTTGCAGCACTGACAATTTTAGCTCTTCTGTTTAAATGGGGGTTACGTTTTCGCTTGGTAGGTGCAACTGGTTTTATGCTTGTGCTTACAGCAGGACTCTTTTCACTATCCCTAGTTCCCCTGAGTCGTACAGTAATTCCTGGTGCTGCTAGATATACTTTAGTTTATGACAATGGTTCCAATCAGGCTGTAATTGCTACCAGTCCAGATATTACTCCTACCCAGCTAGAAGCAACTTTACGCCAAGCAGCCAGTAATCTCTACTCCTACGGACGCATGGGAGCTGGAGGTAACAACAGTTTGACAATCCGCGCTCGGACAGTTCTCCATCCAGAACCAGGTATATCAACACCTGTGTACTTGGGTAAAGTGGAAAGAACACTAGTTACCCGCGAAGACCCACAAATGTTGGTGGAAGTCTTCTTAGACAAATTTCCCCAATTACCACCATCCTGAAATCGTTTAGGTTATGAACCCATATAGTACATATTTATTATTAATATTTGTGATGGTTTTTGCCATACTATATCTATTATGTCTATCGTGTCTATCATGGCTAGTCTATTATCCACCCACACCACTAGTTCTTTCTTGACATTAACTGTTGCTCCAGCAAAGGTAATCCGAGGTGCTGGCGTTCTCAGGTCAGCTGCTATTTCAGAAATTTCTACCCTAGGGAATCGTCCCCTAATTGTGACAGGAAAACATACTCTCAATATTTATCAGGAGAGTTTACAGACCATCTTCCAAGGTGGGGATTTGGATGCTTTTGCTACTTCCTATAGCCCAGATTGCTGTGAAATAAGTTTGAAAGCTTTACGGAAATCAGTTAAAGAACATAAGGCAGATGTGATTATTGGTCTAGGTGGTGGCAAATCCATAGACACAGCTAAATTATTAGGACATCAATTGCAGTTACCAGTAGTAACAATTCCTACATCTGCTGCTACCTGTGCAGCATGGACAGCTTTATCTAATGTGTATTCTGAATCGGGGGCATTTTTATATGATGTTCCCTTGTGTCGGTGTCCGGATTTGCTGATTTTAGATTATGATTTAATTAAAACCGCACCCCGGGAAACTCTGTTAGCTGGAATTGGAGATGGGATTGCCAAATGGTATGAAGCATCTGTTAGTAGTGGTAATATGCAGGATACACTGATTATTGCCGCAGTCCAACAAGCTAGAGTTTTACGCGATATACTATTACAAAAGTCCGCAGCAGCTTTAGACTCTCCTGGTAGTCAAATTTGGCAAGAGGTGGTAGATTGCACTGTGATGTTAGCAGGTGTGATTGGTGGTTTAGGGGGCGCCCGCTGTCGTACAGTTGCTGCCCATGCAGTACATAATGGGTTAACTCACATTTGTGGACATGGTAGCATTCATGGAGAAAAGGTGGCATACGGAATTTTAGTGCAATTGCGATTAGAAGAAATGCTTCAGGGCAATCAATTAGCGGAAACCGCTAGACAGCAGTTATTAAAATTCTATACAGAAATTGGACTGCCACAAAAATTGGCGGATTTAGGACTGGGAAATATTTCTTTGACTCAATTGCAAACAGCAGCAGAAATAGCCCTAGCACCTAATTCTGATATTCATCGGTTACCCTTTTCCCTGTCCTCGGAACAGTTAATGGCGGCGATGATTTCTACTACCGCTCCGGTTCTAAGACAAAGGGACTCATCATCGTTAACCACCCAAACGACTAGTTGACAATTGGCCATCATTAAAAATGCTTACAAAGAGTGACGAATTATTCCGAGGTTGAAGAATGAGTTTAAGTTGGATTACCCCCGCAGATAGGATAAAGAAACTACCACCCTATGTTTTTGCTAGATTGGATGAATTAAAGGCCAAGGCTAGAGAGCAAGGACTGGACTTAATTGATTTAGGAATGGGAAATCCTGATGGTGCAACTCCTCAACCAATTATAGAAGCAGCCAAAACAGCTTTGGCAAATCCTGCTAATCATGGTTATCCACCCTTTGAAGGTACTGCTAATTTTCGTAAGGCAATTACCGAATGGTATTATCGGCGCTATCATGTGCTGTTAGACCCTGACAGCGAAGCATTACCTCTATTAGGTTCTAAAGAAGGTTTGGCACATTTGGCGATCGCCTATATTAATCCGGGTGATACGGTTTTAGTGCCTTCTCCTTCCTACCCTGTGCATTTCCGAGGTCCAATTATTGCTGGGGGAGTAATTCATAATATCATTCTGCAGGAGAAGGATGATTGGTTAATTGATTTAGGGTCTATTTCCGATGAAGTAGCTCAAAAAGCAAAAATCCTCTATTTTAATTACCCTAGCAACCCCACAGGAGCAACCGCACCACGGGAGTTTTTTGAGGAAATAGTGGCTTTTGCTAAAAAGCATGAGATTCTACTGGTCCATGATTTGTGTTACGCTGAATTAGCTTTTGATGGTTATCAACCCACCAGTTTGCTAGAAATCCCCGGTGCCAAAGATATTGGTGTGGAATTTCATACCCTATCTAAAACCTATAATATGGCGGGTTGGCGAGTTGGTTTTGTAGTGGGTAATCGTCATGTTATCCAAGGTTTAAGAACTCTCAAAACCAATTTGGACTATGGGATTTTTTCCGCATTACAAACCGCAGCAGAAACTGCTTTACGCCTACCAGATTCTTACTTACATACAGTGCAGCAACGTTATAGCATTAGGCGAGATTTTCTGATTGCTGGTTTAAGCAAGTTGGGTTGGAATATTAATCCTACTAAAGCAACCATGTATTTATGGGTTAAGTGCCCTCCAGGTATGGGTTCTACGGATTTTGCCCTCAACATCTTGCAAAAAACCGGTGTGGTGGTTACTCCTGGTAATGCTTTTGGGGTTGGTGGTGAAGGGTATGTGAGAATTAGTTTGATAGCAGATTGCGATCGCCTAGGTGAAGCTTTGGAGAGATTTAGGCAAGCGGGTATTTGTTATCAGTCGGATGTAGTTCCAGTATGTTTTTAAAAACTGGATAACACTCTTTCCAACCCCAAGAATTTTCCCCTTGGGGTTGACTAGTAGACTTGACCATGATATAATGAACCCTAAAATATGACCAAAATTAGTAAAAAAACCATATTAATTACAGGTGCAAGTAGTGGTATAGGTGCTGCTTGTGCGACAGTATTTGGGCGAGAACATTACAGACTAATTTTAGCTGCAAGAAGACTGGAAAATCTAGAATATCAAGCACAGCAGCTATATGAATTATATAAAACAGAAACCCATTTGCTGCAATTAGATGTGAGAGATAGAGCAGCAGTAGAAGTGGCAATTAGTAGCTTACCTTCACCATGGTCGGAAGTGGATGTTTTGATTAATAATGCTGGGCTGAGTAGGGGATTGGATAAGTTATATTTAGGCGATATTGAAGATTGGGAAGAAATGATTGATACTAATATAAAGGGGTTACTATACTTAACCCGTTATGTCTTACCGGGTATGGTAGACCGGGGTAGTGGTCATATTATAAATATTGGCTCGATCGCTGGTCATCAAACCTATCCTGGAGGGAATGTTTATTGTGGAAGCAAAGCAGCAGTAAAAGCTATTTCTGAGGGTTTAAAATTGGATTTATTAGGAACCCCTATAAGAGTAACCTCCATTGATCCTGGGATGGTGGAAACGGAATTTAGTCAGGTGCGATTTCATGGAGATCGGGAAAAAGCCAAGAAAGTTTATGAAGGAGTAAAACCACTAACTGCTCAGGATGTAGCAGATGTAATATTTTTCTGTGCCACTAGACCTGCTCATGTTAATATTAACCAGGTGATATTAATGCCAGTAGATCAGGCCAGTGCAACTCTGGTAAATCGACAAAATTAGGGCTATTAAAACCTTTATCCCTTAAATATATGTCAAAATCAAATCTAAAGTCTCAACTTGGAAACCTCTTACAATACCATGACAAACCTGACCCCTAATTCCAGTTTCAGTGTGACCCTACGTCTAAAAATTCCCAACCGGGTGGGAATGTTAGCATCTGTTACCCAGGCGATCGCTCTGACTGGTGGTAATATTGGACAAATAGATTTAATTGAACAAAATAGACATGACTCCATACGTGATATTACTGTAGATGCAGCAAGTGGTGAACATGGTGAAACTATTGTTAATTCAGTAAAAGAGCTGACGGATATTCAGGTGATTAATGTCTATGACCGAACTTTTAATTTACATGAAGGTGGAAAAATCAGCATTGCTAGTAGAATTCCCATCAAAACGGTCTCTGACTTGGCTATGGCCTATACTCCAGGAGTAGGAAGAATTTGTCAGGCGATCGCCCAAAAACCGGAGGAAGTTTACCGTTTGACTATTAAACAAAATACTGTTGCTATTGTCACCGATGGTAGTGCGGTTTTGGGGTTGGGTAATCTCGGTCCTGAAGCTGCTTTACCAGTAATGGAGGGTAAGGCAATGTTATTCAAGGAATTTGCCGATATAGATGCTTTCCCTATTTGTTTAGACACTCAAGACACTGAGGAAATTATCAGGGCTGTGAAAAATATTGCCCCCGTATTTGGCGGCGTCAATTTGGAAGACATCGCTGCACCTCGATGTTTTGAAATTGAACAGAGACTGCAATCGGAATTAGACATTCCTATTTTTCATGATGACCAAAATGGTACTGCTATTGTAACTCTGGCTGCTTTATTAAATGCCCTAAAACTAGTTAATAAGTCTATTAATCAAATTCGAATCGTGATTAATGGTGCTGGTGCTGCAGGAATAGCCGTGGCCCGCTTACTGCGCAAAGCTGGTGCAGAACAAATCTGGATGTGTGACTCTCAGGGAATCATATCTACTAATCGTACGGATTTGAACCCAGAAAAACTGGAATTCGCAGTTAAAGCTCAAGGAACCCTAGTTGGCGCTACCCAGGGTGCAGACGTGTTTATTGGTTTGAGTAAACCTGGGGTTTTAACACCGGAAATGGTCAAGTCCATGACCAAAGATGCTATCGTTTTTGCTATGGCTAATCCTATCCCGGAAATTCAACCGGAATTAGCGCCTAAAAACGTTGCCATCATGGCCACAGGACGCAGTGATTATCCTAATCAAATTAATAATGTTCTAGCCTTTCCCGGAGTATTTCGTGGAGCTTTAGACTGTCGTTCTAAAGTTATTACTAGTAATATGTGCTTAGAAGCTGCTAAGGCGATCGCTTCTTTAGTGAATACCTCAGATTTAAACCGGGAATATATCATTCCCTCTGTGTTTGATAACCGCGTTGCTAGTGCTGTTGCTGCTGCTGTCAAACAAGCTGCACGAGCAGAGGGTAATGCCCAAGCTTAATCAAGACTTAACGTTTGTCCTTATTCAATCTTGATTAAGGAACTTGGAATATGCTGTACTTAACTCTTCCACAGCCAAATCATAAAACTGCTTGCCATGTTCAGGAGTAGCTAAGTCAGGATGGGAACCCATGCGACCATCAGGATAACGTAAACGAAAATCGCTAGGTCCGTAAATTCTGTGACCACTTGCAACATCTGGTGCGAGAAAAGACTGTTTAATTGCTTGGGGATAAATATATTGGGTTAGTGCTACCTCACTGGGAGTAGCATGGGAACCCTCCTTATCTCCATACAACTCCTGGGCCAGTTTGTACACAGAACTACATGTAAACCAATTACCAAGTTGACACTGCACTTTTTGGAAGTTTTTTACTTGTATATCTTCCAAATAGGCATAGGTTTCGGAAAAAGCTGTTTTTAAAGTGGCAATATTACCGCCATGTCCATTAATAAAATAAAACTTGGTAAAACCCGCTTTTGCTAAACTGCTTATATAATCCCTCACCACTAAAATTAGGGTGCTAGGTCGTAAACTGATAGTACCGGGAAAAGCAGTATGATGTAATGCCATACCAACATTAATGGTAGGTCCCACCATAGCTTGTGTTGCTTCCCCCACGCCATGGGATATGAACTCGGCGCATACTGCGTCGGTGCCAATTAAACCCGTTGGTCCATGTTGCTCTGTAGATCCAATGGGAATAATAATCCCCGAGGAAATTTGTAGATATTTTTCAACTTCTAACCATGTGCTTAGATGTAATAGCATTAATTAATTTACCTACTTCCTCATACTTAGCAGTAAAACCTAATGTCTTCCCCGCATTCATCAGCCAAATAACACAAAGCACGAAACCGCAACCCCACAAACTGATCATACAGCGGATTGAGTTTGCACAGAGGTGGAATGTGGCCGATTTTGCGATTAAACAATTTAATGTCTCGCTCAAAAGGACATTGAGCAGGAATCAATTTAGCTATCAAACGTGCAACTTGAGAGTTTTTTATTTCTATATCATCTAGCCATTGACGTATGGGCTTAAGTAAATCAAACTTATGTCTTGATTGTTTACCATTTACTTTATGGTCAACCAAGGTGGCAAAAATGATAGGTTGAGTATCTGTCGTGGTCATAGTTTTATATCCTCTTCTCCTGGGAATAACACAATTTCTTTGATTTAGTACCATAGAAATCTTTAGGGAATATTGTTATGCTGCTCTGGTTATTCTAGATAAGATGGTTAAAAGTTGAATCTGTCCAAAATATCCCGTATAACAGCTTAGGAACCCCCTAACTAATTGCCATTGAAACTCACGGTATGTGGAATAACTGTCCCGCTAAATACAAAATAACAAAGAAATAATAAAAATGGTATTACCTCAGCTTATCAATTACTCATATCTCATATTACTATCTCATATATCGACTCTAAATACTTGACAAAAAGACTATTATATGAACCAAATTTATGGAACGAAATGTGCATCCCCCAACAGAACATAGAATTAATATTCAGTCCAGGTAGAAAGCAGGTCTGGGTAGGTATTGGTTGTCAAAAGGGGGTTTCCTGTCTCTTGATTGAGCTAGGACTCAACAAAGTGTGCCAAAAATACAGAATAGATCCCCAGACTATAGATCGGATAGCCACTATTGAAACTAAAGCGTCAGAGCCAGGACTAGTCGAATTTTGCTTAAAAAACAATTTCAGATTACAAACCTTTAGCTCAACCACCCTATCAAGTATCAGTGTTCCCAATCCCAGTCAAATAATTACCAAAATTATGGGAACACCAAGCATAGCAGAAGCAGCAGCTCTTCTTTGTGCTGCTCAAAACAATTCCAGAGCCCAGTTGTTAGTTCCCAAAGAAATTTTCCGTTTACCAAACCAAGGAGCTATTACCATAGCTGTTGCTACAAGAGCTTGAAATTCTCTCCTGCTCCCCCATACTAAACGATTAATCGCATAAATTAGTTAATTAATGTAGATGCAATTGACAAAACAATTGACCCTACAAAAGCAGGTACAAAACCATCAATCCGAAAACCGTAACTAGCAGCTATCTTACTAGCTAACAAAAGACATAAAGCATTAATAACAAAACTGAACAGTCCAAAAGTGAGAAAGGTAACTGGGAATGCCAGAATATTCAAAATTGGACGAACAATAGCATTGACAAGTGCGATAATGACAGCCGCGCTTAGCGCAGCTACCGGACTAGTAATCGTAAAGCCAGGAACAAATTTAGATGTGACTAACAGTGCCAAGGCAGTACCGATCCAAGTTAGTAAAAGGTGTTTCATGCTAGTTATTAGGTTGATGAGCGATCGCAACTTTCCAAATTCTACAACAAAAATCAAGGTAGTCTAGGTAATCGTTGGATAAAAACGTCCCAAGTCTGTCCACCTACTACACCATCTGCAGTCAAACCATAACGGAGTTGAGCTGCTTTAACTGCTCTCTCCAGAGTGACACTAAACTTACCATCTATGGGGGAAGGAAAAAATCCTAAAGCTCTGAGCAATCTTTGTAATTTTGTCACTTCTGCACCAGTATTACCCAAACGCAAAATGGCCCACCCAGATTGGGTATACTGAATTTTAGGATTTCGCTGACTAACAGGAGTAGGTTTAAAAACCATGATTGGTCGAGCAGGTGGCTGAGTAACAACTTGTTGAGGCTGAGTATTTTTCCTTATTATGTTGTTGTTACTATTACCTTCTCCACCACTTCTTGTGGTAGGTTGTCTATTCTCAGGGTTATTACGGGGGGTAGTGATGCCAATATTTGGTACACTAGGAAAAAGTTTCTGCCAGGTTATGGTATCTACAATACCATCAGGAGCAAGACCAACTACTTGCTTGAACTGAGAAACTGCTTTGGCTGTGGAGTCTCGATAAACCCCATCCACGGGTCCTGAATAGAAACCCAAAAGTGCCAGTGTTGCTTGCAATTCTGATACCGATTCGCCTTGACTACCAATTTTTAGCATGGGACGGTTGATACTACCAACTCCAGTTACCTGGGCAATTGGCGTGTATGCTATGGATAGCATATTGCCACCCATTGGAACTAAAGGAGTTAGAATTAGTAATGGCCAGTGGTGAACCTTGGTGATGTGGGCGATCCAATTAGTCGAGTTGCTCAAGTTATATCGCATACAATTGATTGGGTTAGAAACTGATTCGGTAAAACTTACTAAAGGATTTAGCTCAAGAATTTGACATCACCATTTTATCTCATGCGGTAGTTAGGTCAATCGCCTCCCCAGGGCCAACCAAAGATAAGTAGGGTGTTTTTAAATAACTATTGGCTACTGTCATAGCTAATTCCGGACTGACCTGATTGATTAGCTGAGGAAACTCATGGTCGAATTCAATACCTAATCCCAAAATTTCATACCACCCATATATGTGGGCAATTTGTCCATTGGTTTGTTTCCCCAGGGCGTAGTGTCCTAAGATTTTATTTTTCGCGGTTTGTAATTCTTCCGGGGAAAGTTCAATCTGAGAAAGTCTTTCCACTTCTTGACCCAACTCTTTAATTGCCCTGCTAGTATTCTCTGGTGCAGTACCCATATACACTATAAATGATGCTGGATATGGTCTAGTAGAATAAATGGCTGAGATTTCGTAGGCTAAACCTCTTTTTTCTCGCAATTCTACAAATAGACGGCTAGAAAGTCCATTTCCTAGGTATGTGGATAACAATTTGAGGACGGGGTATGCGGGAGAATTTATGGAACTCCCCATATAACCCAGCATAATTATTGACTGTTGTGTATTTAAGGGTTGAAGACAAGATTTGGGAGCAATGGAAATTTTGGGTAAATCAAGTGCATGTCTTGCGGTGTTTGGTAGTGTCCAATCGCCAAAAACTTCTGTGACCATTTCTATGGCTGTTTTGGCTGTTGTCCTCCCAGCAATACTGATAACTATATTATCTGGACGAAAATGGTTTTGATGAAATTCAACCAAGTCTTTATAATTAATGCCATGTATGCTTGCTTCTGTACCCAGCACTGACCTACCATAGGGATGATTTTGGTACATTGCTTCGCGGATCTCTTTAAAAGCTAGGTTAAAGGGTTGTTCTTTCTGAGAACGAACATCCTGTATTGCTAATCGCTTTTCTAGTTCTATTTGTTTTTCAGGAAATGTGGGCGATTTTAACAATAAACCCGACAGAGCTAAAATTTCTGCAAAATCAGCACTGACTGTTTTTAAAGAGAGCAAAAAGTAATCTGTACTTACATCCACGCTTAAATTTGCACCTACGGATTCAACTTTTTCAGCAATTTCTAGACTGGAAAAACCATCACAACCCTTGGTCATCACTGCTGATAATAAATTTGCCAACCCTGCTTTTTCTGGATTTTCATAACAGCTACCAGCACGAACAAAAATTTTGGCTGCTATAATATCCGCTATGGGGTTTTCAGCTATCAATAACACTATGCCATTTGCTAGTGTTGTACGATGGATGGAAAATTTACAATCATCTATATTGTTTCTGTTTTGCATTCTTACTCGTTAATACGGTTTCATTATAGTAACTGCATAATCTTGTAGCGAAAGATAATTTTGAGCCACTTTTTGCAGTTTTTTGGTATTGAAGGACTGAATCTGCTCCGGATAAGCAACAGACAATTGGGCTTTGGCAACTGTGTTATAGTAGCCATAAAGAGATGCTAGCTGATTTGGCGTTTCTGTGTTAAACGCATAGTCATTGCAAAGAGATCTTTGGGTTCGTTTAAGTTCTTGCTCGGTGACACCATGAATTTGCAACCTATGTAAATGTTCCAAAATCAGATTTTCTACTCTATCCAGATATTCAGGTTCTAAGTAGGCGGTAATTGTGAGCAAACTAGAGTCTTTTTGCACTGAAAAATTAGTGTAGATCTCCTGTACTAGTTGTTTCTCTTCCCTTAAATCATTGACTAAACGAGAAGTTCTTCCCTGTCCCAAAATGACTGATAGTATCTCTAAACCATTTGCTATGGCCAGTTCCTCCATTCCGGGCAAATTCCAAGCCATGATTAAACGCGCTTGCTCTATTCTAGGTAATATTAATTCTTGCCTTTTAACATCCCTAATTTGGGGTGGTGCTAGTTGATTAGATGTGGGAAAATCATCCTGGTTTTTAAAATTTTTAAATGTTTTATTGACAATTTCCCATGAGGTATCTCTTTCTATCCCCCCCACTATGACCACAGTCATATTTTCCGGTTGGTAATGACGACGATGAAAACATCGCATCGCTTCCGGTGAGTTTTCCATTAATTCCTTTTTTGTTCCCAAAATAGGTCTTCCGTAAGGGTGGTTCTCATAGACGGTTTTTAATAGTGCTTCAAATCCTATAGCATCAGGATCATCCGCACAACTACGAATTTCTTCCAAAACCACATCCCTTTCACGTATAAATTCATCTTCAAAAATAGCTGCATTGAGTAACAGTTCTCCCAAATGAGGAAGAGTATCTGCTAAATAGTGGTTAGCTGTGGCAAGATAGTAATGGGTATAGTCGTGGCTAGTAGCTGCATTGCTGATCCCACCCATACGCTCGATGTTATAGTCAAACTCCCCTGGACCCAAACTAGCTGTGCCCTTAAAAATCATGTGTTCTAAAAAGTGTGCCATGCCAAACAAGGGATCTGATTCCGAAGTTGCTCCTGCACGCACCCACACGTCCGCTACCACCACGGGGGTAGCTGCTATCTCCTGATGAATAAATGTCAAACCATTGTCCAGTCGAAAAATCGAAGCTGGGAATAGGGTTTTGTTTTCCGTTATATGTGTTGTCAACTTTCCAGGGTTATATAACAATTTGACAGGTTTTTGTTATTTTAACTTTCAATTCCACCCGATTAGGAATCAAATAATACAGATTTAGTTTTTTATTCGCATTAATAGGTTTAATCGAATCCTTCTGCTGGGATATGAACAGCATTAACTTCAGCTTTTTCTTGAATCACCGTATACGCTTTTAGTCCTGATGGTAAATATCTCGCTTCCGGTGCAAGTGATGGAACGGCTAGATTATGGCGCGTAGAATCACTAGATGAATTACTTACACGGGGATGTCATCGGCTAAGTGATTATTTCATCTCTCATCCCCAAGTTTTAAAGGAACTACCCGTGTGTAAAAAGATATTACACACTTCTTGAGAAAAAATAAACGTTTGGGTTTTAACATGACATCACATATCAAATGCTTTTAAGCTACCTAATAAAACCAATTAGGAGAGCATAAGATTACAATCACTCACTTTTCGTTTGGTGACTGCTAAACGTAACGTTCGTTCTGCTAAATTATTATCAGGTGGTATGTCCGGGTGGTCTAAAAAATACCACCACTGCTCAGCTTTCTTCCGCAAGGAGCGTA
>Ga0169931_10000850_pt1 | contig 51019 bp, 46 predicted proteins | sample Kivu_15m_20L_FD_129675 | JGI IMG/M metagenome (GOLD analysis project Ga0169931, IMG submission 129675) | Freshwater microbial communities from Lake Kivu, Western Province, Rwanda to study Microbial Dark Matter (Phase II) - Kivu_15m_20L... | ecosystem: Environmental > Aquatic > Freshwater > Lake...
CGGAGCACACGGTGTTGAAGCTGCTGCAAAAAGATATTTTTCAAAATCAGCAATTGATTTAACTGTTATTGAAGCTGCCACTATTGCAGGAATTGTGCAACAACCAACAGGTTATGACCCAATAAGAAACCCAGCACGAAATGAAAACCGTCGCAATCAAGTGCTAGATCGAATGGTTGCAAATGGTAACTTAGATTCTGGTGAAGCTGATAATTTAAAGAAAATTTCTGTTAAGACTTATTTAAACCCAACACCAATCAGAAACGGTTGCACAGGTTCTGTTGCTCCGTTTTATTGTGATTACGTTGTGCAACTAATTAGAAATGATCCTTCCTTTGGGGAATCCCAAGAAGAAAGAGACAGATTCTTAAGAGAATCTGGTGCCATCATTACTACTTCCCTTGATTTGAAAGCTCAAGCATCAGCTCAAGCTGCAGTTGACAAATACATTCCCAGAGATGACCCAAGTCAAAAAGCAGCAGCAATTTCAATGGTTAATTCCAAAACTGGTGAAGTATTTGCTATGGCTCAAAACAGAACTTGGGGCACAGATGGTTTAGGTAACACCACTTATAACTACAACGTTGATGCGTTACATGGTGGAACTGCCGGAATGCAAGCTGGTTCTACCTTTAAAGTCTTCACTCTTCTTGCAGCCCTTGAACAAGGTTATGGTCCAGGAACAGTTTTAGATTCCAGCACACCAAAAACTTTTGTTAACTTCACAGCTTGTGAAGAAGGTGCTCCAGCATTTGAGCCGTACACAGTTAATAACTCAACTCGTTCCGGTGTTTTTGATATGAATCAAGGACTTGCTTATTCTGTTAACACTTATTTCATGGGGCTTGAAGAGTTAACTGGATTATGTAGACCAGTTGACATTGCAGAAAAACTTGGAGTTAAAACTGGTAAAGGACAACCTCTGGAAAGAGTTCCTTCCTTTACTTTAGGAACTGCACCTGTGACTCCTTTGATGATGGCTTCAGCTGTTTCAGTTTTTGCAAACCATGGCACACATTGCCCAACTAAAGTAATCACCAAAATTGTCACCAGAGATGGTGAAGAAATTTCTTTAAGTAAAAGTGCTTGCAACTCTGTTGTTGATCCAGGTACAGCTGACACAGCAGCTTTGATGTTAACAAATGTTATTGATGGTGGCATTGAAGGAAGAACTGGTGCCAGGATGTCATTAGGTCGTGAAGCTGGTGGAAAAACTGGAACGACAAATGATTCTGCTGCTGTTTGGTTTGTAGGCTTTACTCCCGAAATTTCAGCTGCTGTTTGGGTAGGAGATCCTCGTGGTGGTTACAAATACCCAATGAAAAACATAACTATCAATGGCAAAAAATATAAACAAGTTTTTGGAAGTTCTTTACCTGGACCAATTTGGCGAGAAGCATTATTAGGTGCTCTTGAGGGAAGTGAACCAGCTTCTCTTGAACTACAACCTTCTTGGGCTTTAACTGATAAGGGAATTGCTCCAGTTTTTGTGGCACCGCCAGTTGATCCAAATGCAGTTGTAGCACCTGTTCCTGCTGAGTAAATTTATTTAGCTTTTGCCCTACCCGTTACTCCAAATTAAGTAATGTAGTTTTCCCAGATCCAGTACCACCACTTATTACAAATGATTCGTTATCCTTAATTAATTTCTCAAAGAAAGCTTTTTGTTGTTTAATTATTGTGTCCGTTTCAACTAAATCATTAAGGGATAGGACTTCTGGTCTATGAATTCTTAAGGAAATAATTGATCCAGGATTTGAAACTGGACTTAAAATCGCATGAAGTCTGATTGTTTTACTTAATTGGGCATCAACATAGGGTTGTGATTGATCTAGTCTTCTGCCAGTTGAAAGTGCTAATTGTTGAGCAAGGGATCTAACACTGTCTTCATTAAGAAATGAAAGCTTTGTTCTTTCTAAACTGTTTCCTTGATCGATCCAAACTTCCTTGTAACCATTAACCAAAATATCTGTGACAAGTGGATTTTCTAACAAAACATCAAGTATGCCAAGGGATGGATTATTTGCAGAAGAATTATTGGATAGGTGATAAAGATTCGATATAGAGATAAGAACCTGGTTTCAATGGTCGGTTTTAGAACAAGGTCTCTTATTAGAACAAAATCGGTGATTTGATTACTAGTAGGTATTTGAAATTGTGGATAAGTATTTAAACCCTTGAATTATCTGAGGTTTAAGCACAATTTCAAACACCTACTTGCCAAGTCCGTTGGGGTTCTGGTGGAATTCTTCCTAACAAGAAGATTCACTACCTGTGGAAAAAGGGGTTTATTCAAAAAATGGCTAATGATGCCCTGGAAAACCTTGCCACCGAAAACCGAATCTATGAACCAACTAAAGAATTCAGCAGTAATGCCAATGCGCAAAGTTCAATGTATGAAGTAGCAAAAAAAGCTCGAATCAAATTCTGGGAAAACCAAGCTCTTCGTTTAACTTGGGATAAACCTTGGACAACTGCACTTGATTGGTCTGATGCTCCATTTGCTAAATGGTTTGTGGGTGGCAAATTAAATGTTTCCTACAACTGTGTTGATCGACATGTTGAACAAGGACATGGAGATCAAATTGCAATTTATTTTGAAGGTGAACCTGGGGATACCAGAACTATCACTTACAAACAATTACAAGATGAAGTTTGTAAAACCTCAAATGCACTTATTGAACTAGGTGTTGGATTTGGTGACCGGGTAGCAATCTATTTACCAATGATTCCCGAAGCTGCTTTTGCTATGCTTGCTTGTGCTCGTATTGGTGCAATTCATTCAGTGGTATTTGGTGGATTTAGTTCAGAAGCCTTACGTTCAAGAATTGATGATGCTCAAGCAAAGTTAGTTATAACTTCTGATGGTGGCAATAGAAAAGGTGCAGTTTTGCCTTTAAAGCCTGCAGTTGATGAAGCAATTAAACAAACCCCCGGTGTGGAAAAAGTATTAGTAGTTAAAAGAACTAACAACGAAGTCAGTTGGGATAAAGATAAAAACGTTTGGTGGCATGAAATTGTTTATAAGCAATCAACAACACATAAACCTGAAAGCTTTGATGCTGAAACTCCATTGTTTATTCTTTACACTTCTGGAACTACCGGGAAACCTAAAGGTATTTTGCACACCAGTGGTGGATATCTAACTCAAGCTGCTTTTACTCATTTCAATGTTTTTGATCTCAAAGCTGATAAAGATGTTTACTGGTGTACAGCCGATGTTGGTTGGATAACAGGACACTCTTATGTTGTTTATGGTCCATTAGCTAATAGATCAACTCAGTTAATGTATGAAGGAACACCTGATACTCCCCATAAGGGAAGATTCTGGGAATTAATTCAAAAATATAAAGTTTCTATTCTTTACACTGCCCCAACTGCCATTAGAACATTTATGAAATGGGGCGATGATGTTCCTGCCCAATTTGATTTATCATCTCTAAGAGTTTTAGGTTCAGTTGGTGAACCAATAAATCCTGAAGCTTGGATTTGGTATCGCGAACACATTGGATCAAATAAAACACCAATAGTTGACACTTGGTGGCAAACAGAAACTGGTTCCATCATGATTTCTCCACTTCCTGGTGTCTCTAAATGCAAACCAGGATCCGCCATTACTGCACTTCCTGGAATTAGTGCTGAAGTTATTAATGAAGAAGGAATTGCTGTTAGAAATGGCCATGGTGGTTACTTAGCACTAACAGAGCCTTGGCCAAGTATGTTACGTGGAATTTGGGGGGATCCTGAAAGATTTAAAGAAACTTATTGGTCAAGATTTCCAGGAAAATATTTTGCAGGAGATGGTGCCAAACTTGATAACGATGGTTGTTTGTGGCTACTTGGTCGAGTTGATGATGTAATGAATGTTTCAGGACATCGAATTTCAACAACAGAAGTTGAAAGTGCTCTGGTTTCTAATTCAATGGTTGCTGAGGCCGCCGTTGTGGGAGCAAATGACGAATTAACCGGACAAGCAATAGTTGCATTCGTGATTCTTCGCCAAGGCTCTTTGGAAGGACCAGAAACTGTAAAAGAATTAAGAAATCATGTGGCAAAAGAAATTGGTGCAATTGCCAAGCCTAAGAAAATTCTCATTGTTGCAGAATTACCAAAAACTCGTTCTGGAAAAATCATGAGAAGATTACTTCGAGATGTGGCAGAAAATAGATCCCTGGGTGATGTCACAACTTTGGCTGATCCAACGGTCATGAATCTAATTGGTCAAGGACTATCAACAAGTTCTGATAGCGCCTAGTAATCAGCAATAAAGTAGGTAAGCCTAGTTGCCCGAAAGCTTCTTCTGAGATACTTATATCCAAGGAAAAGAGTTAAATGTCAGATTCAGAAAAGACTTCAGTTCCACGCATGATTCTTCAGGCTGTGGAAGATTTTGCCACCATTTTTAAAGGTGAAGTAGAGATAGCCAAAAAGAGTCTTACCACCTCTGTAAAAAAACTGGGTCTTGGAATTGGTTTTGTAATCACTGCATTTTTACTCTTAAATGTTTCTCTACTTTTCTTACTTATTGCTCTTGCTTATGGATTTATTCAAATTGGTTTAGCAGGCTGGATTTCATTTCTGCTAGTAGCAGCAATAATGATTGCCTTGGCCGTTATTTTCATAGTTCTTGCGGTTCGCTCTTTTAGTAAGGTCAGAGGAATTGGTGATGCTTCAAGAATTGGTAGTGAAACAAAAAGATATTTGAGTGAAAATATTGTGAAAGCAGAAAAATCATCTGGTTGGAATTCCTTATAACTAAGCTGGTTTAGAGTATTTTTTATTTGCAATTAATTAATACTTCTGATCCACTTTTATTAACATTAGCAAAATCTTTAGCTTTTTTGTATTTTGAAACAAAGCAAGGGTGATCATATTTACTCGTTTGTCACAACATTGGGTAACAAGAATTATTGCTATTATCAACTGCAAAAGGTTTTTGAAATCCAATTCGCAATACGCATTTGGGTCCAACTTGTTGAACCCAGTCCATGACACCCACAGGCTATGAAAAAGGGGATAAATCCTCCACGAAGGTTCAAATCCCCTCGCCTCCGCAGAATAATTATTTAAACGATTCCTTGATCGGCAAAATAGATTCCTATGGGCCATACAATTAATTAGTAAATTAATCGCTCGTAGTCCAACGGATAGAGCTTCTGACGAAAGATCAGAAGCTTAGGTGTTTAAATCCATTCGGACACGCAGTGAGCACTAGTTCAAGGAGTCGCTATCACTAATCGAGCTATCTTTTTTGATCGTGACGGAACTTTAATTAAATCGAAAATAATTAACAGTAAATTAATTGCTTTTCAAGACATTTATGATTTTAGTGTTATTGCTGATGCCAGGAAAATACTAATGGAGTTGAAAAGTAGGGGTTTTAAATTAGTTTTGGTTACTAATCAACCCGATGTTTCTAGCGGGATCGTTACAAAATTTTTTGTTGACAATATTAATAATTTTCTTAAAGTTCACCTGGATTTAGACTTGATAAAAGTTGTATATGAAGTTGAGGAAAATGATCTGAAAAGATACAAACCTGCTCCAGGAATGATTCTTGAAGCAGCAGTCGAATTGGACCTTGATTTAAAAAATTCATTTATGGTTGGTGACAGGTGGAGAGATATAGAAGCAGGAAAAAATGCGGGTTGTACAACTATTTTAATAAAATCTCAGGACATTGAAGCAATTAGACAAAAACCAGATTTTGAAATTCATGAATTATCTGAATTACTTCAATTAATTTATTAAATTTTTAAATTAGATTTAATGGCGTCATCATAAAACATTTTAACGGTAGCTAAAGAAATTTCCTCCAAGTTTACTCCAATATTACCCATCTTTTTCCAGAGATCTGACGTCATGGTAATAATCTGACATCCAACTTTTTCAGCCTGAATAAGATTTAAAATCTCTCTTGGGCTTGCCCAAAGTAATTCACATTTTTCTAACTTACTTGTAATTACTAAACTCTCATTCATTACTGGAATTGGATCAATCCCAGCATCAGCAATTCTTCCCGCAAATACCGAAACGACGCTGGGAACATCGGACTTTAAGTTTGAGCAAACCTCATTTACCTGTTTAATCGTCATTAACGCAGTTACGTTAAGTGCCACACCTTCTTTTGCTAACTGAGAGATTAATGAACCTGTCGATATTCCTTTTGTGTTCGTCACTGGAATTTTTACGTATACGTTTTGACCCCAAGCGTATATTTTTTTAGCTTGCTCATACATCTCATCTAGATCGTCGCTAAATACTTCGAAAGAAATTGGGTGTGGGTGGGCTGTTTTTGCAGCCTCCTTGGCAAAAGCTGGATAGTCCAATACCCCTGATTTAGCAAGAAGTGTTGGATTTGTTGTGAAGCCCGATACTTTGGGGTTTTGCCTTAATTTTCGAATTTCCTCAATATCAGCACCATCGGCAAACATTTTTATTTTAAAATTCAAAGTTCCCCCTAATAGAGTAAAATACTGCCACATAATGCTTAAATACTACAGATTTTCGGTCTTACAAATATATAGTATTTAGGGTGTAGTCGATAGAATGGAAAAATGGATAAATTTATCAATGATTTCCTCTTAGAGTCTATTGAAATCATTAAAAAAATTGACCAACAATCAGTGTTAAGAGTCGTCAGAAATCTATTAAGTATAAAACAGGCTAAGGGTAGAATATTTTTTTGCGGTTCTGGTGGCGGTGCTGGACATGCATCTCACGCAGCTTGCGACTTTAGAAAATTGTTAGATATTGAAAGTTATTCAGTAACTGACAATGTAAGTGAGCTAACAGCAAGAATTAATGATGAAAGTTGGGAAAGTTCGTACGTCGAATGGATGAAAGTCTCGAATCTAAATGAAAAAGATGGTGTGTTTATTTTTTCAGTAGGAGGCGGTGACAAAGAGGCAAAAATAAGCATGCAACTTGTTTCAGCCATGGATTACGCAAAATCTGTTGGTGCATCAGTTATGGGAGTCGCTGGTAGAAGCGGTGGCCATCTTTCAAAAACAACCGATAATTGTGTGATTATTCCAGAATTGAGATCCAGTAGTGTGACTGCTCAAACTGAGGGATTCCAAGCTCTAATCTGGCATATGCTTTTAGGTCATCCTGAATTAGGTGGAGCTACACCAAAATGGGAAAGCGTAGTTAAAAAATAGTTAAACGATTAGGAGAATTATGTTTAAGAATATTTTCATAACTGGCGGTGCAGGATATGTAGGAAGTCTATTGGTTCCTCGTCTACTAAGCGAAGGTTATAAAGTAACGGTTTATGATACCTGTTTTTTTGGGAATGATTTCTTACCTGGAGATAATTCAAATTTTAAATTAGTTACTGGCGATATAAGAAACACTGAATTTCTTGCCGAGTCTGTTAAAAATCATGATGTAGTAATTAATATGGCCTGCATTTCTAATGATGCCAGTTTTGAATTGAATGAAGATTTATCAACCAGTGTTAATTTACATGCATTTCATCCCATGGTAAAAGCTTGTAAAAATGCGGGAGTAAAAAGATTTATTTACGCTTCAAGTAGTTCCGTGTATGGGGTTTCAGATAGTCCAAATGTGACTGAAGATCATCCGTTAGTTCCAGTGTCTCTTTACAACAAGTACAAAGGTGAATGTGAACCCATGTTGTGGGAAGAGGTTAATAATGACTTTGTAGGAGTAACAATTAGACCAGCAACTTTATGTGGGTATGCGCCAAGACAACGCTTAGATTTGTCTGTAAACATATTAACCAACCACGCATATAACAATGGCAAGATAAAGGTTTTTGGAGGTGCTCAGAAAAGACCAAATCTTCATATACAAGACATGGTGGATGTTTACAGCATGCTTTTGAAAGTGGAAGATTCGTTGATTCAAGGGGAGACGTTTAATGCAAGTGGTAAAAATCTAAGTATTGCTGAGATTGCAGACGAAGTAGCCAAAATTGTTTCCGACTTTAAAGGATTAAAGGAACCAATTGAAATCGAAACCCTGCCTTCAAATGATCCGCGTTCTTATCACGTAAATTCAGATAAAATTAAGAGAGTGCTTGGTTTCTCTCCGAAACGTTCAGTTAATGATGCGGTGAAAGATCTATGTGAAGCTTTCAAATCAGGAAAACTTCCTGATTCTATGAATGATACTAAGTATTTTAATGTCCAAAAAATGAAAGAACTTGGAGTCAAGTAGTGCCAATTGCCGTAGTAACCGGTGGTGCCGGCTTTATTGGAAGCCATGCAGTTGAAAAACTAATTGAAAAAGGTTATCAAGTTCGGGTAATTGATAATTTAGTTGGAGGCAGAATTGAAAATGTTGAGCCATTTATAAATTCAGGTAAATGTGAATTTTTTCAAAGAGATATACGTGAATTAGAAACTGAATCTGAAATATTTAAAAACGTAGACTTCATTTTGCATTTTGCTGGCATTGGAGATATTGTTCCATCAATTCAGAAACCAGCCGAATATATGTCTGTGAATGTTCAGGGAACCGTAAAGGTTCTAGAAACTGCTCGAGCAAATAAAGTTAAAAGGTTTGTTTATGCTGCCTCGTCTTCTTGTTATGGGGCTAATCCTGAAGTTCCCACTAACGAGAACGCAGAAATTAAAAATGAGTATCCATATGCGCTTTCAAAATACCTTGGAGAAGTTAGCGCATTTCATTGGGCGAAAGTTTATGGGATAGAAGTTAACTCAATACGAATTTTTAATGCTTATGGAACAAGATCGAAGACTTCTGGTGCCTATGGCGCCGTCTTCGGTGTGTTTCTAAAACAAAAATTAGCGGGTAAGCCATTAACTATCGTGGGAGATGGAGAACAAAGTCGTGACTTTGTTTATGCATCTGATGTTGCAGAAGCATTTATCTTAGCCGGAGAGACTTCAATTCAAAACCAAATTTGGAATTTGGGTTCAAATAATCCAATCAGTGTTAATACACTTGCAAATTTGCTTGGTGGTGAGAAAGTTTTTCTCCCAAAACGACCGGGTGAACCTGATATAACCTGGGCTAACAACAAGAAAGTTGTGGCCGAATTAGGTTGGTCACCAAAAGTATCTTTCGAAGCAGGTGTCTCAAAAATTCTTGCAAATATCGAATATTGGAAAAATGCCCCACTTTGGGATAAGAATTCTATTGAAAAAGCCACGGAGGACTGGTTCAAATTCATGGGACAGCAAAAGTAGTAGTAAATTTCAAGTATGTCTTCGGCCCACTCTAAATTTGGCTTTTCGAAAAAAGTTACTAAAAAGATAGTAGACCCAAAAGATCTCATTCAAATAATTGGAAAGTTCCCCAGATCAGAAAAAATTGTTATGTGCCATGGCACTTTTGATTTAGTTCATCCCGGCCATCTTCGACACTTAGCTTTCGCTAAATCACGTGCAGACAAGTTAGTTGTTTCGCTAACGGCCGATAAATTTGTTCATAAAGCCAACAATAGACCTTACGTACCAGAGGACTTGCGTGCTTTAAATTTAGCATCCTTAGAGTTAGTTGACTTTGTGGTTATTGATGATAACGCGGAACCGATTGAACTTATAAAAAAAGTTCAACCAGAGTATTTTGTCAAAGGGTTTGAATATAGCGGTGCAGAATCAATGCCAGCCAAAACCAAAGCAGAAAAAGAAATCGTTGAGTCGTATGGGGGAGAAATTGTCTTTTCTCCAGGAGATTTTGTGCTTTCATCAAGTGCTGTGATTGAAAATGATCCACCAAATATTGCGATAGAAAAATTAATGGTTTTAATGCAAGCTGAAGATATAAATTTTGACGACCTTAGAAATTCGCTAAGCGGCCTTGAGAATTTATCAGTTGAAATTGTCGGGGATTTAATAGTTGATTCATTAACTACCGCATCAATAATTGGTGGACATAGAAAAACCCCCACCCCATCAGTCAGAGTCGAAAAATTTGAAAAATTTGTTGGCGGCGCAGGAATTGTCGCCAAACATGTTAATGCCGCTGGAGTAAAGGTAATTCTGCACTCTGTAATCGGCGACGACGAAATTGGAAAATTTGCGATCAAGGACTTGGAGCAAAGTGGTGTTCAATTTGACTATCTGATTGATAAAACTAGGCCCACCACGCATAAAAATGCAGTTTTAGCAGATGGGTATAGATTAATTAGAATTGATGAAGTAAATAACTCAAGTATAAACGGTGAACAGGTAGTTGGTATTACCTCTAAGTTAAAAAATTCAAAAGCAAACGCAATAATTTTATCTGATTTCAGACATGGAATGTTCAATAAATCTACAATTCCTCAAATTTTGAATAGTGTTCCTAATGGAACTTTTAAAGTGGCTGATAGCCAAGTGGCCAGTAGATGGGGAAATATTCTAGATTTCCCAAACTGCGATTTAATAACGCCCAATGAACAAGAAGTGAGATTTGCTTTAGCTGACCAAGACACAGTAATTAGACCTTTAGGTACTGAATTAATGAATAAATCAGGTGCTAAAACACTCATGCTTAAACTTGGAGCCCGAGGCATGCTAACTTTCAGAACTGAAAAAAAAGCGGGAGACCGCCCAACTTTCTTTGCTGTAGACGCATTAGTTAGAGACAGCATTATTGATCCCGTGGGATCAGGTGATGCATTGCTGGCATATTCAACAATAGTTCAGTTAAAAACAAATAATGAAGTGTTGTCCTCGATTATTGGAACAATTGCAGCGGGATTGGCTTGTCAAAAAGAAGGAAATGTGACGATTAATCCAGTCGAAATAATTAGTTATATAGATAAATTAGAAAAAATGTCAGAATTAGCAGAATCGTAAATGAGAACAATAGTAATTGGTTTAGGAGTTCAAGGAAATAAGCGTCAATTATTTGCAGGAAAAGACTTTCAATTCAGTATTGATCCTTTAAATGATAAAGCAACTTTTAAAAATCTAGACGAAGTTGACTTCCAATTATTTGATAGCGCACTTCTGTGTATACCAGATGAGCTTAAATTTGATTATGTAAAGAAATTAGTTACAAATGGAAAGCACGTTCTAATTGAAAAACCCTTTAATTTACCTTCACTACAGTTAAAGGGAATAGCGGATTTGGCACAGAAGGCAAAAACAACCGTATATGTTGCCTATAATCACAGATTTGAACCACATTGGATGACGGCAAAAAATTTGATCGAAAACCAGAAAATTGGAAAGATATATAAGGTAAACCTTTTTTACGGTAATGGCACTGCAGAACTAGTAAAAAGTAGTTTGTGGCGGGACAAAGATTTAGGGGTTATCCCTGATCTGGCCTCTCATTTATTTGATTTAGTGGATTTTTGGTTTGGACTAAGTCAATATGATATTCAAGTACTCTCAGTTAATAGATTTGAAAATAATGCCTACGATAATGCTGTAATTAAATTAGTTGGAAGTCCAGAGGTGATTCTAGAAATTTCCTTGTTAAGTTGGCGGAATAACTTTAGGGCAGAATTAGTTGGTAGCGAAGGTTCTATAAATCTGGATAGTCTTTGCAAGTGGGGACCTTCACAATTGACTATAAGGAACAGGAAAAGACCAAGCGGGAAACCTGATGAAGAGATAAGTACTTTAGTGTGTTCGGATCCCACTTGGGAAGCTGAGTATCGTCATTTTGTTAATTTAATCGACAATAGAAACTTAGGTAACTTAGAAAGTAATTTAAGAATTTCGCAACTTTTTGATAAATTAAGAGAAATAATTTAGATGCCATCACTTACAGTGGGTTTTGCAGGCATGTCCCATTTGGGAACTTGTTCATCTGTTGGGGCCAGTATTTATGGAAATAATGTTATTGCTTTTGACACTGACAATGAATTGATTTCTGAAAGACTGAAGGGAAAATTTGATAACGCAGAACCTGGAATAGAAGACTTTTTACAGAAATTACCAGATAACTTCCAACTTACAAATAATGTTGTAGATCTTAAAAAATGTGACTTAGTAGTGATCTCAATTGATTCTCCTGTTGATGGTGATGGAAATGTCAACACTAGACCGGTTGAAATGTATTTTGATTTAGTTGAGCAAACAATTGATTCAACTACGCCGATAATTATTCTTAGTCAAGTTCGTCCTGGATTTACTAGGAAAATTTGTAAATCTCGATATGAAACCTATTATCAAATGGAGACCTTAATTTTTGGTCAAGGTCTTGAAAGGGCATTGAAACCAGAACGATATGTTGTCGGGCTCATCGATGAAACAAAACCTTTAAATACAAAGTATGAAGAATTCTTAAAACAAGGAAAGTGCCCTGTAATGCGAATGAGCTTAGAGTCTGCTGAATTAACCAAACTTTCAGCCAACTTTTTTCTTGCAAGCACAATTACAGCGACAAATACCCTCGCTGCTTTAAGTTCCAAATTGGGTGCGAACTGGAGACAGATTGCCGAATCCCTAAGACTTGACCGACGAATCGGCCCCTACGCCTACCTAAATGCAGGTTTAGGAATTGGTGGGAGCAACATAATTCGAGATCTAATTGGAATTCGTGAGATGACCAGAGTTCAGGGAACAGATGCTTCAATTGTTGATGCAATGTTGAAAAACTCAGAGTTTTCTAAAAATTGGCTAATGCGCCAATTATCAGAAGTTATTCCATTAGTAGATTCACCAAAAATTGGAATACTCGGATTAAGTTATAAGCAAAATACAGATTCCATAATTGGTTCGAGTGGCGTTAAAACAGCATCGAGTATTTCGAGGATTTTCCCAACTTTTGTATACGACCCCGTTGTGAAGGAAGATATGATTTCAATTCCGCGAGCTAATTGGGTTGAGTCGGCTCAAGACGTAATCTCTTCTGTGGATATACTCGTTATTTCTACGGAATGGAAAGAATTTATGTCAAAAGAATTTGAACAAATGCTATTAAATTCCAAAGTAAAATTTCTTATAGATCCATTTGCTTGCCAATTAAACCTAAAAGACAAACGTTCTAAATTTAATTACCGCACACTTGGTGAAGATTCAAAAGTAGAAAAATTATGAGAGTCGTAGTTGTAGGTTGTAACGGTTTTATAGGAAAAGCTGTGATAAGTGAGCTTAATTCTTTAGGTATAGAAAGTATTGGAATTACGAAAGAGGAATTTAATTTACTAGAGGACACTACTTCCTTAAAACTCAAGGGTGTGTTACGCGAAAATGATCAAATAGTTTTCACTTCAGCAATAGCGCCATCAAAATCTGCTGAAGATGTAAGAAAATCAATCAAAATGGCAGATGTTTTCTGTAATTCAATTTCTGAACTGAACATTGAACAAGTAATTCTCATTAGTTCAGATTCAGTCTATGGAGATAAAGGTGGATTATTTAACGAGTTATCCGCATGCGATCCAAATTCATTTCATGGACTTGCACAAATTTCACGAGAAATCATTTTACAAAATAGTAAAATTACAAATTTGGCTATTTTGAGAGTTTGTGCAGTTTATGGCGAAGGAGATACTCATAATGGATATGGTCCTAACCGGTTCATTAATCAAATCAAAAATTCAGAAACTATCAAGGTTTTTGGTGAGGGTTTAAACTTTAGAGATCATATTCATATTAATGATGTAGTAAATCTCATTATAAGAAGTTTGAAAACAAACTTTTCAGGAACTTTGAATATTGTTACTGGAAAGTCTTACTCCTTCCATGATGTTGCAGAAAAATGTCGCTCTATCTTTAGTCCACAAACAAAAATTGAAAATTCGGGCACAGAAGGTGAAATAATCGTTAAGAGCTTCGATATCTCGAAAATTAATGAAACTTTTCCTGATTTTACCGCAATGAACTTAGACGCTGGTCTCGCATTGTGGAAAAAACAGGTATAGTTGTCATTAGTTTAATTTAATGAGGATATAAATTGCATACAAGAGTTCCGTATGTGGATTTTGGCCCAACAACACAATCATCTAAGGCCGATTTAACCAATGCTTTTGAACGTGTCCTCGATAGCGGAAAGTTTGTTTTGGGCCCTGAAGTAAAAAAATTTGAACAAGATTTTGCCGATTTTTGTGGTACAAAGTATGCCGCAGGTTTAGCTAATGGCACCTGTAGTCTCCACGTAGTTTTTAAGGCTCTTGGGATTGAAGAGGGCGATGAAGTAATAACGGCACCAAATTCATTTATCGCAACCGCTGCTGCAATTGCACAAGTTAGAGCAAAACCTGTTTTTGTAGATACAAATTTAGATTTCAACATAAATCCAGAAGCAATTGAAGCAGCAATAACTCCAAGAACAAAAGCTATTGTTCCGGTTCACTTAACTGGTCGAGTAGCTAAAATGGATCAAATCTTAAAAATTGCAAAAAAACATAATCTAATTGTCATAGAAGATTCAGCTCAGTCGGTGGGTGCAGAGTTCAATGGGAAAAGGGCAGGAAGCTTTGGTGATGCCGCAAGTTTTAGTTTTCACCCACTAAAAAACCTTCATGCTTTTGGAGACGCAGGAATAATCACAAGTAATAGATTAGAAGTGGTAGAGAAGTTAAATATCTTAAAGAATCACGGATTAATTGATCGAAGTACATGTTCACAATGGGGATTGAATTGTCGGCTAGATGAAATGCAAGCAGCATTCCTAGGGGTACAGTTACCGCAACTTGAAGCATGGACTGAAGAAAGAAGAAAAATCGCCAAATTTTACAATGAAACTTTAGGAAAAGTTGTGATCGTGCCTACAGAAGAGAATAATGAAAAACATGTTTATCAAACGTATGTAATTAGATCAGACAGAAGAGATGAGCTGAAAGAATATTTAAATTCAAAAGGAGTAGAAGCATTAGTTCATTATCCTGTTCCAATACATCTACAACCTGCAGCAAAAAACTTAAACTACAAAAATGGAGATTTCCCAGTGGTTGAAAAGCTTTCTAAGGAAATTCTGAGTTTACCTTTATATCCTGGAATGCCTTTTGAATTCCAAGAAATTGTTACAAGTCTAATACTAGATTTTCATTGTAGGAAATAATATGGATTTCAAAGTTCCATATAACTATTTACCTCAGCAATTTAGTGAACATCAACTATTTTTTGATCTATGGAAACCTGTTTTATCTTCTGGTGAATTTACTCTTGGGCCTTTTGTTGAAAATTATGAAAAAAAGTTTGCTGAGTATATGGGCTCAAAGTATTGCATCGCGACAAACAACGGAACAGATGCTTTGATTCTTGCGTTAAAAGCTCTAGGAATTCAAAAAGGCGATGAAGTAATTACTCCCTGTAATAGTTTTTATGCCACAACCGGCGCCATAGTCGCAGTTGGCGCAACACCTGTTTTTACCGATGTTGATGAAAGATATCAAATCGACATTAATGATTTAAAAAGTTTAATAAATACAAAAACTAAGATGATACTTCCTGTTCACTGGGCTGGCGCCTCCCCCGACATGTTTAAAATTCAAGAGATCGCCAAGGAAAATGATTTATTTGTTCTAGAAGATGCTTGCATGGCGATCGGTGGAAAAATAAAGGGGAAGCGTCCTGGAACATTTTCTGAAATAGGGGCCTTTAGTATGCATCCATTAAAATCGTTGAATGTTGCAGGTGATGGTGGAATGGTAGTAACAGATGATGATGATTTATATAAATGGATGAAAAAATATAGAAACCATGGAATGTCAGATAGAAATACGATCGAATTTTGGGGTGTAAATATGAGAATTCAGCCTTTACAGGCTGTTATCGCAAACTATTTTCTGGACTATGTAGATAATTTCATTAAAAAACGTAATAACAACGCAAAATATCTCGATTCGTTGTTGTCGGATTTGAATGGTTTTGTTAAGGTTCCTGAACGCCCTGAAGGTTTCCTGGAGACCTTTTCTTTATACATGCTTTTAGTTTCGGATCGCGATAGCCTAATTCAGTATTTAATTGATAATGGAGTTGAGGCAAAAATTCACTACCCATTACCCCTTCACTTACAGCCGGCCTCGACTAATATGGGCTTGAATACTCGGGCATTGAAAAAAGCTGAACAGCAAGCAGATGAGCTAATTACAATTCCGATACACCAATACTTGAATTCCAGCCATATGGAAATTGTTTCTGAGTTAATTCATAAATTTTATGAGGGAAAGAAATGAAAATTTCACAAGAGCTAAACCCTGATAATGATATTTCACTTCTAAATGGCATGCTGCTCATTAGAAGATTAGAAGAAGCACTGATCTCGGAGTACCCGAATCAGGAAATGCGCTGTCCTGTTCATTTTTCAATTGGCCAAGAAGCGATTGCAGTTGGTGTATCGGCATTCTTGGGTAAAGAAGATTGGGTAGTTTCTAACCACAGAAGTCATGCTCATTACATCGCAAAAGGCGGAAATCTGCTCTCTTTTGTAGCAGAACTTTATGGTAAGGAAAGTGGATGTTGTGCAGGCAGAGGAGGGTCAATGCATTTGACCGATCTCAAAGCTGGATTTCTAGCGGGAATTCCCATCGTTGGGAGCGCAATGGCCATTGCAGCTGGTGTTGCGATGTCACAACAACGAAAGAAATCGAAAAATATCACAGCAGTCTACATTGGTGATGCGGCCGTCGAATCTGGAACTTTTCACGAAACTCTAAATTACGCTTCACTACACAATCTGCCCTTGATGACAGTATGTGAAAATAATGAGTATTCAATTTTTACTCCATTATCAGTAAGACAACCTGCGAATAGAACAATTACTGATTTAGCGAGGAGTCATGGCATCAAAACGTACGAAGGAAACGGCGATGATATTTTTGAAGTTATAAATATTATTAGAGAAGCGAAAAATTATATGTTGTCAGAATCCAAACCGGTATTCATCGAGTTTAAGACATACAGATTACTTGAACATTGTGGCCCAAATTTTGACGACGGTTTGAATTATAGAGATCAAGAGCAAGTCAATAATTTCAAAAATAGAGATCCAATAACACTTTTACTCGATAAACTAATTTCAAGTGGTGAAATAGATGAAAAGAAATTTTCCAGTATAGATATAAAGTTAAAAACTGATATAAAGGATTTAATTCAAATTGCAAAAAATGAAAAAGATGCTTCGTATTCTTTAGAAAATAAAACATTTTGGGCCCATGCATGAGTAATCAAATAAGTTACGTAGGAGCAATTAGGTTATCTCAAAAGCAGGTTTTAATAAACGACGATAAAACTTTCATCTTAGGGCTTGGAGCTAATGACCCCAAAGGCATGTTTGGAACAAACACAGGCTTGGTCGAAGAATTCGGCACTCAAAGAGTTATGGATGCACCTCTTTCGGAGAACACTTTAACGGGAGTTTCAATTGGAATGGCTGCAATGGGTTATAAACCTATTTTAGTTCATCATAGGCTTGATTTTACTTTAACAGCTTTTGAACAAATGATTAATCAGGCAGCAAAGTGGTTCTTTAATTCGGGTGGAAAATCAAATCTTCCATTTTTAATAAGAATGGTGGTAGGTCGAGGTTGGGGGCAAGGCCCAACGCATGGACAAAGTTTACAAACGGTTTTTGCTCATATTCCTGGACTAAAAGTTGTTATGCCTGCAACTCCCCAAGATGCAGGTGACATGATCATTGGTGGAATTGCAGATGGAAACCCAGTAATTTACATAGAGCATAGATGGTTACATGGAATAATGAGTGAAGTCAGTCAACCCTTTGCTAATTATAAAATTGGACAAGCAAGAGTTTCTAAAGCGGGTAAAGATGTAACTATAGTTGCTAATTCATATTCAGTCATTGATTCTTTATTGGCAGCAAGATTCTTAGATACTAAAGGTATCTCTTGTGAAGTTATTGACATGAGATCAATACTTCCATGGGATAAGAAAACAATTTTAGAAAGTGTGTCTGAAACAAAAAGACTACTTGTAGCAGATACCGGACATTTAAGCTTTGGGGTAACAGGTGAAATAATTGCTACGGTGATTGAAGAGCTTTGGGGACAGCTCAGCGCAAAGCCGATAAGAATTGGTTTTCCTGATATTCCAGTTCCTTCTGCCCCGGGTTTGAGCAAACAGTATTATCCAGGTCCAGCAGAAATATCTGTCGAAATTTGTAAATCTTTAGGAGTAGATATATCAAAAGAAGAGATTCATCTACTCAAAGGAGATGGCCCATATGATATTCCACCTCAAGGTTTAGTTGGGCCTTTTTAATTTGCTTGGAGTATTTTGAAATCTAATTTTATTGATCTGATGTACAAATACCCTAAGCCCAAAAATCGCTTAACGGAAAGAGTCAATCCAAGTGAAGCTGACAAAATAATTGCTAAGAAATTTGGCAAAGAGTTCTTTGATGGAGATCGGAAACATGGCTATGGAGGGTTTAATTATGATTCAAAATATTGGACCGACACAGTTAAGGTGTTTATAGATCAATACAACTTAAATGAAGAAAGTTCTGTTTTAGATGTAGGTTGCGGAAAAGGTTTTATGCTACTTGATTTCATAAAAGCTATTCCTAAATTAACAATTGCAGGAATCGACATTTCAAATTATGCCATTGAAAATTCCCATGAATTAGTTAAACCCCAGCTCCAAGTGGCGGATTGTCTAGATTTACCTTTTGATGATAAGAGCTTTGACTTGGTAATATCAATTAACACCATACATAATTTGGATAAACAAGGATGTATTAAATCACTCCAAGAGATAGAAAGAGTAAAAAAGAAACATTCTTATGTAGTAGTGGATGGTTGGAACACGCCTGCAGAGGAACAAGACCTCAAATCCTGGGTTTTGACAGCAGTGACTGTTTTGAAAACGTCAGAATGGGGAAAACTCTTTGAGGAAGCGGGCTATACTGGGGATTATTCGTTTTGGAAAGTAAATTAAGACAATCACTTGAAAGCGAGAACCTTGAGAAAATTTAAGAAGTTTGCAATTCTGGGTGGCGATGGTGTTTTCGGTATCCATATGGCCAAATATTTATTGGAAGAAAATCTTGCTGAAAGATTGATTTGTATTGGACGCAATCCAAAAAAACCTGAAGTTTATTCATTAGGAGTAGGCAATCAAGATCCTCGTTACAAGTATTACCAGGCACATATGCTTCATGAACCAGATATCCTTATGCGCATTTTTGATCAAGAGCAACCAGAATGCATAATAAATTTTGCAGCATTAGCGTATGCCACATCTTGGAACGATTCATACCGCTATTACGATACGAATGTTATTGCGCTGGCTAAAATCACTGAAATGATTCGTGATAGAGATTACTTTAAACATTGGATGCAAATCGGAAGTTCTGAAGTTTATGGACCAGCTGTAAACGGACCTTCAAAAGAAACCGATGCACCTAACCCCACGAGTCCTTATGCAGTTTCAAAACTTGCTGGTGATTTACATTTGAAGACTTACTTTGACAGTATCCAGTTTCCTATGAATATTATTCGACCTTCAAATGCTTATGCTCCTGGACAACAGTTATACCGAGTTATGCCTAGAGCTGCCTATTGTGCACTTAAGGGTATTTCGTTTCCACTCGAAGGTGGTGGAGTTGCTGAGAAATCATTTCTTCACGCAAGAGATATGGCAAGTGCCATTTATAAGATTATTTCAGAAGCACCACTTGGCGAGATTTATAACGCTGGAACTGAAACGTCAACATCAATTAGAAAAATAGTAGAGCTAATTGCAAAAGCATCCAACGTAGAATTTGACACATTCGCCAAAATTACTGAGGGAAGAAAAACTGAAGACTCTAGATACTGGCTCGATAACTCCAAGATTGTGCGAGATTTAAACTGGCAACCAACTATTTCTTTGGAAGATGGTATTGTTGAAATGGTCTCTTGGGCAAAGAAATACTTGAAAGATCTTGAAAATATGAGTCAAGTTTATGAATTACGATCTTGATTTCAAAATTAAGCTTTGTCATTCCCCTAATCAATCAAAAGTTACCTTATTGGACTGTAAAATTATAAACTTTATATTTTATTTCCACTAAATAACCTAAAAATTTTGAGAGTGTAGGAAAAACTTGGGGATGATTGTAGAAAATGTATACCTCAAAATTACTCAACATTATACTATAAGGATATTTATATTTATATTCAAAAAAGGGCATAAATAAGATGATTTCTAGTAAATTTTTTAAGAATTTATCTAGAGCATTTAAATACCTGCTTAATGCATTTTGGGCGGTGCCTCTTGTATTAACATCTAGGATAGTTTACCCAATATTTAAAATTAAATTTGGTGTTTCGCAATCGAATAGAATTGGTCACTTTATACCTGACACTTTAGAAGAGCTCATTAGAATGCAAGTAAAAAAAAGGGAAATCACTTTTTGGTCTGCTACGTTTATTTCAAACAAACAATGGTTTAAGATGGTAAGAAACTACATGTATATTGGTCCAAAATTTAAATATCCTGTTTTTTGGAATCGTTATATTCCCGGCTCACAAAGACACACTTCTGTTATGTCTACAAATTCGAGTAGGGATACAGAAGGAAAGTTCTTTTTTGATTTAGTAAAACCTAAAATGAGTGACTTGGACATCATAAAAAGTAAAAAGTTTTTAGAACAACTAGGTTGGAAAGATGAACCATTCATTTGCTTGTTATCAAGAGACAATGCGTATTTAAATTACTTGGATAAATTAGCTGGACAAATTAATCATGATAGAACATATCATTCTTACAGAGATTCTGAAATTGAAACTTATAGATTAGCCGTCAATTACCTATTAGAGAAAGGTTATTGGGTTTTTAGAATGGGAACACTTACAGAAAAAAAACTTGAAATTTCTCACAAAAACTTTTTAGATTATCCATACTACAATAAAAAATGTGATTTACTAGATATCTATCTTTTTTCAAATTGTGCCGGATTGATAAGTACAAGTACTGGTATAGATGGCTTAAGCCAAGCTTATGGTATCCCCACTCTTATTGTAAATGGCTTGCCATTAGCATTCGCTACAACATTCTTCAATACTATTTGGGTACCAAAAAACTTAAGGTGGAAAAGTAACGATGTAAGTCTTACTGTTAAGGAGTATATTGAAAACTGTTACTCATATACTAGCGAATATAATGAGGCAGGAATAAATATAATCGATCTAAATGAAAACCAAATATTACTCGCAGTAATGGAACTCGTAAATAGAGTAGAGGGTAATGAGATAGCGAGAGAATCAGACATCTTTTTACAAGAGATGTTTTTGAATTTGTTGAAAAATTGGAGTGGGTTTGAGTGTCACCATGACTTTATACATCCAGGATTCAAGATTGGGCAAGAATGGATTAACTCTATGCGGAATAAAATGATCTAGATTTTAAAGTTAAGTTCTGTTTCTAAATGATTATTATCTTGAGTTAATCTCTTATTTAGATCTGAAAAACTTAATTTGTGTTAGCACAATTTCCTGTTGCTACCACTTCTGTTTTAGAAGTCGTTTCACTGATGATTTTGGCCACTTCACTTGGTGCTAGTGCGTAGCCTGTATTTCTATTTTGTTCATCTGCTGCAAAGACCACACCTAAGACTTGCCCTTGATCATTTAGCAAAGGCCCGCCAGAATTTCCTGGTTTAACATCTCCACCAAAGACAATTACTGCTCTTCTGGCTTCACCGTTTCCATCAATATCTGTGCCAAGTGATTCAAATTCTGCAGAAACAGAAACAGCACTAGTTCTTAGTTTTCCTCCACTTGGATAACCCACAACAAAACCAACTTCATTTGGCGTAACAGGTCCGATAAAGGTTAGTTTTTCACCGGTTAAGCCCGGAACAAAAATTATTGCTATATCTTTTTTTCTATCAATAGCAATAACTCTTCCCCCAAGTTGAGTTTGGGAATTAGACAAAGTTATAACTGGCTCTTTTACTCCTGCTACAACATGAGCATTTGTTATCACTCTTTCATTGGCGATGATAAATCCTGTGCCAACCATTGCTGCTGAGCAGCTTTCAGCTATTCCATCAATTCGAACAGTTGACGCTATTGAATTTGTTACTGAAGCAGGTATTTCAATTTCACTTTCTAATTGAGATGGAATAATTCTTGATTCCACCATGCTTCTAAAGACTTCAGGAAGTGGTGAATCAGTAATTACGTTTTGAATCTTTTGTGTTATGTTTTTGAATCTATCTGGTAAATATTTATCAATTTCTAAGATCACTTGTGATTGGGCAAATAAATTATTTACGGTTTTATTTGGAATAACTTGAGCAGCACTAGAAAGTGTTGAACTTATTGAAGCAACGGCCACAACAGCTAACAAAAATCCAACTAGTGAATCAATGGTTTTCATGAACGGGAAAGGCAATAGAACGACCCTTAAGAATCCGCCTAATATTCCAAACAAAAACATTCCTAAAGATGCGCCCAGAATTATCGATGTCAATCCAATGATTGGTCTGAAGCCAAAAGCATTACTTGAAATCAATGATTGAAGACTTGGTGTAGCTAATGCCCCTAGCGCTCCACCTACCAGTAAACCAATGATGCTTAAAACAATTCGAAGAGTTCCACGTCTAAAACCAATCCAGCCAAAGATTAAAATTGCAGCAGCAAGAAAAATATCAACAATATTCATATGTTTTTAACTTATCGGAAATCTGAGTCTTTTTTAACTAATTTAAGTGCAAGTTCTTTATCAGTTGGTCCTTCACCAAATGATGGGCACAAACTAGCGATAGGACAAGCTCCACATGCTGGTTTTCTGGCATGACATCTTCTTCGCCCATGCCAAATAACTAATTGACTCAAATGAGTCCAATATTTCGGAGCAAATATTTCGTGCATTGCAAATTCAACTTTTACTGGATCTGTTTCTTTGGTCCAACCAAATCTTCTACTTAATCGACCAAAGTGTGTATCAATAGTTATTCCTGGAATATCAAAAGAATTTCCTAGAATCACATTGGCGGTTTTTCTTCCCACCCCTGGAAGAGTTACTAAATCATCTAGATTGTTGGGAACTTTTCCACCGAAATCATCACAAACTTTTCGTGCCATACCGATAATGCTGGTGGCTTTATTTTTGTAGAAACCGGTTGATCTGATTAATTCTTCTAATTCACTTTTCTTAGCACTAGCAAAATCTTCAGCTTTTTTATATTTTTTAAACAAATCAGGGGTGACCATATTTACTCGTTTGTCAGTGCATTGGGCAGCAAGAATTGTTGCAACCAGCAACTGCAAAGGGTTTTTGAAATCTAGTTCGCAATGAGCATTTGGGTATAACTTGTTTAAACCGGTATAAATTTTTTTAGCCCGAAGCTTTAATTCTCCAGGGGATTCTTTTGCTCTTGTTGCCATAGCAAGAGATTAAGGGCTAGCAGGGACATCAAATCGCACCGGCTTATTAATCAACTAGAATTAATGACAAGAGACAAAAGAAGAGGGTTAATGGAAGAAGCAGTAAGGAAGGCTCCCCTTTTTCTTGCCCTTGATGAGGAAGCATCTGTTGCTTTAAGAGCCTCCATGGTTGAAATTGATTTCACCAGAGGCCAAGTTGTTTTTGCCGAAGGAGATCCTGGAGATCGCCTTTATGTGATTGTGGATGGAAAAATCAAACTCGGTACTACTTCAAATGATGGTCGCGAAAGCTTGTTAGCTGTTCTTGGACCTGGAGAAATGTTTGGTGAATTATCTTTATTTGATCCAGGTCCAAGAACAGCAACTGCAACATCACTGACTGAAACAACTTTGCTTGGCTTAGGTCATGAAGCACTTGGTCCATGGTTAACCGGAAGACCAGGAGTTGGACAAGCATTATTAAAAGCTCTTGCACAAAGATTAAGAAGAACGAATGAAAACTTATCTGATTTAGTTTTCTCTGATGTTCCCGGCCGAGTTGCCAAAGCATTATTCGAATTAAATGAAAAGTTTGGTGAGAAAAGATCTGATGGCTTTTACGTTGAACATGATCTAACCCAAGAAGAACTTGCCCAATTAGTGGGAGCTTCTAGAGAAACAGTAAATAAAGCACTTGCTGATTTTGCTCAAAGAGAATGGATCAAACTAGAACCTCGAGCAGTGCTTTTGCTTGATCTTGAGCGTTTAATTAGAAGATCAAGATAGTTTCTTACAGACTCAGTAATAACATTTAATCAATGAAAACTCTTAAATTGGGGCAATCAAAGTGAAGGTTTTTGCACTTGTGACTGCTCGAAGTGGTTCTAAAGGTGTGCCAGATAAAAATATTAAACTCATTGGTGGTCATTCTCTTTTGGATTGGTCAATAAAATCATCTTTGAAATCTCAATCAATTACACAAGTTTATTTATCAACAGATTCAGAAGATTATGCAAATATCGGTAAAGAGTGTGGAGCTCTTGTTCCTTTTTTGAGACCTTTGGAATTATCATCAGATACTGCAAATGACTTAGATGTTATTAGTCACTTCTTGTCAGTGGTTGATGAAAAACCTGATGCATTAGTTCACATCAGACCAACTACCCCACTAAGAGATCCTTCAATCCTTGATAAAGCAATTGAGTTGTTTTTCAGTAAAAAAGATGATTTAACTTCACTTCGCTCAGTTCATGAAATGAGTGAATCTGCCTATAAATCATTTGAAGTCAATGACAAAGGATTTCTATCTACAATTGGTTCAATAGAAAGTGGGGATAAAGCAAATCTTCCTCGACAAGCTTTTCCCAAGACTTATGTAGCAAATGGTTACGTTGATGTTTTAGACCCAAAATACATTTTGAAAGAAAACAAACTCCACGGTGACAAAATTTTGGCTTTTCAAACGCCAGTTGTAACTGAAGTTGACTCCATTGAAGATCTAGAATACTTAGAGTGGCAAATCACTAAACAGCCACAATTGCTAAAAACTGTTTTTGGAGACCAATAATGGCTGGTTACATGTTCTCAAGAGAACCTAAGACAGTTGCATTAGTTGAAACAAAACATCGAAAAATTGCCACCCAAATTCCAGCCCCTGGAACAAAAGAAATTATTGCTCGATTAGAAAAAATTGAATCAAGATCAATGCAAGGGCAATTTCCCATTATTTGGGATAAGGCAGAAGATTTTAGTGTTTATGACTTAGCAGGAAATAAATGGATTGATTTCACTTCCACAATATTTGTGGCAAATATTGGTCATGGGAACAAAAGAGTAAGTGCAGCAATTAAAGAAGTGCTAGACGAACCTTTGATTTCTACTTATGCCTATATGAGTGAAGTGCGAGCTAAATACCTAGAAAAACTCATTGAATTTGCAGGACCTCCATTTGGGAAAGCATTTCTGCTTTCAGCTGGAACCGAAGCTACTGAAGCAACTTTGAAATTAATCAGAATGCATGGACAAAAAATTGGTAAGAAAAGGCCGGGAATTGTGACCTTGAATGGTAACTGGCATGGCAGAACTATGGGTGCTCAAATGATGTCTTCCAATGCTGAACAAAAAGCTTGGATTGGATATGAAGATCCAAATATTCACCATATCGATTTTCCTTACCCCTGGTTAGTTAGCGAACAACAAGGTGAAGAGTTCTTAAATAAACAATTAGATTCCCTCAAGCAAAGAGGTTTAAATCTAGAAACCGATATTGCTGGATTTATGTTAGAAACTTTCCAAGGTTGGGGGGCACTTTTTTACCCTAAATCTTTTGTTAAAGCTATAAGGAAATTTACCGAAAAAAACTCCATTCTTTTAGCTTTTGATGAAATGCAAGCAGGATTTGCTCGCACGGGCAAAAAGTTTGGTTTTGAACATTACGAAGTATCACCTGATCTATTTGCTTGTGGCAAAGGTATGGGTGGAGGGGTTTCCTTGTCTGGTGTAATTGGTCGAAGTGAAATCATGGATTTGCCTGAAGTGGGAAATATGAGTTCTACTCATTCAGCTAATCCCCTAGTTTGTGCTGCAGGTTTAGCCGTTCTCGAGGAAATTGAATCAAAAAATATTGTTGTAGAGACTGCTCGAAAAGGAGACATACTAAAAAACTCACTTAAGGATCTAAAAACCAAGTTCCCAGAAGTTATCAATAATTTTTATGGAGAAGGTCTAATTGCCTCAGTGATAGTTCATGACTTAAATATTCTTTCAAAGAGTGAATTAGCAAGTCGAATATCCGAAAAGTGTATGCAAAAAGGATTACTTGTTGTTCACACTGGAAGAGAATCCATCAAACTAGGTCCACCTCTAACAATTACAGATGATGCACTGCTTGAGGCAATGGGTGTTTTTGAAGAAGTAATACTTGAGGTGATCAGTCATAAGTAATACAACTCGTCATGTGGGAATAGTAGTTAATGACTTAGAGAAAACTAAAGACTTTTGGATAAATACTCTGGGTTTTAAGCTACACATTGAAGCAAAAGAAGAATCCCCATACATAGATGAACTACTTGCAATTAAAGATCCAAGGCTTACCACGGTTAAATTAATTGACTCAAACGGCTTTATCATCGAACTACTTAAGTTTGAAAACTATCAAGTTGGCAACTCTTGGACTGGGGACTTAAAAACAACTGGACTTACCCACATTGCTTTAACTGTCGATAACTTGGTTGAATTGGCAGATAGATTAAAGAAGGAAAACTATCAGACCCTATCAGAGATAAAAATATCCCCAAATAAGAAAGTAAAGGTGTTATTTGTAAGAGGTCCTGAAGCAATAATGTTAGAACTCGTTCAAGAACTGGAATGAATTCATCAAATTTTTGAAGACTCTATCAAGGTAGCAAGTTCTGAAAGGACGCCGTAACCACCCTTTGTTTTAAGTTTTAAGTCAACTTCTCTCTTTACGGCCTTAACGCCATCCTTAGGGCAAATACTAAATTGTGCCTTTTGAATTGCTCCTAAGTCATTTAAATCATTACCTATATACCAAGACTCACTCCACGATAGATTGTTTTGATTTAAGTATTGATTTATTGCGGCTACCTTATCTTTAAGACCTTGTAAAACTTCTACTCCTAATTTTTTCCCCCGGGCAGAGACAACCCTATTAGTCTCAGCACTTGTGATAACAACTTTTATTCCCAATTCACTCAATCGGTTTACTGCTAATCCGTCTTTCCTATTTGCAGCTACAAACTCTTCACCTTCTTGATTTAGCCAGACGCGATCATCAGTCAAGCATCCATCAAAATCGGTGAATATTACTTTCGGTTTCTTTTGATTTTTTAATTTCTTTTTCATGTACCTATTTAACTTCTACAGTCAATTCAATTTCTACAGAAGCATTTAAAGGTAAAGAGGCTACACCTACCGCAGATCTGGCATGTTTACCCACTTCTCCAAATATTTCTAAAAGTAATTCACTTGCTCCATTTACGATGGCAGGCTGCTGGGTAAAAGTTGAGGTACTGGCAACGTATCCAACCACACGAACAACTTGGACTATCTGATCTAAATCTTTAACCACTCCCTTAATTGCTGCTAAGGCATTTAAAGTACAAATTCGTGCGGCTTGGTAAGCCTGTTCTACATCAACATCTTGACCCAATAAACCTTTACAAATTAATTCACCTTTCAAAAGAGGTAATTGTCCAGCTGTAAAAATCACCTGGCCTACTTTTTTTGCTGGAACATATGCAGCAAGAGGCGCTGGCACTTCTGGTAAAACCATTCCCAAGCTTTTTAGTCGATCTTCAACTTTACCCATTTGTTGCCCCTCCAAAAATCAGAATCACCATTAGAATTGATCCTAATCTATTTCAACGAAAGGTGCGTTAAAAATCCACTAAACTCATCCATTGGAATGTTATGCAGACTTTACTCATAAACTTTTGAACTCACCCAGCGGGTACCATCAACACATCAAATCAAATTATTTCAATTTTAGAACAACTCTTAATGCTATAATTACCATAATCCCCAAAGGAGTTAGAGTCTTTGAATATAGTTGATGATTTCTATGTTAATCATTACTCAAAAATTTTTGAATCAGGAATAGTAGGAAAAATAGCTGGTTTTGTACATTGGCTGATCGAATATCCCTATAAGCAGAACCGATTCTTTGGTACGGTTCTTGAAGTAGGGGCTGGTGAAGGGCAACACTTCAAATTTATCAAACATAATTTTGATTTGTACATTGAAACAGATATCAGGGAATCAATAAATCAACCTATTAACAGTAAAGTACAAAAGATGTTATCTAATGCAGAAGATTTAGACGGTATAGAGAATAATTCGGTTGACCGATTGATTGCAACCTGCATATTAGTTCATTTGCGTGAACCAGAAAAAGCGCTTCAGAATTGGAGTAGGGTCGTTAAAAAAGGTGGTCAATTAAGCATTTTTGTTCCAGCAGAGCCATCAATTTTACTAAGATTTTTTAGATTTTTTTTCACTTCTAGAAAAGCTAAAAAGTTTGGTTTGAACCATAAATCAATACATTATAGAGAGCATCGAAATATGTGGATTTTATGTGACCTTTTGATTCGGGAAACTTTTCGTGAATCAAAAATAAAATCAAGAAAATTTCCAATTAAGTTTCTGCCTTGGAATTTAAGACTTTTTGATATTTACGAAATTACGAAATAAAGAGATTTTCTCTATAAAAGAAGGAGAAAAAATTAGCACTACAATAGTAAGTCCAATTTTTAATGAATCTAGAAGATTTAATTCTCAGCATTGGTCAAATATACTTGAAAATAATTCGAGTGTGAATTTTTTATTTGTAGACGATGCCTCAACTGATAACTTGGATTATATCTCCTCCCTAGAGAAAAAGTACAAGAATGTTTATTATTTAAGGTTAACTAAAAATTTAGGTAAAGCTAATGCAATTAGACAGGGACTTTTGTATGCAACGAATAATACCCAGCTCAATTCGAATATACTAGGATACTTAGACTTTGATGATTCAATATCAGCATCGGAAGTTCAAAGGATTATTTCTTTATTTGGCGATACAATAAAGAATTTTCATTTTGTTGATTCTTTGTGGGCCTCAAGAGTTAAATTAAATGGAAGATATATCACAAGATCTAATTTAAGACACTTTTTTTCTAGAATTTTAGTTACATTAATTGGCTTAAATTATCCGTCATTACCATATGACAGTCAATGTGGCTTTAAACTTTTTTTGAATGATGGACGATTTAGACAATCTATTCAGTCTCGTTTCTTAACAAAATGGTTTATAGATCTTGAAATATTAATTAGATTAACTCAAATTGGGGGCAAAAAAATTAATATATGGGAGGAGCCGTTGATGTCATGGAGAGAGACTAAGTCTTCTAACTATAATTTTGTGAGTTCCTTTCGAATTGCTCGTGAAGTTATTTACATTTGTAAAGAAATCAGAAAAATTAGGAAATATTTGGTAAGATAGTACCAAAAATGTAAAATAGTCGTTTAGTCTTATTAATGTAAATTAAGCAATATCGAGTCCTGCTTTCACTACTTTCCCCCCATACTGGAAAGATTAAGGATGGAGGGCTCGCCTAGTGGCCGATGGCACCGGTCTTGAAAACCGGAAGGGGTTCACGCTCCTCGTGGGTTCAAATCCCACGCCCTCCGCTCGAAGATTTTTATTTATCGTGTACCAGTAGTCTTATTTCTAAAAAAGGTTTTCATAGGTTGTTTGGAGGCGTCGCCTAGCCCGGTCCATGGCACCCGCCTGCTAAGTGGGAGGGGGATAAAACCTCCACGAGGGTTCAAATCCCTCCGCCTCCGCAGAATAATTATTTTCAACAAAACTGCATTGGTAAGTTAATTGTGACTTGTACCGTACGATTACCTGACAAATAAGCGCTCGTAGCTCAACGGATAGAGCATCTGACTACGGATCAGAAGGTTAGGGGTTCAAATCCCTTCGAGCGCACAAACTGAATGAACCTTGAGTTTCGAAACACTGGTAAGCAATCACGATTAAACTAGCAACTGTTAATAAAATTTGGGTGGAAATTTACAAAATAGACTTAATTATGAAGAGTCACTCACTTTGAATTTACTCTAATTGCATTATATCCTGTACTAATATATCATAATTTGATTTACTAAATGATGAAGTCAAAAAGTTTTTTTCAAAATTCCTGTATTTTTCTAAATCTACATTTAAATATGGAGTTAAATCGATGGGAGGATTGTTTAAATTTATTGGATGAGTACCTAATTCAATCGCCATATTGTATATGTATTTCATTACAACTTTATCTAAAAGAAGTTCATTGGAATAAATAAATACAATTGGCTTACGAAGTATAACAGCATAAGAAATCGATGAACTATCCCTATTTACGACAAATTTTGCCCTCATTGTGCTTTCAAGAGTTCTTCCGTACAATACTTCTCTATTTCCAAAAATTTTAGACGGTGATTCAAAATTTGTTTTATAGTGCCCCATAATTTTTACTTCAGTGTTATATTTCTGTTCTAAAATTTTGCAAAAATTATTTAGTAAAGGATACCATGTATTAATCGTGAGCCTAACTTTCTCCTTTGACAAAACTTTATCTTCAAAAAAATAAGGATCTGCTGAATCAAGTAAAATTATATTATCTAGATTATTAAAGTTGTCTATGTTTTGTTTTCTAAACTCTAAATACTCGCTGTAATCCTGAGTGTTGTATTTCACAATATTTAAGTTTAATTCTTCTCTAGCTTTGGATTCATAAAATTCTCCAGCAACTAATTGGTAGTGAATATTGAATGGTATTAATTTATCAATTTTACTATAAAGAAATGCTCTAATTACAAACAGTAGGTTTTGCAAAGAATTTAAATCTGAGATAATTTTAAACATTTTGAAGTAAGATTTTAAGCCGTTATTTTGCTTTCCTTCAAAGGATTTGCGCATCGGAAACCCACCATTAATTTCTCTCAAAATTTTAGCGTTTTGCTTGTGTAAATATTTCCAAAGAATTATTTTAATTATAAAAGTTCTTAAATTTATAACAGAAACCTTGTCCAAAAAATAATTTTTTGACTGCTTGCTGGTATTCATAAACTTATCTAAGTAATTTATAAATTGAAAGACATTACGAAATTCAATTATTCTATAATTATTTTCTACTCGTGAATATATTTTCTTTGCAAAGTTTTCATGCACTATTTTTGACAAATCCCAAACTTCTACGTGACATACTTTAGATAATTTATCTAAATGGTATTTTTTCCATAAGAAGTCACCAAACTTATATGGATATAATATAATTAAATTTGATTTCATTTCTTATTTAAATTTTCTAAAAATTTATATTTTTTAAGTTCTAGATTTAAAGGTAGTAGATTTCCCTTTTCATCGCATACCCCAAAAACATGTCTAGGATTAACTGGATTATCTACAATAATATCCCCTGAGCGACCAACATGTCCCACTTTCACAAGTCTTACCCCATTTTCATATTCCTCATACTTAGCGATTCCTTGCCATGTGTGTATTTTTATAAGGTTTTCAAATTCAGATGTTAATTGAATTCCAACATCTACTCTTAATATATCGAGTTTTAAAGTTTGCAATATATCTTCGCTAAAGCATCCTTTACCCACGTCTATAAGAATAGGCTGATTTCTTTCTTTAAAATTCTTCATAAATTTTATATCCTCAACTCTAATTAAGCTCTTTATTGTTGATGTTGCAATCAAGATTGTAGAGTCTTTCAAAACTCCTACTTCGTATTTTTTTGCTGAACAACGCCCAAGTGATTGAGGAAGTTTCACTGCATTGACTAACTTTGAAACTTTTTCAGCCCATGTAAAATCATTACTGATCAAAATTATTTCATTATCGCCTTCACTTAGTGCAAGTGCAATTTTTATCCCCATATTTCCAACTCCAACGATTGAAATTAATTCCTCTGATATGTTTGGCGAAATTGCTGCTAACAATGAGCTGACAGCCCGCTCTGTCAAATCGTTTCCTTTAAAAGGCAGGACGATAGAATCACTGATGTATTCTATTAAGATTTTTAAACTGTCACTTGAAATATTTTGTCTATATTCCATTTTTTTCTCTACATCGATAAAAATATAATCAACTTGCCCATCTACCTTTTTAGCAATTTCAATTGCCGTTTCAATATCTTTAACGATTACTCCTGAATGAACTAAATTAGATCCTACGCGAAGTGGTGTAAAATAAAATTTGTTTGAAGCCTCGTACCCATTTGTGTTGCCAATCGAAAATCCTATTTTTGAGTTTTTTCGGTAAATTTGAAGTTTCTCTAACTCATTTTGTATCACATTGATGTTCACTGATATTCCTAAATTTTGTAGATTACGCTTCTTTTACGCAAAGGTTCACTACCACAACTATACTAGTATATTGGTTGATTTGATACTATATGAAGGATTTAATTATTAGTAAAGTTGAGCAAAATCATATTGCCTATAGATACTTACTATTATCGAAATCATAAACCCAAAGTTACTATATTTTTGCTAAGCTATTTAAGTTGTCGTGTGAAAAACCCCAGGTATTATCGGAGTCAGTTCTAAACTTGAAAATTAAAATTTTGGAAAACTCGCTGCACAGACACGATGACTTTAGAGTCTTAGATGTTTCTAAGATGATACAACAAGTAATATACTTTCGAAAAAATTTTAGTTCATTGATTAGGAATTGTTTAAGATTAGAAAATATCTTTCCTATCTTTACATTTCTTTAATATTTACAGTTTATTTTTGATAGACACCAAAATTGATTTCCTCAAATTATTTTAAGAAGTAGGCTGAAATCATGTTACCGGGGAATGGGAATTTTGTATTTTTTTCATTTAACTTCTTTTTCTTAGTGTCTAACATCTTTTTTTTATCGACTTTAAAATTACTATAAGCCGTATCCAAATATGGGTAGTGTATTTCCCTCAATACTAAATTTGCTTTCAGTAATAGAATTTGCAAAGAAGCAGATGTAAATTGGTGGATATGTTCTGGAAATTGTATTTGGCTCCAATATTTACCGAGTATTACACTTGCTGGAGAATTAAAATCAGGGGTAGATGAAATAAACAAGCCACCACCTGATTTTATGTTAGTTTTCAAGAATGCAATTAATTCTTTATGATCTGCTATGTGTTCAATGACGCCTCTCATAGTGATTAGATCAAATTTAATTTTAATATCTTTATAATTTGAAAAAATTCCTATTTTTGAATTTTCTAGGATTTTGTGATAAGTTGGATTAACTTCTAAACCATATTTACTCCAATTATTTGGCATACTTTTTAAGAAAAGGCCTTGAGAACAGCCTATATCTAGCACTTTTAAGTTCCTTTTTGAACTAACCATTTTTAATAGTAATTCAACATCCTTTGAGTATTGAATTTGTCTTTGCATGAACGTCATAGATTTAGTATCCAAATAATCTTTAGAGTAATATTCATCATAAAGTGACAATAAATCAATTTTACTATGAAGATAAGACCCATGTCCACAAGATATACATTTGAATATTTTGACTTTATTTCCTTTTATACCTTTTAAATAATTACTAGTGTGGGTAAAAAGTTCATAAATATTTCCTTTACATATAATGCATTCCAATTATTTCTCTCAATCATCTTAAACTATTTTTAAATCTGACTTTATATATCTTAGCTCAATACCTTACATCAAAACTTAAAGTTGTCAACATCGTATGATTCGGGTGAAATACTTTATCTTGATTTTATCTATTTTCGAATAATTTCTTATTTCGTTAATTACTTTTTTTGATTAGACAACCGACTAACGGACATCTTTGTTTTTTAGAATCAGAAGCTAGGTAATGCACTCGACTTTACCCAACTTTATTTCCTTAAATTCTAGTACACTTTGTTGGTCGTTGTTGCACGTGTCTTCAACTACGATATACTTAAGTCGTGAAAAGAGTCGCACTCTTCGTGCAAGCAAGAACTGGATCTACTCGGTTACCAGGGAAAGTATTCTACAAATTTGGTGATAGAACAATGCTTGAATTAATATTGGATAGGGTCAAATCTGTAGAAAAAATCGATACTGTGGCCGTCTTGACTACAAATGAAAAATCAGACGATCCTATTGAACAGTTTTGCCGTTCAAAATCAGTACCCTATTTTCGTGGTTCAAATGAAGATGTCCTTTCTAGATTTTACTTTGGTGCCAAATTCTTTATGAAACCCAGGGTAATTATTCGAGTTACATCAGATTGCCCATTTATTGATCCTAAAGTTATTGATGAAATGTTGGAATATTTTTATACCTCTAATCTGGAGTACCTTGCGAATACGGTTCCCCCACCAGGTACATATCCCGACGGGCTTGATGTGGAAATATTCACTTTTGATGCTTTGGAAAAGGCATATTTTAGCGCAAGACTACCAAGCGAAAGAGAACATGTAACTTTTTATTTGTGGAAAACTAATAAGTTCAACACTGAAAGATATGATTATTCAATAGATTTGAGCAATCTTCGGCTTACAGTTGATTATTATGAAGATTATAGATTGCTAAAAAACTTATACGAAAAACTAATTTCAGTACATCCAAATTATAGTTTAGATTCACTAAATAGATTTATTATAAAAAATCAAATAGAATTACCGTCCCCTGAATTGAGAAATTCTGGTTGGAAAATTTCTGAAATGAAGGACTTAAAAATGGATAATTCAATGATGGTTATAAACAATAATGAATAGTTTGAATCTAGGTCAAAGGAAAATTGGTCCTAGTGAAGAAATTTTCATTATTGCTGAGATTGGATTAAATCATAATTTAAATATTGATATGGCAATGCAATTAATAGAGGTGGCTGCAGAGTCGGGATGCTCAGCGGCAAAATTTCAAACCTTTACAGCGGATCAAGTTTATGTTAACGATGTTAAAACAGGAAATTATAACCTTATGGGTAAGAGTATCCCGATCTATGAACTACACAAGAATTTAGAGATGCCACCAGAGTGGGTCCCAAAATTAATGTCCAAATGTAACTCACTTGGAATTGAGTTTTTTTCAGCTCCTATTGGTTTAAAATCTTTAGAATTATTAGTGAGGAATAGAAATAAATTAATTAAAGTTTCTTCATATGAATGTACGAATTTGCCATTTTTAAGAGAGATTGCAAAGAAAAGAATTCCAACTATTATATCTACAGGTGCTTGCACAATAAAAGAAATTGCTTCTGCAGTTGAAATTTTTGAAAGTGAAAAATGTGAATTTGCTCTATTGCACTGTCTCACTATATATCCTGCCGAATTCCATCTTGTAAATTTTTCAGCTATGCGAACTCTTAAGCAGGCTTTTAATGTACCGGTCGGATTCTCAAATAATGGTTTTATCAATAAATCTGGAGAAATTGATTTCAAAGTTATTCCAAGCGAGGCAGCAAAATCTGGTGCTGATTTATTCGAAATACACATCACTTTGGATCGAGGACTACCCGGTCCCGACCACGGGTTTGCTGTAGAACCTTTAGAGTTAACTGAATTAGTTAAGTCGATGAAAGAAATACGAAGAAATTTACAAAGTGGAACACCATATGAGCTAGACCCAATTTTACAGGGTATTTCCTGTAAGAAAACATTGCCAGAAGAACTCTATATAAGAAATTTTGCATTTAAATGTATTTTTGCCCAGAGAGATATACTCCCAGGCGAACGCCTCACAACTAAAAATACTTCAGTTCTAAGACCTGGGGAGGCTACGAGAGGTATTGAACCAGAATTTTATGAATTACTTACAAAAATCGCCACAGCAAAATTATTTATTAAAAAAAATGATCCCATTACTTGGGATAAGATCATTGAATGAGAATTCTTTTTGTTTGCTCGGCTGGTGAATTTCCTGAAATAGGATCTGGACATTTTGCGAGAGTTTACACAATCATTGGGTATTTAGTTAAAAAATTCACAAAAAAACATAAAATAGAAATCGGATTAATTGGATGTTTAGAGCAAAAGTATCAAGAAATGTTAATGTCTTTAGGTGTGGCGTTCTATGGTGTTTCCCAGCCAATAGTTCAAAGTATTGAAATCGAAGCCGTATGTGAAGAAAATTCGTATGACATAATTATAGTCGATAATTTGAATTTTGGAAGTGCAATTGATTTTACAAAATTGAAAAAAGAGCCAATCGTAATAGCGCTTGATAATTTACTGGAAAATAAATCAATTGACTTAAATATTAGTTCAACCTTATTAGGTAGCTCAAATTTAGCCACAGAAAATTACGTATTATTTCCAAATTCTGATATTGACATAAATGGTAATCATGAAAGAGATATAAACGGTTATCAAATATTCTGCAGTTTTGGAGGGTATGATTCAAATAATTTTGGTATACAAATAATTGAATATTTAATTAAAAACAACCAAAAAAATGATTTATTTTGGGTTTTTTGTGTTTCAGACGACAAGAAATTGATTCAACATTTCAGGGAACGGCTACCAAAAAATATTTATATCACTAAAGGTGAACTGGACTTTCTTGATCGATTGATGAAGTCAGATATCGCCGTTGTATCAGGTGGGTTAACAATGTTTCAAAGTCTATATGCGGGAGTACCTTCAATTGTAGTTCCTCAATATCAACATCAACTTGATAATGCTTTAAATTTAAAAAGGATCTCAGATTTAAGGGTAATTGAAGTTAATAATGGAATTTTAGATTGTAATGCAGTTCTTGAAAATATAAAAAGTCTAATTTCAAATCCCGCACAATTAAATGAGTTATCTCTTAAAGCCAGAGCTTCTGTTCCAGAAAATTCTATCGAAATTCTCTCAAAATTATTTCTAGTTTATGAATTACTTGAATGGGATTCTAATTTTTTTGAAATCCCAATAGCTCAAATTCATTTAACACAACTAACGCAAAAAGTAATAGACTATGCTTTCCGTAGAGCTCGTGTTGATAAAGTTAAATGTATTTATTATTTAGATTCTGGGCGTTCATATAAATCCTTACAAACTGCGTTTCGAAACGGTTTTAACCTAGTCGATAGTAGACTTACTTTTGAAAAAAGAATTTTTAATAAACCATCTAACTGCATCGAGCCAGACTTTAGAATTGGACAAATTAAAGATTTAGAACAACTCATAAACTTATCTGACAAATCATTTGAACAAAGTAGATATTTTTTTGATCCGAACTTTAGTAAAGAAAAATGTCAGCAATTTTATGTTGAGTGGGTAACTAAATCTCTTTATGGCAGGCTAGACGACCTAGTCGTGGTGTGTGAGAAAGAAAATAAAATATTAGGATTTCTTACATTAAAATTCAATAGAAATTTTGCATCTATCGGACTAATATCCGTCCATCAAAAAAACCGTAAGGCTGGAATTGGTACTGGCTTACTTGGATATATGGAGAATTTGGTTTTTGAAAAAAGGATTCCTCTTGTCAGAGTAGTAACGCAAGGAAGAAATCTCGATGCACAAAAACTTTTTGTCAGAAATGGGTATGGCCCTAGTAAAACAGAATATTGGTTGCACCATTGGGAGAGTACCAACGCCTAAACATAATACTTAAGTTATCATATTATATATCGCAACTCTTTTAAAGGAAAACTATTGCTACCAAAAGCACCCAAGACACTTCGCATGGAAGGAATTGCGCAAAAACTAATTCCCGGGAAAACTCAGTTGCTTTCGAAACGTCCAGAAATGTTTGCGCCTGGCATTTGGCCTGCTTACTATTCAAAAGCAAGAGGAAGTGCGATTTGGGACTTAGATGGAAACAAATACCTAGACTTTAGTATCGCGGGAATCGGTGCAAATATTTTGGGCTACGCGGACCCAGATGTGGATAAGGCAGTAATCAAGTCTATAAAAAATGGAAGTAGTTCTTCACTTAATTGCCCAGAAGAAGTTGAATTAGCTGAATATCTAGCGCTAAATTTTAATTGGTTGAAAATGTTTCGATATACACGAAGTGGAGGAGAAGCAATTGCTGTTGCAATCAGATTAGCAAGAGCATACACAAAAAAAGAGATTATTCTTTTCTGCGGATATCATGGTTGGCATGATTGGTATTTGTCTGCAAATATAGAAAATCCTGAAAATCTAAATCAACACCTTCTCGGTGGACTTTCTACTGAGGGTGTTCCAAAGTCTTTGACTGGAACCTCAATGCCATTCCTGTATAACGACATAAACTCATTAACAAGATTACTTGAAAAACATGATGGGAATGTGGCTGCTGTGATCATGGAACCTAAGCGCGATGTTAGTCCCCTTCCTAATTTTCTTGCAGATGTAAAAACCCTTTGCGATAAATTTAGTGCTGTGCTGATCTTTGATGAAATAACATCTGCGTTTCGTGAAAATCCTGGTCCTTTGCATGCAAAATATAAAATATATCCAGATATTTCAATATTTTCAAAAGCTATTTCTAATGGATACCCTATGGGTATTATTGCGGGCGTTGAAAAAATAATGCAGATTGCCCAAGAATCGTTCATAAGTAGTACAACTTGGACTGAACGTATCGGCCCTGTAGCTGCGTCGGCAACAGTAAAAAAATATATAAAGTTTAATGTGCATGAGCACCTGGGCGTTATTGGAGATTTGGTCTATAACGGCTGGAATGAAATGGCTAAATCTGCCGGATTGGAAATTAAAGTTCAAGGATTAAGATCACTTTTAAATTTCAAATTTATGCATGCAGATGATTTAATTTTGCGAACATTATTTGTGCAAATGATGTTACAAAAAGGGTTTTTAGCCTCAAATAAGTTCTATGCGATGTATGCACATACAGAGAAATCTATTCAAAATTATTTGTTAGAAGTAGGTAAAGTTTTTGAACAAATTAGCTTCTATCTTCGCACAAATACTCACCAAGAAAAATTGGTTGGACCAGTTGCTCATGCTGGATTCCAGAGACTGACCTAGTATGAATAATAATTTTATTACTTTTGGGAAACCACATTATGGAGATGATGAAGTATCGGAAGTTGTTGATTCACTCAGAAAAGGTTGGATTGGTACCGGAGAAAAAGTAAAGCAATTTGAAGTAAACTTTGCTAACTATCTTGGAGTCGATGAAGCTGTCGCTGTAAATTCTTGTTCTGCAGCATTGCATTTAGCTTTACTAGACTCAAAAATATCTGTGGGCGACGAAGTCATTACAACTGCAATGACTTTTTGCTCAACAGTAAATGCAATTATTCATGCCGGTGCGAAACCAATTTTGGTCGATATAAATTCCAAAGATTGGAATATAGATGTAGATATGATTGAACAGAAAATATCAAAAAACACTAAAGCAATTCTTGTCGTCCACTTTGCGGGTAGGCCATGCAATATGATTGCCATCCAAGAAATAACTAAAAAATACAATTTAATATTAATTGAGGACTGCGCACACGCTATAGAATCACAAATAAATGGTCAACGCGTTGGAACTTTTGGTAATTATGCTGCATTTAGTTTTTATTCAACGAAAAATATTTCAAGCGGTGAAGGAGGTGTTCTTATTTCGAATTCAAAAAAATCGATTGAAGACACTCGCCAAAGAGCGCTTCACGGTATGGACAAAGACGCATATAAACGTTTTACAGGCGAGGGAAGTGCTGAATACGATTTGAAATCTATCGGGTTCAAATATAACATGATGGATTTACAGGCTGCGATTGTTATGCATCAGTTAAAAAATATTGAAATTTGGCATAAAAGGAGAAAGCTTATTTGGCAATACTTTATGAACGAATTAGGCCCCCTCGATATTGGGTTACCATCAATTGTAGATGATAGTCATGTGCATGCGTATCATTTATTTCAAATTTTAATTAGAGAAAAAAATCTTGAAAAAAACATAAGATCTAAATTTAGACATAAACTTCATGATTTGGGTATTGGGTCAGGAATACATTATAGAGCTATTCCGAGTTTTAGTATTTATACTGAATTATTTGGTTGGGATTCAAAACATTGGCAGAATGCGATTAACTTTGGAGATAGGACTATATCTGTTCCATTTTCCCAGCACCTCACAGATTCTGAAGTAGATAGAGTTATTGATGCAATCAAAAGGGTGTGTAATGATATTTGAAGATTTAGCTGATAAAACTATAATATTGACGGGTGCTAATGGACAACTGGGTGTAGAAATTGCAAAGACACTAAACCAAATTGGGGCCAAAGTTGTAGGCATAGATAAGAACAAGACTGAGTTAAGTATTTTTCATGATTATTTTGAAATTGATATTGGCGATGAAGAAGCCGTTAATAATGTATTTAATTCGTCAGCGCTCAAGGATTCACTGGTTCATGGCTTGGTAAATAATGCGGGATTTAGTATATTTACCGATTTTACAAGTAGGACAAAAGAAGATTTTTTTGAAACTATATCAACAAATCTTTGGGGACCGTTTCTTATGATTAAGAAATTTTCTGAATTAATGGCCCCGTTGCAAGTTTCTGAAAACAATTGGCGATCAATAGTTAATTTAGGGTCAATTTATGGACATCTAAGTCCCGACTTCAAAATTTATGGTAAGTCAGATAGAAAAAATTCTGAAATATATGGGGCTTCAAAGGCTGGATTAATCCAACTGACTCGATATTTTAGTGTTGCTTTAGCAGATTCAAAAATACGCGTAAATTCAATTTCGCCAGGTGGGATTTTCAACGATAGAAATCCCCAATCCAATAATTTTATAGAAGCGTATTCGACTCGCGTCCCTATGAAACGCTTAGCAAAAGTGACTGAAATTTCTGGACCAGTATTATTCCTTTTATCAAGAATCTCAAGTTATATAAATGGCACAGACATAGTCATTGACGGAGGGTTAAATGCTTTATAATACGGCAAAAAAATTCAACTTTGAAAGTACTAAAGACAAGACTAGATTTTCTGACTTAGGTACCCTCCTAAGAGTCTAAATTAATCAAAATAAGGAAATCAAATTCCTATATGTTTAATGACTAAAATGTGCTTTATTAAGGGGTTGTATTAAAATTTATGAATTTTCAAACTGATTTTCAGAAAAAATCACTTTTACTTGTTACGACTTCAATAGAAGAGACTTGGGATAATCGTGAAAAAATATTATTTTTGAGTCAAGGCTGCTTAGTATATTCAAAGAAAAGATCTTGGGAGAATTTGGACTATCAAATTTATAAAGGAATTTGGATCGATAATGAACAAAGAAAGAAAGACAACATCTACTTACAAAAGACTTATGAAGATTTATTAATTAGATTAGTAGAGAAATTGAATTCTATTCACGAAAAATTATATACGGAAAGATTTTGGCGTATCTTAGTTGGTTTTTGGTTACAATTATTTATTAATATATATTTCGAACGCTGGAAGACTTTAAATTGTGTAAATGAGTTGTATCCAAATTTGAAAATGAATATCATAAAAAGAGATCATGTAACCCTAAGTTCAAATGATTGTCTTGAATTTATAAATTCGAGCACTACAGACGAATGGAATGAAAAGATATACGCTGATATTGCAAAAAAGTGGACTCGTATCAAAATTAATGTAATTGACAAACCTCCAGATTTTAATAAGACTTCAAATAGAAAGGTGGAGAAAAAAGAGATTTTATTCCAAACTATTAAATTCATCTATTTCAATATTATTAAAATAAAAGACTTTATTTCTACAAATAGTTCAACAAATAATATTTTTATCTATTATTCTTATTTGAACTTTAGGTCAATTCTTAAACTAAAAAGTAAAGTCAGAATTAATCTACTCCCATATTTTTCTTATAGTTCCCCAAAATGTGAAGAAAATTCTTTTTATCGTAATTGGGAAATTGCTAGAGAAGGTGATGATGAATTTCTAAAAGCGCTATGCGAAATTATTCCAAGAATTATTCCGAGATGCTATCTTGAAGGATTTAAAAAACTAATTGATTTTAAAACATATTGGCCCAAAAATCCTAGTGTGATAATGACAGCCAATGCTTTTGCTTACGATGATGTTTGGGGGGCCTGGGCAGCTCAAAATGTCGAAAACGGAAGTAAATTAATACTAGCTCAGCATGGTGGAACATATGGAGTTTCTCAATTTCTCGATATTCAGGATTATGAAATATCTATTTGTGATAAATATGTAACTTGGGGATGGAATAAAACTGACTCAAGAAAAATATACAAAGGTCCGGCAGTTAAATTATTGAATCTTGATAAGGAAAATTTTGATGTGAATGGAGACTGTTTGCTAGTGACACAATCTGAGTCTAGATTTAGTTGGGGACTATCTCAACAGCCTTTAACAGGTCAAATGCCCAAGTATTTTGATGATCAATTTAATTTTATAGATTCCTTATCTTGCACAGTGCAAAAAAAACTAAAAGTTAGACTTTACTTTAAAGATTTTGGTTGGGAGATCAAGGAAAAACTGTATGATAAATACCCAAATATCACTTCTGTGGATACTAATGTAAAAATAGATAAATTATTGAAAGACTCAAGATTATGCGTTTGTACCTATAATGGTACTACGTTCCTAGAAAATTTTGTAAAGGACATTCCAACCACTATGTTTTGGGACCCTGAAATATTTTTACTAAACAGCGAATCGAAACCGTACTTTGATTTGCTTATCAAAGTTGGAATTCTTCACCGATCTCCAGAGAGTTGTGCAAAATTTATTGACTCAATTTGGGATGATGTTCTAGGTTGGTGGCGTTCTGAAGAAGTAGAAGAATCTCGAAAAATATTTGTTAATCGATACGCAAATGTAGGCGACGAACCAATTACACAACTAAAAAAAATATTTCTAGATTGGTAAAATTCTACACAGAATTCTAATGAATAAAATTTTTTGTATTTCTGCTTTGGATGAGTTTTCGGATAAACAATGCTATAATCGGAATTAAGGGTACCAAATAGTGTGCTCTAATTCTGCTATTTATCCCGTAATTTCCTAAAAGTAGCGTGCTAGCTAGTAATAGTGGAACGCTGCAAGATATGAGGATAAGTATCTCTCGTCGCTGAAAGTTAAATTTTTTCATTGAAAAAGCAACAAGTATAAAAGTTACAAAGTAAAATATTCCTTCTATTCCAAAAACAACCATGGAGATTGAGCTCCATTCCCAAAAGGGTGGACCAGAAATAGATCGAAATACGTTGTAAGTGTAACCAACTGGTGAAGAATTGATTTGCCATGAAGAACCTAGAACGCTTGTTGAAAACCTCGGATTGGATATTTCTTGAAGATATCCGTTTAAAGTTGGGAGTCTCTTTATGAATGGATGAATGATACTTGAATAAACATATATGAAATGTATAATAGTTAAACAAATAATCATCACCTTATTTGAAAATAGGTCTTTTGAATCATAGAACGTTTTTTTAAAATCAATTTTGGGACTTATAAATAAAGCCAGAAATACTCCTGGTATTAAGACAAGTAATATTTGAGGTCTTGAAATCGATATTCCGTAATAAGTTACTCCAAAAAGGATAAAACCTGGTATATATCTTCGGTTATAAACGAAACTGACCGTTAAAACTGACAAAGATACCAATAAGAAAGCTAAGGATTCACGTCTTAATCCAGCAGCCCACAATAACGAAGGGGGCGAAAATACAAATAACCAAGCTGCGAGTTTACCAATAGATTTTAAACCTAAATTATTACAGGCAATCACAAGGATTGATGGAATCAGACTTGTTAAATAAGCGTTAGTAATTAAACCAAGTTCAGGATACGGTCCAAGAATATAATAAATGGCTCCAAGAATAAATGTAAAAGACTCTTTCCCTGGTCCCACTCCATAATTCTGAAATCCTTGACCATTATTAAGAGAGTTCATCAAATTTAGGCCTGAGGAGTGATAAGTGTTCTCATCAGCAATTAATCCAAATTGTTGATATCTCAACAGAGATATTGACAATTGAATAGTCAATAAAACTAAAGTTGCTTTTTGGGTGTCAGTTTTTCTGCTCATATAAAACAAAAAATAAAACAGAAAAACTGCCATTATCAAAAACAGGATTTTTATGATCACAAAATCAAACTCTATCATATACAATTAAATTTTAATTAAAATTTTGCTGCATCATTTTAAATATTAAAATTACTTAAGAATTGCAGAAAAAATATGCTTATACAATTTAACGACACCTCGAAAGATGTAATATGAGATAATTCTTATTGAAATTTCAGCCCTACTTTTATACAATGTTTTGTATAGTTGCTTACGTTGGGAAATAACATAATTTGTTGCAGGAAGTTGATTTAGATTACGCATACCTCCCGTTAATTGTTGGTCGTGAAATACTCCTGCGGAGGCTTCGTACCAAACTTTAACTTTTAACCGTTGTTTTATTCTCAAACTCAACTCTATCTCCTCATAGAGACTTGGAGAAGTAAATATCTCATTAAAACCTCCAACTAAATCAAGTTGATTTTTTTTCGCCGCAAAGTTTCCCCCTGCAACCGTATGGCAATATCCAGATCTGGAAGCTTCAGGATTTCCAATTGGTTCAAGAATTATGGGTAGTAGCAGAAAAGATCGATTAAAAAATGGTATTTTACCTGAAACTCCACCCCACCCAAAGACCGAACCAGTGACTAAAGAAATTTTAGGATTTTTTAATTGAAAGGTGATCCGATCTAACCAATCGGATTTGATTGGTTTGCAATCATCATCTAAGAAAACTAGATACTCTCCTTGTGCGCTCCTTAAACCTGCATTTCTAGCACTCACGGCGGACTTCGTTGAAATAAAAATAGGCTTAATGATTGGAAATTTATTAACTTTTAAAAAATTATGGTATTCATCTATTTCCTGAAATACTATTATAATCTCTCTTGGTGCAGGATTAAGTGAAATCAGATGGTTACTTAGTTGAATGACTTTGTCTAATCTTCCTAAAGTAGGAATGATGATACTAGCATCTATTTGAGATTGTTTTATCATTTTAATTTACGATACTTGTTATCTTAATATTTTTAAAATTTGATTAATCACATCAAGACGACTTGACCAGGTTTGTTTTAAGGACCATTGTCTATTAGCTTTCCCCATTTGATTCATATTATCCTTATCTTTAACCAATGTGATTACTGCATCATAGATCTCATCAACAGAGCATTTTTCATTTAAATATATTGTTCCTCTAGAATTAGTCGCCTCAGCTATCCCTCCTGAATCTGTTGTAATAATGGGAAGGCCCATCGCTCCAGCTTCAAGTAAAGCAATGCCAAATCCCTCCCAAGCTTCTCCCCCTTTTATTTGCCTTGGTAGTAGGATAAATAAATTCGCATTTTCATAGAATTCCATTAACTTGCTATCAGATGCATCTCTAATAATTTTTATGGCATCTGGAAATCCAATATTTCTCGACAACTCTTCATACTGAATTCCGTTGCCAATTATATTTAATTTTACGTCCCATCCTTCCTTTATGAGTAATTCAACCGCCCTAATCAACTTATCAAGCCCCTTTCTAGGGCTTAGTCTAGAAACAGAAATTATCTCAATAGAATGTTTATCTTTCATAAGTGATTTGGAATCTTTACTGTTAAATTGATGAACAAAAAAATTTGCCAAACCTGGCCTAAGAATTATGCAATTTTTATTTAAATTCTTAGGAATATAAGTTTCTGCAGTAGCATTACTATTTGCAATTATCAAATTAGCTCTATATAGAATAACTTTCACTAGTAGGGTTCCTAACGGATAATTTCCCCACTCTCCACCATGAACAAAAATTCCAAATTTTCTTCTAGCAAGTATGGCACCTATTCCTAGATGAGGTTGGCCGCTCAAAATGGAAAAATTACGCGGAGTTTGACTTATGATTTTTCTTGCCCAAAATATCTGTTGTATTCGAATGTAAAGCGAGTTTCCTACGGGTGGTTTTGATCCTAGATCAACACCTGCAACTCCAATTCTTGAGTCACTCACCTCAACTAACCCCTCATAATACCGACTTACCCCTCCTTTATTTGGGGGATAGTCAACTGTTAGTAATAGTGCAATCACCTGACACCGGCCAAAGTAATTAACTCAATTAATTCCTTAGATTGATCAGAATTTTTCAATAATTCGTTAACGCTTCTACTTGTACTTTCCCTTATTGCCATCTTTTCTTCATTTGATAGTGCTTTCCATCTAATCACTTGATCTACCAGCGCAGTTATGTCAAAACTTTCTACTAAAGTTCCACCTATTTCTGTGACAGATTTTAAGGTTCCATGATTTTTATAGGCAATAGTTGGGATGCCGTAAAATCCAGCTTCAACTGGTACAAGGCCATATCCCTCTCTAATTGATGTACTGATTAGTAAATCGCAATCTCTCAATACTTTCCACGGATCATCTTGCCATCCGTAATAATTTAGAGATGCTGTTGATGAAATTTGTTCGGGTTTATCGCCCGGCACACTTGCACCTATAACTTTGCCCTCAACAGATAGTGAGTAGTCTTTGCTAAGAATCTTTAACAACTCAATAAAATCTGAGAGTCTTTTATCTCTATCTAATCTACCAACCCAACCAAGTTTCAATTTTTCTCTAGGAATATAACTTGTTGGCGTTTTAGCTGAAGGTTTTCCTAAATTAAGTGGGGCTCCACCAAGGCTCAGTAAGATGACAGGTCTGTTTTTTTGCAAACATTTGTTATAAAGATATTGATTAGTAACTCCAATTCCATCCCAGATGCCCCACGCGGTTGGATCAAATAAAAACCAAAGCATCCTTGCTAACCACGACTGACTTTCATCTAAACTTCCTCTAGCAACATATATGAGTTTAATTCCTTTATTTTTTATAAATCTTAATAAAGGACTGAAGGCAAAAACGGACAAAGGGGTGTGAAATAGAATTATATTAGGATTGTTTTTTAATAATACTTTTTTCAATTTAAGATAACTTAACCAAGCCAAAGGAAAATAAGGTCCCCTTTCAATTGGTAAAGAAATATATTTTGACGATTTAAGTTTTTCATCCCTTCCCGCACCATAACTTACTTCAAATCCCCTACTGGTAAAGTCTGCTTCAAAAGGTTCAACGAAACTCTGTATTGTTAAAACAGAAGCAGAAATATGAAGCATTCTTTTGCCAGTCTTACTTGACGAATATCCGATGTTTTCTAAGTAAAAATCTCTTAGGCCTTTGACGACTAAATCGCTGGTGAAAAATTCCTGAACTCTAATTAATGCTTTTTGCCCTATTTCCCATCTTTTTTCAGGATTCTTAATAAGGAATTCAATTGCATTGGTGAGAGCTTCTATTTTTCCTACTCGAACCAAAATGCCAGTTTCATTCGTAATCACTGCATCACTAACGCCATAAATGTCATAGGCCACGGCCGGAATTGAACATGCTGCTGCCTCTAAGATCGATAATCCAAAACCTTCTCGGTAGCTAGGCATACAGTAAATATCACTTGCGTTCAGATAATCCTCAGGATTATTAGTAAAAGCTTTATAGATCACTCTTATGTTGGATTTAAGCTTGTGTCCCAAAATTTTGTCAATATTGCCTTCCTCGTTTTCTCCAACAAGTAAGAGGCAAATCATAGATTCGTCTCTTAAGTTTGAAATACTTTCTACCAAATCGAAAATTCCTTTATCTTTTACCATTCGACCAAGATATAAAACTACAGTCTCGTTTTCATTTATATTTAGTTCATTTCTGATTTTACTTCGTGATTTATTGTTCAGGTAAAATCGATTTGTATTAACTCCGCAAATAGAGCCATTTGCTATAACCCTACTCTTTTTTTTTATAATTTTATTTTTGACCAAAAATTGAAATTGTGATTCACTATCTACTAGATTACTTGTCGAGAAGAAATTAATTAATTTGTCAGCAAACTTTAAGAGGCTTCTATTTATACCTTTTTTTGTTACCCATACTTGCCCAGTAAACCAATGAATTCTATTAGGAACCCGTGTTACAAAACCTGCTGTCATTGCCAATAAGCCGGCCTTTGGTGTAATTGAATGTACAGAAACATATTCATTTTTTTTGAATAATTTAATCAGAGTTAACAATGCAATAATGTCACTTACTAAATAAATTTTACGATTAATTGGAACATTAATTCTAGTAATATGCTCTTTATGCTCTATATGCTCTTTATGCTCTATATCAAAGTTCGCTAAAAGATCAATGTCATAATATTTGCTTAGTTCACTAATATGATCTTTTAAAAAAACGTTTGCCGTGGTCGGGGAAGACACCACAAAACATATTCTCTTCATTTTAAAAATTTATACTCATAACCTTGAAATTCCTACCCTCTTCGAAATAAATTCGAGTGTACCTCGCAAAAAAATTACTTGCTTATCTCGAGAATTTTAATTTTAGGACACACTTTGATTCTACAATTAAATCGCTACTGATTCCTACTCTATTATCCATTTACCCATCATTTAATATCAAATTGTGAACAAATCAGACCAAGCAGCACGATGCTAGACTTGGTTTTAAAATAATCGAATGGAAAATGTGACCCCAGAAACTAAACCGACCCAGGAATCTAGAATGTATCTTTCCCCACCTGATACAACTCAATTCGAGATAGATGCAATAACTAACACAATCCTTAAGCATGGAATAGGACCTAGTGGGGAAAATATCTCAATTTTCGAACAAGAGATTGCACAGTATTGTCATTCTAAATTTGGGGTTGCACTTTCAAGTGGTACTTCTGCCCTTCATTTAGGTCTTCTTGCACTTGGGGTAAAAGCAGGAGATGAAGTGGTAGTTCCTACATTAACCTTTGGGGCAACAGCATTTGCTGTTAATTACATTGGTGCGAAACCTATATTTCTAGACGTAGAAAATCAATCTTGGAATCTAGATCCAGAGCTCTTAGAAAAATTCTTACAAGAAAGATCTAAAAGTGGAAATCTTCCCAAGGTCATAATTACAGTGGACCTATTTGGAAGAGTTTGCGATTACGCTTCACTTCTAAAAATTGCGCAACAGTACGAAATTCCAGTTTTAGCAGATGCAGCTGAAGCATTAGGGGCGCAGTATAAAGGTGAAAATTCAGGAAATTTTGGAAAAGTTAATGTACTCTCGTTTAACGGCAACAAAATAATTACCACCTCTAGTGGCGGAATGGTCTTAACCGAAAATTTAGAAATTGCAAATAAAGTTAGATACTGGGCAAACCAATCTCGTGAACAACTTCCATGGTATGAACACAACGAAATTGGATACAACTATCGGATGAGTAATCTTCTTGCAACACTTGGAAGGGCTCAGTTGTCGAGATTGCCCGAATTAATTAAACGTAGAAGGCGCAACAGAGACTTATATTCGCAAGCTCTTGGATCTGTTTCTGGTTTAAGTGTTCAACTTGATCCCCCATGGGGAAATTCAAACGCATGGCTTACCACTATAACTTTGGATTCAAAATTATTTCCAGATGCCCCAAAAATAATTCGTGAAAAGCTTGAACTTTCAAATATTGAATCTAGACCTATTTGGAAACCACTACACCTTCAACCTGTTTATGTGAATGCAGAAAGATATTTATCAGGAAATGCAGAACGGATTTACAGTGAGGGTCTTTGCTTACCTTCTGGTAGCACAATGAGTGACGAAGATGTTAAGAGAGTTTCAAATTTCATTATGATTAGTATTTAAAATGTTCAATAATTTGTATAGACGTATTGGAAAACGAATCTTTGATATTGTTTTATCTCTAATCCTTCTATTTCTTACCTTCCCCGTTCTTTTAGTATGTAGTATTTTAGTCAGATTAACGATGGGTTCACCTGTAGTTTTTATTCAAAAACGACCTGGTCGTAACGAGAAAATATTTTCGCTTATCAAACTACGTACTATGCAGAATTTTAAAGATGAAAAGGGTTTTCTTCTTCCCGACAAAGATCGCCTAACTAAATTGGGCAGGTTTTTAAGAAGTACAAGTATCGATGAGTTGCCAGAACTTTGGAATGTGGTCATCGGGGAGATGAGCTTAGTTGGCCCCAGACCCTTACTCCCCCAGTATTTAACTCGCTATTCAGAAAAACAATCCAGACGACATAAAGTACTCCCAGGCCTAACTGGTTTAGCGCAAATCAACGGTAGGAATAATTTAAACTGGGACAAAAAATTTGAGATTGATGTCTTCTACGTAGATAATTTATCATTTTTCTTGGACATAAAGATTCTAGCAATCACATTTTTAAGAATTATTCAAAGAAAGAATATTTCTAAACTAGGAAGTGCTACTTCACCAGAATTTAAGCCAGAGCTTTAGCGGGAACCCCTGCTACTTTAGTGTTTTTTTGTACATCGTTAATTACCAAACTTCCAGCACCAACAATTGCATTTTCACCAATTAATACATTTGGAATTACAGTAGATTTTGTGTAGAGAACCGAGTTACTTTTAACAGTAACATTTCCAGTCAAATTAACACTTTGGGCTAAAGTTACATAATCCTCAATAACGACATCATGAGCAATGATGCAACCTATATTGACTTGGACTGATTTTCCAATCCTTATGTTTGTTGTTAAAACAACATTTGCACAAATTACAGATCCTTCTTGAATTTCAACATCAGTTCCAATTTGCGCTTTAGGATGAATCAGCGTTGCCAGTTTCAATCCTTGACTTTTTCCGACCTCCTCCATCTGTCGTCTATCCCTTGGATTCCCTATTCCAACTACAAAATGCAAATTAGAAATATTGGGGATATTGATCTTCAAATCTTGCGGTTTACCCAAATATGCTGCATTTAGCCTTGTCAGTACTTCTGAATTTGGCTTATCTATAGAAGCAAAACCTTGAATATCCCATGATCCTGGGGTGCCCTTGTTTATATCTTCTATCAAAGTGAAGATTTCCCTACCAGAACCTCCAGCTCCAATAATTAGTATTTTTCTATTTGTCATGATTTTACTCTCGTATGTGAAATTAAAGGATGCTGTCTTTTCTCGCTTCGCTCTTCTGCACTAAAAAGATTCTCATTAAGCTTTTCGCCGTCTCTTAACCCAGTAAAAACAATTTTTATATCTCGACCACTTTTTTCAATCATTTGTTTTGCAACATCAAGAATCTTAACAGGATTACCCATATCAAGAATTAAAGTTTCTCCGTGTTCTCCAAGTACTGCAGCTTGCAAAACTAAATGAACTGCCTCCGGGATTGTCATGAAATATCTTGTAACTTCGGGGTCAGTCACAGTAACAGGACCACCTTTTTCTATCTGATATCTAAAAGCGGTTGTTACTGATCCCCTGCTTCCCAAAACATTTCCAAACCTTACTGAGACATATCTTTGGCTACCTGAAGTTTTTACCTGCGCA